>Ga0210334_10537009_pt1 | contig 32994 bp, 23 predicted proteins | sample S306metaT_FD_164440 | JGI IMG/M metagenome (GOLD analysis project Ga0210334, IMG submission 164440) | Metatranscriptome of estuarine sediment microbial communities from the Columbia River estuary, Oregon, United States - S.306 (Metagenome... | ecosystem: Environmental > Aquatic > Marine >... | reverse complement strand
TGACCGCCTTGTTTGGTGCGCGGGATATCCAGGCGGCGGCCTGCGCCTTCAGCGAATTGTTCCAATTCTCTTTTGACAGAGTTAAGTGAATCCATGAGCTCACGCAACGAAACCCTGTTTACCTCTTCGCAGGCAGTGATTCCGGGAGGGGTCAATTCTCCGGTTCGCGCATTCCGCTCGGTGGGGGGAACACCGCCGTTTCTCGAGCGCGGCGCGGGCCCTTTCGTCTGGGACGTCGACGGGAAGCGGTATATCGACTACGTGGGGTCCTGGGGCCCCATGGTTCTCGGCCACGCCCATCCCGACGTGGTGCGCGCAGTGCAGGAGGCCGCCGGGAAAGGACTGTCGTTCGGAGCGCCCACCGCGGCTGAGCTCGAGATGGCGGAACTGCTCATTCGCCTGATGCCGTCTCTCGAGCAGGTCCGCCTGGTGAGTTCGGGAACCGAGGCCACCATGAGCGCCATCAGGCTCGCCCGGGGATTCACCGGGCGGTCGAAGATCGTTAAGTTCGAGGGCTGCTACCATGGCCACGCCGACTCACTGCTGGTGAAGGCGGGCTCGGGGGCGCTCACCTTCGGCCAGCCCAGCTCTTCGGGTGTTCCCGCGGAAACCGCCGCCCACACCTTGGTGCTGGATTACAACGACATCGACGGGGTCGAACGTTGCTTCCATTCCGTCGGCGGCGAGATTGCGGCGGTGATCGTCGAGCCGGTGGCCGGGAACATGAATCTGGTGGTGCCAAAGCCCGGGTTCCTGGAAGCCATCCGCCAGTTGTGCAGCCGCCACGGGGCCGTGCTCATTTTTGACGAGGTCATGACCGGTTTCCGGGTTGGCCTAGGCGGCGCGCAGGCGCTGTATGGAATCACGCCCGACCTTACCACTCTGGGAAAGGTAATCGGCGGAGGAATGCCGGTGGGGGCCTTCGGCGGGCGCCGCGACATCATGGGGAAAATCGCGCCCATGGGACCCGTTTACCAGGCGGGAACCCTCTCCGGCAACCCGGTGGCGGTCGCCGCCGGCCTGGCGACCCTGAAACTGGTGCAGGCACCGGGGTTTTACGATTCTCTGACCAGATCCACAACCAGCCTGGTTGAGGGCCTTACGGCCACAGCCCGCAGGCTGGGCATCAGTTTCTCCGCCCAGGCCGTGGGAGGAATGTTCGGCATTTATTTCCGAAGCCGCCCGCCCGCCACCTATGGCGAAGTCATGGAATGCGACAAGGAGGCCTTCAATCGTTTCTTTCATGCCATGCTCGGCGAGGGTGTGTACTTCGCGCCGTCGGCCTATGAGGCCGGGTTCGTTTCGGCCGCCCACGGCAAGAGCGAGATCGAAGCGACCGTATCTGCGGCGGAGCGCGTCCTGTCTTCCTGGAAATAGCCGCGCAGCGGATGCCCAGCAAGTAGGTCGAGGGCCAAAAAGAGGGGGCGGCTTGAAGCCGCCCCTTTTCATTTCATCCAAGGCACGCCGAAGTCAGTGCAGGCCCTGCACATACTCCCCAACGGCAGCGATGTCGCGATCGCTCATCTTCTCGGCGATCATTTGCATCATCCGGTTAGGGTCATTGACCCGCTCTCCGCTGCGAAACGCCTTGAGCTGCAACGCCACGTACTCGCCGTATTGGCCGGCGAGGCGGGGATACTGGGCCGGAATGCCCGCTCCATTGGGAGAATGGCACCCGGAGCAGGCCGGTATGCCTCGCGCGGCGTCCCCTCCGCGGTAAAGCTTCTCCCCCGCCAGGGCAAGCTCTTTGTTCGCCGCCGCCGCGGGGGCCGGCTTCTGGGCGGCAAAATAGGCGCCGAGGTTCTTCATGTCCTCGGGGGTCAGGGTCGCCACCATGCCTTGCATGATCGCGTTCTTGCGGCCGGTCGGCTTATCGGCGTCCTTAAAGTTCATCAACTGCTTGGTGATATACTGCGGCACCTGTCCAGCCAGGCGGGGATTCGCGGCGAGAGGGCTGTTTCCGTCCGCGCCGTGGCATCCCGCGCAGAGCGTGGTCGCAATGGGCGCAGCCTTCTCCGGATCGGCCTTCGATGACTTTTCCTCGGCCCCGTGGGCAAATAATGGCGCGGCGAGCGTGAACAGGGCGGCGAAGGTCAGCGCGAACTTCATCTGGGCTCCTCGGAAAAAGCTTTGGGTAGCAAAGGGCGGGATTTTATAACAGCCCCCGGTCGCCGCGCCAGTTCAAAGACTTAACCCCATGCCGTCATTAAGAAGTTTGGAGTTCGTAAAATCGGCGGTGAGTCTGGCGGATCTCCCCGAGGACAGCATCGCCGAGGTCGCCATCGCGGGGCGCTCCAATGCCGGCAAGTCCAGCGCCCTGAACGCCTTGGCCAACCGGAGGCGCCTCGCCTATGTCAGCAGGACCCCCGGCAGGACCCAGGAGATCAACTACTTTCGGGTGGCCGAGGGCCGTTATCTGGTGGATTTGCCGGGTTATGGATATGCCCAGGTGCCGGTGGAACTCCGGCGCCGCTGGGACAAGTTCCTGGGCGAATACCTTCTCGGGCGCACCGCCCTGCGGGGCATGGTGCTGGTCATGGATGCCCGTCACCCCCTGACGCAAATTGACCGGTTCATGCTGGAGTGGTTTGAGCCTGCGGGCCGGCCGGTCCACATCCTCCTCACCAAGAGCGACAAGCTGGGCCGTAGTGAGGCGGCGCGGGCCCTGCACTCCGTCACGCGTTTCCTGGCGGGGAACTATCCCCCTCACAGCGTGCAACTGTTCTCGAGCACCGAGAAACTCGGCCTTGAGGGAGCCGAGGAGGTCGTACTGGAGTGGCTCGGGCTTACCGGAACGGCGGGCATAAAAAACCCCCGGTTAAAGGGGAGTAAAACCGGGGGCGAAACGCCTTAACTTGGGATTAAGGCACCCGCTCAGGGAGGAGAAGCGGGAGACGATGCGCCGCATCGTCTGTCACTAAGAGCGGCGGAGGGCGCGGAAGTTCCCAAGCGCTGCCCGTAACCGGTTTTTCCCTTATGATACGAGGCCTTGATTCTGGATTCTGGGGCAACACCATGAACTTACTCGGGAAATACCCACACAAGCGCATGCGCCGGATGCGCCGCGACGATTTTTCCCGCCGGCTGATGCGGGAGAATCGGCTGAGTCCGGACGACCTCATCTACCCGGTGTTCATCCTGGACGGCACCAACCGCATTGAGGAAGTGCCCTCCATGCCAGGGGTCGTGCGCCAGAGCGTCGACAAGCTGCTGTACCAGGCCGAACAGTGCGTACGGCTCGGAATTCCAGCCTTGGCCCTATTTCCCGTGGTCGAGGCGGCTCTAAAGACCGCAGAGGCCACCGAGGCCGCCAATCCGGACGGCCTGGTTCCGCGGGCGGTGCGTCAACTGAAAGCGCGTTTTCCAGAATTGGGGATCATCACGGACATCGCCCTGGATCCCTACACCAGCCATGGGCAGGACGGACTAATCGACGAGACCGGCTATGTCCTCAATGACGCAACTGTGTCGGTACTTCAGAAGCAAGCACTTACTCACGCCAGAGCGGGCGCCGATGTTGTTGCCCCCTCCGACATGATGGATGGGCGCATTGGCGCGATCAGGGCCGCACTTGATGGACACGGCCATATCCATACCCGGATTCTCGCCTACTCCGCCAAATACGCCTCGAGCTTTTACGGTCCCTTTCGGGATGCAGTGGGTTCCGCCGGCAATCTGGGGACCGGAAACAAGTACACCTACCAAATGGACCCTGCGAACAGCGACGAATCCCTGTGGGAGGTCGGGCTGGATCTGGACGAAGGCGCTGACATGGTGATGGTGAAGCCGGGAATGCCCTATCTCGATATCGTGCGAAGGGTAAAGGAGACCTTCGGCGCGCCGACGTTTGTCTATCAGGTCAGCGGAGAATATGCCATGCTGAAAGCCGCCGCCCACCATGGCTGGCTTTCCGAACGGGCCTGCGTGCTGGAAGCGCTTCTTGCCTTCAAGCGGGCCGGGGCCGACGGCATCCTTACCTACTTCGCGCTGGAAGCCGCGGCATGGATGGCCCAGCAGCCGGCCTAGAACCGGAGACGGCCAGCTAGCCCATTCCCAATAGCTCCTCCAATGCCCCGGTATTGACGCGCCCCGGACCAGGAGACCCAGCTCTTGGCTTCACGCTGGTCCGCTCGTCCATGCGGGACAGCACCAAGGCATTCACGTCAGCGCCGTCACCGGATAACGTGAACACTGGAATCACCCGGGCACCATCGGGACCGGCTGAACGCCGCTCTCCCAGCCTGTAGGGGATCTGCTGATTTATCAGGAACAGTTCCACTTCCTTCGGGCTGTCGGTGTAGAGCAGCAGATTGATGTCCGAATGAGGGCCGGCGCTGCCGCTTAGCACGGAACCCGTAAGGTAGGGATTGAACCCTTCCAGCAGGCGCATCGCACGCAATGCCTGCTGGCGTAGTTCCCGCAGAACAATGTGGTGTTCCTCGCGCTGAAACAGTCCGCGAAAAATCTGCAGCGCCTGCTCGACCTCGCCGTTGGTGGGGAGGTTGCGCGTGTCGGGCGCACCCATTTGCTGGGCGGCCTTGCGCTTGGCCAAAGCGTAGTCGTCAATGCCGTTCTCGGCGATGAGGCGCGCCGCCTGCTGGGCAATGAGCTCCCTCATCCGCAGCCCCCGGGTGGACATGTCCTTCGGCAACGGGAATGGGCCTTTAGAAAATCTGGTCCCGAAAGAGCTCGAGGGGTTTTATTGGTCCGGCGGCGGTGCTCTCCTCCGCGGGCGGAGGGGCGTATTCCGCGTAGAAATACTCCGTGGTGCCATCCGCCGGATCGCGCAGCCCTGTTTCGGGATTGATCTTAACGGCCACAACCCCCTCTGGAGCAACATAATCCTTCTCGGGAGAATCCTTCAGAGCGACTCCCATGTAATCCATCCAGATGGGCAAGGCGGCTCGCGCACCGGTTTCACCGTCGCCTAGACTCCTGGGCTGGTCAAATCCGATCCAGGTCACTGCGACGAGGTCCGGCGTGAAGCCCGCGAACCAGGCATCCACATATTCGTTGGTAGTGCCCGTCTTCCCCGCCAGATCACCGCGGCGAAGACTCCGCGCACGAACCGCAGTTCCGTATTTGACCGTATCCTGAAGTATGTTGGCCATGATGAAGGCATTGCGGGGGTCGAGGATCCGCTCGGCGCCTTCACCCGCCCTAACGGCTTCCGCGCGCTCCAGGACCTGCCCCGAATCGTCCTCGACCCTTTCGATAAGGTAGGGGGTCACCCTGAATCCGCCGTTGGCAAAGACCGTGTAGGCCACCGCCATTTGCAGCGGCGTCGCCGTTCCCGCGCCCAGCGCCATGGTCAGATACGCGGGGTGGCGAGTTGGATCAAAACCGAAACGGCTCACGTAATCCTGGGCGTACTGCGGCCCGATAGCCTGAAGGATGCGCACCGAAACCAGGTTCTTGGACTTGGCGAGCGCAGTACGAAGGCGCATTGGGCCCTCATATTTGCCGTCATAGTTTTTGGGCTCCCAGACTTCGTCACCAGTCTGCTGGGCATCAAAGTACAGGGGCGCGTCGTTGATGATGGACGAAGCGGTAAAGCCCTTTTCCAGCGCCGCCGAGTAAATGAAAGGCTTGAAGCTTGACCCCGGTTGTCTCCAGGCCTGTACCACGTGATTGAATTGGCTGCGAGCGAAATCAAACCCGCCCACCAACGCGCGCACCGCTCCATCCTGCGGACTCATCGCAATCAATGCCGCCTCGACCTCTGGCAACTGAAGGATCTCCCACCCGTTCTTGGCACCTTTCTTGACGCGAATTAAAGCACCTCGCCGTATGCGGCTCTGCGGAGGCCCCTTGTCCGCAAGCCCCCGGCGGGCGAACTTGAGGCCATCTCCCGAAATCTCTACCGTCTCTCCTCCACGAACATAGGCCTTGACCAAGGCAGGGGAGGCCTCAAGCACCACAGCCGGTAACAGTTCCCCGCTCTCGGAAACCTCCTGGAGAGCGTCCTCGATGGTTTCCTCCAGCGCATCCCCTTTCAAGTCTTTCAGTTCGAGGTAACCCTCGGGGCCACGGTAGCCGTGGCGCCGGTCGTATTCCAGAACACCGCTTCGAACGGCCCGGTAGGCGGCTTCCTGGTCCCGGCTGCGCACCGTCGTATAAATCCGGAAGCCCCGCGTATATGTTTCCTCTTGGTACTGCTCATAAACCAACTGTCTGGCCATTTCCGCCAGAAAATCGGCGCTCACCGCATACTCCTGTTGCTGGCGCTTGACCCGGAGCGGTTCCCGCTCGGCGGCCTCGGACTGATTCGCATCGATGAATCCGAGGTCTTGCATTCGCCGCAGGACGTAATGCTGTCGCGCTTGGGCCCGTTTCGGGCTTGCGACAGGATTGAGGCGGGAGGGCGCCTTGGGCAGTCCCGCCAGCATGGCTGCTTCCGCCAGTGACAGCTGGTCGATGTTCTTGCCAAAGTAAGTCTGGGCAGCCGCCGCGAAGCCATAGGCACGCTGACCCAGGTAGATCTGGTTGATATAGATCTCGAGAATCTTGTCCTTGGAAAGGCTGCGCTCGATCTTGAACGCCAGCAGAGCTTCATTGAACTTGCGCGTCAATGTCTTCTCCTTGGTCAGGAAAAAGTTGCGCGCAACCTGCATGGTGATGGTGCTTGCGCCTTGACGCGCCCCACCGGAAACAAAGTTCGAGTACGCCGCACGCATCACGCCGAGGTAGTCAACGCCGCCGTGCTGATAAAACCGCTCGTCCTCGGCCGCGAGTATGGCCTGGGTAAGGACCTTGGGAACCCGCTCGAACTTTACCAATGCCCTCCGCTCCTGCCCAAACTCGCCGAGCAGGATGCCGTCCGAACTGTAGATCCTCAGGGGTATCTTGGGCCTGTAATCGGTAAGGGCCTCCAGCGACGGAAGAGTCGGATAGGCAACCAAGGCCGCGAATGCCAAGGCCAAAGCCCCGAGCGTTCCGAGGGTAAGTATCAGCAATAAGGGATAGGTGATCCAGCGAACCCGCATTGGAAGGTCGGTGCGACGGGAATTTTGGCAAAAATGGGATTATATAGGCACCCGTCGCGATACCCGATCGTGCGAAAAATCACTTTACATACCGGACACTTGTTGCTAGGCTTTCATGCAAATTATATAAATTGCTGCTAACCAGCCTAGGCTCAAGGAAAAAATGGACTTTGAGTGGTCTGATTTGCTACAGGCGAAGTCTCCCCCGCTGATCGGAGTGGACATCAGTTCCTCGGCGGTAAAGATGGTGGAACTGGCTGAGGCGGCGAAGAACAAGTACCGCGTCGAGCGCTACGCCATCGAGCCGCTGACCCGCGACGCGGTTGTGGACGGCAACGTCAATAATCTCGATGCGGTGGGGGAATGCATGCGGCGCGCCTGGAAGCGCATGGGCACCCGCATCAAGAATGTGGCCTTGGCCCTTCCGGCGGCAGCCGTCATCACCAAGAAAATCATCGTCCCTGCGGGTCTACGTGAGGACGACCTGGCGGTCCAGGTCGAGACTGAAGCGAACCAGTACATTCCGTTCGCTCTGGACGAGGTAAACCTCGACTTCCAGGTGATTGGGCCGGCTCCCAGCAGCTCGGAGGAATCGGAGGTATTGATAGCTGCCTCCCGCAAAGAGAAGGTCGAGGACCGTGTTGCGGCTGCGCAAGCCGCAGGTCTCAAGGCGGTGGTCATGGACGTGGAGCCTTATGCGACCCAGATTGCCCTCGAGGAGGTTTTGAGACAGCTTCCCGAATCCGGCAAGGACCAGACAATCGCGGTCATCGACATTGGCGCCAGCGTGATGGCGGTCAATGTCCTGCGAAATGGTCAATCCGTGTACATGCGGGATCAACCATTCGGCGGTAATCAGCTGACGCAGGACATCCAGCGCCACTTCAACCTCTCCCAGGAAGAAGCCGAGACCGCAAAGCGCAATGGCGGGCTTCCGGAAACCTACGAGGCGGAGGTGCTGGCGCCGTTTCGCGAGACCCTGGCGCTAGAAGTCGCCCGGGCGCTGCAGTTCTTCTTCACTTCGACCCAGTTCAACGAAGTCCACCATATCCTCCTTGCGGGAGGTTGCGCCATGATTCCGGGGCTCGAAGACACGGTAGTAGCCCGTACGCAGGTAAATACGATCATTTCAAATCCGTTCGTGAATATGGAGCTGTCCAGCCGGATCCGTCCACGCCAGATGGCTCAGGATGCGCCCGCCCTGCTTATTGCCTGCGGGCTCGGGCTGCGGAGGTTTGATCCCTCATGATCCGCATAAACCTACTTCCCCATCGCGAGGAGCGGCGCCGACGCCAAAATATCCAAATTGGGGTCCTCGCGGGGCTTGCCGCAGTCTTGGCGGCCGTAATTGTGGGCGCGGTACATGTGGGCATTGTGACCCAGATTGATCATCAAAGCGGCCGCAACGGTTATCTAAAGAGTGAAATTGCGGTTCTGGACAAGCAGATAGAGGAAATCAAGAAACTGAAGGAGCAGACCCAGCAGCTTCTGGCCCGGAAAAAGGTCGTCGAGGCGCTTCAAGTCAACCGATCCGACACCGTGCACGTCCTGGATCAGTTGGCGCGCCGCCTTCCGGACGGGATCTATCTAAAAACGGTGAAGCAGACGGGAACCAGGCTCAATATGGTCGGCTATGCCCAGTCGAACGCCCGGGTATCGACGCTCATGCGAAATATCGAAAGTTCGCCCTGGCTCGAGAACCCGACGCTGGTTGAGATAAAGGCGGTAAACGTGAACAAGCAGCGTCTAAATGAGTTCAATCTGAACATGCAGATGAAGCGTCGGGCGGAAGAGGTGGCGGGAGAGCCCAAGCCTGGGGCTACGAAAGCGGCAGCCGCTACCGCCAAGCCTGCTTCGATCCCGGCATCGCCTGCTGCGGCGAAGTCTCCGGTTGAATCCAAGAAATGAGGTTCTGCACGCCATGAATCTCGACGACCTAAGACGGCTCGATCCCAAGAATCCCGGTGCGTGGCCCGCCCCCATAAAGCTCGCGGCGCTCGCCGGGCTGATCGTCGTCATCGTTGCGGCGGGAGCGTTCCTGGATTGGAAGGATCAATGGGAAACGTTGGAGCGCGCCCGCGCTGAGGAAGTTAAGCTCAAGGAGACTTTCCTCGTCAAGAAGCGCGAGGCGGTCAACCTGGACATTCACAAGCAGCAGTTGCAGGACATCGAGCAGTCATTCGGTGCGCTCTTGAAGCAGCTGCCGAACAAAGCCGAAATGGACGCGCTGCTCACCGACATTAACCAGGTAGGGCTAAACCGGGGACTGCAGTTCGAGCTCTTCAAGCCCGCCCCCAAGGAGAATCTCAGTGAGTTTTACGCGGAGCTGCCCATCAATATAAGGGTTACAGGCAGCTATCACGACATGGGAGCCTTCGCCAGCGATGTGGCCGCCCTGCCCCGGATCGTAACCCTCAACGACATTAGCCTCGCGACGACGAAAGAGGGAGCACTCGCGATGGACGCGGTTGCGAAGACCTATCGCTACCTGGACGAAGAGGAAATCGCGGAGCAGAAGCGTCTCGCAGCGGAGGAAAAGGCGAAAGCAGCCAAAGCCAAGGGAGGTAAGAAGCGATGAGCGCCAAGGCGGAGCATGAATGTTCTTCCGTTTTGGGGCCGATGCGGGCCGCCGTTCTGGCGGCCTCCCTCGCGTTTGCCCTGTCGGCCTGCGGCGAGGGCGCTTACAAGGATCTGGAGCAGTTTGTGAAGCAGTCGGGGCAGGGCTTACGGGGGAAGGTCGAGCCGCTGCCCGAGGTCAAGTCCTACGAAGCTTTCACTTACGCGGCATTCGACCAGCTCGACCCCTTTAAGCCCAGTCGCTTGGAGCCGAAATTCGTAGGTGGCGGTCTGGAACCGGACCCGAACCGCAGGCGGGAAGCGCTTGAGGAGTTTCCGCTTGAGGATCTCAAGATGGTGGGCACGCTCGAACGCAAGGGAATCACTTACGCATTGGTCCGGTCCCCAGACAACAATCTTGCGCAGGTAAAGCTGGGTGATCATGTCGGGCAGCAACACGGGCGCATCACGGCGATCAGCGAATCCGAGATAAAGCTTCGGGAAATGGTTCAGGAGTCGGGTGGATGGATTGAGCGCGACAACACGCTGCAGTTGGCAGAGGAGCCGGAGCAGCAGGCACGGGCGCCGAAACAATAGCAGGAACCGAAACGGGAGCAGATGCGATGAGGCACGTTAACACTTCGCTGTATCAATGGCTGGCCCTGGCGTGGTTGGTGGCATTGGCTCCAACCGCTCCCGCATATGGCCAGCAGGCTGCGGCGTCAACCGGGAATGCCATCGAAACGCTTCAGGTCCTGGGTGTCCAGGACGGCACCCTCGTGGTCAAGGTCGGGCTCAAGGAGGCGCCCGCCACCCCTCCCGCAGGTTTTAGCATCAGCAACCCACCCCGGATTGCCTTTGACTTCACAGACACCGCGAACGCTCTCGGAAAGAGCTTCCAGGAGACCAACCAGGGAGACGTGCGCAGCATAAACATCGTGCAGGCAGGCGGCCGCACGCGCCTGGTGCTGAACCTGGGTCGGAGCCTGACCTACGAAACCCGAATAGAGGGCAAGAACCTCTTCATCCTGCTGCGACCTGTGCCGGACATGGCCACGGCTGCGGCTCCTTCCGTATCGCGCTTTGCGGAGCCCAAGGCCGGTGACCAGCGGCACGCTGTCCGCGACGTGGACTTCCGCCGGGGCCCCAACGGAGAGGGCCGCGTGGTCGTGGAGCTTTCTGACACCTCGGTGGGCATCGATATCCGCCGCCAGGGCCGCAATCTACTGGTGGAGTTCCTGAACACCACGTTACCGCAGAATCTTGAGCGCCGCCTGGACGTCGTGGATTTCGCGACTCCGGTGCAATTCGTGGACGCCTTCGGTCAGGCCAACAATGTGCGCATGGTGGTCGAGCCCCGGGGCAACTGGGAGCACTCGGCTTTCCAAACGGACAACCGTTTCATTCTGGAGGTTCGCCCAATCATCGAGGACCCCAATAGGGCGGGCGGAGCGCCCGGGCGGTACATCGGTGACCGGATATCTCTGAACTTCCAGAACGTGGACGTGAGGGCGGTTCTGCAGGTGATCGCCGACTTCACCGGCCTCAACATCATCACCAGCGACACGGTAACAGGAACGCTCACCATTCGCTTGAAGGATGTCCCCTGGGACCAGGCGCTGGATATCATCCTTGACGCCAAGGGACTGGACCAGCGCAAGAAGGGGAACGTGGTCTGGATTGCGCCCAAGGACGAGCTGGCAACCAAGGAAAAGCTGGAACTCGAGGCGAGGCAGCAGATCGTTGAACTGGAGCCTCTGCGCACCGAGTCCTTCACCCTCAATTATCAGAAGGCCGAGGACGTCAAGAAGCTTCTCACGGACGACAAGCAGAAGATGCTTTCAAAGCGTGGCAGCGCGGTGGCGGACGCCCGGACCAACACCCTGTTCGTCAAGGACCACTCCCTGGCCCTTGAGGAGGTGAGGCTCTTCATTAAGAAGATCGACGTAGCACAGCGCCAAGTACTGATCGAGGCCCGCATCGTGGAGGCGACAGACAACTTTGTGCGCAACGTCGGCGTCCGGCTCGGTCACGTGGATCTCCGGGCGTTGAGGGGGGCTGGTGCTCCCGGCACGGCGGTCGGGGGCGGCAATACCCGCACCCTGCTTGGCGGTCAGTCCCGCAGCGTGGGAGTCCAGACGACCCAGACACCTGATTACGATGGGTCGTTCTCTCCGGACTCCTTTAGCGTCAATCTTCCCGTGCAGCCCGGTATATTTGCGACGGGTGTTACGCCGGCAGCGTTTACGCTCAGCCTTTTCAATTCGTCCCTGACGAATTTCCTGAACCTGGAAATACAGGCGCTCGAGACCGACGGCCGCGGCAAGGTGATTTCCAGCCCGAAAGTGGTAACCGCGGATCAGGTCAAGGCCAGTATAGAACAGGGCACGGAGATCCCCTACCTGCAGGCGAGCGCCAGCGGAGCAACCAGCGTTTCCTTCAAGAAGGCGGTGCTTTCGCTGGACGTGACGCCGCACATAACGCCTGAGGGCAACATCATCATGAAGCTTAGGGTCAACAAGGACCGGCCGCGTTTTGATCAGCCAACCATTGCGGGAGTCCCTATCGACACCAAGCAGGTGGAGACCACCGTGCTCGTCGACAACGGCGGCACCGTCGTGATTGGTGGCATCTATGAGCAGACCGAAACCAAGACGGTGGACAGGGTGCCCGTCCTCGGCGAGCTTCCTGTGATCGGCTGGATGTTCCGGAATACGTTGACCCGGGACGATCGCTCGGAACTCCTGGTGTTTATTACGCCCAAGATCCTCCAGGACATCATTAGCACCCGGTAACCCGGTTCCTTCAGCAAACCGGCCCGGCCCACCCGCCGGGCCGTTTCTTTTGCGGCATCCGTTAGAATCAGCCCATGAGCAGCGAGCACTCCCCGGGTGCCGGGAGTATTTTTCTGGTTGGCATGATGGGGGCCGGCAAGACCACCGTGGGAAAACTTCTCGCCAAGCGGCTGGGCAAGACATTCATGGACACCGACCATGAAATCCAGAGCCGCACCGGTGTGAGCATTTCCACCATATTTGAAATCGAGGGCGAATCCGGTTTCCGCCGCCGCGAGTCGGCGGTCCTAGAGGAGATTGCTGGCCGCAGGGACCTGGTTGTGGCAACGGGGGGAGGCATCGTACTTTCTCGCGAGAACCGGAAAATGCTGAGGGAGCAGGGTACCGTCGTGTACCTACGAGCCTCCCTGGATGACCTCTTCGGGCGCACGCGGCGGGACCGGAGCCGGCCTCTGCTGCAGACCGAAGACCCGCGAGGCAAGCTGGCTGAACTTCTGGTTGCCCGGGACCCGTTGTACCGCGAGGTGGCCGACATTATCATGGATACGAGCACCCAGAGCGTGCACGCCCTGGTTCGCCAGCTCGAGCGACGGTTATCCCCCGCCTAGAGAACGGTTTCTCATGCAGACACTTACTGTCGGCCTCGCCGAGCGCAGTTATCCAATTCATATAGGCCTTGGCCTGCTGTCCCGGGAGGATTTGTTTCTGCCCCACCTGCAGCACGGCAAGGCCGCGATAGTCACCAACACCACCGTCGGCCCCCTTTATCTGGAACGGCTGAAGTCAACTCTGGCACGCTCCGGTGTAAGGACTTTCGAGGTAGTCCTGCCCGACGGCGAACAGTACAAGAACTGGGAAACGCTGAACAGCATCTTCGACGCCCTGCTCGGAAACCGCTGTGACCGGAGCACACCTGTCCTCGCACTCGGCGGGGGGGTGATCGGTGACTTGGCAGGTTTCGCCGCAGCTACCTACATGCGGGGGGTGCCATTCATCCAAATTCCCACCACGCTCCTCGCTCAGGTGGATTCCTCAGTGGGGGGAAAGACCGGCATCAACCATCCCATGGGCAAGAACATGGTCGGCGCCTTCTGGCAGCCGATGGCGGTAGTCGCGGATACCGCGACGCTGGATACGCTCCCGGATCGTGAGCTCTCCGCGGGCATTGCCGAGGTGGTGAAGTATGGCCTTATCCGGGACCCGGAGTTCTTCGCATGGAACGAGCATCACGCCGCTGAACTGCTGGCCCGGCGGCCGGAGGCGCTCGCCGAAGCAATTCGGCGCTCATGCCTGAACAAGGCCGAAGTCGTGGAAGCCGACGAGCGGGAAGCCGGAGAACGCGCTTTGCTCAACCTGGGGCATACCTTTGGCCATGCCATAGAAAATGCTTTGGGATACGGAAACTGGCTCCATGGCGAAGCGGTCGCCGCTGGCACGATCCTGGCAGCGACCCTTTCCCGGGAAATGGGCTTGGTTTCCGACTTGGACGTGGAGCGCATCGCCGCCGTCTACCGGCGGGTGGGCCTCCCGGTGGCAGCCCCGGATTTGGGACCGGAGCGGTATCTGGAACTGATGGGGCTGGACAAGAAGGTCTTCGGGGGCAAATTGCGCCTAGTATTGCTGCGCCGGATCGGCGAAGCCTTTGTCTGCGGAGATGCGCCGGAGGCCCTGCTCCGTAAGGTACTCTCGAACCCGGCCCCTTGCCCCAACTGATGCGCGGCCTCGCGCCTTACGCTGTCACCGATCGCAATTCGCGGGGCCGCCGGCTTGCCGAACCGCGGCCCTTGGGGCGGAGCGAATTCCAGCGGGACCGGGACCGTATCGTCCATTCCAACGCTTTCCGGCGCCTCGAGTACAAGACCCAAGTCTTCGTCAACCACGAAGGCGACCTTTTCCGCACCCGGCTCACCCATAGCCTGGAGGTGGCGCAGATCGCCCGCTCGGTGGCGCGCAGCCTGCGGCTGAACGAGGACCTGGTGGAGGCCATCGCCCTGGCCCACGACCTGGGGCATACCCCCTTCGGCCATTCCGGCCAGGACGCGCTCAACGCCTGCATGAGAAACCATGGCGGCTTTGAGCACAATCTGCAGTCTCTGCGGGTGGTGGACGTGCTGGAGGAACGGTACGCCGCGTTCGACGGCCTTAACCTCTGTTTCGAGACCCGGGAGGGAATCTTGAAGCACTGCTCCCGCGCCAATGCTCGCCTGCTCGGGGACCTTGGGCAGCGCTTCCTTGCCGGCCATCGGCCTAGTCTGGAGGCGCAGCTGTGCAATCTGGCCGACGAGATTGCCTATAACAACCACGATATTGACGATGGTTTGCGCTCCGGTCTTATCGGCCTTGACCAACTTTCGGCAGTGGCCGCATTCTCACGGCCCCTGGCGGAAGTCCGGCGCCAATATCCCGGTATCCCGGAACGCCGCCTGATTCACGAGACCGTGCGCCGCATGATCAGTGTCCTCGTGAACGATCTGACTGAGACCAGCCGGCGCAACATCCGGAACGCGGCGCCAGGGTCTCCGGACGACGCCCGGCGGGTACCGGCCCTCATTGCGTTTGGGCCCCAGGTCCGGCGTGAGCAACTGGAGCTCAAGGCTTTTCTTCGCGAGCACCTGTATCGCCATTACCGCGTGCAGCGCATGGCCACCAAAGGCAAGCGCACAGTCTGCGATCTGTTCGAGGCGTTTACCTCGGAGCCTCAGCTCCTGCCGCCTCAATACCAGGCCAAGGCAGCCGGCGATCCGTTCCGGGCTGCCGCAGATTACATAGCCGGCATGACCGACCGATTCGCGATCCGGGAGCACCGCCGCCTGTTCTCCGTAGAGGAAGCAACGCTTTAATAAGGGAAATTCCCTATCCCGAACAGCGCCATTACGGTTGATGGCGCAGTGCGGAAAGGGTATATTGACCCGCTTGCGCCAAATTTCCGCGCGGCCTCATCGGTCGCCGTCCGGCGCCCGATCCGGCCGGACTCCGAGTCCGGTCCGGCAGTGGACATCACGCAGCGAGGTGGCTCCCGTGACATACCCGGAAATTCCCTCCCAACAGGGGCTTTATTCTTCAGCCTACGAGCACGACTCATGCGGCGTGGGATTCGTGGTCCACATCAAGGGCCGCCGCAGTCATGAGATTGTCCAGAATGGTCTCCAGATCCTGGACAACCTCACCCACCGGGGTGCCACGGGGGCGGACAAGCTCATGGGCGATGGCGCCGGGATCCTCATCCAGATTCCGGACCAGCTCTACCGTGAGGACTTGGCGGCTCAGGGCGTCCAGTTGCCGCCGGACGGAGAATACGGTGTGGGCATGGTATTCCTGCCCAAGGAATCGGCCAGCCGGCTCGCCTGCCAGGAGGAAATCGAGCGGGCCGCCAAGGCCGAGGGCCAGTTCGTGCTCGGTTGGCGCGACGTACCAGTGGACCGGGAAATGGAAATGTCGCCCTACGTCAAGGCGAAGGAACCCGTGATCCGCCAAGTCTTTATCGGGCGCGGCCCCGATATCATGACCACGGACGCCCTTGAGCGAAAGCTTTACATTATCCGCAAGCGTTCCGGCCACGCCATCCAGGCCCTCAGGCTCAAGCACGGCAAGGAATTCTACGTGCCCTCCATGTCGGCCCGCACTGTCCTCTACAAGGGCATGCTGCTGGCGCGGCAGGTGGGCATCTATTACAAGGACCTGAGGGACCCGCGCTCGGTCTCCGCCCTGGCCCTCGTTCACCAGCGTTTCTCGACCAACACCTTTCCCACCTGGGATCTGGCCCATCCGTTTCGATTCATCGCCCACAATGGCGAAATCAATACCCTGAGAGGCAACGTCAACTGGATCCGGGCGCGGCAGAAGGCCATCTCGTCGCCGGTGCTGGGCAAGGACCTGGACAAGGTCTGGCCCCTCATTTACGACGACCAGTCGGATTCCGCCTGTTTCGACAACGCCCTCGAGCTGCTCTACATGGCGGGTTATCCCCTTGCCCACGCCATGATGCTCATGATCCCCGAGGCCTGGGAAAAGCACACCCTGATGGACGAGAACCGGCGTGCCTTTTACGAGTATCACGCCGCCATCATGGAACCCTGGGACGGCCCGGCCGCGGTGGCGTTCACGGACGGGCGCCAGATTGGCGCGACCCTGGACCGCAATGGATTGCGGCCGGCGCGCTACGTCATCACCGAGGACGACCTGGTCATCATGGCCTCCGAAGTGGGCGTGCTGCCGGTGCCCGAGTCCAAGATCGTGTCCAAGTGGCGGCTGCAGCCGGGAAAGATGTTTCTGATCGACACCGATCAGGGGCGCATCATCGACGACAAGGAGTTGAAGGACTCCCTGGCCAATGCCAAGCCCTACCGAGAGTGGCTTCGGCGCATCGGTGTGAAGCTTGACGATCTGCCGCCCCCCGACGAGAGGCCGCAGCAGTCCGCGGTTTCCCTCCTTGACCGGCAGCAGGCCTTCGGTTACAGCCAGGAAGATCTCAAATTCCTGATGGAGCCCATGGCCGCCAATGGCGAGGAGCCGGTGGGCTCCATGGGCAACGACTCGCCCCTGGCCGTGCTCTCGCACCGGGCCAAGCCCCTCTATGGCTACTTCAAGCAGCTGTTCGCCCAGGTCACGAACCCCGCCATCGATCCCATTCGCGAGGATCTGGTGATGTCCCTGGTGTCCTTCATCGGGCCGAAACCGAACCTGCTCGATGTCTCCGACATCAATCCGCCCATGCGCCTGGAAGTTTCCCAGCCTGTGCTGTCCTTCGAGGACATGGAAAAGGTCCGCCGCATCGAGAAGTACACGCAGGGCAAGTTCCGATCCTACGAACTTGACATCTGCTACCCGCCGGGCTGGGGCAAGGAAGGCATCGAAGCGCGCCTCGCCTCCCTGGCGGCGGAGGCGGAAGACGCGGTCACCTCCGGCTACAACATACTCATCGTGTCCGACCGGCGCGTGGACCGGGACCGCGTGGCCATTCCCGCCCTGCTCGCCCTGTCGGCGGTGCACCAGCACTTGGTGCGCAAGGGCTTGCGCACCTCCGCCGGCCTCGTGGTGGAGAGCGGGTCGGCAAGGGAGGTGCACCATTTTGCCCTTCTCGGAGGCTACGGCGCCGAGGCGGTGCACCCGTACCTGGCGCTGGAGACGGTCCGGGAGCTGGCGCCAATGCTGCCGAAGGAAGTGGACGGAAAGACCGCGGTCAAGAACTACATCAAGGCCGTGGGCAAGGGGCTGATGAAGGTGATGTCCAAGATGGGAATCTCCACCTACATGTCCTACACCGGGGCGCAGATATTCGAGGCGGTGGGGCTTGCTCGCCCCTTCGTGGAGAAGTACTTCACCGGCACCGCCAGCAACGTGGAGGGCATCGGTGTTTTCGAGGTCGCCGAGGAAGCCTTGCGCAAGCACCGCCAGGCCTTCGGAGACGATCCGGTGCTGCAGGGAATGCTGGACGCGGGTGGCGAGTACGCTTGGCGGGTGCGCGGCGAGGAGCACATGTGGACCCCCGAGTCCATCGCCAAGCTGCAGCACTCGACCCGGCAGGGCAGCTTCGCGACCTACAAGGAATACGCGACGATCATCAACGACCAGTCCAGGCGCCACATGACGCTGCGGGGGCTGTTCCAGATCAAGGCTGCCGGGCCCCCGGTTCCCACCGAGGAAGTGGAACCTGCCTCGGATATCGTCAAACGCTTCGCCACCGGAGCCATGTCATTGGGCTCGATTTCCACCGAGGCCCACACCACCCTGGCCGTCGCCATGAACCGCATCGGCGGCAAGTCCAATACCGGCGAGGGTGGCGAGGACCCGCGACGGTACAAGCCGATCAAGGATGGCGACAGCCTCGCGACGCTGCTCGGCGGGGACCGCGTGGAGCGTGACATCCCCCTGAAGGGCGGGGACTCGCTGCGTTCGAAGATCAAGCAGGTGGCCTCCGGCCGCTTCGGCGTCACCACCGAGTACCTGCTGAGCGCGGACCAGATCCAGATCAAGATCGCCCAGGGGGCGAAGCCCGGAGAAGGAGGCCAGCTGCCCGGGCACAAGGTCTCGGAGTACATCGCTGAGCTTCGATTCTCGGTGCCGGGGGTGGGGCTTATTTCGCCTCCTCCGCACCATGACATCTATTCCATCGAGGACATTGCCCAGCTCATCCACGACCTGAAGAACGCCAACCCCAGGGCGTCCATCTCGGTAAAGCTGGTGTCGGAGGTGGGTGTCGGCACCGTCGCTGCCGGCGTAGCCAAGGCGAAGTCGGATCACGTCACCATCGCCGGTTACGACGGCGGCACGGGAGCGTCTCCCCTGTCGTCGATCAAGCACGCCGGTACGCCGTGGGAACTCGGGCTGGCCGAGACCCAACAAACCCTGGTGCTCAACCGCCTGCGGGGGCGCATCGCCGTTCAGGTGGACGGACAGATGAAGACCGGGCGAGACGTAATCATCGGTGCCATGCTGGGCGCCGACGAGTTCGGCTTCGCCACCGCGCCCCTGGTGGTGGAGGGCTGCATCATGATGCGCAAATGCCACCTCAACACCTGTCCGGTGGGCGTGGCTACGCAGGACCCCGTTCTGCGCAAGCGCTTCAGCGGCCAGCCGGAGCATGTGGTCAACTTTTTCTTCTTCGTGGCCGAGGAAGCGCGGGAAATCATGGCGCAGATCGGCATCCGCAAGTTCGACGACCTGATCGGGCGCATGGACCTGCTGGACATGAAGGAAGGTATCAATCACTGGAAGGCCCGGGGGCTGGACTTCTCCCGCATCCTGCATAAGCCCCAGGTGCCGCCGGACGTCGCGGTGCGACACTGCGAGAAGCAGGATCACGGACTGGAGCGGGCGCTGGACCACCAGCTCATCAAGAACGCCCAACCGGCCCTGGAGAGGGGAGAGAAGGTGCGCGTCGACCTGCCTATCCGGAACGTCAATCGCACGGTTGGGACCATGCTTTCCGGCAAAGTCGCGGAAAAATACGGGCATGCGGGCCTTCCCGAGGACACCATTCACGTCACCTTCACGGGCAGCGCCGGGCAAAGTTTCGGCGCGTTTCTCGCCCGCGGCATCACCCTCGAGCTGATCGGGGACGCCAACGACTACACCGGCAAGGGTCTCTCGGGCGGCCGCATCGTCGTGCGCCCCCACGCGGAGTTCCGGGGTGATCCCCAGGAGAACATCATCGTCGGCAACACGGTGATGTACGGCGCCATCGACGGCGAGGCCTACTTCCGGGGCGTCGCGGGCGAGCGCTTCCTGGTTCGCAACTCCGGCGGCACCGCAGTGGTGGAAGGCGTGGGAGATCATGGCTGCGAGTACATGACGGGCGGCACCTGCGTGGTCCTCGGTGGCACCGGCCGCAATTTTGCGGCGGGCATGAGCGGCGGCATCGCTTATGTCTATGACCCCGGCCGAACCTTCAGGGAGCGCTGCAATCTTTCCATGGTGGACCTGGAGCAGATGCCGGCGCCGGGACAGACGCCGACCGAGTTCCGCCATCGCGGAGAGGACGACGACGCCCTGCTGAAGCGCCTCATCGAGAACCACGCCAGGTACACGGGATCGGACGCCGCCAAGGCCATGCTCGGAAACTGGCAGGTTTCGCGCTCGCTGTTCGTCAAGGTGTTCCCCAAGGAATACCGGCGCGCGCTCAAGGAGCTGCACGTCAAGCGCACGAGCCAGGCGGCCTGAGGGTAGCCCGCTTCCCGCCGCAGCCCGGCAGGCGGTGCGGTTGGGCGTTGGCAGGCCCGGCGGCAAACACCAATTTATTCGACTGGAATTGAAATAATGGGAAAGCCCACTGGATTTCTTGAACTGGATCGCCTTGAGGAAGCGTCTCTGCCCGCCGACGAGCGGGTCAGGAACTATCGCGAATTCGTCCAGCATCTCTCGGACGAAGACGCCTCCAAACAGGGCGCGCGCTGCATGGATTGTGGCATTCCGTTCTGCTCCAGCGGCTGCCCCGTCAACAACATCATCCCGGACTGGAACGACCTGGTTTACCGGAATCGCTGGCGTGAGGCCATCGAGGTGCTGCATTCCACCAATAATTTTCCCGAGTTCACCGGCAAGATCTGCCCGGCTCCCTGCGAGGAAGCCTGCACGCTGCGCATAAACACGAAGCCCGTCGGCATCAAGTCCATCGAGCACGCCATCGCCGACAAGGGGTGGGAGCAGGGCTGGATTTTGCCAAACCCGGCGCGGACGAAAACGGGCAAGCGGGTCGCCGTCGTCGGCTCCGGGCCCGCGGGACTTGCCTGCGCCCAGCAACTTGCCCGCGCCGGCCATGGCGTCGTGGTGTTCGAAAAAGCCGACCGGATTGGCGGACTGCTCCGCTACGGGATTCCGGACTTCAAGCTGGAAAAGTGGACCATTGATCGCCGGCTCGAGCAGATGCGGGCGGAGGGCGTGGAGTTCCGGGTCAACCACTACGTGGGCCTTGCCCGGAAGCCGGGGACGGCGGGCGCAGTCCATGTGGACGCAAAGGACCTGGCCGCGGAATTCGACGCGGTGGTGCTCTCCGGGGGAGCCGAGCACCCCCGGGACCTGCCCATTCCCGGCCGGGAGTTGGACGGAGTTCACTTCGCCATGGACTTCCTGCCCCTGCAGAACCGGAGAGTGGCCGGAGACAAGGGCGTTCCCGAGTTATGGGCCCGGGACAAGCATGTGGTTGTGATCGGGGGCGGCGATACGGGATCCGATTGCGTCGGAACATCCAATCGCCATGGAGCACGATCGGTCACCCAGTTCGAGTTGCTGCCGATGCCCCCAGACCTGGACCGCAATCCGGTTTGGCCTTACTGGCCCAGCAGGCTGCGCTCCTCCTCGTCCCATGAGGAGGGCTGCGAGCGGGACTGGTCGGTAACCACGAAGCGCTTCGTGGGCGAGGGCGGCAAGCTGACCGGGCTCGTGGCGGCGCGCCTCGAATGGGAAAAGGATCCCGCCACCGGCCAGATGAAGATGAAGGAAGTCCCGGGCAGTGAATTCGAGATGCGGGCCGACCTGGTGCTCCTCGCCATGGGATTCACCGGTCCGATCCAGGCCATGCTCGCCGCATTCGGTGTCGAGAAGGACGGGCGCGGCAATGCCCGGGCCACCACCGACGGAGCCGGATGCTACGCAACCTCCGTCCCCAAGGTCTTCGCGGCGGGGGACATACGCCGAGGGCAATCCCTGGTCGTGTGGGCAATCCGCGAAGGCCGCCAGTGCGCGCGGTCGGTGGACGAGTACCTGATGGGCAGCAGCGAGCTCCCGCGGTGATTACCGCGGGGCGGGGACCAACTATCGCAGCGCGGCACAGCCGGCGGTCGCACGCTCCCGGCCTCGATTCCCAATTCTAGGGTCCCCATGACGAAGCCAAAGAACGACAGCTTTCTTAGGGCGCTGCTGCGGCAGCCTACCGAGTACACGCCCCTGTGGTTGATGCGCCAGGCCGGGCGCTACCTTCCCGAGTACAACCAGACCCGGGCACGGGCGGGCAGCTTCCTCAACCTCTGCAAGAATCCCGACTTCGCCACCGAAGTCACCATGCAGCCGCTGGCCCGCTACCCCCTCGACGCCGCCATCCTGTTCTCGGACATCCTCACCATTCCCGATGCGATGGGCCTGGGACTGTACTTCGCGGAAGGTGAAGGCCCCAAATTCGAGCGGCCCCTGCGGGAGGAATGGGAGATCCGGGATCTCGCAGTCCCCGATCCGGACGTGCACCTGAGGTATGTCATGGACGCCGTACGCCAGATCCGGAAAGCCCTCGACAACGAGGTTCCGCTCATCGGCTTTTCCGGGAGCCCGTTCACGCTGGCCTGCTACATGGTGGAGGGCGGCGGGAGCGATGATTTCCGGCAGCTGAAAACCATGCTCTACAACCGGCCCGAACTGCTGCACCACATCCTGGAGGTGACGACCCAGGCCGTCACCGCTTATCTCAATGCGCAGATTGAAAGCGGGGCCCAGGCGGTCATGATCTTCGACACCTGGGGAGGGACCCTTTCCGCGGCGGGTTACCGGGAGTTTTCCCTGCGTTACCTCGAGCAGATCGTGGCCCGGCTGAAGCGCGAGCATGAGGGGCGGCGCGTGCCCAACATCGTGTTCACCAAGGGCGGCGGACTGTGGCTCGAAGCCATCGCGGATATCGGCTGCGATGCCGTCGGTCTGGACTGGACCATTGATATCGGGGAAGCCCGCCGACGCGTGGGAAACCGTGTCGCATTGCAGGGAAACCTCGACCCGGCGGTGATGTTCGCATCCCCCGAGAAAATCGTGGAAGAAGCAGGCAGGATCCTGGCAGCATACGGCTCCGGCCATGGCCACGTCTTCAACCTCGGCCACGGCATTTCTCAATTTACCCCTCCAGACAACGTCTTGGCTCTCGCGGACGCGGTTCACTCGATCAGTCGCCGCTTCCACTAGGTACTTCCGAAACGGCTCTGTGATGCGGGTTTCACGGAAGGTTTATGCACAGAAAGGCGTTGTTGCTTGCCCTTCCCCGTGAAACCATCAGGCAATTTGTCACAGTTTTTTAATAGATTGATTATTAAGCACTATTTATCGCCCTTTACAATTCCTTTTTCCGCCAAGCGGTTGTCGGCGCGATAGGCCGCGCATCCCAAGATCGTCTTACTCACAGAATTATCCACAGGCTCGCAAGCCAGAAGTTTTTTCCACCTTCCCATAATCCGTTAGGGACACTTGCGAGAATTTACTTGAAGTTCTTGTCGCGGCGCATCACAAATCCATGAGTATCCTGCGCGTCGCCCTCGATGTTCCGCTGGATACTTTTTTTGACTACCTCCCGCGGGACGGCCCGGAACCGCCGATCGGCGCCTGCGTGGTGGTCCCTTTCGGCAACAGGCAGTTGGTCGGCGTGGTGATGGAAGTTGCCGCCGCGCCCGCCGTGCCGGCGACGCGGCTCCGGGAGATCGTCCGCGTGGTTCACAACGTGCCACCGCTCCCCGCCGATCTGATCGAGTTGCTGCGCTTTTGCAGTGATTACTACCAGCATCCCCTCGGACAGGTGGTCATCAACGCTCTGCCGGCACGCCTGCGCAGCCCGCGTCCGGCCAGCACCCCCGCACCGTCGGCATACCGGGCTACTCCAAAGGGAATGGCGGCGGAGATGGATCTCCTGCCGCGCCGGCGCATCGCCCAGCGCCGCCTGCTGGGCGAGCTCCGAACGGGCCGCGTCTTGGCGCCCGGCGAAGCGGCGCGGATCGTCTCACGGCCGGCCTCCGCGCTGCGAGAACTGGTGCGCCTCGGTCTGGCTGAGGAAGTGGAAAGCACCGCCGCTCCGTCGTCGGCGAAGCCCGAGGCGGCACCGGTCCTCAATCCGGCCCAGCGGGATGCCGCCGCGGCCGTCTCGCAATCCCTGGGCAGCTTCCGGGCGTGGCTGCTGCATGGGGTCACCGGAAGCGGCAAGACGGAAGTCTACCTGCGCCTCCTGTCCGAGGTGATCGGCCGGGGCGGCCAGGGCCTGGTGCTGGTGCCGGAGATCAATCTCACGCCGGAGCTGGAGTCCCGCTTCTGCAGGCGCTTTCCCAGGGAAACGGTGGTGAGCCTGCACAGCGGGCTTGCCGCGGGCGACCGCCTGCGGAACTGGGTTCTGGCGGCAAGCGGCCGCGCCCGCGTCGTGCTCGGCACGCGCCTGTCGGTGTTCACGCCCCTCCCGGCCCTGGCGCTGATCGTTGTGGACGAAGAACACGATGCCTCCTACAAGCAGGAGGATGGCCTGCGCTACTCAGCCCGGGACGTGGCCGTCTTTCGCGCGAAGCGGGCCGGGGTGCCGGTGGTGCTGGGTTCCGCGACGCCTTCCCTGGAGAGCCTGTACAACGCCGCCCGCGCCCGTTATTCGCTGCTGCGGCTGGAAGAGCGGGCCGTGGAGCACGCCAAGCTCCCCGAGATCCGCCTGGTGGATCTTCGCCGCGAAAAGGTCCAGGAGGGACTGTCGGAGCCCCTCCTGAGCGCCTTGGCCGGGCGCCTGGGCCGCGGCGAGCAGAGCCTGGTATTCATCAACCGCCGCGGCTTTGCCCCGGTTCTGGCCTGTCCCAGTTGCGGCTGGGTATCGCCGTGCCCGCGCTGCTCGAGCCGGCTCGTGTTTCATCTCACCCGGGAGCGATTGCTGTGCCACCATTGCGGCCACGCCGAGCGGGCACCCCGCGCCTGCCCCGACTGCGGAAACCAGGACCTGCGCCCCTTGGGACACGGCACCCAGCGCGTCGAAGCGGCCCTGGCCTCGCGGTTTCCCGGCGCCCGCATCGTCCGCGTGGACCGGGACACCACCCGCCGGCGGAAATCCTGGGAGGAAGTCCTCTCCGCGGTACGCACCGGCAATGTTGACATCCTGGTGGGGACCCAGATCCTGTCCAAGGGACACGACCTGCCCTCCGTATCCCTGGTCGGCGTGCTCAATCCGGACAGCGCCCTCTATGCCAGCGACTTCCGCGCGGGGGAACGGCTTTTCGCCCAACTGGTACAGGTCGCGGGACGCGCCGGCCGCGGGAGCATACCTGGGGAAGTCCTGGTGCAGACGCAATTTCCGGATCACCCGCTCTACGAGGCCCTTCGCCGGCACGATTTCGACGCCGTCGCGGCACAATTGCTGGAGGAGCGACGAATGGCGGGATTTCCCCCGTTTGTGCACCAGGCCCTGCTGCGGGCCGAGGCGCCGCACCGGGAGCGCGTCATGAACTTCCTGACCCGGGCCAAGGAATCGGCGCCGAAGAGTGAGGCAGGCATCACGATGTTCGAGCCGGTTCCCGCACTCATGGCGCGCCTCGCCGGAATGGAGAGAGGGCAGCTGCTCGTACAGTGTCCGTCGCGCGGAGAACTGCAGCGTTTCCTTGCGGAATGGCGCCGGAGAATTGCGGCCCTGGAGGAGCGCCACGTGCGCTGGGCCCTGGACGTGGACCCCCTGGATGCCTGATGCGGGAGACAGGCCGCATCCGCCACCACTATAATAAGCGCCCCATGAGCACCCCGCCCTACCCCGACTTCCGTGGCCATGTCGCGGAACTCTTCGCCGCCGCCTTGGATGTGGTAGCACCGGGCGCCGGCCTTTCCGTCGAGGTGGAGCGCCCCAAGCAGCGCGAGCACGGAGATTTCGCCTGCAACGTGGCGCTCCAGCTGGCGCGGCCCCTGAAGCGCAACCCGCGAGACGTGGCCAAGTCCCTGGTGGATGCCTTGCCGCCCTCGCGCTTCATAGACCGCGCCGAGGTGGCGGGCGCCGGTTTCATCAATGTCCACCTCAAGCCCGAGGCGAAGCAGAGGGCCGTCGCGATTGTTCTCGAAAGCGGCGCCCGCTACGGTCAGCACAGCCGGGCCGAGCGCGTCAAGGTCCAGGTGGAGTTTGTCTCCGCCAACCCCACCGGGCCCCTGCACGTGGGCCATGGGCGGGGAGCGGCTTACGGCGCGAGCCTTGCGAACATCCTCCAGGCGGCGGGCTACGAGGTGATCCGCGAGTTCTATGTCAACGACGCCGGCCGGCAGATGGACATCCTGGCTCTCTCCACCTGGCTTCGTTACCTGGAGCTCGCCGGGCAGCCCATCGAGTTTCCCGCCAACGGTTACCGCGGCGACTACGTGCGGGTGATGGCGCGGTCCATCTTCGAACTCCACGCGGAGCGCTATGTGCGCAGCGCGGACCAGGTGCTCTCCGGCGCGCCCTCCGACGCGGACGACCCTGAAGGCCGGGTGGACGGGCTGATCGCCAACGCCAAACGCGCGCTGGGCGAGGATTACGAATACATCCATGGTTTCGCCCTCACCGAGCAGCTGGGAGACTGCCGCAATGACCTGGCGGAATTCGGCGTCACCTACGACTCCTGGTTTTCGGAGGGCTCGCTCCACGACAGCGGCAAGGTGGCGCAGGCCGTGGACCTGCTCGAAAAGAACGGCCACGTCTATTTGCAGGACGGGGCGCGCTGGTTCCGGTCCAGCGCGTTTGGGGACGAAAAGGACCGCGTGGTTCAGCGGGAGAACGGGCAATACACCTATTTCGCCGCTGACATCGCCTACCACCTGAACAAGTTCGAGCGGGGCTTCGACCGGGTGATCGACGTCTGGGGCGCCGACCACCATGGCTACATGCCGCGGGTTCGCGGAGCCCTGAGCGCCCTGGGACTGGATCCCGACAAGCTCACCATTGCGCTGGTGCAGTTCGCGGTGCTCTACCGCGAGGGCAAGAAGGTGTCCATGTCGACGAGAGCGGGGGAGTTCGTCACCCTCCGGGAACTGCGCACGGAGGTCGGAAACGACGCGGCGCGCTTCTTCTATGTCCTGCGCAAGAGCGATCAGCACCTGGACTTCGACCTGGACCTCGCGAAATCCCAGAGCCAGGAGAACCCGGTTTACTACGTCCAGTATGCCCATGCGCGGGTCGCAAGCGTGCTGCGCGAATGGGGTGGCGATGTCGCGGAGCTGCGGCGGGCGGACACCTCGGCGCTCGCCGGCGACCGGGAGCTGGGGCTCCTGCAGCGATTGATGGAGTTCCCGGAAGTAGTGGAAAGCGCGGCCACGGAGCTGGCGCCACATTTCGTGGTTTTCTACCTGAGGGAACTCGCGGGAGAGTTCCACAGCTACTATAATGCCGAGCGCTTTCTGGTCGCCGGGGAGAGGGTGAAACTCGCCCGGCTGGCGCTGGCGGCGTCCGTCGGCCAGGTCATCCGCAGCGGGCTCGCGCTGGTAGGCGTGAGCGCGCCGGAAAAGATGTGACGTCTTCACGCATGAGCCGGGATTACAAGGGCAGCGGACGGCAGATGGCAGGGAGCGGAAAAGGAAACGCATTCATCGGCGGACTTCTGCTCGGGCTGCTGCTGGGCCTCGGCATCGCGGTCGGCATCGCCTGGTATCTCTATCAGGGCCCGAGCCCCTTTCTCAGCAAGGAGGAGGCGGAAAAGCCGGAAATGCCGATCGCGAAACCCGAGCCCGCGGTCCCGCCGCCCTCGAAACCCCGCTTCGAGTTCTACAAGATCCTTCCCGGCAGCGAGCAGCCGATTACCGAGCGCGAGCTCAAGGAGGCCGCCAAGAAGCCGGCGCCGGCCCGGGACCTGTACTTCCTGCAGGCGGGATCATTCCAGGGCTCCGCGGACGCGGACAATCTGAAGGCCAGGCTTGCACTGCTTGGCGTGGAGGCAACCATAAGCACGGTGGCGCTGCCGGACAAGGGCACCTTTCACCGGGTGCGGATCGGTCCCTACACCAGGATCGAGGACCTGAACCGGGCCCGCGAATCCCTGAAACAAAACGGGGTGGAGACTACTCTTATCAAGGCAAAGGAGGCTACCCAGTAGTCAGCGGGGGCACCGGAGCGCCATCTGAAACAGCCATCTGCAACAGTCCAGTGGGAGACACCATGAAACTGACTCGATACTTGGCATTTTCCGCAATGTTCCTTGCCTGGAGCGTGTCTCCAGCCTTCGCCGAGGCGGTTGCCGGCCGCGATTACCAGGAAATCCGGCCCCAGCCCACCGAAAGCGGCGACAAGGTCGAGGTAATCGAATTCTTCTGGTACGGCTGCCCTCACTGCAATGACCTGCACCCGTACCTGAAGAAGTGGCTCGCCACCAAGCCCGCGGACGTTGAGTTCCGCTACGTCCCCGCCATCTTCCGGGACTCCTGGGTGCCCGGGGCGAAGCTGTTCTACGCCCTCGAGATCACCGGCGACCTGAACCGCCTCCACGACAAGGTGTATGAGGCGATTCACCTGGAAACCATAAACGCGGGCGACGAGAAGGCCCTGGTGGACTGGGCGGTGAAGCAGGGCGTGGACCGCAAGAAGCTGCAGGACGCCATGAACTCCTTTGCCATGGGAGGCAAGGTGTCGCGCTCCAAGCAGATGTCCAAGGACTACCAGTTGCGCGGCGTGCCCGCCGTGGTGGTGGACGGCAAATACCTGACCGGACCCGGCCTTGCCCAGACCGGCCCGGAGCAGTTCACGCCGGTCCTCGACCAGATCATCGACAAGGCCCGGAAAGAGCGCGCCGCAGCCGGCAAGAAGTAGAGCGCCCCGCTTGGCGCTCAAGGTCGTCATCACCGGAGCGTCCAGCGGCCTTGGCCGGGCCCTCGCCCGGCATTATGCATCGGGCGGCGCCCAGCTTGGGCTGTTCGCGCGCCGCGCCGGCGTCCTGTCCGAAGTCGCTTCCGGACTGCAGGGAAATCCCGCGCTCTACACGGCTGATGTCCGCGACCGTGGGGCCGTGGAGGCCGGCGCGGCTGATTTTATCGGCCGCTTCGGAGCACCCGACATCGTGATTGCCAATGCCGGAGTAAGCGGCGGCACCCTCACCGAGTGCGCAGAGGATATGGACACGATCCGGGCCATATTCGATACCAACGTCCTCGGCATGGCCCAGACCTTTCAGCCCTTCATCGGCCCCATGCGGGAAGCCGGGCGCGGCGGCGCTTTCGCCGGAATTTCCAGCGTCGCCGGATATCGCGGGCTGCCCGGTGCGGGCGCCTACTCCGGATCCAAGGCCGCCGCCATCGCTTACCTGGAGAGCCTGCGCGTGGAATTGCGAGGCAGCGGGCTCCGGGTGGTCACCGTGTGCCCGGGCTACGTCGCCACCCCCATGACGGCCCGCAATCCTTACCAGATGCCTTTCATGCTGGAGGCCGACGACGCGGCGCGCCGCATTGGCCGGATCATCGCGTCCGGACGCAGCTACGCCGTTATCCCGTGGCAGATGGCCATCGTGGCGCGACTGCTCAGGATTATGCCTAACGCGATCTACGACAGGGTTTTCGCGAAAGCGCCTCGGAAGCCTCGCGGCCTCTAGCCAGCCCGGTAGGCCTTGCACCCGCGCCGCGCGAGGTCGAAAAAAAGCACCCGCGCGGGGGGCGCGCGGGTGCGGGAGGGGCTTGGGGGGATAAGCCCTAGGAGGAAAGGGGAATGGCAGCCGGACGGGGAGTCTCTTCGGCCGGTTTCAGGATCTTCGCGGTATCGGAGCGGTTGGAAAGAGAGGAGATGTCGCCGATGATCTCGCCACCGTCCTCGATGCTGACCTTCCCGTAACGGATCTTGCCGGAGACCTTGCCCGAGGCGTGCACCACCAAGCGCTTGCGCGCGGTGATGTCACCCTCGAAACGGCCGTGAATCTCCGCCACGTCAATCTCGGCCTTTCCGATGAACGTCCCGCTCTCGAAGATCTGGATTACGCGGCTGTTCATGGACGCCTCCACGCGCCCCTCCACCACCAGGGTGTCGCAATCTAGGATCTCGGCTCCCTTCAGCTTGATGTTGGGGCCGACGATGAGCTTGCTGCCCTTGTCGTCGGAGGAGGATGTCTCCTTTTCGGCAGCTGGCGCGTCGGCCGGTTTGGCGGCAGCATCGGCAGGACGCGCAGGCGCGCTGCTGGAGTTGCGGTTCTGGGGAGTGTTGGCGGGGGAGCGGGTCCGCCCGAAGACGCCTTCTTTGTCAAACATATAACCTCCGATCAGTAAAACAAATTTTCCTTGGGGTTGGTTGCCGACGCGGCCTCAGAAGGCACGCCTCTGATTGTTGTTGCAAAGGTCGTGCCTAAGATCACCCAAGGCCGGCAACACGCTGACTCATAAAGATTCTTTTCCTGGTCATAGAACCTGCTAGCGGGAATTTGTCGCCTCTGGGTGACGACCTATTTAACAGAACAGACCTAACTAACTGTTTTTAAGAATTATGCTGGTGTCGTTCAAACCCGACACATGATTGGAAAATAATCGCCGACGGATAATTTCATAAACTTTACATGGAGTTACAGTGTCGCTTTAGGTCTTAAGCGCAACATGCTGAAAAAAAAGAAGAAAATTTGCCGCTTGCAATTTGCAAAAGAAGGGTTCACACTTCGCACAGCTTGTGGCTGACAGGCTAAAAAAACACAATATGTAGTAGGAGGATGCACCGCCGTCCGGCGGACTCCCGGAACCATATCGCAAGGCGACAAGGGACTTTTTGTCCCTCTAAAATCAGAGGAACGGAGATCCATGAAAATCGAGACGACGAACGAATTCCACGCATCGACCACCCAGCTGCCCGAGCAGGAGATCAGCAGCGACGTCCTGCTCGAAAAGTACGCCAAGGGGGATGAGCAGACCGCTGATGAGGTCCGCCGCCGGGTCGCGCGGGGGCTTGCGCTGGCCGAAAAGGAGGAGTTGCGCACCCATTGGGAGGAACGCTTCTTCTGGGCCCAGAAGAATGGATTCATCCCCGCCGGGCGCATCAACTCCGCGGCCGGCACCGACATTCAGGCGACCCTGATCAACTGCTTTGTGCAGCCCGTGGGCGACGCCGTGTCCGGCATGCAGGAAGGGCGCCCCGGCATCTACGACGCCCTGCTGATGGCGGCGGAAACCATGCGCCGGGGCGGCGGCGTCGGCTACGATTTCTCCTCCATCCGGCCCGTGGGGGCCAAGGTCAAGGGCACGGCGAGCCACGCCAGCGGTCCGGTGTCCTACATGCGGGTGTTCGACCGCTCCTGCGAGACCGTGGAGTCCGCGGGGTCCCGCCGCGGCGCCCAGATGGGGGTCCTTCGCTGCGACCATCCGGACGTGGAGCAGTTCATACACGCCAAAGACCAGGGGGACCTGCGCAACTTCAACATCAGCGTCGGCATCACCAACGCCTTCATGGAGGCGGTGGTGGCGGACGGCGATTGGCAGCTGATCCACCGCGCCCAGCCCTCCCCCGGCCAGATCGAGGCCGGCGCATTTCAGCGGGAAGACGGGCGTTGGGCATACCGGGTGGTCAAGGCCCGGGACCTGTGGAAGCAGATCATGGACTCCACCTACGACCATGCGGAGCCGGGAGTGCTGTTCCTGGACCGCATGAACGAGGACAATAATCTTTCCTACATCGAGACCATCGAGTCCACCAATCCCTGCTCCGAGCAGCCGTTACCGCCCTATGGCTGCTGCTGCCTGGGCTCCATCAATCTCGCCCAGATGGTGGAAAACTCCTTCACGGAGAGCGCGTCGTTCAATTTCGGCTTGTTCCGGGAAGTGGTCTGGATCGCGACCCGCATGCTGGATGACGTCCTCGACGTCACCTTCTGGCCCCTGCCCGAGCAGCACCAGGAGGCCATGAACAAGCGTCGCATCGGCCTCGGTTTCACCGGCCTCGGGGACGCCCTGATCATGATGCGCCTCAAGTACGACACCGACGAAGCCCGGGCCTTCGGCGCCCACATCTCCCGCGTGATGCGCGACGAGGCCTATCTCGCCTCGGTGCACCTGGCCCAGGAAAAGGGCGCCTTCCCGCTCCTGGACAAGGACCAGTACCTGGCGGCGCCGCGGTTCGCCTCGCGCCTTCCGGACGCGATCAAGGACGCCATCCGCCAGCACGGCCTCCGCAATTCCCACCTGCTGTCCATCGCGCCCACCGGCACCATTTCCCTGGCGTTTGCGGACAACGCGTCCAACGGTATCGAGCCGCCCTACTCCTGGTACTACACCCGCAAGAAGCGCATGCCGGACAACACCCAGCGCACCTACAGCGTCGAGGATCACGCGTGGCGGATGTACAAGCACCTGGGCGGCGACATGGAAAACCTGCCTTCCTATTTCGTCACCGCCCTGGAGATTTCGGCCCTGGACCACATGCACATGGTGGCAGCGGTGGCGCCCTACGTGGACACCGCCATCTCCAAGACGGTCAACGTCCCGGAAAACTACCCCTACGAGGACTTCAAGGACCTGTACCTGGAAGCCTGGCGCTCGGGCCTCAAGGGCCTGGCCACCTACCGGCCCAACAGCGTGCTGGGAAGCGTGCTCTCCGCCACCCCCGCGCCGGATGCCCAGTCCAAGGCCCAGCCCAGCGACCTCTCCTTCGACGGCGACCGGCGCATCCGCATCGAAAGCCTGCCCAAGCCGGCGCTGGCCAGCCTGCGCTGGCCCGGACGGCCCAAGCTCAAGGGCGGCAACCCGGCATGGACCTACATGGTGGAGCACCCCTGGGGCGACTTCGCCATCTTTGTCGGCCACGTGGAGAACGGCGAGAGCTACCCCTTCGAGGTGTGGGTGAACGGGGCCGAGCAACCTCGCGGCGTGGGCGCCGTGGCCAAGACCCTGTCCATGGATATGCGGGCCCGGGACCGGTCCTGGCTCAAGTACAAGCTGGAGACCCTGGCCAAGACCTCCGGCGACGACGATTTCGACCTGCCCATGCCGCCGGACGGTACCGTGGTTCACATGCCTTCGGTGGTGGCCGGGTTCGCGCGTATCGTCCAGTATCGCTGCGAGGAGCTGGGTGCCTTCCGGGAGAAGGACGAGGCCACCCCGGTCATGGATTCCCTGTTCGCGAAGAAGGAACCCAAGACCGGCACCGACGGCACCCTGTCCTGGACCGTGGACGTGAGCAATCCCGCCACCAGCGATGATTTCGTGCTGGGACTGAAGGAACTGGTGCTGCCCGACGGCCAGCGCCGGCCCTACTCCATGTGGCTCGCCGGCAACTATCCCCGGGCCCTGGACGGCCTGTGCAAGCTGCTCTCTCTGGACATGCGGGTCATCGACCCGGCATGGATCGGCATGAAGCTGCGCAAGCTCCTCAACTACTCCGAACCCCTGGGAGACTTCATGGCGCGCGTTCCGGGAGAGGAAAAGCAGCAGACCTGGCCATCCACCGTGGCCTACGTGGCGCGGCTCATCATCCACCGCTACGCCATGCTCAACGTGCTCGACGAGCACGGCTATCCCCTCGCGCCCATGGGTGTGCTCGAGATCCC
>Ga0210334_10054579_pt1 | contig 33101 bp, 23 predicted proteins | sample S306metaT_FD_164440 | JGI IMG/M metagenome (GOLD analysis project Ga0210334, IMG submission 164440) | Metatranscriptome of estuarine sediment microbial communities from the Columbia River estuary, Oregon, United States - S.306 (Metagenome... | ecosystem: Environmental > Aquatic > Marine >... | reverse complement strand
GCCGCCGCCGGCTCGGCGCCGCGTCCCTCGGCTCGGCCCCGCGGAATGGGTCCGGCAGAGGACCCGGCTCCCGCCGGGGTGGCTCGACTCGCCGTACCGTCGCGACTGGGCGGCATCCGGCTCGCGAGTCGAGGGCTGCTACGCTTCGCGCCGTGCCAGCCGTCGAGAGCGCCGCCATCGCAGTCGATCGCGCGGCGATGCGGGCCGCCTTGCTCGGTTGGTACGACCTGGAGGGCCGCGACCTCCCGTTCCGGCACTCCGCGGATCCGTGGGCCGTCCTCGTCTCGGAGACGATGGCCCAGCAGACGCAGGCCGCCCGGGCGGGCGAAGCGTGGCGGACGTTCATGACGCGTTTCCCGACAGCCGGGGCGCTCGCAGAGGCGACGGCTGCGGACGTGCTGCGGGCCTGGCGCGGGCTCGGCTACAACCGGCGGGCGATCGACCTCCAGCGAGCGGCTGCGGCGATCGTCGGCCGGCACGGCGGGGTGGTGCCGTCGGATCTCGCCGCGCTGGAAGGGCTGCCCGGCGTCGGTCCGTACACGGCGCGCGCCGTGGCCGCATTCGCGTTCGGGCTTCCTGTCGGCCCCGTCGACACGAATGTCCGCCGGGTCCTCGAGCGGGTCATCGAGGGCGATGACACGAGGCTCCCACGGCGGCGCCTCCAGGCGCTCGCGGACGAGCTCGCGGACCCCGGCCGCCCGAGCGATTGGTCGCATGCCCTCATGGACGTCGGAGCGACGCGCTGCCGGCCCTTGCGGCCCGACTGCGCGGCCTGCCCGCTCCGTCTCCATTGCCGGTACGCGATGACGGCTCGATCCTCCCCTCCGCCGGCCCCCCGGCCCGCGACGCACGGCGCCACTCGAGAACGTGCCGCCCCCTTCGAGATGACCAGCCGCTGGCTGCGAGGTCGCATCGTCGATCTGCTCCGCGAAGGCGACGACGACGCCTGGGTCGCCCTCGGCCCAGCGATCGGGTCGCACGACCACGCGGCCGTCGGTGTCGCGCTTGCTGCCCTGGCGCGCGAGGGCCTCCTCGAGCGGGACCCGACCGACCCGCGCCGAGCCCGTCTCCCGACCCGCGCCGAGCCCGTCTCCCGACCGAAGCCCACCTCCTGACCGCCGACCGACACCCCGCCGACCCACCTCTCGTCGACGACGGGTCCGCCATCCCGTCCGAGGCGCCCGACCCGGGTACCCTGTGAGGCGATGACCGCGACGCCCCCGAACACCGGCGAGCCGCCACTCCCGACCGAGGATCCCGAGCTCTTTGAGCTCGACCTGCGCGGTCTGAGAGAACGCTGGACGGCCGTCGCCGCCCGCGGCCCGATCGGAGCCGAGGCGATGACGGGGGCCGATCGGCGCGCCCAGGCCCTCGGCGTGCCCGGTGAACGCCTGATGGAGGAAGCTGGTACCGCCGTCGCCGCGGCCGTCCGAGCCCTCGCCGTGGCCACGGAACGCTGGGAGCATGGCCCGATCGTCGTGCTGTGTGGTCCTGGCAACAACGGCGGCGACGGGTTGGTCGCCGCCCGCGTCCTCGCCCGCCAGGGAGCCGCGGTTGTGGCGGTCCTCGTCGCCGCGGAGAGCCGGCCGGCGACGCCCGACGCCGCACGCAACTGGGATCGCCTGGCCGGCGTGGAGGGGGTCACCCGGGTCCATGCCCCCGTGGCGCGCGACGTGGTCATCCTGGGACAAGGGATCGAGCGGGCCGGTCTGGTCGTGGACGCCATGCTGGGCACCGGGGTCCGTGGATCGCTCCGTGAGCCTATCCGGAGCGCTGTCGAGCTCGTCGCGCGCGCTCGAGAGGCCGGCATCCCGGTCGCGGCCGTGGACACGCCCACCGCAGTGGACCTCTCCTCCGGGGAGCCCTCCGATCCCGTCGTCCGGGCCGACCTGACCGTCACCTTCCACCGTCCCAAGACTGGGCTGCTCACGCGGATCGGCGCCGCGCTTGCCGGGCGCGTGCTCGTGGCCCCGATCGGCATCCCCCAGGACGCCGATCGCCTGTGACGGTGCCCGGCGCCGAGGACCCCGGCACCCCGTCTGTGCGGGCACCCGGCTGGCGCGAAGTCCTCCTGATCGCGGCCAGCGTCGTCGTGGTCGTGCTCGGGGCCGCGGCGCTCACCGGACTCCTCCCCACGGAGGCGCAGCGCGTCGTCTTCCACTCGCCACTCGCGATCGGCGTGCTCATCGTGGGGACGATGCTGGTGCTCTGGCGTGTCGCGAGGCGCCCACCGCCGAGCGATTGACCGGGGAGAACGGGGTACCTGGCCTTGTGGCGCGCCTGGGCATCCGGCCCTTTGATTGATCGCAACCGGCGGAGAGTCTCACCTGCCCCGCCGGTCGCGGCGGTGTGCGGACCCTCTCGCGGTGTGACAGTGCCGAAAGTCCCATGAAAAGACCCTTGTCGAACCCGGGCGCGACCCCTACACTCCGCCGGTATCCATCCGCGGGATGGTCCGCGGAACAGAACTGGCGTAGCACGACGCACTCGGCCTCCTCTCACGGTGTACGCGAGAACGACGAGGGAGATCGCGGCTACCGAAACGAGGAGTGCAAGGTTGTACTCGGACAAGAACCTGACCTGCGTCGATTGCAGCCAGGAGTTCGTCTTCACCGCCCGCGACCAGGAGTTCTACGCGGGCCGCGGCTTTTCCGAGCCGCGTCGCTGTCCAAGCTGCCGGGCCGCCAAGAAGGCCCAGCGTGAGTCGGGCGGCGAGGGCACCTACAGCAGCGGCGGCAGCTACTCGTCCGGCGGGTACGGCGGCGGCTACGGTGGGAGCCGCGATCGCGGCCCGCGCCAGATGTTCACCGCGACCTGCTCGCAGTGCGGCAATGAGGCTCAGCTCCCGTTCCGCCCGACCAACGGCAAGCCGGTCTACTGCAGCGACTGCTTCCGCTCGATGCGCGGCGGCTGAACCCCGCCTCGCTGGCAGCGAACGCCAGACGACCCGGGTCACCCGACCCGGGTCGTTCGATTCGAGGGCACCGTGGATCACGGCCCGGCGTTGCGCCGGGCGGCGGCCGCCGCGTACCATCGCCGGGATGCTCCCCACCTCCGGCCGGCCCGGCGCCGGCGTTCGTCGCGAGGCTTCCTGACCCATGGCCGTCGGCTCCTCCAACACGTTCGATGTCGTCGTGCTCGGCTCAGGCACCGGCGGCTATGCCGCTGCATTCCGAGCCGCCCAGCTTGGGCTGAAGGTCGCCCTGGTCGACGAGGACAAGCTCGGCGGCACCTGCCTGCATCGCGGCTGCATCCCCACCAAGGCGCTCCTCGAGTCCGCTGCCCTCGTCGAGCGCATCCGCCACGCGAAGGACTTCGGAATCGGCATCGACGGCGCGCCGATCGTCGACTACGCGGCGATCGCCAAGCGACGCGACCAGATCGTCAAGCGGATGTGGACCGGCCTCAGGACCCTGGTCGACAAGAACAAAGTGACCTGGATCGCCGGTCGCGGTCGACTCGAGGGCGCGACTCGCATCCGGGTCAGCCAGCCCGGCGAGGACGGCACGCCCGGCGCCGGCGGCGAGCGTCTGCTCGAGGCGACCGACGTCATCCTGGCCACGGGCTCGCGGGTCAAGTCGCTGCCCGGGCTCGTGCCCGACGGCAAGCGCATCGTCACCTCCGACGACTGCCTGCGCGAGGACACCCTGCCGGCCTCGATCATCGTCGTCGGCGCGGGCGCCGTCGGCGTCGAGTTCGCCTCGCTGTACCACGACCTTGGGGTCAAGGTCACCCTGCTCGAGTACCTGCCGCGGATCGTGCCGCTCGAGGACGACGACGTGAGCGCGCTCCTGGAGAAGAGCTTCACTCGGCGAGGCATCGCGGTCATCACGAGCGCCCGCTTCGACCCGGCGACGGTGAAGGCCGGCAAGGACAGCGTCAGCGTCGTCGTCGGGCCGGACGGCGGCGAGGCGAAGGAACTCACGGCCGAACGGATGCTCGTTGCCACCGGCCGGGCGGCCAACATCGAGGACATCGGCCTCGAGACGACCAAGGCCGAGGTCGAGAAGGGGGTCATCAAGGTGGACCCGCACATGCGAACCCGCCAGGCGCACCTCTACGCCATCGGCGACATCGTCGGCGGGCTTTGGCTGGCCCACACGGCCGCCCACGAGGGGATCATCGCGGCCCATACGATCGCCGGCGACCCCGACGTCCACGGCATGGACTACGACGCCCAGCCGCGGGCGACGTACTGCCGGCCCGAGATCGCCTCCATCGGCCTGACGGAGGCCCAGTGCCGGGACAGGGGCATCCCCTACAAGACCGGGAGGATGCCGTTCCAGGCGGTCGCCAAGGCGATCATCGGCGGCGAGTACGAGGGCTTCGCCAAGGTCATCGCCCAAGCTGACACCGGCGACACGCTCGGTGTCCATGTCATCGGGCCGCACGCGACCGACCTGATCGCCGAGGCTTCGCTCGCGTTCACCCTGGAGGCGGCGGCCTGGGAGATCGGGGCCGCGACCCACCCGCACCCAACGCTGTCGGAGGCGATCGGCGAGGCGGCCATGGCCGTTGACGGTCGCTCCATCAACATCTGAGGCCGAACACTCGACAACGACCGACGGGCGGAACTGAGGAGGAGCCGATGGCGACGACCGGGCGCTCGAACGGCTCGACACATCCGGGCGAGGCTGTCGGCCTCTCGGACGCCGACCTGCTGGAGATGTACCGCCTGGTCGCGCTGGCGCGGGCGATCGACGAGCGGATGTGGATCCTCAACCGGGCCGGTCGGATCCCGTTCGTCATCAGCGGTCAGGGCCACGAGGGCGCCCAGGTCGGCATCGCCTGGGCTCTGCGCCGCCGCCACGACTGGGTCGCGCCCTTCTACCGTTCGATCGCGACCTGCCTGACGTTCGGGATGTCGGCCCGCGACCTGATGCTCGCCCAGTACGCCAAGGCCACCGACCCGTCCTCCGGCGGCCGTCAGATGCCCGGTCACTACGGCCATGTCGACCATCACCTGGTCTCGGTTAGCTCCCCCGTCGCCACCCAGATGCTCCACGCGGTCGGCATCGCCCTGGCGGCCAAGATCCGGGGTACCGACCAGGTGGCCATGACGATGATGGGCGAAGGGAGTAGCAACCAGGGCGAGGTCCACGAGGCGCTCAACTTCGCCGCCATCCACCGACTGCCGTTCGTGCTCGTCGTCGAGAACAACGGCTACGCCATCAGCGTGCCGTTCGCGCGGCAGGTGTCCGTGCCCGACGTCGCGATGCGCGCTCGGGGGTACGGGATCCCGGGCGTGGTGGTCGACGGCGCCGACGTCCTCGCCTGCTTTGCCGCCTCCAGCGCGGCGGTCGACCGGGCGCGATCGGGTGGCGGGCCGACCCTCATCGAGGCGAAGGTCACCCGCCTGACCGCCCACTCCTCAGACGACCAGCAGACCAAGTACCGCTCCGAGGAGGAGCTAGCTGCGGAGCGGGCGCTCGACGCGCTGCCCCGGTTCCGGGCCCAGCTGGTCGAGGCGGGCGTGCTCACGGAGGCCAGCGAGGCTCGCCAGGCCGAGGAGATCCGGGCGGTCGTCGACGACGCTACCGACTTCGCCGAGGCCCAGCCCGACCCCACCGCAGAGAGCGGCGCCTGGTGGGTGTATGCAGGCGATGGACCCGATGACTGGGTGGCACCCTGGCGCGAGGATTCGCGCTGATGGCGGTCCGGACGTTCATCGAGGCGATCCGCGAGACGCTGGCCTCGGAGATGCGCCGTGATCCATCGGTGATCGTGCTCGGCGAGGACGTCGGCAAGAAGGGGGGTGTCTTCCTCGCCACGGACGGGCTGTGGGCCGAGTTCGGCGACGATCGGGTCATCGACACGCCGCTGACCGAGGCGCAGATCGTCGGCACGGCGATCGGGGCGTCCATCAACGGGTTGCGACCGGTCGCCGAGATCCAGTTCGCCGACTTCATCTTCCCGGCGATGAACCAGATCGTGTCCGAGGCGGCGAGGATGCGCTACCGGACCAACAACAGCCTCGGCTGCCCCATCGTCATCCGGGCGCCGTACGGCGGCGGTGTCCACGGGGCGCTCTATCACTCCCAGTCGGTCGAGGCGTTCTTCGCCCACGTGCCGGGGCTCAAGGTGATCGTGCCGTCCACGCCACGCGATGCGGCGGGCCTGCTGCGCACGGCGATCCGCGACGAGGACCCCGTGCTCTACTTCGAGCACAAGAAGATGTACCGCAGCGTCCGCGGCGACGTCCCCGACGGTGACCACGTCACGCCGCTTGGCCGGGCGTTCATCTCGCATCCCGGCAGCCAGGTGACGGTCGTCTCCTACGGGCTCATGGCCCACTACGCGCTCGAGGCCGCGGATCGCGCCGCGGAGGAGGGGATCAGCGTCGAGGTCGTCGACCTGCGGACGCTGAGGCCGCTCGACACCGAGACGCTGCTCGGCTCGGTCCGCAAGACGGGCAAATGCCTCGTCGTCTACGAGGACAACCGGTTCCTCGGCTATGGCGCCGAGATCGCCGCGATCGTTGCCGACCAGGCCTTCGACTACCTCGATGGGCCGGTGTCGCGCGTCGCCGGACCGGACGTGCCAGGCGTGCCGTACAACCACGTCCTCGAGGACTGGTTCATGGTCTCCCCGGAGAAGATCCTCGACGGCATCCGGGCGCTGGCCGCGTACTGAGGCCCGGCTGCCGGCTCTCGCCGCCGTCAGCTCTGGCTCGTGTCGCGAACGGCGAAGAGCCCCCACTCGCCAGACACGCCCTTCAGGACACGGATCCCGCGGTCCTCGAACTCGATGCCGGAACCGGCGACGAGATCGCGGACCGTCTGCGAGACGACCACCTCGGACGGCCCGGCCGTCGCCGCGACCCGGGCGGCGATGTGGACCGCGATGCCGCGGAGCTTCGGGCCGACCTCCTCCACCTCGCCGGCGTGAACGCCGGCCCGGATCTCGATCCCGAGGTCGCGCACCGCCCGGGCCACGCCGGAAGCGCAGCGGATCGCCCGGCCCGGGCCGTCGAAGACGGCGAGGAACCCATCGCCGGCCGTGTCGATCTCGCGGCCGCGGTGACGCACAAGAAGGCTCCGGATCCGCACATCGTGCTCCTCGACGAGGGCGGCCCAGCGCCGGTCGCCGATCTCGGTCGCGAGTGCGGTCGAGCCCACGATGTCGGTCATGAGCAGGGTCAACAGCACGCGGTCGGGCTCGTCGTCGGGCTCCTCGAGCGTACGGACCTCGTCGAGGAAGGCCGAGATCGCCCGGAGCGCCGCATCGGTGTCGCCGGCGATGAGCATGTGGTCGTGACCAGGCAGCTCCACGATCCGTGCCGCCTCGATGGCGGCGGCCATCGACCTGGCCGCCTCGAGCGTGTCGCCCGCCCGTGAAAGGACCAGCGTCGGGACGTGGATGGCCGGGAGGATCGCGCGGACGTCCGAAGCGTGGTCGACCCAGGCGAGCGCGATCGCATCGTCGGCCGTGCCGGAGAGGCGCTCGTCCTCGGCCATCCAGCGGATGAGCCCGCGGTCGTCTGCCCGGCTCGGCGCGCTTGCCGTGATCATCCGGGCCGCGAAGGCCTCGCTGCCCCATCCGTCGCGGATGGCACCGATGAAGCGCTCGAGTCGGGGGTCGTCGGGAGGCGCGCCGTCGTCACCCCAAGCTCGGCCGGGGATCGTGTGATAGAGGACGAGGGCCCGCGTCCGGTCCGGGTGCATCGCCGCGAAGGCGGCACAGAGGATGCCGCCTGACGCGAGCCCGATGAGCACGGCGCGGCGCGAGCCGACGGCCTCGAGGACCGAGCGGATGTCGTCGGCGCGATCCTCGATCGTCGGGGGCGGGCGATGGGCGATCCGGTCGGACAGACCGGTGCCGCGCTGGTCGAGCCGGATCACGCGCCCCTGCGCACCGAGGCGGCGGAGGATCCGCGCCAGCACCGGCTCCTCCCACTCGTGCTCGACGTTGGAATGCCATGCTCGCAGCCACACGATGTCGAGCGGGCCTTCGCCACTCACCTGATAGGCGATGTGGGTGCCATCGGCGGCACGTGCATAGCGGGTCTGGACGGTCTGAGCCATCACCACGGATGCTAGCGCGGGCGCGATGCGCCAAACTAGGCTCAGCACCGGCTTCCCATCCGCGCCCCGAGCGGTGCCACCCGGAGGACGATAGTGGCCAAGGTGACGATGCCCCAGCTCGGCGAGAGCGTTGCCGAAGGGACGATCGGCAAGTGGCTGAAGCAGCCCGGCGACACGGTCGCCAAGTACGAGCCCCTGCTCGAGGTCATCACCGACAAGGTCAACGCCGAGGTGCCCTCGCCGTACGAGGGCGTGCTCGCCGAGATCCTCGTCGCCGAGGGCGAGACGGTTCCCAACAACGCCGAGATCGCGGTCATCACGACCGCCGACGAGGGCGCCGGATCGTCCGCCTCTGCCTCACCGCAGGTCGCGGCCGAGGCGCCGTCGAGCTCGACGCCCCCGGTCGTATCACCGGCGCTGACTGCCGAACCGCCCGCGCCGCCCACGCCGCCGGCGGCGTCTGCAGCGGCCGCCGCGGCCGCCGCGCCTGTCACACCGGCTGCCGCGCCTGTCACACCGGCTGCCCAGCCCGGCAATCCAGATGCCCGGATGACGCCAGCCGTGCGGCGCCTCCTGCGCGAGCACGGTCTGGTGCCGGCGCAGATCGTCGGCTCCGGCGGAGGCGGGCGGATCACCCGCGAGGACGTGATCGACTTCGTCGAGGCCCAGCGGACCGGCCACCCGGTCGGTCGGCAAGCGCCATCGGCGGCGCAGGCCTCCATGACGGCCCAGGGTCCCGCAGTGTCGCCATCGTTGTCGGCTGCCACGGCGGGTGCCACCCGCGCGGCCATCGCCTTCCCCGCCGGCGCGGACGAGGTCCTCGTGCCCATGACCCAGATGCGCAAGGGCATCGCGGCGCAGATGACCCGCGCCCTCGCCGTACCGCACGCCTACGTGTCGATGGAGGTCGACGCCACGAATCTCGTCCGATTCCGCGAGGGCGCCAGGCGCGACTTCCAGGCCCGCGAGGGAACGTCACTGAGCTACGTGCCCCTCGTCGTCAAGGCCTGTGTCGAGGCGCTCAAGCGCCTTCCCGAGTTCAACGCGCACTGGACCGACCAGGGCCTGCTGGCCAAGCGCCGCATCAACGTCGGCGTGGCCGTGGCCGTCGACGACGGGCTCATCGTGCCGGTCATCCGCGACGTCGACCAGCTCAGCGTGGCCGGACTGAATCGAGCCATCGCGGACGTCGCCGCTCGCGCCCGGGCGGGCAAGCTCCGCCTCGACGACTTCGGCGGCGGCACGTTCACCGTCGACAACACCGGCTGGCTCGGCTCGAACATGACGATGCCGATCATCAACGTGCCCGAGGTCGCCATCCTGACGATGGAGGCGATCACGAAGCGGGCGGTCGTCGTGGAGACTCCGCAGGGCGACGTCATCGCCATCCGACCGGTCATGAACATGGTCCTGGGCATCGATCACCGGGCCAACGACGGCGCCGGCGGGGCAGCCTTCCTGCGCACGGTGAAGACCTGGCTCGAGGCTATCGGGCCGGATCTGCCACTCTACTGAGCCAGGACAGGCGGAGCGGACCCACCATGAGCCGCGAGTTGCCCATGTTCACCCCGCCGGGTGGCCATGAACACCGGACCCTCGAGCCCATCTCGATCGCGCTGGCCAGTGGCAGCGTGCCGCCGGTCGCCGCCGAAGGCTCGCGATCGATGCGCCGTCACCCCGACTGGATCCGCGCGAGGCTCCCGTCCGGCGAGACCTACCACGATCTCAAGCGCCTGCTGCGCGGGCTCGAGCTCAACACGGTCTGCGAGGAGGCCCGCTGCCCGAACATCGGGGAGTGCTGGGATCAGCGCACGGCCACGATCATGATCCTCGGCGATACCTGCACCCGAGCCTGCGGGTTCTGTGCCGTGAAGACCGGCCGGCCGACGTGGTTCGACGATGACGAGCCGCGGCGCGTAGCCGAGGCGGTCGCGGCTCTGAGGCTCGAGCACGTCGTGGTGACCTCGGTCGCTCGGGACGATCTTCCGGACGGCGGTGCGAGCGTGTTCGCCGAGACGATCCGCCAGCTGCGGGCGCGCTGTCCGGGGATGGGCGTCGAGGTCCTCATCCCCGACTTCAACGGCCAGCCGAGGCCCCTGCGGGCGGTCATGGACGCGGCGCCGGACATCCTCAACCATAACGTCGAGACGGTCGAGCGGCTCCAGAGGCCGGTCCGCAAGCGGGCCCGCTATGACCGTTCCCTGGAGGTGCTCGGCCGAGCCAGGTCGTACGCCCGGTCCGCTGGGATCGCGGTTCATACGAAGTCCTCGGTGATGGTCGGTCTCGGCGAAGAGCGCGACGAGCTCCTCGAGACCTTCCACGATCTGCGGGCGGTCGACTGCGACATCCTCACCGTCGGCCAGTACCTCCAGCCTTCGCCCGGGCATCTGCCCGTCGTGCGTTTCTATCGCCCGGACGAGTTCGAGGAGCTGAAGACCGAGGCCCTGGCGATGGGCTTCCTGCACGTCGAATCCGGCCCGCTCGTGAGATCGAGCTATCACGCCCGCGACCAGGTGCCGGGCGCGGAGCTCCGATCCCGGCGCCGGGAGGCGACAGTCGATGCCCAGGGACGAGTCGTACCGGTCATCGGCTGAACCCCCGAGCCTGGCCGAGCCGACGGTCGATGGTGAGCGGCGGCAGGGTCCGGCCGTCTTCGATGTAGCCCCGATCGGTCGTCGCCGACGCACGCCGGATCGGGCCCTGGTCCTCGGGGCCGTGGCCATCGCCTGCCTCGCGCTCGCCTTCCTCAAGCCCTGGGAGTCCCCCGGGGCCGGCGCCTCGGCCAGCCCGGATGCGGCGCGCCGCCCGGACGCGTCGGCCGCGCCCTCGGCGGACTCCGTCGCAGTCGCGCCGGCGGCCACGACTCCGGCCGGTCGGCCCTTCGCGCTCTTGGCGCCCGACAGCCTGCCTGCATGGACCGATGTCGTCGCACAGCTCGACCGCCGCGACGATTGGGGTGTGCGTTTCCTGAGCGACATCGGCGCCTCTTCGGCGCCCGGGCTGGTCCGCCTTGGCGATGGGTCCGCCCTGGTCGTCGACTGGGTCGCCGCAAACCCCGAGGGGATCGTCCGCGTCGGCTGGGCGGCCCCGATCCGGATGCTTGGAGTCACGACGCCGTACGACGAGCCACCGCTCGATGTGCGGGTCTGGCGCCAGGTCCGCGGCACCGACGAGCCGGTCCGCATGCCGGTCGAGCGCCTGCCGGGCGACCGGGGGACAGGGGAGGGGCTCCTGTTGTCGGCCGATGGCGCGGACGGCGAGGATCGGGCTTGGTCCCCAGGGACGTACCGCTTCGAGCTCCTGCTGGCCGACAGGATCGCGAATCTCGACATCGTCATCCCGGGTCCCAAGCTGTCGGACTCGACGGTGGCCTGGACCACGAGCGCCCAGCGGCACCCGGACGCAACCAGGGATGCTGCGCGCGCGGGTCCGGAAGGCGCGTCGGTCGACCCCGCCGCGCCCGTCCCGGTCGCCGTCGTTGGCTCGAAGGTCGTTCCTCTGATCGTCTCGCTCGGACCGCCGCTGGACGAACGGGGCGCCTGGCTCGATGCTCGATCCGGGTCGAGGCGGCCGGAACGGAAGGCGATCGGCTCGTTCGCGGAGCCCGATGTCGCCGCGCTCGGGGTCGCCATCCCGGCCGGCACGACTGTCACGTCCCTGACCGCCAGCCGGATCGGCGGCGTGCCCGAGGTGGTGGCGACGCGGACGGTCGTGGACGCAGATGGGGGTCGGGTGATCGTGCTCCAGCCGGATGAGACCGCCGGCTGGCTGGCTGGGATCTACCGGATCGATGTCGCCTGGCAGGACAGGACCGGCCGGGGGGTCAGCGCGGCCTACCACATCGACCTTGACACGAGCCCGCCCATCGAGGTGCCGAGGCTGCTAGCTGCGGTCCGCAGCTGGGCCCGCTACGCCGGCCAGCAGGGGATCGTCACCGGCATCGTCGAGCCGCTCGAGGGCGGACCGGCGGCGGCCGCGATCCGCCTCCTGGCTCGGGACCCGGGGACCGCGGCCGAGACCGTCGAGGAGCTGGGCGGCCGCTGCCGCGCCGGAGGAGCCCTGACGGATGCGGCCCAGGCAGTGCTCGGCGTCGCCCATCGGACCGACCAGAGGATCGAGGCGGTCACCGTCGAGCGACTGTTCGATCGAGGCCGCACGCTCCCGATCTCGGTCCGCGCCTCGATCGACCCCGTGCCCGGCCTGGTGGTGCTGACCCCGGCCGATGCCGCTGGCTGGCGGGTCGGCCACTACCGGATCGTCCTGCGTGGCGAGAGCGTCGAGCTGCGTCACGTCGTGTGTCTCGGTCCCGGGCCCGGCGCAAGGGCCGAGGTGCCCGCCGAGGCCAGCTCGCGCCGAGCGTATGCGGCGCTGGCCGGACGGCGCCGCTGAAGAGCGCGGTATCCTCGGGCGGATGACACGGAGCCTCTCGCGCAAGATCCCGCTGGCGGAGCTGCATTGCCATCTCGGCGGCGCGGTCACGCCGGCGATCATGTGGAGCATCTCGCACGCCCAGGGGATCAAGCTGCCGACACGCGACTACTGGGAGTTCCGGGACATGATCACGGTCTCGCAACGGCGGGCCCGGAGCTTCGACGGCTACCTTCAGCTGTTCCACTGGACCGAGCTCATCCAGTCGAGTCCGATCGCCGTCGAACGCTCCGTCTACGAGGTCATCGGCGGGGCGTACCGCAAGAACAACGTCACGACGATGGAGCTGCGCTTCAACCCGATGAAGCGGAACCGCGGCGGCGAGCAGGACCTCGACCACATCATCGCCGCCGCTGTCCGGGGCATGGATCGCGCGACCCTCGAGTACCCGGTCAAGCCCGGCCTCCTGTTCTGTCTGGACCGTGCCTTCCCCTTCGAGCTGAACGAGATCATCGTCGAGAAGGCCATCGCCTGGCGCGATCGCGGCGTGGTCGGGGTGGACATCGCCGGCCCGGAGTCGTCGACCTTCCGCGTCGCCGACTACCGCCGACTCTTCCGGCGAGCCCGCCAGTTCGGGCTCGGCATCACCGTCCACACCGGCGAATCCGGGCCCGTCGACGAGGTGGCCCGGGTGGTCGAGCTGCTGGAGCCCGACCGCATCGGGCACGGGGTCAAGGCGGCCTACGACCCGCGGGCGATGGCGATGATCCGTGAGCGGGGCATCGTGCTCGAGATCTGTCCGACGTCGAACCTCAACACCCGGGTCGTGTCCGGCTGGGACGAGTTCCGCTGGATCTTCGACACGTTCCGCCGGAACGACGTCCGCTTCACGATCAACACCGACGGGCCGGAGATGCTCAAGACCTACATCCGCGACGAGCTGGCCACGCTGGGACGCCTCGGCATCCTGTCGGTGGATGAGCAGGAGCAGGCGGCGACGACGGCGCTCGCCGCGAGCTTCGTGCCGAACGTGTCCGACGTGCCGTCGTCGACGCTGGAGCCCGCTCCTCGCGTCGTCGTGGAGCGCGAGGAAGCCTAGGCGACCGGCGGTCCGTCCGGCTCGAGCCCGATGCGGTACGTGCAGCAGCGATCGCCCGACGCGATGTGGGTCTCGCGCTCGACCTCGACGCCGAGCAGCTCGCGGAAGAGCTCGAGCTCGGCGCGGCAGACCGCAGGCTCGCTCGAGGCGACCTGGTGGATCGCGCAGTTGTGCTGGCGCAGGCGAAGCTCCCCATCGGGCGCGTCGACGCTCTCGGCGAGATAGCCGAGCCGATCCTGGAACACAGCCAGCTCACGCACGCGATCCGGCAACGGAGCCTCCGGTCCGACCTCGGCGTCGAGGTGGCGTCGCGCGCGTTCGGCAAGTGAGGCCCGGCGTTCGGCGACGACGCGGTCGACGAGCTCCTGCCCGCCGATTCTCGAGATGGCGCCGATCAGGCTGATGGCCAGGCCGTCGTAGTTGGCGGGAAACAGTTCCTGGGCGTCAGGAGTGACGTCGTACAGGTGCCGGGGCCGCCCGACCCCGTGGCGGACCGGGGAGTGCGCGACGAGCTCGCCGGCCTCCAGGGCGCGGAGCTGAGCCAGCACGCCGTTCCGGGACGCACCGAGGTCGGTCGCCAGTCGGTCCGGCGTGGCCGGTCCCCCTTGCCGCAGGCGGACGAGGATGCGCCGTCGGAGGGAGCGACCCTCGGCCGTCATGCCTTCCGCCCGGCCCGATCCGGGCATCGCGTCGCGGCGCGACGCCTCGGCCGATCCGCCCGGGAAGCTGGGAGCTGCCTGACGCTCGGACCTCTCCATCGGCCGAAGGCTAGCATCGGTCGGCGAAGGACGCAGTCCAGGGCTCCCCTGGATACCGCGGGGCACCGCCGGGAGCCCCGGTCCCGGTGCTACCCTGCGGCGATGGACCTCGACCTCTCACCCGAGCACCGACTCCTGCTTGACACGATCCGCGAGGTGCTGACCGCCGAGGTCGCACCCCATGTCGAGCAGCACGAGCGCGAACGTCGATTCCCGCTCGAGATCGTCCGCCGTCTCGGCGAGCTCGGCTGGCTCGGCATCCCGATCCCCGAGGACGAGGGCGGCGCGGGCATGGACACCCTCGCCTACGTCCTCGCCATCGAGGAGATCGCCCGCGTCTGGGGCTCGCTCGGGCTCATCGTCGCCGCCCACACCAGCCTCGGCTGCGGGCCGCTCCATCTGGTGGGCACGCCCGAGCAGAAGACCCGCTTCCTCGTCCCGATGGCGCAGGGCCGGGTGATCGGTGCGTATGGCCTCACGGAAGCCGAGGCAGGCTCGGACGCCGGGGGGACGCGCACGACGGGGCGCCACGAGGACGGTCCGGACGGCGGCAGCTGGGTCATCGATGGTGCCAAGCGCTTCATCACCAACGCCGGGCAGGCCGGGACCTACATCGTCACGGCCCGGACCGGCACGACCGATCGTGGCGACGCGGAGATCTCGGCCTTCATCGTGCCCGCCGACACGCCAGGATTCCAGGTCGGTCGGCTCGAGGAGAAGCTCGGCCTGCACGGCTCGGCGACCGGCGAGCTGGCCTTCGACGGTGCCCGCGTGCCGGCGGCCAACCTGCTCGGCGAGCGGGGTGGCGGCTTCCGGACCTTCCTGCGGATCCTCGATGGCGGCCGGATCTCGATCGCGGCCCTCGCCGTCGGGCTGGCCCAGGCCGCGCTGGACGCCTCCGTGCCGTACGTTCAGCAACGGCAGCAGTTCGGTCGGCCGATCGGCTCGTTCCAGGGCGTCGCGTTCATGATCGCCGACATGGCCACCGAGATCGAGGCGGCCCGAGCGCTCGTCTGGCGGGCGGCCTGGCTCAAGGATCAGGAGCGTGACTATGCGCTCGCGGCGGCTCAGGCGAAGCTGTTCGCTTCCGAGGTGTCGTCGCGCGTCACGAACGCGGCCATCCAGGTCCACGGCGGCTACGGCTACGTCGCCGACTACCCGGTCGAGCGCTACCTGCGGGACGCGAAGCTGACGGAGATCGGCGAGGGCACGAGCCAGATCCAGCGCCTGGTCATCGCCCGCCGGATCCTCGGCCTGCGCGTCATCTGACCCCTATCCACGGCCGTTGTCGAGGCGTACGATCTCCTGCTCGGGGACCGCGCGATGGCCGGGTGGCGTGCACCCGGTGGCCACAGGGAAGGGAACCCATGCACCTGCAGATTCGCACTTCACCTGGCGATCCCGCCGACAACCTCCACCGGGTCCTGAAGGCTATGGCTTCGGCTCACCCCCCGATCAACATCGAGGGAATCGGTCCGGAGCTCGAGACGACCCATCTCCGGACCGTCGTCTCACACGCCCGATTGAGGGCTGCGATGCAGGCGCTCGAAGCGGAGGGCTTCGTGCCGACCAAGAGGCCGGCCGTCACCGCGCTCCTGGAGAACCGGGAGGGAGCCTTGCTTGTGTTCCTCGAGCATCTGCGCGAAGAGGGATACACGGTCGAGAGCGTTCTGGTCCTCGCCAGCCGCGAGGACGGCAGTGTGCTCGTGTCGATCGGCGTCGCAGGCGTCCCGCCCAATTGGTCCGCTGTCGCCGCGGAGCTCGGCGGCTGGGAAGAGCCGGACGGATGGGAAGGGGCATGACCCTCTGATCGGTGGCCCTCAGCGCCAACTGATCCTCGCGATCTCCACGGGACCCGCGATCCCTGACAGCGCAGCGGTCTCGGTGGCGGTCGAGGGCAGGCCCGCCGCTCGCAGCGCGTCGACGGTGGCGACGATCTCACCGCCGTCGGCTCGGGCGAGGAGCCTGGCCGCCAGGTGGACGTCGCGTCCGGTGTAGCCGGCGCCCGACCGGACGGCCTCGCCGACGTGGACCCCGATCCGCACCGCCGGAGCGAAACCGGCGGTGCGACGGTGGTCGGCGAGCGTCCGCTGGACCGCCCTGGCACAGGCGATGGCTGCGCCTGCGGTCGGGAACACGACGAAGAAGCCGTCTCCTGCGTGATCGACCTCGATGCCCTCGTGCTCGCCGAACGACCGGCGCAGCGCCGCGTCGTGCCAGGCGCGCAGGTCGGTCCAGGCGTCGTCGCCGATCGCCTCGAGGAGCGCCGTCGAACGGACGATGTCGGTGAACAGGAAGGCGCGGGTCGCCCGCCCTTCGGCGCCCCTCGGCGGGGCCGCCTCCTGCTCGACATCCGGGGCGATCCCGAGGCGAGCCGCCACCATCGCTGCCTCGACCCGGTTGCCGACTCCGAGCTTGTCGAGGATGTGGGTCACGTGGACGCTGGCCGTCTTCGGGCTGATGAACAGCTCGGCGGCGATCTGGCCGTTCGTCCGTCCGGCTGCAACCAGCGTGAGCACCTCCAGCTCGCGCCTGCTGAGCCCGAGCTCCCGCAGCCGGGCACGGCCGTCTTCCCCCTCAGCGACCGTCGACGGGACGGAGGATGGTGCCGGCCCGGCCTCCGTCGGCGGCACCCCGAGGTCAGGAGCGGCCATCTCGATTGACGCGGTGCTGCCCGCTGCGGCTGGCTGCTCCAGGCTCAATCTGGCCCGGCGGGCGAGCGCCTCGGCCAGGCCGAGCAGGGGACGGGCACCAAGGCTCGTGGCGCTGTCCGCCGCGGCGCGCAGGACCGCCTGAGCGCTCTCGCGATCGCGGGCCGTCGTCAGATGCGCCTCGGCCTGGCGGATCCGCGCGTATGCGGCCGGTGCCGGTTGCATCACCTTATCCCATGCGGCCGCCACCGCGGCCCACGCCGCGGCGTCGGTCCGACCGAGCAGGCGCTCATGCTCAGCGGCCGCCGACGCGAGGGCGGCCGACGTGCCCGGCGTGGGCTGGCGCCCGGCGTCGGCGAATCGCGCGCGGAGCTCTGCGATCGTCGCGGCGAGGGATGCACCGGATGCCTCCGCGGATCCCAGGGCGGCATCGTCGCCCCAGGCCCGGCCGGCCTCTGCGCGCTCCGCCTCGATCCGCATGCCGAGGGCGACGAGGGGTGCCGTCAGGAACACGTCGTCGCTGGTGGCGAGCACCGCGAGGCCCGAGCTCGCGGCCTCGCGAGCGTCGACGAGCCGGCCGTCCCAGTAGGCGAACTCGGCCTCGGCCGTTCGAAGGTAGGCGACCAGGTCGTAGTCGATGTCACCCGACGCGAGCGGCGCCGCGGCGGCCTGGATCGCTCGCGCCTCGTCGAGGCGGCCCCGGGCGGTCGAGAGGCGCAGCTCGACGATCCGCAAGTACAGCGGTCGCTCGTCGTCGGGCTCCAGCGCCCTGCCCTCGGTCACCCACCCGTCCGCCTCGTCCCAGCGCCCGAGGCGCAGCAAGGCGTCCGCGGTCGCGGCCCGAAGGATGACGCCGAATCGGCGGTCGAGCCCTACTCGCTTGGCGACCTCGATCCCCCGGCTCGCCGCCCTCGCTGCCTCCTCGGCCCGGTCGACCAGGAGCAGCTGGACCGCAAGGTTGTAGAGGGCGGGGATCAGGCCATCGAGCGGATCATGCTCTTCGGCGATCCGTGTCGCCTGCTCGAGGCGTTCGATCCCCGCGTCCACGTCCCCGAGTCCGACCAGATCCATGCCCAGCATGTTGAGGGCGCGCCCCTCCTCGGCGTGAGCGCCGGCCGCTCGGGCTGCCTGGATCGCCGCCTCGCACACCTCGACGGATTCGCGATACCGCCCGAGTCCCATCAGCGCACCGCCCAGTCCGCGGAGCACCCGGGCGCGTTCGATCGAGGGCGGGTCGGGTGGCACGAGGGCGACGGCCGTCCGGTACTCCTCCAGCTCCTCGTGGCTTCGGCCGGCCAGCCAATGCTGGTACCCGAGTCGCCCGTGAAGGAAGCCGGCCGTGCGCGGATCCTCCTCGGCATCGACGAGCTCGAGCGCCCACTGGACCAGCGCCTGGCTGTCGGCAGTCTCGCCGGCCAGATCGGCGGCATCCTCGGCCTCGCGCAGCAGCGACACAAGGCTCATCTCCAGGGGCTCGCCGGTCGCGGCCAGCCGGTCCCAGAGCTCGACGGCCCGGCGGAACTGGCGCCACGCCTCGGAGTGGGCATGGACGGCTCTTGCCGCACGCGCTGCCTGCAGCGCGGCCGGAAAGGCCTCCGTCGGACGGTCCGCCGCCGCCCAGTGTGCGGCGAGCTCGCCGGCCGCGCCTGCCGGGCTGACGTCGGCCAGCTCCGGATGGGCGGCCAGCGCATTCGCGAATCGCTCATGGAAGCTTCGACGCTCGATGGCCAGCATCCCTGCCCCGATCGCCTCGGCGAGCAAGACGTGGCGCAACGTGACTGTGCCGTCGCGTGCGTTCGCCACCGCGACACTGCGATCGGTCGCAGCCTCGATAGCCGTGGCCAGGACCGGTCCGGCCACACCGAGGGATGCGGCGAGGAGGCGCTCGTCGACAGCGCGTCCGGCGATCGCCAGCATCCGGACGACGTCGCGAGCCGGACCGGTGAGCCCGCGGACCCGGGCGTTGAGCAGCTCAGCCAGGGTCGCCGGCAGCGCCTCCGGTTCGCCGTCCCGCGCGGCGGCGAGGAGCTCCTCGGCGAACAGGGCGTTGCCCCCCGAGCGCGCGGCGATCATCGCGGCCAGCCGTCGTGACGGTGACGCGCCGAGGATCCCCGCCAACTGCGCGCCGACCTCGGCTGGGCTGAGGGTGCCGACATCGATCCGGACGACGATCGGCGAGCGCCCAAGCTCGGCCAGCCAGCCGGCCAGGTCGGGCGGGGCGTCGGGGGCGTCGGCGCGGCAGGTCGCGACCAGCAGGAGGCGCTCGGTCGAGAGGTTGCGCGCGAGGAACGTCAGGAGCGCCCTGGTCGCGTCGTCGATCCAGTGCAGATCCTCGACCACGATCATGGATGGGGCGTCCGCGGACAACCGCCCCAGCAGGCCGAGGACGAGCTCGAAGACTCGAGCCTGGTCCGCCCGTCCGGCCGGGCCGGGGGCGGGAGCGGGGGTGCCGCCGGCGAGTTCGGGAAGGAGCCGTGCCATCTCACCGTGCGCAGGACCTAGCAGCCGCTCGAGCGTCGCGGGTTCGGTCTCGCGAGCCAGCTGCCGCAGCACCTCGGTGAGTGGCGCGTACGGGAGGCCGCCGTCAGGCACAGGGAGACACTGCCCGGTCAGGACCCGGAGGGACTGGGTGTTGCGCCCAGTCCCTCCGCCACGGTGTCGCGACGTCTTGGCGACCTCGGCGATCAGGCGGGATTTGCCGATGCCCGCGTCGCCCATGACCAGCGCGAGGCGAGGCCTCCCGGCGACCACCTCGTCGAGGAGGTCGCGCAGACCGGTGAGCTCCGCCGTTCGGCCGACGAAGCGCGGGCTGGACACGCGACCGCCCATGCCCACGATCATACGCGGCCGACGGCGGGATCACCGTCGGAGGCGACTGCGCCCCGTCGCTGGCCGGCGCTCCGGATGGTGGCTAGCCGCCGTCGCCGGCGGCGAGGGCGAGACTCGTGCGCACGGCCGCCTTGAAAGACGGTGGCCAGGGACCCTGGCCGACGATGACGAACGGAGACGCGTCGATGGCCTCGTACCCGCTCGCGTCGGACACCCAGGAAGCGGCGCATGCGTCGACGGCGCTGCGAAGCTTCTCGTACGAGTCGGCGTTCCGGAAGATGTAGAGGTGGACCGCGATCGGCGCCGACTGGTCCAGCCCGCTGGCCTTGAATGCGATGGCCGAGGCCACCATGTCGGGATCAGTGCAGCCGGCGTCTCCCGAGACGAGATCGCGGATCGTCACTCCGTGCGTCCGGAGTGACGAGGCGATGCCCGCGATGTCGGCTGGGGTGGCCTTGGGAGGCCCGACGGTCGTCGTGGACGCGCACCCGGCGAGGGCGAGCACGACGATCGCCAGCGCGAAGACCACGCCGGACCCCCGGCCCGGCCGAGCGGCGTCGCGCTGAGCGCGGCAGGTCCGATCGTGAGGCACGGCGGGAGCCTAGCACCGCTCGGTTGCGCCCGCCCTCCAGGTCGAGCCGACCCGCCAACCTGAGGCGAGCGCTCGAGGCGCTAGCGATCGCGAGCTCGTCGCTTGGCCTGGCGCAGGCGGTCCATCGTGTCGCCTGCTCCCCCGGCCGAAGGCGCGGTCGTCGAGGCGCCGACGTTCGGCTCGGAGACGGGCTCGGAGGCCGGTGCCCATGAGTCGGCCTCGGTCGCGGGACCCCTTGCGTCAGCCGCAGGGCCACCAGCCGCAAGGCCACCAGCTGCAGGGCCACCAGCCGGGGCGCGCTCATCGTCGGCGGTGTCGACGTCTCTCGTCAGCAGCGCCAGGCGAGCAGCCGAGCCCGCCCGATCGCGGGCTGCCAGCAGTCCGGCCGCCGTCGCCGTCCTGGCCGCCTTGGCCTGGCGACGCCGAGCGAGCCCGCCGATCCAGGCCCGAGCGCCAGCCAGCTCTCGCCGTCCCACCGACACGCGCCGCAGCGCGACGTCCAGCGGCCAGAGAAGGAGGGCGAGCACGAGCAGCAGCGGCCAGAGCTCGCTCAGGCTGGTCGTCGACCGGAGGTCGTGGACCCAGGCTCCCTCGGGGGCGTCGACGACGACCCCGCCGGTCGCGGCCCGGAGCGTGGTCAGGAGCGCCTCGTCGGTGCCGAGCCGGCGATACTCGGCGGCCGTCGGGGCCACCAGTCCGAGCGTCCGGCCCAGGGCGGCCGAGCCGGGCCGCGTCTGCGTGACCCGCAGCGCGTAGGCCCCAGGGTCTAGCTCGCCCAGCGGCACCTCGTAGACCCCTGGCGCGATCTGCGCGAGATCGACCTCGCGCGGCATCAGGTCCGGGCCGACGACCGTCGCCCGGGTGTCGTAGAAATCGCGCGGCGACCCATCGGCCTCCACGCTCTCGACATGCAGGGTGCTCTCCGCGCCGCGGACCACGAACGAGGCGTCGATACCGCCGGTCTCCTCGCCGGGGAAGGTCCATGCAACCGCCTGGCTGAAGAACCGGCTGAAGCCCTGCCAGCCAAGCCAGGCCTTGGCCCAGCGGCCGGTGGCGTCCGAGGTCCACGCGACCGAGCGTCCCAACCCGTATTGCCACTGGGCGAGCACGGGATCGTCGCGGTCCGATACGAGCACCGTGTTGGCCGCCGGCTTGGCCGTCGTGCCGTTGTAGCCGAGGAGCGCCGGGAACCCCTCGTCAAGCCCTCGCAGGATCGGCGAGGCACCCGTCTGGATCGGGAAGAACCGCTCCTCGACGATCTGCTGGCCGGAGACCTGCTGCGTCTCCTTCAAGAAGATGTCCGGGATGCTGGACGGGTTGGCCGCGTTGTAGTAGCGCCCGCCGCCCTGTTGCGCGAGCTGTTCGAGCAATGGTGCCGAGCCACCGCCGGCGCCGACGGTCGAGAGGGTGATCCCGGCGGCCTTCATCCGGGCGACGATGCCGCTGTACTCGCCGCTGCGCGACCAACCGTCCGTCAGCAGGATGATATGGCGGCGGGTGGCGGTCGCCTGCTCGAGCGACTGCACCGCCTGCTCGAGCCCGGCGAAGATGTTGGTCTGGCCGTCCGGACGGATGCCGCCGAGGGTGCCCTGGAGGTCGGCGATGTCGCCCAGGGGCTCGGTCTTGACCACCCAGTGGGCGGCCTCGTCGAAGGCGACGACGCCGAGCTGGTCGCGGGCCGTGAGCGCTGCCGCGGCCCGCAGGATCGCTTCCTTGCCGATGTCGGTCTTGCGCACGCCGCTCATCGCCGATCCACCGCCCTGGTCGAACGAGTTGCAGTGGCAGGCATCCATGGAGCCGGACTTGTCGATGACGACGACCAGGGCGACGTCGGGTTGCTTCTCGCGGTCGCGAACGCCCATGTCGACCGGCAGGGTCTCCTCCAGCGGGGTCTTGGTGTAGCCGCCGGCGCCATAGCTTCGCGGGCCGCCGATCGCGACGAGACCGCGACCGAGGTCCCGCACGAAGACCTGGAGGGCGGCGAGCTGGCGATCGGACAGCCGCAGCCGCGGGACGTCCACGAGCACGATCGAGTCGAATGCCGCGAGCCCCGTGAGATCCTCCGGGATCAGCTCTGGCACGACGGCGTCGACCAGCTGACCCTGGGCGGTGAGCGCCGCGACCAGCTCGGCGCCTACCTGCTGGTCGCCGGCCGCGATGAGCACTCGTGGTTCGCCCTTCACGATCGTGTTGGCATCGGCCCGGTCGTTCGGGTCGAACGTGTCGCGGGCCGCCTCGACGACCACCCGGAAGGTGTGGAAGCCGGGCGCCTCGGGCGTGACCCGGAAGGTGGCGCGGGTCACGCCGGCGGTCAGCGACGCCCGCTCCGTCGCGGCGATGGCCCCATCCACGAACAATCGGACGGTGGCCGGCTGGGCCACGGACGAACGGATCTCGGCGACGAGCTCCAGCTCCTCGCCGAGGCGCGATGTCGTCGGCGCCGCGAGCCGCTCGACCAGCACCTCGTCGTCGCCGGCCAGGCCGATCGCCCGCGTCTCGATCCTGATGCCGCGAGCCGCGGCGAGAGCCGCCTCCGCCTGACCTTCGCCGGTGGTGTCGTTGCCGTCGGACAGGAGCACGATCCGCTTCTGCGCGTCGTCCGGGAAGAGCGCCGAAGCCAACCGCAGCGCCCCGCCGATGTCCGTCGCCCCGCGAACGGGGGTCGAAGCCAGGCGCGCCAGCTCGCGGACGTCGGACGGCAACCGCTCGACCAGCGCGTCCTTGCCGAAGGCGACGATGCCGGCCTGGTCGCCGTCGGGCATCAGCTCCAGGCTTTCGCGCAGGAAGACGAGGGCGTCGTCGCGCCCGCTGGCGCCCACGGAATCCGACAGGTCGACGACGAAGACGGTCGCCAGGCGGTCGACCGGCAGGACGAGCTGGAAGCCGGCGAGCGCGAAGGCGAGGAGCGTCAGCACGGTTACCCGGACGAGCAGCGCGGCGCGCCGCCGGCCGACGCCGAGCCGGCGCCGCGATGCCAGGTACAGCGCGACGACGAGACCGATCGTCAGCGGGAGCAGCAGGAGGGCGAGCGGGGTCTCGAAGGCGACACCCATCAGGCCGCACCTCCACGACCCGGCCCAGCAGCGGCCGGCCCACCGGTCCGGAGACGCGCCGTCACGCTCCGGCGCAGGCGGGCAAGCGTGTCGCGCTCGTAGACCATCCACTCGACCAGGAGCAGGAGGAGCACGACCAGCAGGACCGGGCCCCACAGCTCGTCGCGCGCCGGCGGCCGATCGTCCGTAGTCGCGCCGCTGGACGAGCCGGACGTGCCGAGCGCTTCGAGCGCGGCTGCGCTGCCCGGGGCGATCGTGGACTCGTCGATGTCGAACAGGTCGACCGCGAACCGCACGGGCGCGTCGGGGTCAACCGGCGGCGGTGTTCCGGCTGCGGCGTCGCCTGAAGCGCTGGCCGTCGGCGAAGCGGACGGCGAACCGGACCGCGACGGGGCCGGGGTGAGCGATGGTGATTGCGGTTCGCCGTCGGGGCGCAGTGGCGTCACCGTGTAGACCCCGAGCAGGCCGGTCCGCGAGAAGACGACGGTGGGGGAGCCGGCCGTACCCGGCAGCAGGTCGTCGATCGAGCCGTCCGGGCGCTCCACGCGGAGTCCGGTCGCACCGGCAGGGATCGCCAGCGTCACCGGCGAGCCCGGCGCGACGGCGTCGGTCGGGCTGGCGGAGCCGCCGAGCAGCTCGCCGGCGAGGTTGGCGAGGAGGATCGGGAAGGCGACCTGGAGGGGCAGGTCCGAGCGACGCGGCTCGAATGCCAGGACCGCGGTCCGCAGCCCGTCGCGCTCACCGGCGTAGAGCAGCGGCGCACCCTTGGGCCCCGGGATCACGACCCGCGCCCAGCCGGGCAGCTCGAGCTTGCGTGCCTCCGCGACGTGGGTCGTCGAAAGGTCGACGTAGCGCAGGATCGGCTCGGCGGGATCGAGCGAGCCGATGCCCGGTTCGATGAGCTGCCCCGTCACCACGCCCAGATCACTCGTCCGCGATGGCGCGATCGCCAGGATGGGCTTGTCCGGCAGCTCCGCCGGCAACGTTCCCTCGAAGATGACGAGATCGAACAGCTCGGGCTTCGTCCCGGCACCGTAGGCCTCGGGGGTGACACCGTACAGTTCGGCGTTCGGCAGGTAGCTGAGCGCCGTCTCGAGGTAGGGATCGCCGGCCGTGACGAGCAGCACCCGTCGCAGCTGATCCGGCGGCACCACGGCCCACGCCCGGTCGTCGAACGCCAGGCGATCGCCGGGGCGGCCCGGCTCACCACCTGCCCGGTCGGTCAGGCGCACCTCCACGACGACGACGTCTCGCGGCACGTCGTCGACGACGACGTCGCTGCGCGTCTGGGGATCCATGAATACGTCGCGGGCTTCGAGCATCCGGTCGTCGCCCCAGACCTCGAGGCGACGCGTCGCGGCCTCGAGGTCGGTGTTCACGATGCTCACGAACACCGATCGGGTGACCGCGGATGGAGCGGTCCGGACCGCCAGCGCGGCGATCGCCTGGTTCCCGCGGTCGCGACCGACCTGGACGACCCGTACCGGTGCGTCGACGCGGACGGCCGGCGTGTCGGCCACGGCTGCGTCGGTCACCACGAGCACCTCGGCGTCGCCCGAGCGTGCCGCCAGGGCCGACGCGAGGCGGAGCGCCTCCCCGAGATCGCCGGGCGTCGCCTCGACATCGATGGACTCGATGGCCGCCCGGATGCGGCCGCTGTCCGTCGCGCCGTTGGACACGACGCGAGAGGTCCGTCCGGCGGCCACGACGCTGACCTTGCCACCCGACGGCAGGTCGCGAAGGGCGTCGATGGCGGCGCGCTTGGCCGTGTCCAGGCGTGTCGGGTCGCCGTCCGTCGCGGCCATCGATGCCGAGCTGTCGATGACCAGGACGAGATCGCGGGCGAGGCCGGCCGGTCGCTCCAGGAACGGGCGGGCGGCGAGCAGCGCCAGGACGAGCACGAGCAGCACCTGGAGCAGCAGCAGGAGGCTGCGTCGGAGGCGTTGCCACGGCGCGTTGGCCTCGACATCGGCGACCAGGCGCTGCCAGAGGAGCGTGGACGGGACGACCGTCTGGTCGCGCCGCAGCTTCAGCAGATACATCGCCAGCACGACCGGGATGAACAGGAGGCCGAGCAGGGCGAGCGGCGTCACGAACGGCATCGCGTCAGCCCAGCACCCGGCGTCGGCGAAGCTCGGCGAACACGAGCTCGGCGATCGGCACGTCCGACGCGAGCGGCACGTAGCTCACGCGGCGGCGGGCGGCGAGGTCGGCAAGCCCGTCGCGCCATGTCGCCAGGCGTGCCCGGTAGTCGTCCAGCATCGCCAGGTCCACGGTCACGTCCACCTGGTCCGCCGTCTCGGCATCCACGAGACGAAGGTCACCCTCGAGCGCCGGGTCGAGCTCGTCGGGTGAGAGCACGTGAAGCACGATGACCTCCGAGCCGGTCGCCGCCAGCTCGCGAAGGACGCGATCGGCCTCCGGGTCGAGGAGGTCCGAGAGGAGGACGACCACGCCGCGACCCGTCAGCTGGGCGGCGGCATGCCGGGCGGCGACGACCAGGTCGGTCTGGCCAGCTGCCGCCTCGATACCGGACAGCTGGGCAAGCAGTCGGAATACGCGACCCGAACCGCGCAGCCCCGGCTGCCGACGGGCTGCCCGCCCGGCCAGCGCCGACACGACCACCCGGTCCTCCGAGGCGAGACCGATGTAGCCGAGGGCGGCGGCCGCCCGCTTGGCGAACAGCAGCTTTGCCGGCTGCCCGGCGGCCATCGAGGCGGAGGCGTCGAGCAGGAGCGTGATGGTCACGTCCTCCTCCTCGACGTAAAGCTTGACGAACAGCTTCTCGAGCCGGGCCAGCACGTTCCAGTCGAGCTGCCGCAGGTCGTCGCCAAGCGTGTAGTCGCGGAAGTCGGCGAACTCGACCGATTGGCCGCGCTTGACGCTCCGTCGACCGCCCTTGAGACCTCCGCGCACGGGCGACCGAAGGAGCAGCAGCAGGCGCTCGAGCTGGCGCAGGAACGCCTCGTCGAACACGGTCGGGTCGAGCTCGTCCGGCAGGAACACCGGTCGCCCACCGGTCGATCCGGGACCACCGGTCGGGATGACCGGGACGTCGGGCGGCGGCGTCGGCTGGCGCGGCTCCTGGGTCACCGGGTCGGCCCTCGGGTCGCCGGGACGGCCGTGGCTACTCGACCGCCGGCGGTGCGACGGCGTCGAGGATGGACCGGATGACCGCTTCGCTGGTGATGCCCTCGGCCTCGCCCTCGAAGTTGAGGATGACTCGGTGGCGCAGCGAGGGCAGGGCTGCTGTCCTGATGTCGTCGATCGACACGTTGAAACGGCCGTCGAGCAGGGCGCTGATCTTGCCGGCTGTGACCAGGGCCTGGGCGCCCCGCGGCGATCCGCCGTAGCGGACGTATTCGCGCACGAGCTGGGGCGCCCGCGGCTGGTCCGGGTGGGTCGCCGCGAGAAGGCTCACGGCGTAGGCGGTCACGTGCGGCGCGATCGGCACCGCCCGGGCAAGGTGCTGCATCTCGACGATCTCGGCGGCGGTGGCCACCTTTCGCGGCGCCGCCGATTCGGCGCCGGTGGTGCGGTCGATGATCGTCACCAGGTCGTCCTCGGACGGGAACGGCACCATGACCTTGAACATGAAGCGGTCGAGCTGGGCCTCGGGGAGAGGGTAGGTCCCCTCCATCTCGAGCGGGTTCTGGGTCGCCAGCACGAAGAACGGCGGATCGAGCGGGAAGCGCTGCCGGGCGACCGACACCTGGTGCTCCTGCATCGCCTCGAGCAGCGAGCTCTGGGTCTTGGGGGTCGCACGGTTGATCTCGTCAGCCAGCACGAGGTTGGCGAAGATGGGCCCGGACTGGAACCGGAACTGCCGGGTCCCGCCCTCCTCGACAAGGATGTTCGTGCCGGTGATGTCCGCCGGCATGAGGTCCGGGGTGAACTGGATCCGGTTGAACGAGCAGTCGATGACCTCGCCGAGCGTGCGGATGAGCATCGTCTTGCCCAGCCCGGGGACGCCCTCGAGCAGCGCGTGGCTGTTGGCGAGCAGACAGGTCAGTGTCTGGCGCACCAGTTCGCGCTGGCCGACGATGACCGTGCCGACCTCGCGCTCGATGGCCGTGGCTCGCTCGGCGAAGGTCTCCGGGCCGATGCGGCCCTCGGCGGGTGCGGCGCTGGTCGCGTTGTCCATCGGTTCCTCCGGTCGGCTCAGCGGGACGGGTCGAGCGAGCTGAAGTAGTCGCGCACGAAGTCCTTGAGCGAGGTCGGCACGTAGCTCCGGTCGAGCGACGTCTGTGCGTAACGATTGAAGTCGGTGAAGACGTCCTGGTACGGCACATAGGCGCCGTTGTCGACGCCCTGGCCGCTCTGGTTGCCGGTCTGCGTCTGGCCGTCGCCGCCCGTTCCAGCAACGTACGACGGATCGCCCGGTCGGCCGAGTCGATCGAAGGGAGCGAACACCGAACCGAGATCCGGCCCGACCGTCGAAGGCTTGTTGCCGTTGACGGGACCGCGGAACGAGCCGGAGCTGGTCCCGCTCCCGAGATAGCGGGCGTTCGACCCCCCGCCGCCCAGGGAGCCCTGCCCCTGCCCCTGCCCTTGCCCTTGCCCCTGCCCCTGGCCCTGTCCCTGCCCGGACCCGGGGCTCTGGCCCGGCTGCGGGCTGCCGCTTCCCTGACCCTGCCCTTGCCCCTGCCCGGACCCGGGGCTCTGGCCCGGCTGCGGGCTGCCGCTCCCCTGACCCTGCCCGGACCCGGGGCTCTGACCGGGCGCCGGGCTCGCCTGACCCTGCCCCTGCTGGCCGGTTGCGGTCTGCCCGGCCGGCCGTCCGGCATCGGCCAGGTCACGGCGAGCGTCCTGCAGCCCCGACGCGGCCCGTGCCAGGTCACGCTGCTGTCCCGTCCGCGTCTGCACGTCACGGAGCGCGTCGGCCAGGCGCTCGAGCGCGTCGCGGGCTGATCTCGCATCGCCCTGGCCGAGACTCTGGGCGGCCTCGCGCAGCGCGGTGGCCGCGGCGCCGCCGGCCTGGGACGCGGTGCCTTCGAGCTCGGCCAGATCGCGCGCCAGGTCCCGTTGCTCCCCTGGCGTCATCGTCTCGACATCCTGTGCTGCCTGCTCGACATCCTGTGCCGCTTGCTCCGGGTCACCGTCCTTGTTCGCGTCGGGACGACCGGTCGACGCCCTCGAGAGACCGCGGCTGAGCGAGGCGAGCGCCGAGGCTCGCTGCTCGTTGGAGGGATCGATCTGGGCCCGCAGGTCGCCCTCGATCGAACCCAGGCGGGCGAGGTTGGCATCGAGATCGGTGGGGTGGTCGCGGAGCTGCCGGGCCAGCTCCCGCAGCTCTCTCGCGAGGTCGGTGCGCGGGTCATCGACGTCGCCGCTCTTCGACTCGAGCTCCTTGGCGATCTCCTCGATCCGGCGGGCCTGCTGGTTCGACTCCTCGCGAAGCTGGCGCTGTTGGGCGATGGCGGTGTCCTGGGGATTGGGCAGGAGCACGGCCGGGAACAGGAGCAGCCCTGCGATGACCGCGACCAGCGCCGGCCGGCGCGCGACACGCGGGCTGAACGCCGGCGGCGCGGCCCGCAACACGGTCACCGCGTCGCGGCGCTGCTGCCGGATGAACCGTTCGTGGGTCACCGCCTCGTCGGCCGTCGACGCATCCGCGTCGAGCGCGAGGTCCACGTCCGCCGGTCTGGCCAATCCGGGTTCGGCCACCGCCAGCTCGAGGGCGCTGGACACGCGATCGCCGAGGGCCGCCTCGCGGTCGAGCGCCAACGCCGTGTCACCGAGCGAAGGCCGAACGACAGCGGCAGCGATAACCAGCGCGACGAGGCCGACGATCGGGATGGTCGCCCCGATCACCGGGGCGAGCTCGAGCGGAATGAACCGAGCGAGGACGCAAAGCGACAGCTCCGCGACGGCTACGACCGCCGCCGTGTTGAAGGCGCGGCGGACGATCCGCCGAAGCCAGAGCCGGCGCCTGTGCGGGCGCAGGTCGGCGCGGAGGTCCAGGATCGCCGGGTCGATTGGTCCCGCGAGCGCGCGCACAGGATCGCGCGGGCCCCGAACGGGAGCCGGTCGGGCGGGGAGCGTGACCCGGACGCGTCGCATCAGGGAGTGCCTCCCCTGGCGGATTGGCGGCTGGCGCCACGCCGCAGGCGCCACCGGCGGGTCGGGGAGACGAGCTGGGCGGAGAGCAGCACGAGGATGGTCGAGAGCACGAGCCAGGCCAGGGCGAAGCGTGGCCAGATCGCATCGCGCAGCACACCGAAGGGGTCCTGCGGCTGATCGATGGCCACGACGTCGGCGAAGGCCCGGACGGGCGCGCCGCCTTGGACGTTGGCGCCGGGAACGATCTCCACTGTGCCGGCGCCACCGACCCCTCCCTTTTCCGGTACGGGGACGATCACCGGCGCAGGCACGGGAACGGGTTCCAGGGTCCCGCCACCGAACACGACGGATCGACCCGTGATCTCCGACACGATCGAGCAGGAGCCGCCGAACGAGGTCTCCGTGCCGCAAATGACATCGGCCTGGGCGACGAATGGGTTGAGCCAGAGCAAGGCCTCCGGGGCGCGCCGCGCCTCGACCTGCACGCCGCCGCCAAGGTCGCGGACGGGGGCCGAACTGACCGACCCGGTCATCGCCAGCCAGAAGGCCCAGAGCAGGAACGAGCCCAGTGTCAGGGCCAGGACGACCACGTACGTGAGCACCGTCGCGGCCTGAGTGCGGCGCATCAGCGCCGAGAAGAACAGGCCAAGCGCGCCGAGACCGACGGCGGTCACCAGCAGCACGATGTACCCACGTACGACATCGTCCGGAGCGACTCCGCCGAAGACGAACACCAGGGCTGTCAGCGGCAGCGATGCGAAGATGAGCAGGAAGACGTAGGCGAGCGCCGAGAGAAGCTTGCCCGATACGATGGCGAGCGAGCTGATCGGCGTCGCGGCGAGGAGGTCGAGCGTCTGCTTCTCCCGCTCCTGGCTGATGGCGCCGGCGGTGAAGGCCGGCGCCAGGAACGCCACGAGCAGGGTCTCGAGCAGCAACAGGGCGGTGAAGACGCCGCGTCCGATCTCCGCCGACGCGTAGCTGAACCCGCCGAAGCCCTGCGAGTACTGGCGCTCGATGAACAGCTCCACCATCCAGGCGAACACGCCGAGCAACACCAGGTAGACGGTCAGCACGACGAACGCCCGACGGCCTCGCATCCGGCCCCGGAGCTCTTTGACGCCGACCGCACCGATCCCGCTGGCCACGCCCGAGATGGCGCCGGGGACGCCCAGCCGGCGCCATCGGCGCGGCTCGGTCGCGGCGGTCATGACGCCACCTCATCCATCGGCGGCTCGTCGAGCGCCGTCACCTGCAGGAACAGCTCCTCGAGGTCGCTAGCGGCGCGTGAGAAGCTGACGATCCGGAGCCCCGCGGCGACCGCGGCGGCCAGGAGCCTCGCCGATTCCTCGTCGTCCCCCCGGAAGCCGAGCTCGATCTGGCCGTCGATCAGCAGCTCGGCCGTCGCCACGTGGGGATCGGCGGCGAACCAGGCCCGAGCCACCTCGAGCTCGTCATCGGTTCCGAGCACCCGGACCCGGAGCACGGCGCCGACCCGCAGGCGGCGCTCGATGTCGGCGACCCGTCCCGCCGCCAGCACTCGCCCTCGGTCGATGATCGCCACGCTCGTACAGAGTTCCTCGAGCTCGGGCAGGATGTGGCTGCTGATCAGGATCGTCTTGCCCAGGGTGCGCAGCTCGCGGAGCAGCTCGCGCAGCTCGACGCGCGCCCGCGGATCCAGGCCGGACGCCGGCTCGTCGAGCAGCAGCACCTGCGGATCGTGGACGAGAGCGTGCGCCAGGCACAGGCGCTGCTGCATGCCGCGCGAGAGTCCGAGGACATAGGCGTCGCGTTTCGCGCCAAGGTCGACGAGCTCCAGCAGGTCGGCAACGATCCGCCGACGACGGGCCGGTGGGATGCCGTAGCAGCGAGCGAAGAAGTCGAGGTACTCCCAGACCTTCATGTCATCGTAGACGCCAAAGGTGTCCGGCATGAAGCCGATGACCCGGCGGACCGAATCGGGGTTCCGGCGCACCGAGGCGCCGGCGACCCAGGCCTCCCCTGCGCTCGGCTCGAGCAGGGTGGACAGGATGCGAAGCGTGGTCGTCTTGCCGGCCCCATTGGGTCCCACGAGGCCGAAGATCTCGCCTTCGCCGATCGCCAGGTCGATTCCGGCCACCGCCAGCGTGCCGTCGTAGCGTTTGACCAGTCCGTCGGTCCGGACCATCTCGTTCATCGGACGGTGCCCTCGATACGCATCCCGAGCGAGAACCCGATGCCATCGAGCCGAGGGTTCTGGAAACGGATCCAGACGCTGCCGGAATCCGGGTCCACGTAGTGGCCTGGATCCTCGAGCGACACCGTGACCCCGGGGCCGAGGTGGGGCAGCGCCATCCAGACCGCGGTGGTGCGGTCGAGGATCTCGACCTCGGGCAGGAAATCGGCCGGCACGTCGAGACATGGCTGCTGGGTGCAGGGCTCGATCGGCTCGGCAGGACCGACCGGCGAGATCGCTGCCGGTCCAGGCCCGATCTCTACGTTGGGGTCGCCGCCCTGATTCATGGCCAGGACGAGCGCGCTGGCGTCGAGCGTGCCTTCGAACGCGATCGGCCGGTAGGCCACGGTCATCGAGCCCTGGCCGAAGCTGGTGGTGAATGGGTCCTTGCTGAAGAACGGCGCGTCGACCTGGACGACCGTCGAGCGAATGAGGTCGTTCCGGAACACGACGTCGCCAGAGATCCGGAGCGAGAGTGGCAGGTGGTAGAGCACGGTCGAGGAGAAACGCGGTCGCTCGCCATCGATCCGCACGTCCAGCACCGGCCGATCGCTCCAGGCCAGCAGCACCGGGCCGTCGGCCGGCAGCTGGAAGGTCGTGCCGAACGTCGGGTCGTAGGTCAGCTGGTCGATGATCGCTCGACGGACGTTCAGCCCCTGGGCGTCGAGGTCGGCGACCGGCCCGGAGAAGAACACCTGTCCGACAACCTTGTCGGACAGCATGCTCCCGAACGGCTGCGCGTTGAGCTGCAGGCGCACGGTCTGCGAGGCACCCGGCGCGAGCGAATCGAACGTCTCGACGTTCGATCCGATGACCAGGGCCGGTCGGTCGAGCGGCATGTCGGAGGTGTTGGTGATGGTGCCCGTGACGACGTCGCCGTCGAGTCGCAGGTCGGCGTCGATCGTCGGTGCCGCCACGGCCGCCTCGGCCCGCACCGTCCGCAGCGAGCCAAAGCCGATGGCGAGGTCCCGTACGCGCGCTGGATCGCCCTGGACGATATCGAGCGACGACGAGCCTCCCGTCGCGCTGCCGAAGAAATCGCCGTTGATCGGGGCCGACAGGAGGACGTCGCCAGGGACGCTGACCTGGTAGGAGCCCCGGCTCGGCGAGAACACGCCGGCATACGTGACACCAAGCCCCGTTCCCGAATCGGGAGCGGCACGAACGATCGCCACCTGGTTGACGATCAGCTCGCTTCCCCTGAGCGCGGCCCCGATGGCGAAGGCAGCGACCGTGAACCCGACGATGAGCGAGGGGATCGTGATCCAGGCCAGGTCTCGCCGGTCGAGCCGGCGTAGCACCAGGTCGTTCACGGGGCCCACGAGGATGACGTAGCCGAAGAGCAGCAGCAGGAGCCCGCCGATGGGCGGCAGCGCCAATGAGGGTAGCTGCGAGACCGCGTTGATGAGCTGGCCGTCGTCGGTGGTCGCGACCCCGGACCCGCCGCTCGAG
>Ga0210334_10998555_pt1 | contig 33220 bp, 28 predicted proteins | sample S306metaT_FD_164440 | JGI IMG/M metagenome (GOLD analysis project Ga0210334, IMG submission 164440) | Metatranscriptome of estuarine sediment microbial communities from the Columbia River estuary, Oregon, United States - S.306 (Metagenome... | ecosystem: Environmental > Aquatic > Marine >... | reverse complement strand
GTCTTGTCGATGGATCGTGCTTCGGCGGAGTCCGGCGCGAGGACCTTGGGCTCGGGCGCGTCCGCCTGTCGACCCCATCGGACGCGTTCTGGCAGAAGGCGTGGGGCCAGGCCCCGTTCGACTGGCGGCTGGGCTTGTCCGCCGAGGTGCCGCTGCGTCTGGCGATCGAGGTGGGCGCCGCCCAAACGGACGCCGACCTGTCCGCGCTGCGAGTCACTGAGCTCCGTCTCCGCACCGGCGCAGCCGAGACGTCGATGGTGTTGCCCGCGGCGGCCGGGTTCACCCGGGTCGACGCGGAGGGCGGTGCCGCGAGCGTGAGGTTCAGGGTCCCGGACGGCGTCGCCGCGAGGATCCGCTCGACGATGGCGATCGGCACGACGGACGTCGACACGGCCCGCTTCCCTCGCGACCCGCTCGGCGGCTGGGCGTCGCCCGACTTCGCGACAGCGACGAACCGGGTGGAGATCGAGGTTCGCGGCGGCCTCGGTACGGTGTCAGTCCACTAGCGAGCGAGCGGCTCGGATCGGCCCGCGGCTGGCAAAAGGCCAGCGCCCCTCACAGCTCGAAGCGCTCGATCGCCATCCTGGCCAGTGAACGACCGATCGCCAGTGACGCCGTGGCGGCGGGCGACGGTGCGTTCCGAACGTGGAGCACATGCTCACCGCCGCCGATGCTGAAGTCCTCCAGAAGGGTGCCATCGCGGCGCAGCGCCTGGGCGCGGATACCCGATGGTCCCCATCCGATGTCGTCGAGCGTCACCGCCGGGGTATAGCGCTGGATGGCACGAAGGAAGAGGCGCCGGGAGAGGTCGCGAGCCGTCTCGGTCGCGCCGGCCCGCCAGGAGCGCGCCGCGAGGCGGAGGAAGCCCCGGTCGCCCAGCACGCCTGCCATCTCGCGCACGTTCACGTCGCGGCGACGATAGCCCTCCCGCGCGAAGGCGAGCACGGCGTTCGGACCGGCCCAAACCTCGCCGTCGATGCGCCGCGTGAGGTGCACGCCGAGGAACGGGAAGCGCGGATCGGGCACCGGATAGACGAGGGCTCGGCAGAATCGGCGCGCCTCCGGCCGGAGGAGCGCGTAGTCGCCTCGGAATGGGACGACCCGGATCCCGCCGGCGTCGCCGGTCATCGACGCCAGGCGGTCGGAGTGCAGGCCGGCACAGGTCACCAGGTCCCGGGTCGCCACGGCGCCGGCCGTCGTCTCGAGCAGCAGCCTGTCGGGCCGACGCTGGATCGCCACGACCTCGGCACCAACGCGGATCTCGCCTCCCCGAGCTCGGACCTCGTCGGCGACCGCCAGCGTGAAGCGCCGCCAGTCGATGATCCCGGTCGAGGGCACGTGGAGCGCCCGGAGCCCGCGGACGTGCGGCTCGACCTCGAGCATCGCCTCCGGACCGAGCTCGGCGACCTCGACGTCGTTGGCGCGAGCGCGCTCACCGATGGCAGCGAGCCTGGGCAGCTCCGCGTCCTCGGTCGCGACGATGAGCTCGCCGCAGCGGACGTGCGGAATGGCGTGCGCGTCGGCGAAGGCGAGGGCGTCGCGCATCCCCTCGGCGCACAGCCGAGCCTTGAGCGAGCCGGGCGCGTACGTGTTGGGGGAGTGGATGACGCCACTGTTTCGGCCGCTCTGGTGCGTCGCCAGCTCGGCTTCCTTCTCCAGCACCGTGAGCCGCAGCCCGGGCCGAGCCTCGAGCAGCCGAAACGCCGTGGCGAGGCCGACGATCCCGCCGCCGACGATGACGACGTCCGCGCGGTCGCTCATCGGCGGAAGCCGTCCGGCGTCCTCGACGGCCGGCTCATCGGGCGCGCTGCGCCCCCGGCTCGGGCCGCTTGATGGCGAGGGCGCTGATCGCCTCAAGGACGCAGCGGTGGGCGAGGGCGGCCGTCACGTCGGCCTGGTCGTACGGCGGGCTGACCTCCACGACATCCATCCCGACCAGCTCGACGCTCGACGCGATCCGGCGGATCGCCCGGAGCAGCTCGCGAGGCGTCATGCCGCCGGGCTCGGGTGTGCCCGTTCCGGGGGCGCTACCGGGATCGACGACATCGATGTCGACCGAGAGGTAGATCGCGTCGGGTCCGTCGAGCGCCTCGGCGATCGCCTCGTCGATGACGGCCTCGGCGCCGCGCTCCTCGATCTCGACCATCCGGTGCCAGCGCATCCCCTGCTCGCGCATCCAGTCGAAGGTCGCCTTCTCCGGCCAATAGCCGCGCAGGCCCACCTGCACGAAGTTGGGCCCGGCGACCCAGCCCTCCTCGATCAGCCGACGCATCGGCGTGCCGTGGCTGATGAGCGAGCCGTAGACCTGCGCTCCGGTGTCGGCGTGGGCGTCGAAATGGACGATGCCGATGCGGCGAGGGTGCTGGACCCGCGCCACCGCGGCCGCCGACGGGTAGGTGATCGAGTGGTCACCGCCGAGGACGATCGGGATCGCGCCGGTCCGCGCGACGCGGTGGACCTTCTCGTGGACGACCCGCAGGGCACGCTCCAGGCGCGACGGCACGACCGGGGCGTCGCCGGCATCGACGCAGCGGATGCGGTCGAGCACCGAGGTCTCGAGCTGGATCGACCAGAGATCGCCCGAGTGGTAGGTCGCCGTCCGGATCGCTCGCGGCCCGAATCGTGCCCCGGCTCGGTTGGACGCGCCGTCGTCGACTGGCGCCCCCACGATCGCGACCTCGGGGCGGGCGGCATCCAACGAGGCATCATCCGGGCACCAGGGCAGCTTCTGGAACGACGCCGAACCGACGAAGGCGGGAAGCTCCCAATCCGGGATCTCGGCGTACTCGTCCTCGGCCCTGAGCTCGCTCCGCTCGATCCGGAAGTCGCCTGGACCATCCATGTCGCGCTCCTGTGTCATGCCTCTCGCCCGGCCTCCGAGGTCACGCTGGCTTGTCCGGCCGGAGGGGAGCCGCTGGCCGGCGAGCGGCCGGTCAGTCCGTGGGGAGCTGGATCATGGAGCCATGGTAGGGCCCAGACGGCTGCGCCAGGCAGCGGCGATCCGCGCGGAGGCGGTCGACCGCCGCCCGATCCGCCACCGCCCACGACCGCGGGTCGGTGCCACGTCGGCGATCGCGCCGTCCGATGAGCGCGAGAGCACAGAGCGTGCCCGCTGAATCCGGGTATCGTCCCTTCGATGGTCGAGGACCTCATCGTCGGGCACGGTCGCTTCCGCCTCGAGTACGCGGCGGACGAGCGCGCCTACCTCGAGCGCCTCGCCTCCGATGGGCAGCGCCCCGGAACGCTGTTCGTGGGCTGCTCCGATTCGCGGGTGATCCCCGAGCTCCTCACGGGTGCCGCTCCCGGGCAGCTCTTCGTCGTCCGCAACGTCGCCAACATCATCCCGCCAAGCGACAGCTCCGCCATCAGCGTCGGTGCCGCGCTCGAGTTCGCGATCGGCCATCTCGCCATCGCTCACCTCATCGTCTGCGGCCACGATCGATGTGGCGGGGTCGAGGCGGTGGTCGACGGCGCGCCGCTCGAGGCCGAGCCGGACCTCGCCGCTTGGCTGGCGCCGGTCCGGCTGCCGGTCGAGCGAGCCGCGGCCGCCGGCCGCGAGCGCACGGCGTGGCTCCGGCGTTCGGTCGAGGAGAGCGTCCTGGAACAGCTCGCAAACTCGCTTACCTACCCGGTCGTCCAGGCTGCGCGCGACGCCGGTCGCCTGGACCTGCACGGCTGGGTCTACGACATCGAAACCTTCGAGCTGCGAGCCTTCGATCCGGCCCTCGATGCCTTCATCAGCGTCGCGCCAGCCGGGTGATCCGCCGTCGACGACTAGAGATCGGCGTCGGCAGATTCGTCCGGCGGATTCGAGAGCAGCCTGAGTTCCAGGCGGTGTCCGGCGACCAGCTCCATCACGTCGAGCGCGGTCGGGTGCGGCTCCTCCGCCGGGTCGTCGCGCGAGTAGAGGACGCTCCCGCCCTCGGTCGCGAGCCGGTCGAAGATGCCCTCGAGGTCGCGCAGGGACGTCTCGACGAAACGCGCCCCCAGGTGGACGAACACCCGCCCGTCCTCGGTCACGTGGACGGGAAGCTCCCTGGAGCGGGTCTTCGGACCGTGGCGCATCGCCGCTCCCTGCTGTCCGCCGTCAGTGCTCCGTGGCGCCGGTGAAGGTCCAGGACGCGATCCGCAGGGCCGGCGCGACAGCCCCACCGAGGAAGCCCTTCAGGGTCCGCCGTTCCGCGCCGACTGCCTCGACGCCAGCGAGCGCGTCGAGGTAGCTCTGCGTATAGCGCAGGTTGCGCACGGGCCCGACGATCCGTCCGTCCTCGACCAGGAACGTGCCGTCACGGGTCATGCCGGTGACGATGGCGAGCTTGGGGTGGACCGGGTTCGTGTAGTGGAAACGGGTGACGAGGAGCCCGCGCTCCAGCCCCTCGATGAGCGAGTCGCGCGGTGTGTCGCCGGCGGCCATCAGCATGTTGACTGGGAACGGACCGTACGGGTTCGGCGCGGGAAGGCCATGGCCGGTGCTGGCGACCCCCGCCCGAGCGGCCGTGCCGGCGTCGTAGACGACGTCGCGGCAGACACCCCGCTCGACGAGGGAGACCGGCTGCTTCGCCACACCCTCGAAGTCGAAGGCCATCGGCAGGCCGCTCGGATCGGCACCATCGTCCCAGATGGTCACGAGATCGCTGCCGATCCGTCGGTCGGGCTCGAAGAAGGAACGCTCCTCCTCGACCGCCAGGGCGCTGAAGCCGAGGTAGCCGAGCATGTCCAGGATGTCGACGACGGCGACCTCCTCGAGCACGACCGGATAGTCGCCCGGGTCGATGGCCACGGGGTTGGCGCTGGCGCGGGCCTTGGCCGACGCTTCGCGCCCGATGGCCACCGCGTCGATCGTCGCCGCGTTCACCGCGCAGGCCTCGGCATAGCCGGTGCCACCATCGGGGCCCATCGACACCGTGAGGAGCTGCGAGCTCGTCCGGGCGGCCGCGGCGCGGACCCCCTTCGAGTTGGCGACGGCGGTCGTGTCGACCCCCGTCGAGAACGAGCCGTAGGCGATGACGCCTTGCTCGTCGGCCGCGGCGATGACCGCACGAACGGCCTCGGCGCGGAGCTCCGGGGTCGCCCCTGCCGTCCCGGCGCTGAAGGCGGCCGGCACCGGAGGGATCGGACCGGGCTCGGGAAGGCCCGCCCAGTCCTCCTGCTCGGCGGCCAGACGGGCCATCGCGCCGGCCTCCTCCGCCAGCGCCCGGAGGCCCTCGCGATCGGTGCGGTCGGTCGAGGCGACCGCGACCCGCTTCCCGACCACGAATCGCAGGTTCACCGAGACGTTCGACTCGGCGACGTTCTGGTGGATCTCGCTGTTGGCGAAGCGGGTCAACGCCGAGTCCTCGGCCATGACCAGGACCTCGGCCTCGGTGCAGGCGCCGCGCTCGGCGTGGCCGAGCACCGCCTCCGCCATCGCGAGGAGCGCGTCCGGCTCGTGCCCGGTCACCACTTGCCGACTCCGACCTGGACATCGCGGAAGCGCGCGCCCGACACGGCGTGGCCGACGTGGCCGGTCTGGCCGGGCTCGCCCTTGCCGCAGTTGGGTGTGCCGAGCATCCGATAGCTGCGCTCGTCACCGACGGCATCGCAGGAGCGCCAGAACTCGGGCGTGATCCCGGTGTAGGTCGGATTCCGGTAGAGCCGCCCGAGCTTGCCTCCCTTGATCTCATAGGCGACCTCGGTGGCGAACTGGAAGTTGAGGCGTCGGTCGTCGATGGACCAGCTCCGGTTCGACGAGAGGTAGAGGCCGTCGTCGGTGTCCGCGACGATCTCGTCAAGGCTCATGCCCGGCTTGGGCAGGAGGTTGATGTTGGTCATCCGGATCAGCGGGATGCGGTTCCAGCCGTCGGCCCGCATCGCGCCGCCCGACTGGCGACCGATTCGCGGCGCGGTCTCGCGGGAGGACAGGTAGCCGACGAAGATGCCCGCCTTGACCAGCGGCACCGCCTGCGCCTCGACACCCTCGTCGTCCCAGCCGAACGTGCCCAGCCCGCCCGGGGCGGTCGCGTCGGCGACGATGTCGATGAGGTCCGAGCCGTAGCGGAACGACGAGGCGAGCTTGTCGGTCGTCAGGAAGCTCGTTCCGGCGTAGGAGGCCTCGGTGCCGAACACCCGGTCCAGCTCGCTCGGATGACCGCAGCTCTCGTGGATCTGGAGATAGAGCTGGGACGGGTCGAGCACGATCGTGAAGCGCCCCGACGGGCATTGCGGCGCGGAGAGCAGCTCGACGGCCTCGGCCGCCAGCGGTTCGGCGCGTCCCGCCAGGTCGAGCGTGCGGATGTACTCGTAGCCGGCCCCCTGCCAGCCGCCGCCGGCGTCGGGGTAGCTGCGGCGCTGGTGGTCGTCGCCCAGCACCGCGTTCGCCTCGATGCCCGCCCCGACGTGGGTAACGACCTGCTCGGTGAAGCTGCCGTCCGATGCCGCGAACGTCTTCCACTCGCGCTGGGCGCCGTACAGCGACTCGGTGAAGGCGAGGCCCTCGACCCGGCGCATCGCGGCGTCAGCCGCGACAAGGTCGGCGATCTTCGTTTCGAGCGCCACGGCGAAGGGGTCCTCCTCGACCGGCGTCTCGAAGCGGCCGTGGGCTGGCGGACGATCGTCGAGGACCACCGGCATCCGCAGGGCGGTCGCGCTGGCCCGGGCGATGCGGACGGCGTCCGCCGCCGCCCGCTCGATGTCGGCGATGTCCAGGCGGTTGGTGCTGGCGAAGCCCCAGGCGCCGTCGACGAGGACGCGGATGCCGATGCCCTCGGTCGTCCCCGAGGCGACCCCTTCCACGCGGCCGGTCTTGATGGAGATCGATTCTTCGCGCCGCCGGACGATCCGGACGTCAACATACGAGGCGCCCCGGGCCGTCGCGGTGTCCAGGGCGCGGTCGGTCAGGTCACGCATCGGCGCGAGCGTAGCAGGGTCCACGGGGTCCGGTCGGGTCGGGTGGACGCCAGCTGCGGAGGCGGTCGCGGGGCTACACTCCGGCCCGATGACCGAGACGACGAACGACCGCGCCCGGCGGGGCTGGTTCGTGACCATCGAGGGACCCGACGGTTCGGGCAAGACGCTCCAGGCCGAGCGACTCCGGGCCCGTGCTGTCGCCGCCGGCGTCCCCTGCGTGCTGACCCGGGAGCCGGGCGGGACATGGGCCGGCGAGCGCGTTCGCGAGATCCTGCTCGGCGCCGCCTCGACGAACGACCGCCTGGCGCCCCGCGCCGATGCCCTCCTGTTCAGCGCCGGCCGCGCCCAGCTCGTCGACGAGGTCGTCCGTCCCGGCCTTGCCCGAGGCGACCTGGTCGTGGATGCCCGGCACGCGGATTCGACGCTCGCCTACCAGGGCTTCGGACGCGGCCTGCCGGTCGAGGAGCTGCGGACGATCCAGCGTTTCGCCACGGGCGGCCTGTCGCCGGACCTGACGATCCTGCTCGATCTCCCGGCCGAGGTCGGCCTCGCCCGCAAGCAGACCGCCGAGCGCAACCGGTTCGAGGCGGGCTTCGATGTCGAGTTCCATCGGCGGGTGCGAGCCGGCTATCTCGCCCTCGCGGCGGCCGAGCCGGAACGATTCGTGATCGTCGACGCGACGGCCATGACCGATGCCGTGTCAGAGGCCGTCCTCGTGGCGCTGGAACGGCTGCCGGATCTCGCGGCGAGGTTGCGCGACCGTCCCTAGGGTGTGTCCTGGCCGGAGTGGCCCGAGATCGGCCCCGGAAGGCGCCTTGGCAGGATCAGCCCTCGGCGCGGGCCGTCGAGGCCAACCGGCCGCGCCCTGCCGTCCGGGCCGAATCGAGCGCCACCCGGGCCGCCCCGAGCAGGTCGTCGGCGGTCGTGCCGTCGGCCGGGAAGTGCGCCACCCCTGCCGAGACCGAGATGCCCGAGCCATCCGCCTCGGCGGCGGCCGCGACGCCGTCGATGATCCGCCGGGCGACGATCCCCCCGGCCGAGCCGGGCGCGACCACCACGAACTCGTCCGCCCCGCTGCGGGCGATCGTGTCGACCAGGCGGACGGAGCTGCCGAGCACCTCGGCCACTCGTCGCAGGACGGCGTCGCCGGCCGCACGGCCCCCCGCCGCGTTGACCGCCGCAAAGCTGTCCACGTCGAACACCGCGACCGAGACGTCGCCGCCCTGACGCCCGGCGCGGGCGAGCTCGAGCTCGAGCACGCGCGACAGGGTGCGCAGGTTCGCGAGGCCGGTCAGCGGGTCGCTCTGCGCCAGCCGCTCGAGCCACTCGGATCGCTCGTGGACCAGCGACGTCAGCCGGGCGCGATCGATGGCAGCCGCGACGAGATCCGCGGCGGCCGCCAGCAGCATCGCCTCGTCGTCGTCGATCCGATGCTCGCCGAACCAGCCGAACGAGGCGACCCCGAGGGCCAGGTCGATCCCGTCGCGAACCACGACGAGGGGTAGATCAGCCCCCGTCATCGTCGACCCATCAGGCGTCGCCCCGACGCGGCCGACCGCCGGCGTACCTTCGCGAGCGGCCCGGGCGATCGGGTGCTCGGGGTCGCCAGCCACCTCGTCGGCGAACGCGACGGCGGCCTCCTCGGGCATGCCGCGTACCGCCGCAAGCTGCAACGAGCCGAGGTCCGGGTCCTGGAGGAACACGGCGGCGACCGGGGCCTCGGCCGCCTCGGCCGCTGCCCGGAGGATCGCCTCCACCGTGGCGTCGATGTTGCCACCACGGGCCAGGGCGCTGGCGCCCGCGGCGAGGACCCGGAGCGGGCCGGCGGTGCCTGATCCAGTCGACACGATGGTCCTCCCGGCGTCCTGCCGAATCGGGTGCGGTGCGGTCCGTCGCGGTGGGGATGGTCCGCGGACGGGCGGATGATACGGACCGGGCGGTTCGAACGGAAGGGGTCGGCGTCCCATCAGGCGCACCAGCGATGGTCTGGGAAGCCCCGATCCGCGCCCTATACTCGACCCCGTGAAGCTCGTCGTCGCCATCGTCCACCAGGAGGACGCCGGCCCGCTCGTCGACATGCTCCTTGACCGCGAGTTCCGCGCGACCCGCCTGCACTCGTCGGGCGGCTTCCTCAAGCAGTCGAACGCGACGATCGTCGTGGGGATCGAGGACGACCAGGTCGACGCTGTGATGGCGATCGTCCGCGAGACCTGCATCTCCCGCACCCAGGTCGTCAACCCGATGCCGCCGATCATGGAACCGGGCGAGTTCTTCATGCCCTATCCGCTCGAGGTCGAGGTCGGCGGGGCCACCGTGTTCGTCGTCCCGGTCGAGCGCTTCGAGCGGCTCTGAAGCAGGTCCTGTGCCGAAGCTCGCGACACCGACGACCTGGCTGGGCGCGCTCGACGCCGCTGCTCAGGGAGCGGGCGGCTGATGGCCTTCCGCCCGGACCTGATCGAGTGCTGGTTGTTCCGGGTGCCGGCGCCGGGTGCCCTGCCCGAGTACCTGCTCATCCGTCGCGCGCCGGGCCGCATCTTCCCCGGCCTCTGGCAGTGCGTCACCGGCGGGGTCGAGCCTGGCGAGCGGATCACGGACACGGTCCTGCGAGAGGTGCGCGAGGAGACCGCCCTCGGCGGGGAGGCCATCGACGCGTTCTTCGATCTGGACCTCAGCTACGAGTTCTACGACGAGGGACCGGATGCGCTGGTCACCGCCGCCGCGTTCGCGATGCGGGTCCGGCCGGATGCCGAGCCGCGGTTGTCCGAGGAGCACGATGCGATGCGCTGGGAGGTGAGGGAGGCCGCACTCCGGCTTGCGGTGTGGCCGGCGTACGCCGATGCCATGGCCAGGATCGAGTCGCACCTGATCGATCCCGCAGCGGCCCGCTGGTTCACCCTCTCGCTGGAGGGGCGACGCCTGGCGCGCTGACAGGCGCCTGGCGCGCCGACGATCGCGACGCGCCGGCGCCCGCCGAACGTAGAATCAAGTCGACGGCTGGTACGCGAGGAGGACCCGGAGCCGCGATGCAGACCCCCATCGAGACCGCAGCCGAGCGGCGTCACTTCGGCTCGAAGGTCGACGCCATCCGGCCGACCTACGGCTTCGACGACGTTTCGCTGGCGCCGGGCACGAACACGGTCGAACCATCCGATGTCGAGCTGGGGCAGGTGTTCTGCGGGCTCCCGCTGGCGATCCCGGTGCTCGCCTCGGCGATGGACGCCGTCACCGATGTCCGTTTCGCCGGTGAGCTGGGCCGGCTGGGCGGGATCGCCGTGCTCAACCTCGAGGGCGTCCAGACGCGCTATGAGGAACCGGACTCGGTCCTGGAGCAGATCGCGACGGCCACCGACAGCGACGTCCAGGCGTTGCTGGCGGAGGCCTACCGGGCGCCGATCGCCGAGGAGATCGTCGCGACCAGGCTGACCCAGCTCCGGTCGGCCGGCTCGGCGGTGTTCGTCGCGGCGACCCCCGCTGCCGCTCGGCGCTGGGGTCCGTTCTGCGCCGAGCACGGCGCCGACGCCTTCCTCGTCCAGAGCCAGGTCAGCAGCGCTCGCCACCTCGCCACCGGCTACGACCCGCTCGAGCTGGCCGAATTCACGCGGTTCATGCCGATCCCGGTCGCCGTCGGCAACACGGCCAACGCCGAGGCCGCCTTCGCGCTGATGGGGCAGGGGGCCGCGGCGGTCTTCGTGGGCGTCGGGCCCGGGGCGGCCTGCACGACCCGCGAGGTGCTCGGCATCGGCGTCCCCCAGGTGACCGCGATCAGCGATGTCGCGGCAGCGCGAGACGTCTTCCTGGCCGAGACCGGCCGCTACGTGCCGGTCGTGGCCGACGGCGGGATGCGTCGCGGCGGCGAGATCGCCAAGGCGATCGCCGCCGGTGCCGATGTCGTGATGCTCGGCTCCCCGCTGGCGCGCGCCGAGGAGGCGCCCGGGCGGGGCACCAACTGGGGGATGGCGGCGCCTTCGCCGGTGCTGCCTCGGGGCACCCGGATCAAGGTCGGCACGACCGGCGCCCTGGAGCGGATCCTGTTCGGCCCCGCCCGCGTGACCGACGGCTCGCAGAATCTCGTGGGCGCCCTGCGCCAGTCGATGGCCGCTCTCGGCGCCCGCACCATCGCCGAGATGCAGCAGGTCGAGATCGTCTACGCCCCGTCGGTCGCCAGCGAGGGCAAATCCTGGCAGCGGGGCCGCTGACGCAAGGTCAGGTTCGGCCCGGCCGGCGGGCGTCCTCGCCCGGGATGCCACGCTGCTCGAGCTCAGCGGCGAACCCCTCGAGATCCTCGACCCCGACGTAGATCGCTGGGATGCGGAGCCGACCCCAGCGGATTCGTTCGCGGAGATCGAGCCGGACGCCGCCGCGAGCGCTGCCGGCGAACGAGATGTCGCCCTGGCGGATGCTCCGGCGGACACCGATCGCGGTGATCCAGCGCCATGGCCCCTCGATCCGCCAGCGGGTGACGTTCTCCAGCGGCGCGCGCAGCTCGAAGTAGCCGAAGCGGATCACGATCTCGTGTTCGTCGATCGCGGCCCAGGCGCGATCGGGCCCGACCCCCCAAAGACGCAGGAAGCCTGCCGATCGCCGGCCGATCCGGATGGGGAACCGCGCGGTCAACGGATCAGTAGACCTCGGGCACGAAGGTCTGATCCGTCAGCGGCGGCCGGACGTAGCCCTTGTCCTCCTGGCGGGTCGGCAGCACGATCGGGTCGGGCGTGAGGTCCTGGTACCGGATGAGGCTCAGGAGGTGGTGGATGACGTTGAGCCGGGCCCGCTTCTTGTTGTCGGCGTTGACCACGTACCAGGGCGCCTGCTTGATGTCCGTGTAGGCGAACATCTCGTCCTTGGCCCTCGAGTACTCGACCCAGCGGGAGCGGGACTCCAGGTCCATCGGACTCAGCTTCCAGCGTTTGGTGGGGTCTTCGAGGCGGCTCTGGAAGCGGCGCTCCTGCTCGGCGTCGCTGACCGAGAACCAGTACTTGACCAGGATGATCCCGGAGTGGACGAGCATCCGCTCGTACTCCGGACAGTCGCGCAGGAAGGCCTGGTACTCGGCCTCCGTGCAGAAGCCCATGACCCGCTCGACGCCGGCCCGGTTGTACCAGCTTCGATCGAAGAGGACCATCTCGCCGGCCGCCGGCAGGTGGGCGACGTAGCGCTGGAAGTACCACTGGGTCTTCTCGCGCTCGGTCGGTGTGCCGAGGGCGACGACCCGACAGTAGCGCGGATTCAGCGTCAGGCTGATCGTCTTGATGGCGCCGCCTTTGCCGGCCGCATCGCGGCCCTCGAACACGACGACCACCTTGAGGCCCTCGTGCTTGATCCACTCGAGGAGCTTCACCAGCTCGACCTGAAGGGTGGCGAGCTCGCGCAGGTACGCCTTGTTCGACAGCGACCGAACCTCCGACCCGATCTCCTCGGCCGGCGGGTCCGACCACACGTGGGCCAGCTCGACGCTCTGCTCCTGCTGCTCGGCCTTCGTCTTCGCCATGACCGCCCTCGCCTTCTGGGGCACGGACGTCGATGTCGGTGCCGCAATGAGTATGCTCCGCGTGGCGAGGCCCGACCCGACCTCGAAGCTCCGATCGCGGACGTGGGCCAGGCCGAGGGAGCGGGACCTCGGGCCACCCATCTCAGGCGCGACCAGGTGTCGTCGGCGATCGCGACCCCGCTATCCTTGCTGCGTGGGTGCGCATGGCGGAGGCGGGGTCGACCGATGACCGACGCGACGAAGGGGGCATCGAGCGTCGATGCCGAGACGTCCGGCTCCGGCCCTGCTGGAGGCGTTGCCCCCCGAGATCGCGGCAAGACCGTCCACGGCGAGGCCGCCAACGCGGGTCACCGCGTGCTGGCGCCCGACGACGCCGAGGTCGAGGCCTACCTCGAGGTCGCTCTTGACGCTTCGCCGCCCGAGCGAGGGGCCGCCGACCGCCCGGCCGAGCCCGATACCGTCATCGTGCTCGATTTCGGCAGCCAGTTCGCCCAGCTCATCGCACGGCGCGTTCGCGAGCTTCACGTCTACTCGGAGCTGCTCCCGCACGACACGCCGTGGGCCGAGATCGAGCGCCGCCATCCGCGCGCGATCATCCTCTCGGGCGGCCCCGATTCCGTCTACGACCCGGGCGCCCCCAGGCCCGACCCGGCCATCTGGCACGGTCGCATCCCGGTCCTCGGCATCTGCTACGGCGCCCAGCTCATGGCGCTCGAGCTCGGCGGCGACGTTCTCCCGGCGACCAGGCGCGAGTACGGCCCAGCCACGGTCACGATCACCTCGGACGACGGGCTGTTCAGCGGGCTCGACCGGGACCAGCCGGTCTGGATGAGCCACGGCGACTCGATCACTCGGCTGCCCGAGGGGTTTCGACCGACGGCGCAGACCGACTCGACGCCCTTCGCGGGCCTCGTGGACGCCGACCGCCGCCTCTACGGCATCCAGTTTCACCCGGAGGTCGTCCACACGCCGCGCGGGCGCGACGTGCTGCGCAACTTCGTGGTCGGCATCGCCGGCGCCCGGACCGACTGGACGCCGGCCAATCTGATCGAGACGACCGTCGCCGAGATCCGGGCGAGAGTGGACGCCCACGCCGCGGCGACGGGCTCCGATGGGCTGGTCATCTGCGCCCTCTCGGGCGGCGTCGACTCCGCGGTCGCTGCGGCACTCGTCCACCATGCGGTCGGTGATCGGCTGACCTGCATCTACGTCGACCACGGTCTGATGCGCAAGAAGGAGTCGGAGCTCCTCCGAGTCACCTTCGAGCAGAACCTGGGAATGCGGCTCGTGATGGTCGACGCCCAGAAGCGCTTCCTCGCCCGACTGGCGGGGGTGGAGGACCCGGAGCAGAAGCGCCGGATCATCGGCGACGAGTTCATCCGGGTCTTCGAGGAGGAAGCGGCCAGGCTCGGGCGGATCGACTTCCTGACCCAGGGCACGCTCTACCCGGACGTCATCGAGAGCGCCACCGCCGAGACGAAGGCGGCCCAGAAGATCAAGACGCACCACAACGTCGGCGGGCTGCCGGCCGACCTGCGCTTCCAGCTCATCGAGCCATTGCGCTACCTGTTCAAGGACGAGGTCCGCGCGGTCGGGGCCGAGCTCGGCCTGCCCGAGGCGATGGTGCTCCGCCAGCCGTTTCCGGGCCCGGGACTCGCGATCCGCATCATCGGCGAGGTGACTGCCGAGCGGCTCGACACGCTGCGCGAGGCCGATTGGATCGTCATCGACGAGATCAAGGCGGCCGGCCTCTACCGTTCGCTGTGGCAGAGCTTCGCCATCCTCACGCCGGTCCGCAGCGTCGGCGTGATGGGCGACGGCCGGACCTATGCCAACGTCGTCGCGATCCGTGCCGTCACGTCGGAGGACGGCATGACCGCCGACTGGGCGAAGCTGCCCTACGACGTGCTCGGCCGGATCAGCGCGCGCATCGTCAACGAGGTGCCCGGCGTGAACCGGGTCGTCTATGACATCAGCAGCAAGCCACCCGCGACCATCGAGTGGGAGTGAGCGACGGAGGATGCGGTCGCCGGCGGTGCAGCATGAGGCGGCCCCCGCTGGTACGGATGGGGGGTTCGCAGGTGGACCGCAGACGCTAGAGTTGCGGCCATGTCCGACGAGGTGACGGCTGGAGGGTCGAGCCCGGGCGTCGTCTGCCCCTGGTGCTCCGCGCCGCTGGCGGCGGCGGACACCATCACCTGCTCGACCTGTGGCGCCAAGATCCAGGGCGAAGGCGATCAGGCGCTGCCGGGGCTGACCGCGATCGATCCGCTGGCGGTGATCGAGGCGGCCCGCGCCCCCCAGCGATCCCGAAGCCGACTCGTCGCCTGGATCACGGGCGATGAGTCCGAGGAGCAGGCCAAGGAGCCGGCCTCGCCCGAGGCGCTGGCCCCGCCGCCACCGGAGGTCCGCCGCGAGATCCTTCGGCTTCGGATGGAGGCCGAGCTGTCGCAGCTGTCCGCCGAGGCCGAGGCGCTGGTGTCGGATGAAGCGGTCGCAGCGGACGAGGCGGGGGACAAGGCGCGCGCGGAGGCGGCGGTCGCCGCCGTGGTCGGCGCCGACTCCACCACCGACGCCGTCAACGAAGCCGCCGAGCAGGCCGCGGCGGAGGCCGAGCCGACCGGCACGGAGGCCGAGCAGGCCGACGGATCGGCGAGACCCCCCAGCTCCGGAGCATCGGCCTCGCCCTCCGAACCTGATGGCTCGGCCGACCCGGCCGCCGACGACACGACCATCGACGTCGCCACGGCGGACGACGCTTCCGCCGACGACCCGACCGCCGAGGTCTGAACGGCCGAGCGACCGCGGGCTGGGACCGGTCTCCACACCGGCCGCATATCCTTTCCTCGTGCCTGATCGCTTTCCGCCCCCCGGCCCTGCCTGGCTGCGCGAGCAGGCGATCCGCATCGGTCAGGGTTCGGGGCACGTCGCCCTGACCCGCCCCTCAGAGCTGGATGGCTGGTGGCTGTCCGTCCTGTGGGTCGCCGACGCCAAGGGCATCGTCCGCTTCCGCGAGCTTGCCCCGGCCGCCGGTCCGCCGCCCGATCCGCCGCTGATGCGGCTCGGGCCGGCGTTCGCCGGCGCCCTCTCGGGGTTGATCCTCGAGGAGAACGGGCGGCTCGCCATCCGTCTCGCGCCGGTCGCCCCGCCCGACGATCCTGCGAGGCCGTGGAGGACGCCGGCGGTCATCCGCGCCGCGTTCAAGTTCGAGCCGCTGCGTGCCGCCAGCATGATCGATGTCGAGCTCGCGGAAGCGGTGCTGGCCGGCTTCCGGCGCTCCATCGAGAGCCTCGCGCGGCCCTGATGCCAGGCGGCGCACCCATCCCGGCGCCGCTCCCGAGCGCCCGACCGTTAGACTGAGACGCGATGCGAGACATGTTCGACGAGTTCATGGACGAGCTGCGCCGACGCCAGGCGGAGCTCGAGGGCCGCGACCCTGACGCTCCCGGTGGACCCGACGGTGGCCCCCGGCCGCCGGCCGACGACGCCGACGCCGAGTCCGACGCCGACGAGTCCGACGCCAGCGGTCCCGACGCCGACGGGGCGGACACGACGGACACGCCCGATGAGGACACCGGCCCCGACGGAGCCGTCCCTCCCGGCGGGTCGGAACCCGACGAGGGGACGAGATGGACCCGGCCCGGACCGCGTCGTCGCCAGGGGGCGGGAGCCCCGCCGAGGGAGCCGCGTCCGCCCCGGCGCCGGGGTGGACCGACCGGCCCATCGCCCAGGCGGATCCTGGCCTGGGCGATCGCCGGACTCGTCGTGCTCACCCTGCTCCTGTTCATCGGCCCCGGCATCGACTTCATCACCGACGCGATGTGGTACCGCAGCGTCGGCTTCGAGACGTTCTTCTGGACGCGCGTCGGCACCGAGTTCTGGCTGTTCGTCGGCGTGCTCATCGCCGCGCTCGTGGTGCTCCTTGGCGACCTCTGGCTGGCCGGCCGGCTGAGCCCGCCACCGGGCGAGGGTTCCAACGCTCTCGCCAGCCTGTTCCAGCGGCTCAACGAGGCCGCGCGGGATACGGCCGAGCGGAACACCGGCCCGGAGGGTCCGTTCGGCGGCGCTTGGGGGCGTGGGCGCCCGCCCGTCGGACCGCGTCCGGTCGCCATCGACCGCGACGTGGTGCCTGACCTGACGCCGCTCGCGACCGCCGCCCTTGCCGGGCTGGTCGTGCTCATCGCGCTGGGCCTCGCGGGCGCGGCCTCTTCCGCCTGGGAGACCTTCCTGCTGTGGCGAAACCAGGTGCCGTTCGGGGCAACGGAGGGGGCGGTCGTGGACCCGATCTTCGGTCGCGACATCGGCTTCTTCCTGTTCGAGCTGCCGTTCCTACGCTTCGTGCAAGCGCTGGCCAACGGCCTGATCCTCGGCGCGCTCCTCATCGCCGGCGGGCGATATCTCGTCGGTGCCATGCGAGGTGGGCTGGTCTTCACGACGCCCGTGCGTATCCACATCGGCGTGCTTGGCGGCCTGTATCTCCTATCGGTCGCCGTGGGCTACCAGCTCGACAAGCTCGAGCTGTCCTACAGCACGACCGGCGTGATCACCGGCGTGAGCTACTCCGATCAGGCGGCCAGGTTCTTCGCCCTCGACGCGCTGACGATCATCGCGGCCCTTGCCGCCGCCCTCCTCGTCGGCGGCGCGTTCACGCGGATGGTCTGGCCGCTGGGCGGGGCGGTCGTCGTCTGGTTCGGGGCGTCGGTCCTGCTCGGGACGGTCTATCCGGAGGTCGTCCAGCGGTTCGTGGTCACGCCCAACCCGTACGCCAACGAGCAGCCGTACATCAACAACAACATCAACATGACCCGCCTGGCCTACGGGGTCGACGACTGGGAGCAACGCGGGTACGGCGGAGACCAGCCGCTGAAAGCCGAGGACCTCGACAAGGAGGCTTCGACCTTCGGCAACGCCCGTCTATGGGACTACCGCCCGCTCGGCGACACGATCGACCAGCTCCAGACGGTGCGCCAGTACTACGACTTCGTCGACGTGGACACCGATCGCTACATCGTCAACGACGAACAGCGTCAGGTCATGCTCTCCGGCCGCGAGCTCGACATCGCCAAGTCGGGCATCACCCAGAACTGGCTCAACACGAAGATCATCTATACCCACGGGATCGGGCTCGTCATGGTGCCCGTCAACGAGGTCCAGGGTCAGGGCCAACCGGTGCTCTGGATCCGCGATCTGCCGCCGATCTCGGGCTCGGGGGCACCCGAGATCAGCCAGCCGCGGATCTACTTCGGCGAGACCTCGACCGAGTACATCATCGTCGGCGCCCGGCAGCCCGAGTTCGACTACCCATCCGGCACCGGCCAGCAGGACACGGGATCGGATGCCGGCACGGAGTACCGCTGGACCGGCGACAGCGGGATCAAGATCGACTCCACGCTCACCAGGCTCCTGTTCGCGGCGCGCTTCCGCGATCTCAACCTGCTCATCAGCGATCAGGTCACGGCCGACAGCCAGCTGCTGTTCCATCGCTCGCTCAGCGAACGCCTGCCGCTCATCGCGCCGTTCCTGCGCTACGACAAGGATCCCTACATCGTGGTCACGGACGACGGCCGACTGGTCTACATCCAGGACGCCTACACGGTCAGCGACCGCTTCCCCGACGCTGAGCCGTTCGCGCCCCAGAGCGAGCTGCCGGCGACCAACCTCGGGGGTGGGGCGATCAACTACATCCGCAACAGCGTGAAGGTGGTCGTCGATGCCTACGAGGGAACGACGACGTTCTATGTCGCCGATCCCGCCGACCCGATCATCCGGGCCTACGAGGGCGCCTTCCCCGGCATGTTCCAGCCGCTAACCGACCTGCCTCGTGACCTGACCGACAACCTTCGGGTGCCGGAGGAGCAGTTCAACGTCCAGACTCGCGTGTTCGGGCGGTACCACGTGACGAACACGCTGACCTTCTTCCAGAACGACGACCTCTGGACCGTGCCGAGCGCGCAGGGCAGCGAGGGCTCCCTGCCGCCCGAGGCCTACTACGTGGTCATGCGGATGCCCGGTGAAGAAGCGGCGGAGTTCCTGCTCCTCCAGCCCATGGTGCCGAGGAGCCGGCCGAACATGATCGCCTGGATCGCCGCCCGGAATGACGGCGACTCGTACGGCACGGTCCGCTACTACCAGTTCCCGTCGAACACGACCGTGTTCGGGCCGGTCCAGGTGGAGGCGCTGATCGACCAGGACCCGGTGATCAGCTCCCAGATCACCCTCTGGAGCCAGGCGGGCAGCACGGTGATCCGGGGCAACCTGCTGGTGGTGCCGGTGCAGGACTCGATCATCTACCTCCAGCCGGTCTACCTCCAGTCGACCGGTTCCGCCTTCCCCGAGTTCCAGCGCATCGTGGTCGCCTCGCCGACCGAGGTGGTATGGGCCGAGTCGCTCGATGAGGCGCTAGCGCTGCTGCTCGAGGCGGGCGGCGGACCGGTGCCCACGCCGAGTCCCACGCCGACCCCGACGCCCGGCGGATCGCCTCGGCCGAGCCCGTCGACCGGACCGGAGCCGACGCCGCCGGCAGACGATGTCCAGGCGCTGGTCGCCTATGCGAACCTCCACTTCGACCTGGCGCAGGCGGCGCTCCGCAATGGCGACTTCGCCGGCTACGGCGATGAGATGGCCAAGGTGCAGGCGGCGCTCGATCAGCTCGCCGGCCTGCTGGGCACACCCGTACCATCGCTCGCGCCCAGCCCGGGGCCCTCGCCCAGCCCGTGACCCCGGCCGGCGCCAGGTCCGACCCGGGAGCGCGTCAAATCCCCACCAGCTGGCGAGCCGGGGTCGCGGCGGCGACCGTCGTCACGCTCGCGAAACCCCAGGCCTGGCCGGTCGCGCTGGCCGGCTTCATGGTCCGCGGCGGCCTCGTGGCCTTCGTGCTGCCGATCATCGTGCTGCCGACGATGACCGGGCTGGCCACGGCGCTGGGGCCGGCCGTCATCTCGATCGCCCTGGGCCAGCCCAACGCCGACGTGGCCCGGCTGATCGCCCTCGTCGTCGGCTCGTTGCTCGCCTGGCTCGCGGTCTCGGTGCTGCTGGGCGCCGCGACCGACGTGGTCCTGATCGGCTGGATCGCCGCCGACCTCGACGGTCTCGTCGGCGTCTGGGCGACTCGATCCCAGGTCCTGCGCGTCGCACTCGTCAGGGCCGTTGCGCATCTGCCGCTGCTTCTCGTCGCCGGGTGGGGGCTGGCTCGCCTGGTCGAGGTCACGCGCCTCGAGCTCATCATGCCGGGCGATCTCGCGGTGCCTCTCGTCCTGCGGGTCGCGGGTGGCGCGCCGGAGGTGCTCGCCCTGCTGCTCGTCGCCTGGCTGGCCGGGGAGGCGCTCGGGGAGCTGGCGGCCCGGCGCGTCGTGCTCGAGGATCGGACTGCGACGCGCGCCCTCGCCGCCGCTCTCGGCTACGCCGTCCGACATGCTCCCGGAACGCTCGCCACGCTCGTCGTCGGCACGCTCGGGCTGGTCGCGCTGGTGATCCCACCCGTGGCGGCCGCGGCCGTCGCCTGGAGCGGATTGCGCACCGCGCTCCTGGGAGACGATCCGCTCGCCGTCGCGCTGGTCGGCGCGCTCGCGCTGTCGGTGGCGTGGCTCGGTGCTCTCATCCTGTGCAGCCTCGCGGCGACCTGGCGCAGCGCGCTCTGGACGGCCGAGGTCATCCGGTCGCGACGCGCGATGCCGGCCGAAGGCCCCGCGATCTCCGGCGGGGCCGCACTCCCCGCCTCGGCCCGCTGACGGGACCACCGTCACGTCGATCGGCGTCCAGCCGTCCTCCAGCCAGGGTCCTGCGCGTAGGGGCCCTGCTACACTGCCCCGGGCGCCGAGCGCCCTGAGCGCGATCGGATCGCGGCGGACCCTGCAGGCAGGATCAGGCACTTGGATTTCCAGCCCATCTTCGACGCGGTCGGGGACTTCATCGAGAACCCGGTCATCCAGTTCGGCCTCCGCGCGATCGCCATCTACCTCATCGTGCTCTGGCTGGCGTCTGCCTACTGGGCGTTCCGCGATCTTCAGCACCGGACGACCAACCCGGTGCTGCCGTATGTGGCGGCCTCCATGATCGTGCTCTTCACGCCGATCTTCTTCGTGCTCGGGGTGATCATCTACAAGCTGGTCCGCCCAGCGGAGCGCATCGGGGAGGTGAGCGAGCGTCAGCTGGCCGAGGAGGCGCTGCTGGCAGAGGTCGAATCGATCCGCAGCTGCCCGACCTGTCACCGCCGGGTCCACGATGAATGGATCATCTGCCCGACCTGCCGCACGCGGCTGAACCGCGTCTGCCCAAACTGCGGCAAGCTGGTGGGGCTCGACTGGTCGCTGTGCGCCTGGTGCGGCAAGGACTTCGAGCGTCGCGAGGTGGCGGCCATCGAGGCGCTGCCGGCTGCCGGCACGTCGGCGACGCTGCCGGCGGCCGTCACACGGGAGGCAGCTGGGTCGACCCCAACCGCGCGCGGCGCCGGCTCGAAGCCCCCTGCCAATCCCCGTCGCGTACGCCGGAGCTCCGGCGGGGCTCGCTCCGGTGGGACGATGAGCTCGCCCGACGCGCTCCCGGAGCGTTGACCGTTCCCGACCCAGGCCTCGCGTCCGGCGGACCCGGCGAGTCGCCGCCGTCCTGGGGCGAGCGACCGGCCGACTCACCGGCCAGGCCGGGCGTCGGCACCTTCACGATCGAGGGCCGCCAGGCGCCGGCGCTGTTCGTCATCGGCTGGCTGGCCTCGGTCATGGGCCTCGCGCTCATGTTCGTCGGGGTACTCGGTGGCGGGACCCCGGCGATCGTCGTCCTGATCCTGGGCCTGGCGCTGCTGTCCGTCGGCCTGGTCGCCGGCGCGGGCTCGCAGGCGATCGAGCGCCGAGCCCGAGGTGTCGTCGGCTACTGGGGCCCGTCGCCGTTCCTGCTGTTCGCCGCCGTGATCCCGCTGACGGTGCTGCTCCAGGCCGTCGCCGGGCTCCCGCTCGTTGCCCTCGGGCTCGACGCCGCCTCGCCACTGGCGTCCCTGTTCGGGCTGCTCGTGACCGCCGCCGTGTACCTCGGGCTCGTGCGCCTGGTCGTCGTGGGCACCGGGGCGCTGTCGTGGATCGAGATGGGCGTCCGATGGCCCGGGCGGGTGGGCATCCTCGAGCTCGCCTACGGTGCCACGATCGGCGTGCCGCTCGTGTTCGTGTCGGGGCTCCTGGCGGTGGTCCTGAGCCAGGTGCTCGCCGTGCCCGACAGCCCGCTGCCCGAGGCGGCCGGGCCGACTGGCGCGCTCCTCAATGTCCTGTCGGCGGTGATCGTCGCGCCGATCGCCGAGGAGATCTTCTTCCGAGGTTTCGCGACGACCGCCTGGCTGCGCAGCCTGGGTGCGAATCCGGCCATCGTACGGGGAGCCATCTTCTTCGCCGCCGCCCACGTCCTCACCGTCGGCGGGGTCTCGTTCGGCGAGGGGGCCGAGCGAGCCCTGTTCGCCTTCCTGGTGCGGCTCCCGGTCGCCTTCGCGCTTGGCTGGGTGCTCGTGCGGCGCGGCTCGCTCGTGGCGGCCATCGGGCTGCACGCTGCGTACAACGCTGTGCCGGTGCTCGCGCTGCTGCTCTCGGGCCGTTGAGTGCCGACGGCGGCGCTGCAGCCCGGCGGCGGCCGCGGTCGTCCCGGTCCCGATGACCCGCCGTGGAACCGCCGGCGAGTCGGCGTGGAGTCTCCGGTAAGAGCCGCCGGGTAGCCTCGCAGCGTCCTCGGGTCCGGATGGCGGAGAGAACGGCGGGCTCCGTCGTCCGGGTCCGGGGACGTCCACTCCACCCCGCCGTGAGGTCGAGATGCCTCCTCCGATGGCCGATGGCCCGGGCCTTGCCCGTCGCATCCGCGAGATGCCGCAGACGGAGCGACCGCGCGAACGACTCGCCCTGCACGGACCCGGCGGGCTATCCGGGGCCGAGCTCCTCGCCCTCGTGTGGGGATCCGGCATGCGGGGCAGGAGCGCCGTCGGCCTCGCCGAGGACGCGCTCGCACGGTACGACGGCCTGACCGGGCTGGCCCGGGCGTCCGAGCTCGAGCTGGCCGCCATCCCGGGTGTGGGCGAGGCGCGCGCGGCCCGGCTCGTCGCCTCGTTCGAGCTCGGCCGGCGGGCACTCGCCGACTGGCCATCCGGACGCTGGACGGTGCGGACCCCGACCGACGTCGCCGATCGGCTCGTGCTGCAGATGGGTCGCCTCGAACGCGAGGAGCTGCGGGTGGTCCTGCTCAACACGAAGAACGTCGTGCTGCGCGTCGTGACGATCTACGTCGGCAACGTGAGCGCCTCCCTGGTGCGCGTCGGCGAGCTGTTTCGCGACGCGGTGCGGCTCGACGCCAGCGGCGTGATCCTCGTCCACAACCACCCGAGCGGTGACCCGACTCCGAGCCCTGACGACCTCCACCTCACGGCCGAGGCGCTGGCTGCCGGCCGCCTGCTGGATGTGGAGGTGCTCGACCACCTGGTCGTCGGCCACGGCGCCTGGGTCTCGTTGCGGGATCGGGGCGTGGCCTTCGACCGGGCAGTTCGCGCCGCCGAGGTCCGTTGATCGCGGACGGCGATGCTTTGTCAGCCTCGGGCTGCCGCCCGAGGGACATGCCGAGGGTCGCCCGGGTGGCCAGCGGGGATGCGGCTATACTCTGCGGGCTCTCCAGCATGTCCCCGCGTGGCCTGCCGCGCCCGGCCCGGGGCCGCCCGCCACCGTTAGTGCCACCAACGAAGGATCATCCCGCCAGCATGCTCGACGCCTTCCTCGGCCTCTTCTCCCGCGACATCGGCATCGACCTCGGCACCGCGAACACGCTCGTCCATGTCCGCGACCGAGGCATCGTCATCAGCGAGCCGAGCGTCGTCGCGATCGAGGCCAAGACCAAGAAGGTCCTGGCGATCGGCGCCGAGGCGAAGCGGATGGTCGGCCGCACGCCCGCTTCGATCATCGCCGTTCGGCCGCTGCGCGACGGGGTCATCAGCGACTTCGACGTGACCGAGCAGATGATCAAGTACTTCGTGAACCGGGTCCACGACCGGATCGGCCTCATCCCCAGGCCGCGGATGCTGCTCGGCATCCCGTCGGGCGTGACCGAGGTCGAGAAGCGAGCCGTCCGCGACGCCGCCCTCAACGCCGGCGCTCGCTGGGCCCGACTCATCGAGGAGCCGATGGCGGCCGCGATCGGCGCCGGGCTCCCGGTCAGCGAGCCGTCCGGGAGCCTCATCGTGGACATCGGCGGCGGCACGACTGAGGTCGCCGTCATCAGCCTGGGCGGGATCGTCGTCAGCCGGAGCATCCGGATCGGCGGCGACGAGATGGATATGGACATCGTCGGCTTCGCCCGTCGCGAGTACAACCTGTTCCTTGGCGAGCGGACGGCCGAGGACATCAAGATCGCCATCGGATCCGCCTACCCCGGTGAGTGGGATCAACAGCGAGTGTCGCTCCGGGGACGCGATCTCCTGACCGGGCTGCCGCGCAGCGTCGAGGTCGGCGCGGACCAGATCCGGGAAGCCATCGAGCCGTCTGTCATCCAGATCGTCGACACGATCAAGGACACGATCGAGGAGACGCCCCCCGAGCTCGTGGCCGACATCATGGACCAGGGCATCGTCCTGGCCGGTGGCGGCGCCCTCCTGGCGGGGCTCGATCGGCGCGTGGCCGAGGCGACCCAGATGCCGGTCCACGTCGCCGACGACCCGCTGACCTGCGTCGCCCGCGGTACCGGGATCGTGCTGCAGGAGCTGTCCGGCAACTCGGTCATGAGTCGCGTGCTCGTGGCCGAGACCTACGCGCGGCCGCCGCGCTGAAACGGCCGGCCGAGCTCGCCCGTCGAAGCAGCCGATGACCACCGTCCTCGCCACCCGCGCCGCTCGCCGTCGGGTCGCCGTGTTCTCGACCCTGATCGCCGTGACGCTCGCCCTCATGGCGTTGTCGTCGACGCCCTTCATCCTCGAGCTCCAGCGAGGCGTCGGGTTCGCGTTCCGACCGATCCAGGGCGCCGTCGATTCTGTGGCGGCCACGGTCAGCGAGACGATCGCCGCCATCTCCAAGATCGACCGCCTGCGGCGCGACAACGAGGCGCTCCGAGGCGAGAACGAGCGGCTTCGCAACCTGAACGCTCGGCTCGACGCCGTGCGCGAGGAGAATGATCAGCTCACTGCCCTGTTGCAGCTGCGGAGCGGGCTGGAGTTCGAGACGGTCGCCGCTCGGATCATCGCCCGCGATTCGTCCGAGTTCCGGCGGATCGTGACGCTCGACCGTGGCACGGACGACGGGCTGGCCACGGGCGACGTCGTCATCGCCGCCGGCGGGGCCCTGGCTGGTCGGATCGTGGATATCGGCCCGACATTCGCCCGAGTGCAGCTGATCAACGACACCGAGTCGACAGTGATCGGCCTGCTGTCCAGCAACTCCTCCACCGGAGACGTGGTCGGCCAGCTCGGCGGCGTGCTCGTCATGCGCGATATCGACGCCACCGAGGATGTGCCGATCGGTGACGAGGTCGTCACCGCGGGCCTGGAGCTTGCCGGGGGCGTCCGATCCCCGTATCCCAAGGGCCTGCTCCTCGGCCAGATCGTGGATGTCCAGAGCGATCCGAATGCCGTGGTCCAGACCGCCTACCTCGAAGCGGCCGCCGACCTTGAGAAGCTCGCCTACGTGCTCGTCATCACCGACTACGAGGGCGGCCTCCCGCCACCTGGCGAGCCCACTGACGTCGTCGAGCCCGACGGATCGCCGACCGGAGGCGAAGCGCCCTCCGCGTCGCCCGGCCCGTCGGACGCGCTGCCCTGATCCACGGCTGACGGTCGGCCGCTCCTCGCGCTTCGCGCCGTGACCGCGGCCTGAGCGGACCCTCGCCTCGCCGTCGCCGCCTGCTACGCTGTCGGGCGATGAAAGGCCTCGTCCTCGCGGGCGGAACGGCGACCCGGCTCTTCCCGCTGACCATCGTCACCAACAAGCATCTGCTGCCGATCTACGACCGCCCGATGATCTACTACCCGCTGGAGACGCTCGCGGGGATGGGGATCCGGGAGGTGCTCGTCATCGTCGGGGGCAAGAGCGTCGGCGACGTCGTCGAGCTGCTCGGCGACGGCAACCACTTCGGCCTGGACCTGACCTACCGCTACCAGCGCGGCGCGCTGGGCATCGCCCACGCCATCGGCCTCGCCCGCGACTTCGTCGGCGACGACGCGTTCTGCGTCGTGCTTGGCGACAACATCCTGAGGGGACCGGCGCTGGCCGACGTCGCCCGCGCCTTCGAGGACGGTCCGTGGGGCGCCGGCTCGTTGCTCTACCGGGTGTCCGACCCGGAGCGTTTCGGCGTGGCCGAGCTGGATGAAGGTGGGCAGGTGATCGGTTTCGAGGAGAAGCCGGAGCATCCGCGCAGCGACCTCATCCCGATCGGCGTCTACTTCCTGCGAGCCGGGGCTTTCGAGATCATCGAGCACCTGGTGCCGTCGGGTCGTGGCGAGCTCGAGGTCACCGATCTCCTCAACCACTACATCCCGGACCGGCGCCTCTTCACTCGCGTCTACGAGGGACACTGGGCGGACGCCGGGACGGTGTCGTCTCTGCTCCGGGCGGCCGAGCTGGCGGCTGCGGACGATGCGATCGGGCGGCTGTCGCCGCCTCCGCAGCGGCCCGGTGAGCGGGCGGCCGACGTGAGCCCGACGCCAGCTGGCGAGGGTCCGACGACGTGATCGCTACCCGGTCCGGCCAGGGGCCCGACCTCCTCGTGACCGGGGGCGCCGGGTTCATCGGCTCAGCGTTCGTCCGCGAGGTGCTTGCCCGCCGGGACGGCACCCGGATCACCGTGCTCGACAAGCTGACCTACGCCGGCAACGAGGCGAACCTCGAGCCGGCGCGGCAGGACCCGGAGCAGGCGGCGCGGCTCCGGTTCGTTCGCGGTGATATCGCCGACCCGGCGGCCGTCGACGCGCTCGTGGCGGAGGCCGACGCGGTCATCAACTTCGCGGCCGAGTCGCACGTCGATCGCTCGATCCTCGACCCGGAGGCGTTCCTGCGGACCGGCGTGCTCGGCGTCCATGTCCTGCTCGAGTCCTGCCGGCGGGAGGCCGAGCGACGCCCGGATCGGGCCCCCCGCTTCGTGCAGGTGTCGACGGACGAGGTCTACGGCACGGTCGAGACGGGCCGATCGGTCGAGACGGATCCGCTCGCACCGCGATCGCCGTACGCTGCGGCGAAGGCCGCCGGCGAGCTGCTGGTGCGGGCCTACCACGTCACCTACGGCCTCGATGTCGTGCTCACTCGTGGCGCCAACACCTACGGGCCGTACCAGCACCCGGAGAAGCTCGTGCCGCTGTTCGTGACGAACGCCCTCGAGGACCGTCCGCTGCCGCTCTACGGCGATGGCCTCCAGGTACGCGACTGGCTGTACGTGGCCGACCACGCGGCCGCCGTCGAGCATGTCCTCCGACACGGTCGGGCGGGCGAGGCGTACAACGCACCGGGCGCGGCCGAGCTCGCCAACCGCGAGGTCGTGGCGTCACTCCTGGCGCATCTCGACAAGCCCTGGTCCCTCGTCCGGAGCGTGCCCGACCGCCCCGGCCATGACCGGCGTTACGCGATGGATGGTGCAAAGCTCGCGAGGCTCGGCTGGGCGCCCCGCGTCGCCTTCGCCGACGGTCTCGCCAGGACCGTCGATTGGTACCGAGACCATCCTGCGTGGTGGCAGGCGGTCCGAACGGGGGACTGGGACGCCTACTATGAGCGCCAGTACGCCGACCGGCTGGCGGCCTCGACCCCGGCCGACCCGGCCGGGTCGGCGGCGCCCCCAGGCGGCGCACCTGCAGGGGGCTGAGCGTGCGGGTCGCCGTCACCGGTTCCGGCGGGCGGCTCGGCCGGGCGCTCCTGGCAGCCCTCGGGGAGGCGCCGTTCACGGGACCCCTGGGTCCGATCGCCTGGGATGTACCCGAGCTCGACCTCGATGCCCCCGAGGGGATCGCGGCCCTCCTCGATCGCGACCGACCGGAGGCCGTCGTCCACACCGCGGCCTGGACGGACGTGGACGGCTGCGCCCGCGACCCGGAGCTCGCCCTTCGTCGCAACGGCCAGGCGACGGGTGTCATCGCGACTGCCTGTGCCGCCCGCGGACTCGACCTCATCGTGGTTTCCACCAACGAGGTGTTCGATGGCGAGCGGACGGATGGTCGCGGCTACGCCGCCGGCGATCCAGCTCGGCCCGTCAGTCCGTACGGCGCCAGCAAGCTCGCCGGTGAGACCGCCGCGCTGGATGCGTACGAGGCTGCGACCGGGCGCCGGATCGGACCCGCGCCCGGCGGCGGTGCCGCTCCCGGAGGATCCCAGCTTGCGATCGTCCGCACCGCCTGGCTCTTCGGCCCACCTGGCGGCGACTTCCCGGCCAAGATCGTCGCGGCCGCCGAGCGCGCGAGGGCGGCCGGCGAGCCGCTGCGCGTCGTCGCCGACGAGCATGGCAATCCGACCTCGACCACGGACCTGGCGGAGGCGATCGTGGAGCTGCTCGGGTCCGGTGCCCCGGAGGGCATCCATCACTGCGTCAACGTCGGCGTCGTCTCGCGCGCCGGCTGGGCTCGCGAGCTCCTGCGGCGGATGGACGTCGATGTCGCCATCGACGAGATCCCGTCGTCGACCTGGCCCCGCCCCTCTCGCCCGCCTCGTTGGGGTGCCCTGGCAGCCACGCCGCTGCCCTCCGGTGAGCCGATGCGGCCGTGGACCGAGGCGCTCGCCGATGACCTGCCCTGGCGGCTGCGTGCCCGCGCGGGAGCCCTCGATTGAGCGCGGCGCCGGCGATGGGGACGCCGAACAGCAGCCTGGCCGGCGTATCGATCGAGCGGATCGCGCGGCATGCCGACCCGCGAGGGTCGTTCCGCGAGATCTGGCGGGCCAGCTGGTACGCGGGGGTCGATCCGGCATGGACCGGCCAGCCCGAGGCCGCGTTCACCCAGGCCAACGTGTCCCTGTCGGCGGTCGGTGTGCTCCGCGGGCTCCACCTGCACCGGCGCCAGCTCGACCACTGGGTGATCCTCGAGGGCCGTGTGGTCGTGGCGCTCGTGGACGTGCGACCGATGCTGGCCGGCGCGGAGCGCCCGCTCGTGGAGACCCACGAGCTTGATGCCGACCATCGGATCGCGATCCCAGCCGGCGTGGCCCATGGGTTCCTCGCCCTCGAGCCGCTGACCCTGCTGTACGTCGTCACCAACGAGTACGACGGCACGGACGAGCTCGGCTTCGCCTGGGACGATCCGCTCGCGGCTGTCCCCTGGCCGGCGGCTCCCGGCACGCCCGACGGGGCCCCGATCCTGTCTGAGCGGGACCGCTCCAACCCCTCCCTGGCTGAGCTGCTGGCGCGCCTGCGCGGCTGATCAGCCGCGTACGTCGCGTGCGTGGGCGCGCCTGTTCGCGTCGCTCGGGTCGTGCCGCGCGCCACCGCCCCACCCTGCCCCCCACCCCACTGGTCTGCCATGGGCCCGGACGATGGGCCTAGGCGGGCGGGGACCATCCTGCGATTGAGCGCGAGCCAGCCGACGCCGAGGCTTCGGTCTGACACCCGGATGCCTGCCCTCCCGGCCGCCACACGGCCGGGGAGCCTCATCGGAGCCTCGTGTGCGTCAGCGCGCCGCCGCCTTCCTCATATCCGCCTTCGTCCTCGTCGGGCTGGCCGCCCCCGCGGCTCCTGCCGCGCAGGCGGCGGTCCCGACCGACCCCAAGGTCGTGATCATCGTTGGTGCGACGCACTCGGCGACATCCAGCTACCGGACCCGGGCCGATGTGGCAGCCGTCGAAGCGGCGAAATACACCAGGAACGTCGTCAAGGTCTACAGCCCGAACGCGACCTGGTCGGCGGTGAAGTCGGCCCTCCAGGGGGCATCGGTCGTCCTCTACCTCGGCCACGGCAACGGCTTCCCGAGCCCGTATCGCAGCAGCGCCTGGCCGTACAGCCAGAACGGCTTCGGCTTGAACAAGGTCGCGGGCCAGGGCGACAGCAACACGACGTACTACGGCGAGGCCTACATCGGGAGCGAGATCCGCCTCGCCCCCAACGCCGTCGTGATCCTCAACCACCTGTGCTACGCGTCCGGGAACTCGGAGCCTGGGAACCCCGAGCCGACCGTGTCGGTGGCCCACCAGCGGATCGACAACTACGCCGCGGGGTTCCTCAAGGCCGGCGCCCGGGCGGTTCTCGCCGAGGCCCATGTCGGCGCCGATTGGTGGATGAAGACCCTGTTCACGACCCGTCAGACGATCGAACAGGCCTGGCGCAGCGCGCCGTACGGTGCCGGCCACATCGTCTCGTGGTCGTCGACCCGCAGCGCCGGGTACACCTCGTTCTCCGATCCGAGCACGCCGACCAGCGGCTTCTACCGCTCGTTCGTCGGTCGTCCAGACCTGACCACGGCCGAGGTGACAGGCGCTCGGTTCGCCGACACCGGCTCGGACCCCTCGGATTTCGTGGTCCCGGGCGCGGCGTCCGTGGCCACCGACGGCGCGACGGTCTACGCTGAGCCGTCCGCTGCCGCGGCGACGACCCTGAGCACCGGTGGCCCCGCGACGCTGCCCGCGGGCACTCGCGTGCGAGTGCTCGATGAGCCCGATACGGCCGCTCTGCCGGAGCGGATGCTCCAGGTGAATACGCTCGATGGCGCCGTGGGCGGCTATATGCGGGCCGCCGACCTGACGCCCCGGGACAGCCTCGGACCAGTCGTGTGGGGCCTCCCCGACGAGGCCGTCCTGTCACCGAACGACGACGGCATCGACGACGTGCTGAGGATCCAGGGCTCCATCTCGGAGACCGTCGCCTGGACGTTCCGCATCCGGAGTGGCGCCGGCACCGAGGTCCTGGCCGCGACCGGCAATGGGGCCACGGTGTCCGTCAGCTGGAACGGCACCACGGGCGGCAGCCCCGTACCCGATGGCGCCTACCAGTGGTCGCTCACCGCCGCCGATGGCTGGGGCAACGACCCGCTGTCTCGCGTGGGACTCGTCCTGGTCGATCGACGGCCCGCGTCACGCCTGGCCGGCGCAGACCGGTACCAGACCGCAGCGACCATCAGCCGCGCGGTGTTCACGCCAGGTGTGCCCGTCGCATACGTTGCCACCGGTCTCAACTTCCCCGACGCGCTCGCCGGCGCGGCCGCAGCCGGCAAGGCTGGCGCGCCAGTGCTGCTCCTGCAGGCGTCGACGATCCCGGCTGCGACCAGGACCGAGCTCGATCGACTCGACCCCGGCCGCATCGTCGTCCTGGGCGGCGCCAGCGTCGTCGGCGACTCGGTGCTGGCGGCGCTCAAGGCCTATACGACGGGTCCGGTCGTCCGTGTCGCCGGGAGCGATCGCTATGCGACCGCCGCGGCCGTCTCGGCTTCGACGTTCGACCCGGGCGTGCCGGTGGCGTTCATCGCGACCGGACGCAACTTCCCCGACGCGCTCGCCGGGGCGGCGGCCGCGGCGAAGCTCGGCGGGCCGGTCCTGCTCGTCGATCCGGAGACGATCCCGGCGGTAACGGCCGCCGAGCTCAGGCGTCTGGCTCCCGGCCGGATCGTCATCGTCGGGGCGAGCGGCGTCGTCTCGGGCGCCGTAGCGACGGCGCTCGGAGCGTTCACCCAGGGGTCGGTCGGCCGGCTGGCCGGCGTCGATCGGTACGCCACCGCAGCAGCGATCAGCCAGGCGAGCTTCGCGCCCGGCGCGGCGATCGTCTACGTCGCCACCGGCCTCAACTTCCCTGACGCGCTCGCGGGGGCGGCTGCCGCCGGCAAGGCCAGGGCGCCGGTCCTCCTGGTCACGAAGTCGACGATCCCGGCGCCGATCGTGACCGAGCTCAAACGCCTGAAGCCGAAACGCATCGTCGTGCTCGGCTCGACCGGCGTAGTGTCCGACCAGGTGAAGCTGGCGCTGGCTGCCTACGAGGCCCCCTGAGCCACCCCACCGTTCGCCTGCGGACCGCACCGGACCCGACCGTACCGATCAGCGACAGGACCTTGGAGGGGGTGGCTTTGCCGGGCCAGCGATGCCAAGATAGGGGCCTTCGGCGGCGTCGGCGCGGGACCTCCACCCGCCGTCCACGACGTCGATCGGATCCGCGTCAGCCGCGCCGAGGGATCGTGACGATCGACCGCCATCCGACCCGCCACCGCGCCCTGCTGGCGATCGCCCTTGTCGGCCTGGCCGCCTCCGGCGTGTCCCCGCTCACCACCCCGCTGCGGGCAGCAGGTCCCGATCCGGCGCTGGGCGGTGCGGCTCCAACGGTCGAGGCACAGTCCGCTCCGACCGATGATGCCGGCGGGATCCTGCCGACGGTCCACTACGAGGATTGGCTCGCCCACGCCAACGACCCCAACGAGTTCACGCCCGGCGGACGCGTCGTCATCCCGTTCCGACCCGCTGCGCACGACGTCCGGGAGGTCGGCGGGCTGGTCCCCCTCTCGCTGCCTGCCGGCCGCGCCTCCGGTCGTGAGATGGCGGCCAGCCGGCAAGGCGTTCGCTGGGCCGAGGTCCCCGGGGCGGCAGTTCCCGACGCATCGGCCAAGTTGCCGCCGGTGGACCAGCCGCTCGTCGACCCGGCGGCCGTGATCGAGGCCGAGGAGAGCTCCGCGAGCATCCCGGCAAGCCCTTCACCATCGGTCGTCCCGACTGCTTCGACCGGACTCCAACGAGAAGTCTTCGGCTTCCTGCCGTACTGGGAGCTGAGTGACAGCACCACGACACTCGACTACGACGTTCTCTCGACCGTCGCCTACTTCGGCGTCGGTTCCGACAAGTACGGCAACCTGCTGAAACAGGGCAGCACCGGCGCGGTCACGACGGGTTGGGGCGGCTGGACCAGCTCGAAGCTGACGGACATCATCAACGCCGCCCACGGTAGGGGGGCACGGGTCGTGCTGACCGTCCAGATGTTCGCCTGGACGACATCGCAGGCGGCCACCCAGGCCGCCTTGCTGGGCAGTCCGAGCGCCCGCCTGAATCTCGCCAAGCAGGTGGCTGCAGCCATCCGCGATCGCGGCGCCGACGGCGTGAACCTCGACTTCGAGCCGATCGCCACGGGCTACGACGACGAGTTCACCGCCTTCGTGCGAACGATGCGCGCCGAGCTCGATGCCATCGCCAAGGGCTACCAGCTCACCTTCGACACGACCGGCTGGATCGGCAACTTCCCGATCGAGAGCGCCACGGCGCCCGGCGGCGCCGACGCCATCTTCATCATGGGCTACGACTACCGGGGCTCGGGATCGTCCCCCGTCGGCTCGATCGCCCCGCTCGGTGGTCCCCTCTACGACATCGGCGACACCCTCGACGCCTACCTGGCGCGGGTCCCGGCCTCGAAGCTGATCCTCGGCGTGCCCTACTACGGGCGCGCGTGGTCGACCGTCTCGAGCGCGCTCGGAGCGGCCAACCAGAGCGGCCTGAAGTTCGGCTACTCGAGCACTTCGGTGTACGGCACGGCGATGGGTCTCATCGCGGAGCACGGCCGGCGCTACGACGCGGTCGAGCAGGTCGCCTGGACGGCCTATCAACGCGAGAACTGCACGACCCAGTACGGCTGCGTGACCTCCTGGCGGCAGCTCTACTTCGACGACGTCCAGGCCCTTTCCGCCAAGTACGACCTGGTCAACCGCCGTGGCCTCCGCGGGGTCGGCCTGTGGGCGCTCGGCTACGAGGGCACGCGACCCGAGCTGTACGGTGCGCTGCGCGCCAAGTTCGTCGGCCCGACCGTGTCGGTCGTCGTCACCCGCCTGGCCGGTGCCGACCGGTACGCCACCGCGGCCGCGGTCAGCGCCAGCACCTTCGCCGCCGGCGCCCCAGTCGCCTACGTCGCCACCGGCCTGGATTTCCCCGATGCGCTGGCCGGGGCCGTGGCCGCGGGCCGGGCCGGCGGTCCGCTCCTGCT
>Ga0210334_11065133_pt1 | contig 34521 bp, 32 predicted proteins | sample S306metaT_FD_164440 | JGI IMG/M metagenome (GOLD analysis project Ga0210334, IMG submission 164440) | Metatranscriptome of estuarine sediment microbial communities from the Columbia River estuary, Oregon, United States - S.306 (Metagenome... | ecosystem: Environmental > Aquatic > Marine >... | reverse complement strand
GGCGCGCCCGCGATCCGCACCGAGAACGCCCTGCTCTCAGCGTACATCTATGTGGACATCCGGGACCGCGATATCGGCGGCTACGTGGCGGAAGCCCAGCGGGTGGTCCGGGAGAAGGTGAAATTCCCGCCGGGCTATTACGCGGTGTGGAGCGGCCAATTCGAGTACCTGGAGCGCGCCAAGAACAAAATGAAAATCGTCGTGCCCCTGACCATGTTCATCATCTTCGTGCTTCTCTACCTCAACTTCCGGCCCATGACGGAAACCCTGATCGTGATGCTTTCGGTGCCGTTTTCCCTGGTGGGCGGCATCTGGCTCATGCACTGGCTGGGCTACAACCTGAGCGTGGCAGTGGCGGTGGGCTTCATTGCCCTGGCGGGGGTGGCGGCGGAGACCGGCGTCGTCATGTTGATCTACCTCGATCAGGCCTGGGAGCGCATCCGCGCCCGGCGCGGCGCCGAGGGGCGGGAGGCTTCGCCGCAAGACCTGTACGCCGCCGTGATGGAAGGCGCCGTGGAGCGGGTCCGGCCCAAGATGATGACGGTGGTGGCCATCATGGCCGGCCTCCTGCCCATCATGTGGAGCACGGGCACCGGCTCGGAAGTCATGCGCCGCATCGCCACGCCCATGGTGGGCGGGATGATCTCGTCCACCCTGCTGACCCTCATCGTGATTCCCGCCATTTACGCCCTGGTCAAGCAGGCTTCCCTGCGCCGCGCCGGCTGAGCCCCGTTTTCCGGGGCGTGGTTTTCATGCTATGTTGGAATGGTCCGTCAGCGCCGTCCGGGCGCGTCACGGCTTCTGCGACGACCCTTTCCAACAGGAATCTGAACCATGAGCGACTACAGCTTCGGAAAAAACGTCAATCTCGCTTTCGATGCCGCCATCGAGCGCGTCACCCAGGAACTGCAGAAGGAGGGTTTCGGCGTGCTCACCGAAATCGACGTTTCGGCCACCATGAAGAAGAAGCTCAACGTGGATTTCAGCCCCTACCGCATCCTGGGCGCCTGCAACCCGAACCTCGCGCACCAGGCCATCAGCGCGGAACCGGAGATCGGCGCCCTCCTCCCCTGCAACGTCGTGGTGCGGCAGGCCGCGGACAAGGTGCGGGTGGAGATCATGGACCCGATCGCGGTCCTCAAGCTGGTGCGCAACCCGGCGGTGGAAAAGCTGGCCGGGGAAGTCCGCCAGCGCCTGGAGCGGGTCCTGGCGGCCCTGTAAGCCGTCTTGCGCCCGCGGCCGGGCCGGCGCGCCAGATTATTTGAATAATGAGAATGCGGCGCCGCGTCCGGCAGCGCGACGAAATGAGGCCGAAAAGATGCTGCTCGAGTCCCGGATACAGCGCATGGTCGAGGATCTTGGCAGAGACACGGACCTGCGCCTGCGCGTGCGCCTGTGGAACGGGCACACCTTCGATCTCTCGCCCCAGCCCCTCGTCACCATCACCCTGCCCAAGGCGTCCGCCGCGCGCTATTTTCTGAGCCCCGATTTCAACACCCTGGGCGAGGCCGTGATCGAAGGCCACTTGGAGGTGGAGGGGCCGGTGAGCGAGATCATCACCGTCGGCGAGACCCTGGCTCGGCACGGCACCTCCAGGCCGGCGCCGAAGTTCTGGCGTCCCCGCCGGTCCCGTTCCAGGAAGGTGGACGAGGCGGCGATCTCCTATCACTATGACGTGTCCAACGATTTTTACGGTCTCTGGCTGGACCGCAACATGGTGTACTCCTGCGCCTATTTCAGGACCGGCAGCGAGGACATCCACAGGGCCCAGGAGCAGAAGCTGGACTACATCTGCCGCAAGCTGCGGCTGCGGCCCGGAGAAAAGCTGCTGGACATCGGCTGCGGGTGGGGCGCCCTGGTGCGGTGGGCGGCGAAGCATTACGGGGTGGATGCCACCGGCATCACCCTCTCGCGCAACCAGTACGACTTCGCGGCGGAGCAGATCAGGGCGGACGGCCTCGAGGGCCGCTGCCGGGTACTGCTCCAGCACTACCGCGACCATCCCGGAGACGACGTTTACGACAAGATCGCCAGCGTCGGCATGTTCGAGCACGTGGGCCTCAAGAACCTGCCGGCCTACTTCGGCGTGATCCATCGCCTGCTCAAGCCGGGCGGCCTGGTGATGAACCACGGCATCACCGCCGTGGACGTGGACAATGCCTGGGTCAGCATGGGCATCGGGGAATTCATCGACCGGTACGTGTTCCCCCACGGGGAGCTTCCTCACCTGTCCCTGGCGGTGCGGGAAATGTCCGCCCAGGGACTGGAAGTCGCCGACGTGGAGTGCCTGCGGGAGCATTACGCCCTCACCCTTCGCCACTGGGCCCAGCGCCTGGAACAGAACAGCGTGGCGGCAAAAAGCCTGGCCGGAGACCGCCGCTATCGGATCTGGCTGTTCTACCTGGCGGGCTGCGCCCACGGCTTCCAGCACAACTGGGTCACCATTTACCAGATCCTGTGCGGCAAGCCCCTGGAGAGCGGCAAGAGCCCTCTCCCCTGGACCCGGGAGTACATGTATGTCCGGGATTCCCGAGCGCCCGCCGAGCCAATGACTGCCGCCGTTACGTCCTGAGCTTCCGCCCTCACCCGAACACGAGCCACTCGGGGCGCAGGATCAGCAACGCGCCGATCGCCAGCATGGTCGCTCCGCCCAGGAGGTGGGACCAGCGGGCGTATTTTCCGGTGACCCCGGCCATCTGCAGCGTGGCCATGGCCGCGAAGAAGATGACCAGGTCGTCAAGCATGAATACCAGGATGTAAAGCAGCAGGTATCCGTGGTATTGCCAGCCCGGCATGGGACTCAGCGCCAGAACCTGGGTGTAAACGGCGGGAATTCCCGCCGAGCAGATCAGCTCGATGAGATTGACCGCGAAGGCCAGAACCAGGATGCCTCCCATGGCCAGCAGCAGCTGGCGGTCCTGGGCCAACGCGCGCAGCCGCTCCATGATCCGGCGGCGCGGCTCCGCGTCCGTCACTTCACACGCTCCTCCCGGGCTCCGGACAAATTCCCGCAGGTAATAGGCTCCGCCCCCGATCGCCAGCAGGCCCACCGCCAGCCGGATCCATGGCACCAGGCCCAGGAACAGCAGCAGATTGAGCCAGGCCGCCATGAAGAGGAAGTACACGGCCGCCGACCCGGCTATGAACACGCCGCCCAGCAGCCACATGCGCCGCCGGTCCTTCATGCCCAGCAGCAGGCCGATGAGGAAAATCAGGGTCCACATGGCGCAGGGATTGAACCCGTCGATGGCGGCCAGCGCCACGGTGAGCGCCGGGAGCGACAGCTCGCGGAGCTCGACCTGCCCCAGCAGCGGGATGCTGACCGCCCGCGGAAGCCCGCCACCCAGCCGCGGCGCGTTATGAGGGGGGGCAGGCGATCCCGGGTCCCCGGCCAGAGCCGCCAACAGATCCCTGCAAGGCTGGGCCAGGCAACGCAGCGCTTCCTCCCGGATCTCCTGCCCCGTGCTGGCGGCGTCCGCATATCCCACCCAGGCCCGGGAACCCACCACGGTGAGCGGCACCGCCGGACTCTCGATCCGGAAATGCCCGACCACGTCCACAAACAGCCTGCGATTGGCGCGGTCGCTCCCGATCTCCAGATAATGCACCCGGAGCCGGGGTTCCAACGTCTCCAGGGAGCGGAGAAAGGCCATCTCCCGCTCGCAATGGGGGCACCCTTCGCGCCAGAAAAGGTAAACATCCCCGTTTCCGCCGCTTCCTGGCGGTCCCTGGCCCCAGGCCGTCGCCATGGCGACGGCCGCAAGGAAAACGATCTGGACGAGTCGGCGCCACATCCTGATTCCAGCATAGCCCGGCCCGCAGCGCCTGAGCGAACGAGCGGATCAGGGCACCGCGCAGAAGTCCGCGGGGCCGAACGGATGGGTCGCGATGCGCCACAGTCCCAGAAGCCCGAAGCCAAGCACCGCGAGCCCGGCGGCCAGCCGCACGCTTCGCCGCTGGAGCAGGGGCTGAAGCCAGCCGGCCGCGAATCCCATGGCCAGGAGATTGGGCAGCGTTCCCGCTCCGAATGCCAGCATGATGGCAGCGCCTCCCGCGGCGCTTCCCGCCAACAGGGCCAGGCTCAGCATGCTGTAGACGAGCCCGCAGGGAAGCCAGCCCCAGAGCAGTCCGCTGGCCAGGGCCTTGGCGACGGAATCCACGGGCACCAGCCGCCGCGTCAGGGGCTGGACACGCTTCCAAAGAACGCCGCCCCAGCGCTCCAGCACGGCCACTCCCTGCCAGATGCCGGCAAGGTAGAGTCCGACCAGGATCAGCATCAGGTTGGCGAGAACATAAAGCGTCTCCCGCACCGGGAAACTGCCCTGCACCAGCAAGCTGCCGGCCCCGAGCATTCCGGCTGCCGCCCCCGCGAGCCCGTAGCTCAGCACCCGGCCGAGGTTGTAGGCAAGCTGCAGGGGATAACCCGCGCGCCGCCCGGGAAGCTGCAGGGAGAGCGCGGCCACGATGCCGCCGCACATGCCGGCACAATGCACCCCACCCAGCAGTCCGACGAGGAATGCGGAAACAAGGGCCCCTTCCGTCATGGACGGTTCCGTGGGAGTTCAGATTGCAGCGTGGGCAGCCGCGACCGCGGGCCGCGGCATCAGATGACTTTTGAGTACCGGGTGCGCTCCCGGTCGGCGCGCAGGAACTTGTCGAACACCATGCAGATATTGCGGATCAGCAGCCGTCCCTTGGGCGTGACGGTCAGCCACTGGTCATCGACCTTTACCAGCCCGAATTTCTCATACTCCCGCAGCTCCTGCAGTTCCTGGGCGAAATACTTGTTGAAATCGATCAGGTGGGCGATTTCGATGGACTCAAAGGACAGCTCGAAGTGGCACACCAGGGCCTGGATCACCGCCCGCCGCAGCAGATCGTCCGCCGTGCACTCCAGCCCGCGCATGATGGGGAGCGTGTTCCGGTCCAGGGCGTCGTAGTATTCCTCGAGGGTGCGGAAGTTCTGGCTGTAGGTGGGCCCGATCTTGCCGATGGAGGAAACCCCGAAAGCCACCAGGTCGCATTCCGCGTGGGTGGAATAGCCCTGGAAATTGCGGTGCAGGCGCCCCTGGCGCTGGGCGATGGCCAGCTCGTCATCCGGCTTGGCGAAATGGTCCATGCCGATGTAGACGTAGCCCGCGCCGGTGAGCTTGCGAATGGCGAGACGCAGGATCTCCAGCTTGGTCTCGGGAGCTGGAAGCTCCTCGGCGTTGATGCGGCGCTGGGGCTTGAACAGGTTGGGCAGGTGGGCGTAATTGTAGATGGAGATCCGGTCCGGGTCGGCGCCGAGCACCCGCTCCAGGGTGCGGTTGAAGCCCATCAGGGTCTGCTTGGGCAGGCCGTAGATCAAGTCCACGCTCACGGACTTGAAGCCATTGGCCCGGGCCGCGCGGATCACGCGCAGGGTCTCTTCCTCGCTCTGGATGCGGTTCACGGCCCGCTGCACGGCTTCATCGAAGTCCTGAACGCCGAGGCTCATGCGGTTGAAACCGATGCGCGACAGCAAGGCCACGGTCTGCTCGTCCACCTTCCGCGGATCGATCTCGATGGAGTATTCGCCGTCGTCCACCAGCCGGAAATGGCTGCGGATCTTGTTCATCAGCGCCTCCAGCTGGTCGTCGTGGAGGAAGGTGGGCGTTCCTCCCCCAAAGTGCAGCTGCGTCACCGTGAGGTCGTCGGCAAACAGCGGCGCCTGCATTTCGATTTCCTTGAACAGGTACTCCAGGTACTTCTCCGCCTTGGAGCGGTCCTTGGTGACGATCTTGTTGCAGGCGCAATAGAAACAAACGGTGTTGCAGAACGGAATATGGACGTAGATCGACAGGGGGCGCTGGATGCCGCCGATGTTGCGCTTGCGGCACCAGGCCGTGTAGGCCTCGGCGTTGAAAGCCTCCACGAAGCGGTCGGCGGTGGGATACGAGGTGTAGCGGGGACCGCTCCGGTCGAGTTTCCGGATCAGGTCCAGATCGACTTCCACGTTGCCGAAAACGTCCTTGCCGGGAGTATCCAAAGTGCTTCCTGAATAAGGGTTTTTTGCTATGTCCAATGGAATTGGACGGAGTCTAAACTATGCGTGGCGCCATCTCCAGCAGGTTTGATCCAGATCAAGATTCATGTCATATTGTCGCACCTCGGACAGCCTGGCGGAAACCGGCAGCATGAGGGAGGCCGGGACAATAATTAGAAGCTTCAAGGGAACCAAGCGTAACTGATCAGGAATGCCCCATGGCGTCCCAAGCCGTGCTGAAAACCGTCAATCTCAAGACCGTCTGTTCCGCCTGCACCCTGCGGGAACTGTGCCTGCCCATCGGCCTTTCCAAGAAGGAGGTGGAGGCGCTGGAAGGGCTCATTTACCAGCGCCGCACCTGTCGCCGGAGCGAGCACCTGTACCGGGCCGGGATCCACTTTCAGTCCCTGTACGCGATCCGCAGCGGTTTTTTCAAGACCTACGTCATTTACGAGGACGGTCGCGAGCAGGTGACGGGGTTTTACATGATGGGCGAGATCATGGGCCTGGACGGCATTTCGTCCGATGCCCACACCTGTCACGCGGTGGCCCTGGAGGACAGCGAGATCTGCGAGGTGCCGTTTGACAAGCTGGAGGAGCTGTCCCGGGACATGCCCTCCCTGCAGCACCATTTCCACAAGATGATGAGCCGGGAGATCGTCCGCGACCATGGCGTCATGCTGCTGCTGGGAAGCATGAAGGCCGAGGAGCGGCTGGCCACTTTCCTGCTCAACCTGTCCCAGCGCTTTCAGGCCCGGGGCTACTCCCCCGACACTTTCCACCTGCGCATGACCCGGGAGGAGATCGGCAGCTACCTGGGACTGAAGCTCGAGACCGTCAGCCGCATCTTCTCCAAGTTCCATGAGGACGGCCTGGTCAATGTCCAGAACAAGTTCATCGAACTCAGGAACGCGACGGGACTCAAGCGCCTGATCGGCGACGACGGGAACGGCTTGTAGAACACCGGCCTAGCGGGCCAGCAGCACCGTCCCGTCCACGGCATCCAGCAAAGCGATCAGCTGCGCTTCGCTGATTCCGTCCCGGGGTTCCGGGAGCACCACCGCGTCCCCGTGCAGACTCCGCAATCGCCGGGTGACACTCTCAAAATCGATGCCGGCCACCTGCTCGAAACTTGCGGCGTGCCCCCGCCGCCGCAGCCACTCCTCCGCCCGGCCCCGTAGCGTCGCAAACCTGTCACGGCTGGGCTCCGGAACCAGAACCAGGGCCTTGCGCCCGGTCCGCGCCGCGAGCACGACCGCGGCGCCCAGGGCCCGGTAGCCCCGGGAACTGCCGTCAAACACCGCGAGCACCGAAGGCAAGCCCCCGGCGGGTCGCGGTCTGCGGTAGGGCCTTCGGGCGGTCCGGCCGAGCACCAGGAGGTCGGGCCGGGCGGATTGGGAAAGGGCCGCGGCGAGCACCCGGCCCCGAGCCACCCGGAAGGAGCATTCGACCTGCAGCTGGCGCGCCGCAAGCCGCAGCATCTGCTCTGTGCGCGCGGCCTGGGTCCTCAGCGCCCGCACCAGGTCCTCCAGGGCCAGGGGCCGGCCGGCGGCGGAGTGAAAGCCCACCTCCCGGGCGAAAGGAAGCCCCGCGAGCCGGAGAAGATTGGTGTCCTCCACGAACAGCGCCTCCAGCGAGGCCCGCATGGCCGCTGCCAGTTCCGCCGCTGCTCGAACCGCCGCTTCAGCCCCCACTGTGGCGTCGAGGGCCAGAAGAATGCGGCCGATCTCGAGGTCGCCGTTGTCCTCAGTCATGGCGCCGCTTGGGCTTTCTCCCCCGCGCCTCGGCCATGAGGGCTTGGCGTTTCTCCATGAAGTCTGCGAGACGGGCCATGACCCGGTGGTTGACGCTTGCCGCGGGGTAATGGCCGGTTGGGTCGAGATCACCGGCAGGGATGCCGGTCAGGAGGTCCAGGGCCTGGTCCACGGTGTCCACCGCATAGACATGGAATTTGTTGGCCCGCACCGCCTCGATGACATCCTCCCGCAACATGAGATGCTGGACGTTGGAGGCCGGGATCAGCACGCCCTGGCTGCCGTTCAGGCCACGGGCCCTGCAGATGTCGAAGAATCCCTCGATTTTCTCGTTCACCGCACCGATGGGCTGCACCTGCCCATGCTGGTTCACCGAGCCCGTCACCGCCAGGGATTGCCGGATCGGAATATCGGATACCGACGACAGGATCGCGCACAACTCCGCCACCGAAGCGCTGTCGCCCTCGATGCCGCCATAGTTCTGCTCGAAGGTCAGGCTCGCCGCCAGGGCCAGGGGCCGGTTCCGGGAATAGCGGGACGCCAGGAACGAGGACAGGATCAGCACCCCCTTGGAGTGGATCGAACCCGAGAGATCCACCTCGCGCTCGATGTCGATCACTTCCCCCTCCCCGAGCCGCGTGGTCGCGGTGATGCGGCTGGGCTGGGCGAAGGCGAACCCGCCCAGTTCCAGCACCGAGAGGCCGTTGACCTGGCCGACCTTCGAGCCCTCGGTGTCGATGTACACCACGTTGCGCAGGATCGCCTCGTGCGCCCGCTGGCGCAGCCGGTCCGACCGGTGAATCTGGGCATCCACCGAGCGCTGCACGTCCAGCGCGGTGACCACGGAACGCCCGGCCTCCGCGGCCCAGTGGTCCGACTCCCGCAGCAGGTCGGCGATGTTCTGGACCCGCGAGGAAAGCTTCTCGGCATCTCCCGCTAGACGCGCCCCTTGCTCCACCACCCGCGCCACCGCGCCGCGGTCCAAAGCACGCAGCTTGTCCTTGCGAACCAGGGTGGCCACCAGCCGGGCGTAGGCCTGATGACTGCCCTCGGTGCGGTCCACCTGGTCATCGAAATCCGCTGCAACCTTGAACAGCTCGCCGAACTCCGGATCGTAGGCATGGAGCAGGTAATACCAGATGCGCTCTCCGAACAGCACCACCTTCAGGTTGAGCGGGATGGGTTCCGGCTCCAGGGACACGGTGCTCACCAGGGACAGGATCTGCCCCAGGGAGTCAATCCGGATTTCCCTGGAATTGAGGACCCGCTTGAGTGCCTCCCAGGAGAACGGCTGGGTCAGCAGCTTGAACACGTCCAGCATCAGGTAGCCGCCGTTGGCCCGGTGCAGGGCGCCGGCCTTGATGAGGGTGAAGTCCGTGACCAGGGCCCCGAACTGGGCCACGTGCTCCACCCGCCCCAGCAGGTTGTTGTAGGTCGGATGATCTTCAAACACGACAGGAGCCCCGCCGTCGGGCTCGCCGCCCACCAGCAGGTTCACGCGGTAGCGGCGGAATGAGGACGGCTCCTCGGGCGCTCCCGCCGCCGACGGCTGCTGCTCGGAGGCCTTGCGGAAATCCTCGATGTTGTCCAGCGCGTCCTGCTGCACGGCGGACAGATAGGACCGGACCCCTTCCTGGTCGGCGTATTTCTCGCGCAGCTCGTCGATGAGGTGACCGACCGCGAGCATGGTCATTTCCCGGTTCAGGGCGCGCATGCGCTCGCGGCGCTCCTTGCGCCAGCGGGGGACCTGGCGGATAAGCCGCTGCAGCTTTTCCTCCAGCTGGGCCACCACCTTGGCAATGCGCGACCGTTCCTCCTCCGGAAGTTTGCCGAACTCCTCGGAGCTGAGGACCTCACCCTCCTTGGTGGGCGCGAATGAAAACCCGGCGGGCGTGTGCAGCAGCGCGATGCCGTGGGAGGCTGCCTCCTGCCCCAGCTCCCCGAACGCCTTTTCCTGGCGCTCGCTGAACTCCGAGTCGATCTGCTCCGCCCGGGCCCGGTACTCGTCGCTCTCGAAAACCGCGGGAATCGCCGAGCCCAGCTCCTCCACCAGCTGCTGCATGTCGGAACGGAACTGCTCTCCGCGGCCCGGCGGCAGGCGCAGCGCCCGGGGCTTGTGGGGCTGCTCGAAGTTGTGGACGTAGCACCAGTCGTCCGGGCGCTTTTCCGCCGCCGCCCGGGACTGGAGGAACTGGCGCACGAAGGCGTGCTTCCCGGTCCCGGGCGGCCCCAGCACGAACAGGTTGTAACCCTCGCGGCGGATGGCGACGCCGAAGCGCACCGCGTCCGCCGCCCGGGCTTGGCCAAAGATCTCCTGGAGATCCTCCACCTGGTCCGTGGTTTCGAATGAGAACGAAGCCGGATCGCAGCGGCGCGCCAGCTGCTCCGGTTGCAGACGAAGGGGTTTTGGCATAAGTTTCGCGGGGTTCTTTTGCCTGCCTCTACTCAATTCTCCCACGATTCCCCGCGGCCCGCGAAACGACCCCCATGGCGCGCATCATGGCCCGTGATTGCCCCCAGGAGCCCCTGCGGACGCTGCTGGAAAGCGGCCTGCATCCGGTGCTGGCCCGCGTCTACGCGGCGCGCGGGATCAGCCACCCCGGGCAACTGGCCACGGAACTCCAGGGGCTCGCTTCCTTTGAACGCCTGCGCAATGCCAAAGAAGCGGCGCGCTTTCTCGCCGACGCCATTGCGGGGGGAAAGCGCATGCTCATCGTCGCCGACTACGACGCCGACGGCGCCACCGCCTGCGCGGTGGGGATGCGGGCATTGCGGGCCCTGGGCGCCCGCGTGGACTACGTGGTGCCCAACCGATTTCAGTATGGCTACGGGCTGTCGCCGGAGATCGTGCGCCTGGCCTGGGAAACGCGCCGGCCCGACATCCTGATCACGGTGGACAACGGCATCGCCAGCACGGAGGGCGTGGAAGAGGCCAACCGCCTCGGCATGCAGGTCCTGGTTACGGACCATCACTTGCCCGGAGACCGCATGCCCCCGGCGGCGGTCATCGTCAACCCGAACCAGCAGAGTTGCGGCTTTCCCAGCAAGCACCTGGCGGGCGTGGGGGTGATGTTCTACGCGGCCCTGGCGTTGCGCGCCGAGTTGCGGCGGCGCGGTGCGTTCGCAAACGGCAACGGCCCCAACCTGGGAGGTCTCCTGGATCTGGTGGCTCTGGGAACAGTGGCGGACGTGGTGCGTCTGGACGAGAACAACCGGATCCTTGTCGCCCAGGGCCTCCAGAGAATCCAGTCCGGCAAGGGCGCCCCCGGCATCAATGCCCTGCTGCGCGCGGCCGGCAGGGATCCGCGGCGTGCCTCCGCCTATGACCTGGGATTCGTGGCGGGGCCGCGCCTCAACGCCGCGGGACGGCTTGACGACATGGCCCTTGGCATCGAATGCCTGCTGGCGGAGGACGAGGCCAGGGCCGCGGGAATGGCGTCCGAGCTGGATGCCCTGAACCGCGAGCGTCGCGCCATCGAGGCGGACATGCAGCAGTCCGCATTGGCCCTGCTGGACGCCATCCAGCCGGGGGATGCCTGGGGCTTGAGCCTTTATGACCCGTCCTGGCATCAGGGCGTGGTGGGTCTCCTCGCGTCCCGCATCAAGGACCGCTTTCACCGGCCGGTGGTCGCCTTCGCCCCCGGCGGCGACGGCGAGCTGAAGGGCTCCGGACGATCCATTCAGGCGCTCCACCTCCGGGACGCGCTGGACTTGGTCGCCAAGCGCCATCCGGGGCTGGTGCACAAGTTCGGAGGGCACGCCGCGGCGGCGGGTATCACCATCGCCGAAGTCGACTTCGAGCGCTTCCGGGTTGCGTTCGACGACGTTGCCCGGGAACGGCTCACCCCGGAAGACCTGGAGCAATGGATAGCCACCGACGGCGCCCTTGAGGAGACGGATTTGTCCCTGGAACTCGCCCGGCTGCTGGGGGGACAGGTCTGGGGCCAGGGGTTTCCTCCTCCGCTATTCAGCGACCGCTTCCAAGTGGAATCCCAGCGGGTGGTGGGCGAAAAGCATTTGCGGCTGCGGCTGCGGCGGTCGAGCCGGAGCTACGACGGAATGCTATTCTTCCGGCAGGAATCCCTGCCCAGCGAGATCCACGCCGTGTACCGGCTCGACACCAACGAATTCGGCGGAACCCAGTCCCTGCGCCTCACGCTGGAGCACTGGGAGCCGGCCTGAGCCATGGGCGAGCAGATACTTCGCAGCGAGGGGCTGGAATACCTGCCGGCCTTTCTCACCAGCCTTGCCATCGGCCTACTGATCGGCATGGAGCGCGAACGCAACCCGGCGGCCCGGGCCGGGCTGCGCACCTTCGCCTTGGTGGCCCTGTTCGGAACCCTGGCGGGCCTGCTCAGCAAGGAGACCGACTCCCCCTGGATCCTGCTGGGCGGCCTGCTGGTGGTGGGCCTGATGACCATCGCAGCCTACCTGCGGGAGCGGGAAGCCCTGGCCGATCCCGGAACCACTACCGTGATCGCCATCGTCCTGTGCTATGCCCTGGGCGCCATCGTCTGGTACGGCTATGCCACCCTGGCGGTGATGCTCGGCATCACCACCACCATCCTGCTTTACTTCAAGACCGAACTGCACGGCTGGACCCAGAACCTGACCCGTCGCGACCTGGTTTCGGTGCTGCAGTTCGCCGTGCTCACCTTCATCGTGCTGCCCATCCTGCCCAACCGGAATTACGGGCCCTATGACGCCCTCAACCCTCACCAGATCTGGCTCATGGTGGTGCTGATCTCGGGGGTGAGCCTGGCCGGGTACGTGGCCCTGCGGGTGGTGGGCCAGCGCTATGGCGCGCCGCTGCTGGGCGTGCTGGGGGGCCTGGTGTCGAGCACGGCCACCACCCTGATGTACGCGCGCCACGGCCGCAGCAACCCCACCTTGGTGGCCCTCGCCGCGGTGGTGATCCTGCTTGCCAACCTGGTCGTGCTGGTGCGGCTCGCGTTCGTGAGCGGCGTGGTGGCCCCCTCGATACTACCCAGCCTGCTGCCGATGCTGGCGGCTGGGCTTGTCCCGGGACTCCTGGTCACGGCACTCATCTGGCGCCGCTTCGGTAGCGGCGCGGACGCGCCCATCCCCGAAATCAGCAACCCCACGGAAATACGGGCCTCCTTGGGCTTTGGCGTGCTCTACGCGGTGATCCTGTTCCTGTCGGCTTGGCTTTCCGATTTGATGGGCAGCCGCGGCATCTACGCCGTGGCGCTGGCCTCGGGCCTCACCGACGTGGACGCCATCACCCTCTCCAGCCTGCGGCTCTACGATCTCGGCAAGCTGGAAGGGCCCGAGGCCGTCACCGCCATCGGACTCGCGATCATCTCCAATATCGCGTTCAAGTTCGGGCTGATCGTCGCCATTGGCGGCAATGCCCTGGTGCGGCGCTGCGCGGCGGGCCTCGTGGCCTGCGCCGCCGGGCTCGGCATCGCGCTGGCCGTGCTCTGATCCGCCCTGCCGATGGGGCCGGGCCCTGGGTTATAATTCTCGCCTTTTCACGGACCGCCCATGGACGCTGAACGCATCAATGCCGTCTCCGGCATGCTCGAGGACCTGACCGCCCGGGTCGCCGAACTGCGGAGGTTTCTTTGACTTCGAGGCCAAGGAACAGCGCCTCGCCGAAGTCACCCGCCTGCTGGAAGATCCTGCCGTCTGGAACGACGCCAAGCGCGCCCAGGACCTGGGGCGGGAGCGCAAGTCGCTGGCTGCTGTCGTTGACACGCTGAAGGAACTGGACCAGGGGCTGAGCGACAGCAGCGAGCTGTTCGCCATGGCCAGGGCCGAAAACGATGAAGGGACCCTGGCGGGAGTGGCGCAGGACGCCGAGGGGCTCCGCAAGACCGTGGAGGAGCTGGAGTTCCGGCGCATGTTCTCCAACCCCATGGACCCGAGCAACTGCTTCGTGGACATCCAGGCGGGGAGCGGCGGCACCGAGGCCCAGGACTGGGCCTCCATGCTGGAGCGCATGTACGTCCGCTACTGCGAGCACAAGGATTTCGCCGTGGAGGTGCTGGAGGAGTCTCCGGGGGAGGTGGCCGGCATCAAGAGCGCGACCCTCAAGGTGAGCGGGGACCACGCGTTCGGGCACCTGCGCACCGAGACCGGCGTGCACCGCCTGGTGCGCAAGTCACCGTTCGATGCCAATGCCCGCCGCCACACCTCCTTTGCCAGCGTCTTCGTCTATCCCGAGGTGGATGAATCCATCGCGATCGACATCAATCCGGCGGACCTGCGGGTGGACACTTTCCGGGCGTCCGGGGCCGGGGGGCAGCACGTGAACCGCACGGACTCGGCGGTGCGCATCACCCACCTCCCCTCGGGCATCGTGGTCCAGTGCCAGAACGACCGCTCCCAGCACCGGAACCGGGCGGAGGCCATGGCCATGCTCAAGTCCCGCCTGTTCGAGCTGGAAATGCGCAAGCGCAACGAGCAGAAGCAGGCCCTGGAGGACTCCAAGACCGACATCGCCTGGGGCCACCAGATCCGCTCCTACGTGCTGGACCAGTCGCGGATCAAGGATCTGCGCACCGGCGTCGAGATCGGCAACACCCAGGCGGTGCTGGACGGCGACCTGGACGACTTCATCACCGCCAGCCTGAAGCAGGGCGTGTAAGTTTCACCGCTGAGCCAAAGAGACCCAGGGAAACTGAAAGTCAATCAACGCAAAGTGCGCAGAGCGGGTGTTTCAAATATGCCTCCATCGAAGCTCTCGGAGTCGCCTGCGTTTGATTGCCTTATCCGTTGCGCCTGTGCATTGCGGTCCACCACTACCAGGGATTGAAGCATGAGCGAGCAGAATCAGGACCCGCAGCAGGACACCAACCAGATTGTCGAGGAGCGGCGCGGGAAGCTGCGCGCCCTGCGGGAACGGGGCCCTGCGTTTCCCAACGATTTCCGCCGCGACAGCCTGGCGGGGGACCTGCACGCCGTTCACGGCGCCAAGGCCCATGAGGCGCTGGAGGGCGACCCGGCGCCGGTGGCGGTGGCCGGCCGCATGATGCTCAAGCGGGTCATGGGAAAAGCCAGCTTCGCCACGCTCCAGGACATGAGCGGGCGCATCCAGCTCTACGTGGCCCGGGACGCCGTGGGGGAAGAGTCCTACGAGTCCTTCAAGCACTTCGACCTGGGAGACTTGCTGGGAGCCCGGGGCACCCTGTTCAAGACCAAGACCGGCGAGCTGTCGGTGAAGGTAAGCGAGGTGCGCCTCCTGGCCAAATCCCTGCGCCCTCTTCCCGAGAAGTTCCACGGCCTGAGCGACACCGAGCAGAAGTACCGCCAGCGCTACCTGGACCTGATCACCAGCGAGGAGGCGCGGCGCACCTTCGCCGTCCGCTCCCGCATCATCCAGACCATCCGGGAGTTCTTCGTGCAGCGCGGCTACCTGGAGGTGGAAACGCCCATGATGCACCCGATTCCGGGCGGGGCCGCGGCGCGGCCCTTCGTGACCCACCACAACGCACTGGACATGGAACTGTTCCTGCGCATCGCCCCCGAGCTTTCCCTCAAGCGCCTGGGGGTGGGCGGGCTGGAGAAGGTGTTCGAGATCAACCGCAACTTCCGCAACGAGGGCATCTCCACCCGCCACAATCCCGAGTTCACCATGCTGGAGTTCTACGAGGCCTACCAGGACTACCGCTACCTCATGGACCTCACCGAAAACCTGCTGCGAGAGTTGGCCCGGACGGTTCTGGGAACCACCCGCGTCACCTACCAGGGACGCGACATGGACCTGGGAAAACCCTTCGCCCGCCTTACCGTGAGCGAGGCGCTGCGGCGCCACCACCCTGAATACACCGATGCCCGGCTCGGCGACCGCGAATTCCTGGTTTCCGAGTTCGAGCGCCTCAAGGTGAAGTACCGGCCCCAGGACGGCATCGGCGGTCTCCAGCTCACGCTGTTCGAGGAAACCACGGAGGACAAGCTGTTCGAGCCCACCTTCATCGTGGACTATCCGGCGGAGGTGTCTCCCCTGGCCCGGCGCAGCGACATCAACCCGGACATCACCGAGCGCTTCGAGCTCTACATCGCGGGCCGGGAAATCGCCAACGGCTTCTCCGAGCTCAACGACCCCGAAGACCAGGCCGAGCGCTTCCTGGCCCAGGCCCGGCAGAAGGAGGCCGGGGACCAGGAAGCCATGTATTACGACGGCGATTACATTCGTGCCCTGGAGCACGGGCTGCCGCCCGCTGCCGGCGAGGGTGTGGGCATCGACCGCCTGGTAATGCTGCTCACCGACAGTCCCAGCATCCGCGACGTGATCCTGTTTCCCCAGCTGCGCCGGGAGGATTGAGGGTGGCGGCGGGTCCCCTGTGGCGCCCGTCCCCTGCCCGCGCCGCGGATGCGAACCTGACCCACTTCATGGCGGAGGCGCGCCGGCGCTGGGGGATCCCGGCACCGGACTATCCGGCCCTCTACCAATGGTCGATTACGAAGCCGGAGCAGTTTTGGTCCTCCGTCTGGGATTTTTGCGGCGTCATCGGCGAGCGGGGCGGGGAAACCGTGCTCGAGGATGGCAACCGCATGCCGGGAGCGAAATGGTTTCCCCGTGCCCGCCTCAACTTCGCCGAAAACCTGCTGCGGCGGCGGGATGCTGCTCCGGCCCTGGTATTCCGGGGCGAAAACCGGGTGACGAGAACCTTGTCCCACGCCGAACTCAACGACGAGGTGTCCCGGTTCGCCCAGGCCCTGCGCGGGGCCGGCGTGGGCGCGGGAGACCGGGTGGCCGGCTATCTTCCCAACATGCCCGAGGCGGTGATCGCCATGCTGGGCGCCACCAGCCTGGGCGCCGTCTGGTCCTCCTGTTCGCCGGATTTCGGCGTCCAGGGCGTGCTCGACCGATTCGGGCAAATCGAGCCCCGCGTGCTCATCGCGGCGGACGGCTACTGGTACAACGGAAAGCCCATCGACTGCCTGGACAAGCTTGCCCGGATCGCCGACGAACTGCCCAGCGCGGAGCGGGTGGTGGTGGTGCCCTACCTCAACTCCGCTCCCGACCTCGGCGCCATCCCCCGCGCCGAACACCTGAGCGGTTTTCTGGCGCCCTTCCCGCCCGCTCCGATTCAATTCGAGCCCCTGCCCTTCGACCATCCCCTCTACATCCTGTACTCGTCGGGCACCACCGGTGTCCCCAAGTGCATCGTGCACGGGGCGGGGGGCACCCTGCTCCAGCACCTGAAGGAGCACCGGCTCCACGCCGACGTGAAGCCCGGGGATCGCCTGTTCTACTTCACCACCTGCGGCTGGATGATGTGGAACTGGCTGGCGTCGGGGCTCGCTTCCGGGGCGACCCTGATGCTGTATGACGGATCGCCCTTCTTCCCCGGGGGATCCGTCCTGTTCGACTATATCGACGCGGAAGGCATCAATATCTTCGGCACCTCGGCCAAGTATCTGGACTCAGCGCGCAAGCTCGGGCTGGCCCCGGCGCAAACCCACAAGCTGGCATCCCTGCGGACGATCCTGTCCACCGGCAGCCCCCTGGTCGCCGAGGGCTTCGACTACGTGTACGAAAGCATCAAGGGCGACGTCTGCCTATCGTCCATTTCGGGAGGCACCGACATCATTTCCTGCTTCGTGCTGGGAAATCCGCTGCTCCCCGTCTGGCGCGGGGAAATTCAGTGCCGGGGCCTCGGAATGAAGGTGGAAGTGTTCGACGAGGCGGGCCGCGCCGTGCGGGAAGAAAAAGGCGAGCTGGTGTGTACCGCGCCCTTCCCGTCCATGCCCATCGGCTTCTGGAACGACCCGGACGGGTCCAAGTACCGGGCGGCCTACTTCGAGCGCTTTCCCGGCGTGTGGTGCCACGGAGACTACGTGGAGCTGACCGGGCATGACGGCGTGATCATCTATGGCCGTTCGGACGCGGTGCTCAACCCGGGCGGGGTCCGCATCGGCACCGCCGAAATCTACCGCCAGGTGGAAAAGCTGAACGAGGTGGTGGAAAGCCTGGTCATCGGGCAGGACTGGCAGAACGACGTGCGGGTGGTGCTGTTCGTGCGGCTGAGGGAAGGGATCACGCTCGACCAGGGGCTGGCGGCGCGGATCAAGGAAACCATCCGTACCAACGCCACCCCGCGCCACGTCCCGGCGAAGATCATCCAGGTGGCCGACATCCCGCGCACCAAGAGCGGGAAAATCGTGGAACTGGCCGTGCGCAACCTGGTGCACGGGCGGCCGGTCAAGAACCTGGATGCCCTGGCCAACCCCGAGGCGATGGAACAATACAGGGACCTGCCCGACCTGAAGAATCCCTAGCCGGCGTCAGGCGGGGATGTCCGGAACCAGGGACATCTCCAGCTTGGTGATCATGTCCTTGAGCAGGAGCTTGCGCTTCTTGAGGCGCCGCAATTGCAGCTGATCGGGATAGGGAGCTTCCGAGAGCCGGTCAATCACCTGGTCCAGGTCCCGGTGCTCCAGCTGCAATTCCTGGATCCTGGCCTTGATTTCGGCGACGTCCTGGGACAGGCTCAAACGGAAAACTCCTCGGAAGAATCAAGCGGCTCCAATATAGCAAAATTTCGATTCCGGCGCGGTTTCGCAGGGGTTCCACTTGTAACCCGGCACCCCGATGGTTAGCATTGGGATTTCAGGCACTTGAGTCAGGCGGAGGGGGACGGATGAGAAGGCGGGCGGAGCCCGGCGGGCGCGCGATGCCGCGGTGGCTGCCCGTGGCGAGAGCCATGGCGGCCGGCGCCGCTCTTTTCTGCTCCCTGGTCCTGGCCCAGACTCCGGAGGGCGCTCCCGACCGCGCCGTCATCGAGCAGAAGCTCAAGCTCCTGGAAGTGGTGCTCAATTCGCCCAAGCTCGCCCAGGCGGCGGCCAGCGGCAATTCCGAGGCGGCCGCCCTCGCCGCCAAGGCGCGGCAGGGCCTGGAGGAGGCGCGGGCCGCCCTGGACGCCAACGACACGCTCAAGTCAGCCGCCCTGCTGGACCAGGCGCTGCGGGCATCTTCCGCGGCTTCCCTCAAGGCCAGCCGCGGATCCGCTCCGCCGCCGGAGGTGGCCCAGGTCAACCGCAACCGCGAACTGATGCAGGAGGTAGCCTCGTACCGGACTTCCATCGCGGAAACGCTGAAGGGCAAGAGCAACGCCAAAGGCGCCGCAGCCCTTCAGCGCATCGACGGCCTGGTCGCGGAAGCCGACAGCCTGACCGCCGGCAACCGCCACGCCGACGCCCACAAGGCCATTACCCAGGCCTACGGCATTTCAGTGGCCACCATCTCCGAGCTGCGGGCGGGAGAGACCGTGACCCACGAACTCAAGTTCGAGACGCCCGCCGACGAGTACGCCTACGAGCAGAAGCGCCATCATAGCAACGAGATGCTGGTGGACATGATGATCAAGGAGGGCAAGGTGGACCCCGGTCGCAAGCAGCTGCTCGACCGCCACATGGAGGAGAGCTTCCGTCTCCGCTCGGAGGCGGAGAAGCTCGCTCAGGCCGGGGACTACCCAGGAGCCATCAAGCACATGGAAAGAGCCAACGACCAGCTCATGGGCGCGCTGCGCGCCACGGGTCTGGCAGGATTCTGAAGGGGGGACATGCAATGAACTTCAAGCGCGTTGCGGGCCTGGGGGCGGCCATCTGGCTGGGGCTTGCGTTGGTCTTGCCCGACGCAAGCGCGGCCGATCTCACCGCGGCCGAAGCCATCAACAAGGCGGGACGGCAGCGGATGCTCAGCCAGCGCATCGTGAAGGCTTATTGCCAGAAGGGGCTGGGAGTGATGCCTTCGTCCTCCGAGAAGCAGCTGGCGGACGCCATGGCCCAGTTCGAAAGCCAGCTCGCCGAACTCCGGCAGTACACGCCCACCCCCGCCATCCGGGAGTCGGTGGCCCAGTTGGAGTCGGCCTGGAAGCCGTTCCGGCAAAGCGCCACGGGCGCGGCCAGCCGGGAGGGTTGTGAAACGCTTTCCCGGAAAGGAGAAGATCTGCTTGCCGCCGCCCACCGCCTGACCCTGGAGCTGCAAGCCCAGTCCGGCAGTCCCGTCGGGCGCCTGGTCAACATTTCCGGCCGCCAGCGCATGCTTTCCCAGAGGCTCGCCAAGCTTTACATGCTCATGGCCTGGGGATACGACACTCCGGTGGTGCAGGACCAGATGGACTCGGCGAGAAACGAGTTTTCCGGCGCCCTGGCGACCCTGCGCTCCGCGCCCGAAAGCACGGGGCAGGTGCAGGACGAACTGGAAGCCGTGGCGCTGCAATGGGAATGGTTCCAGAATGCCCTGGCGCAGGACAGCAGTTACGCCTCCTACCGGCTGGTGGTCGCCGATTCCAGTGAGTCCATCCTGCAAAGCATGGAAAACGTGACCCAACTGTATGAGCAGTTGGGCTCCCGCTGAGGAATTCACCCATGACAAGAACAGATCGAGGCCGCCATGACCGAGGAAGACACGCTCAAGTTGTTCACGAACCTTAGCCGGCCCGCCGTGGACTCGATGCTGCGGGACCTCATGACTCGCGCCAGGGAGCAAGGCCTCCCGGCCGTGGCGGGATTGCTGGACGCTGCGGAGGAACGCAGCACCGAGGACGTGGCGGACATTGTGAACCGCTGCCTGCAGATCGTCCGAGAGGGTGGAGCGCAAAGACGCCTGGTGGCGGAATTGGAGATGATCCAAATGAATCTAGACAAACTCAGGGGAGATCCCTCATGTGGAAACGATCCGCACTAGCGGCGGTTTGCCTGGCGCTGGCGCTTTCCGGCGCGGAGGCGGCGGATCCCGAGCGCGGAAAGCTGCTCCACGGCACTTTCTGCCAGGGCTGCCACGACGAGAGCGTAGCCAGAAGGGAGTCCCGCCTGGCCAAGTCCTACGACGAGGTCCGGGCCCAGGTGGCACGCTGGCAGGCAAACACGAACCTCAAATGGCAGCCCGAGGACATCAGCGACGTCACGGCCTACCTGAACGCGGCCTATTACGGCTTCAAGTGCGAGGGACGGGACTGCTGACCGCCGCGCCCTTGTCTTGCTCCGCTATCCTGTTAGCCCTACGCTCACGACCATGACTGCAAACTTCGACCGGCAATCCATGACGCCCCTCCAGATCGGCCTGGTGAAGCAGAGCTTCGCGCGCATCGCCAGTGATTCCCGGCAGATCGGCTTCCGCTTTTACGAGCGACTGTTCGAGCTCGAGCCGCGCCTGGAAGGGCTGTTTCAAACCGCCCCGCGGGACCAGGGCGGCGCCCTGTTTTCCATGATCGACCTCATCGTGCGCACGCTGGATTATCAGGAGCAGCTGGTGCCCATCATTTACGACCTGGGCCGCCGTCATGCCGCCTATGGGGTAAACGAGCAGGATTACGCGACTTTTCGCAGGGCGCTCCTGGACACGCTGGAAAAAGCCCTGGGACCCGGGTTCACGCCGGAGGTGCAGGATGCCTGGGGAGCTGCCTACGACTTCATGGCCCGGGTCATGGAGGAGGCCCAGGACCACGTCAAGGCGGGCAGGACTCTTCCCTACCGCAAGGCAGGTCCCCGCGTGGAGGAGGAAGCCGACCAGTAGGGGCCGCTCTCAGGCCAGGTCGAACACCTCGGCCTTGCCCCGGTGGCGCTCCAGCCAGCGGTTCAGGATCCTGTAGGTATCGAGGTCGAACACCGGCCGGCTTCCCAGTTCCGCCGCGTCAAACAGCTCGTTGTCGGAGCGGACGGTGCCCAGGTAGCACCAGCGATCCAGCATGTGCACCTCGCTGCGGCCGGTCCACGGATCCGTTTCCTTCACGCCGACCTTGCCCCGGAACGGCCAGCTCCTGATGCGCAGCGCGGTGAGCGCCGCCAGAAGCCGCAGATCGTGCCGCTCCTCGCTTTCCTTGCCGGCGCATACGCCCCGGCATTTCCTGAGCTGGTGGGAAAAGCACGGTCCCTTGCCGGACTCGAGCCCGAGGCGCCGGGGGCAGAGGCCGTGGCCCTCGGCGATCCCCCGCAGGGTATTGACGGCGTCGCGCTTGCTGCGGAAAACCCCGAAAACATCCTCCAGCTCCCCGAGGTCCATTTCCCGCACGCTCACCAGCACCGGCCGGGTATCCCCCCCCCGGCGGAAACGGTAGGCGCAGAGATCCGTGTTGCGGCGGAGGCGCTGGTTGTGGGCCGGGGCGAGTTTCTTGATCATCCGGGCCTCCTGGATCAGGGCGCCCAGTTCCCCCACGGTCTCGATCCACTCCAGCCGCCGCACCTGCTGGGAAAGCCGCATGTCCTTCCCGAGCCGGGCGTCACCGGTGAAGTGGGATAGCACCCGGGAGCGCAGGTTCACGCTCTTTCCCACGTAGAGCGGCAGGTCGTTTTCCCCGTAGAACACGTAGACGCCGGGAGACTCGGGCAAATCGTCCACGGCCTCAGCCGGAAGCCCCGGTGGCACCGCCTGCGCCTTGAGCAACTCGGCCACCGCATTGTCCACTTCCGCCCCGTCCCGCTCGGCATAGATCTTTTGCACGAAATCCCAGAGCACTCGCGCGTCACCCAGGGCCCGATGGCGTCCGCTGCAGGCCAGGCCGTGACGCTGGATGATGGAGTCCAGATTGTGCCGGTGCTGATCCGGATAGAGGCGGCGCGAGAGCCGCACGGTGCACAGCACCCGCGACTGGTAGCGCTCTCCCACGCGGCGGAATTCGTTGCGCAGGAAGCCGTAATCAAAGCGCGCATTGTGGGCCACCAGCAGCTTGCCCTCGAGCCGCTCCAGGAGTTCCCGGCTGAGGCGCTCGAAGGTGGGCGCATCCCGCACCATCTCGTTGGTGATGCCCGTGAGCGACTCGATGGCGGGGGGAATGCGGGTCTGGGGATTGACCAGGGAACTCCACTCGCGGACCTGCCGCCCTCGCGCCACTTCCACCAGCCCGATTTCCGTGATGCGATCGTGGCTTGCGCTGGCGCCGGTGGTTTCCAGATCAAGAAATACTACGTTGTGTTCGAACATCCCTCGGGAACCTCGCTGTCGGGCCGTATCTTAGCCGCACCCGTCACCACTGGGAAAGCCAGCCCTGCGCCGTGGCCGCAAGCCCGCGATTTGTTTAGCATTCGGTCCATGGGACCCGAACCTCAGCCGGAGGAGGTCATTCTCCCCGCGTACGCGGGCGGCAGCATCGTCAATCTCATGGCATCCATCCGGGAGGCCTTGGGAGGGCCGCCCGGAATCTATCCCGGGCTGTCTGTGCTGCCATCCGGGGCGCTGCGCGGCAGCCGCAGCATTGTCCTGCTGGTGATTGACGGCATGGGCGAGAGCTTCCTGCGTCGCGCCGCGAGCCGCAGCGTCCTTGCGGCCCATCTGTGCGGCAGCATGACCTCCGTCTTCCCCTCCACCACCGCCACCGCTATAACCGCGTTCCTCACGGGGGTCGCGCCCCAGCAGCACGGCCTGGTGGGCTGGTTCACCTACCTCAAGGAGGCGGGCGGCCTGGTGGCGGTGCTGCCGTTCCGCACCCGCGCCGGCGGGAGCCTGAGACAGTGCGGCATCGATCCGGCACGGATCTTTTCCGCTCCGTCTTTTTTCGAGAGCCTGCCGGTTCCGGGTTTCGCGGTCTCTCCCAGAGAGATCGCCAATTCGGATTTCAATGTGCTGCACTCGGGGAAGGCGGTGCGCCGGGGTTACGGGAATTTCGAGCAGATGTTCGACGAAATTCGTGGCATCGTGACGGCCGGGCGGAAACCGCAATATGTCTATGCCTATTATTCGGAACTGGACGCTCTCGCCCACGTTTTCGGCATCGACAGCCCCCAGGTGACCGGGCTGATGATGATGCTCGACCAGGCTTTCGGCCAGTTTCTGAAATCCATCGCCGGCAGCGACACCACGGTCATCGTCACTGCCGACCACGGGTTCATCGACGTGTATCCGGAAAACAACATCGACCTGGACCACCATCCACGCCTGGCGGAAAACCTGGTGCTTCCCCTATCGGGCGAGCGCCGGGTGGCTTTCTGCTATGTGCACCCGGACCGAATCCGGGCGTTCGAGGATTACGTCCACGGGCCCCTGGGGCACTGCGCCCGGGCCTATCCCAGCCGGCAACTGCTGGACGAGGGCTGGTTCGGGCTGGGGCCGGCTCATCCCCGGCTCGCCGACCGGATTGGGCACTACACCCTGGTGATGAATCACGGTTACGCCATCAAGGACTGGATACTGGGGGAACGGCGCCACCTGCACATCGGCCACCATGGGGGCCTTAGCCGGGAGGAAATGCGCGTGCCCCTCGTGGTGGTCCGGGCCTAGGTCCCCCAACCACGTTCGCCGAAGAACGCGGAGTCCACCAATGCCGGCGAGCCAAACACCGTGCAGCCCTGTTGGCCCCGGCAAGAGGGCCCGAAGAGCAGGCATAAAAACTTTTTAATGCTCCAGAAATCGGCCGCTAGCACTTTGATAGCTATAATTTATGTGGAAATGGCTTCGGATCCTCGCGCTTCATTGCACGGGGGTATGAGCAACGAAGATGAAGGAGGAAGCCATGAAACGAGAAGCCAGAAAAACCGCGGCGATCCCCATCCGGAAGGAACCCGAGAAGAAGCCGCCCATCCGGCATCCGGGTCCTTTCGAAGAAATGGATCGCATGTTCGAGCAGATCCTGCCCCGCGGCTGGCTGATGCCGTTCCGGTGGGAAAGCCCTTGGCTGGCGGAACTCGGCCTGCCGTTCGAAGGCAAGCTGCCCAAGATTGACGTAATCGACCGCGACGCGGAAGTGCTGGTGCGCGCCCAGGTTCCCGGGGTGAAAAAGGAAGACCTGGAAGTGTCCATCAGCGGGGACACGGTGACCATCAAGGGCCAGACGGCGCGGGAAGAGAAGGAAGAAAAAGGCGAGTATTTCCGCTGCGAAATCTCCCGGGGCGCGTTCACCCGCACCATCCGCCTGCCGGCAGCGGTCAAGTCCGAGGGCGCCCTGACAGAGTTCAAGGAAGGCGTCCTCGAGATCAAGCTGCCGAAGGCCGAGCAGGCCCAGCGCAGGTTGTTGAAGGTCGCGTAACGGCCCTCAGGGAACAGGACCCGGTGGGAACCGGGTCTTTTTTTACCGCTCAAACCTCTTGAAACCGGATCGTTCCGGGCCGATATTGAAATAAGAAGGGAAGCATTTGGCTTCCCCGTCAAAGGATTCGCGATGACCGCTCAGGGCATGAACATCGTCTACAACAGCGACCATTTTTACGTGGTGGACTACCCCGTCGAGGAAGGCGTGGAGCTCGTGGACAAGGAAACGGGGCTCGGTACGTTCCTGAGGGGAGAGACCGCCAGGCATTTCCGGGACTCCATGCAGTCCGTGATCGCTGACAGCCCGACAGTGGAGTCGGTGGACGAGTTCCTGAGCGGGTTCGAGTCACTGCTCACCCAGCGAATCGTCTATCACTGAAGCTCTCACCGTGTCGCGCCGGGGCAAAAACGGAAATTGGGAAGCTTCCGCAGTACGCGCGCAACCGTGGCGGCAATGGCTCAACTTGCGCGAAACAGCGCAGTAATGAGGGGCTTTTTTGCCGCTCTTCTGGCGGGCGCGGTGGCCATGGTGTCCCTGGCGCCGGCGGCAGCCCTGGCCCAGGCCCCGGCGGGCCGCAACGGCCTGCCAAGCCTGGCGCCCGTGCTCAAGGATGTGACGCCGGCGGTGGTCAACATCGCCGTCATTTCCCCCTCGCCCCTGGAAAGCAATCCTCTGTACCAGGATCCTTTCTTCCGGCGCTTCTTCAACCTGCCGGATAAGCCCAAGCCCCAGGTCAGCGCCGGCTCCGGCGTGATCGTGGATGCCGAGAAGGGCCAAGTGCTCACCAACCATCACGTGGTCAAGGACGCCACCAAGATCATCGTCACCCTCAAGGACCGGCGCCAGTTCGAAGCCAAGCTGGTGGGGAGCGATCCCGGTACCGATATCGCCGTACTCGAGATCGAGGCGAAGAAGCTCAAGGCGATCCGCCTCGGGGATTCGGATGCCCTGGAGGTGGGGGATCACGTGCTGGCCATCGGGAATCCCTTCGGCCTCGGGCAAACGGTCACTTCCGGCATCGTGAGCGCCCTGGGCCGCAGCGGCCTGGATATCGAGGGCTACGAGGACTTCATCCAGACCGACGCCTCGATCAATCCCGGAAATTCCGGCGGAGCGCTGGTCACTCACGGCGGTGAACTGGTGGGCATCAATACCGCAATCATCGGCCCCGCGGGCGGGAACGTGGGCATCGGCTTTGCCGTGCCCATCAACATGGCCAGGGCGGTCATGCAGCAGATCCTGCGCTTCGGCGAGGTGCGCCGGGGCCTGCTCGGGGTCGAGAGCCAGGATCTCACTCCGGAACTGGCGGAATCCCTAGGCCTGTCCCAGACCGAGGGCGCGGTGATCGTGGGGATCGAGCCCAAGTCTCCCGCGGAAAAAGCGGGCCTCAGAGCAAGGGACGTGGTGATCGGCGCCAACGGGCGCAGCGTTCGCAGCTCAGGGGATCTGCGCAACAAGGTGGGCCTGGTTCCCATAGGCGAAACCGTGGAATTCCAGATCCTCCGCGGCGGGAAGCCCATAAAAATAAGGGCGGTGGTCGGAGAGCCGCCGACGGTTTCCGGCGCTGTAGGCCAGCAGGTTCCGGTTCTGGCCGGCGCGACCTTCGCCAACATAGAGCCCGGCATGCCGGCCCACGGACGCGTGGACGGCGTGGTGGTGGCAAGGGTGGAACGGGGCAGCCCGGCTTATCGGGCAGGCTTGCGCCCCGGCGATGTGGTTTACGCCGTCAACCGGCAAAGGATCCGGTCGGTGCAGGCATTCGTTCAGGCGCTCTCGGCCGCCCAGGGCCGGATTGCCTTGTCCCTGCTGCGGGGAGACGCGCGACTCACGCTGCTCATCGGCTAGGGCGCCGCTGTCCGCGGGTGAACCGGCGGGCTAGGGTTTGTCGTAATACTGATAGGAAGGCTGGGGAAGCTGTGCGTCGTCCCACTGCCTGCGTTCATCGGCGTCCAGTTTCTTGTCCCACCAGGTCGCGCGGGCAGCCTTCTGCTTCTCCGCCACTTCGGGGTGTTTCTCCAGGAAATCGCGCATGAACTTGGTGAGATCGGATTCGTACATGGTTCTGGCCTCGCTTTTCTGGGCCCGGGGGCAGGGCCGGCGCGTATCTTACCACCGCGGGCGACCCCGCGGGCCCCAAGGGACCGCTCGCCTCTGCGTCCTCAGCCGGCACCCACCGAGGGCGCCCATAACCGTCCCCGCCGCGGCCAGGGCATCACGCCGCGCCGGCGGAAACCGCCAGGGGCAATTGGACGGTGAAGTGGAACCTGCTGCCGCGCCCGGGAGAGCTTTCCACCCAGATGCGCCCGCCCATGCGTTTCACCAGATGGGCGCAGATGGTGAGCCCCAGGCCGGTGCCTCCGTGTTTGCGGGTGGACGATCCGTCCGCCTGGACGAAGGCCTCGAATACCAGGCCCTGCTGGGCCTCGGATATGCCGGGACCGGTGTCCGCCACCGTGAAATGGAGTTCCGTTACGCCCGGTAACGCCGGCAGGGCGCTGGCCGAGACGGTCACGCTTCCGGAGTCCGTGAATTTAATCGCGTTGTCGAGCAGGTTGCGCAGTACCTGCCGCAGGCGCCCTCCATCGCCGATGACCGCCTCCGGAACCTCCGCAGTCACCGATTGGCTGAGTGAAATTCCCTTCTCGCCCGCCCGCGCCGCCGCCGCGCTTACCTCCGCCTCCAGCGCTTCGTGGGGGGAGAAAGGCGCCGCCGCCAGCGCCAGGCTCCCCGACTCGATTTCGGAGAAATCCAGCACGCCGCTGATGATGGCAAGCAAGTCGTTGGCCGCCGCGCGCACGGTTTCCAGGTTATCCCGGGCCTCACGGGGCAGCGACTGCTCCATCAGCGTCAGGTCGGTCATGCCCAGAATCGCGTTGAGCGGCGTGCGCAACTCGTGGCCCATGTTGGCGAGAAACTGCGCCTTGGCGCGACTGGCCGCCTCGGCGGCATCCCGGGCGGCGATCATTTCGGATTCCGCGCGCCGACGGTCACTGATGTCCCGGGCGAACGCGCACGCGAATTCCTCGCCGCCGTAGGCCACGTGCTTGATGTTGACCTCCGCCGGAAATACCTCCCCGCCCTTCGCGAACTGCAGGGTTTCGATACGAATCTGACCCTCCTGCCGCAAACGCTGCCACACGGCCGGCCAGGATTCCCGCGGGTAGTTTCTGTCGATATCCCAAACGCTCATGCCGAGCATTTCTCCACGCGAGTAACCCAGCCGACGGCAGCTGCTCTCGTTGGCGTAGATGAATCCGCCCCGGTCGTCGGTCCAGAACACCATGTCCGCGGCGTTGTCCACCGCGAACTGGGTGCGGGCCAAGGCCGCCTGGCTCTCCCGCAGTTTGTCCTCGTTCTGGTGCCGTTCGTCTTCCTGCCGGCGGAGGATACCGTCCGCCCGGCGCACGATGAGAAACAAGACCCCGTAGAGCAGGGAGAACACCACCAGCAGCCCAGCGATGACCACGCCCTGGGTCTGCCGGATGCGCTCCACCTGGGGCGTGACGTTGTCATAGAGCTCGAACACCGCCTCGATTCGCTCGGAGCCCGGCGCCCGGATCGGCATGTAGGTGGAAATCAGGTTGGTGCGCTCGATGGTCTGCTCGAAGGCGCTGAACGTGTCCCGGTAAACCAGCTCGCTGGCGATGCCTCCCTTGAGCGCACGCCGGACGCCCTCGTTACGGCTCGCGTCCTCGCCGATCTGCCGCTCCTCGCTGGAATACGCGGTTATCCCGCTCAGGTTGTAGACCTTGATCTTGGCCACGGAGAGACCGCGCGCCTCGGCGTAAACGGCATCATGCAGCCGGCGGATATCGGGCAAGGCGCGCATTTCCTCACCCGAAAGCCTGGACGAGGCCTGCACCACCGGATCCAGCATGGGCCAAAGAGTGTTGGCGAACGCCCGCGTCATGTCCACGTTGTGGTCCTCGCCCATTTCCACGAGGTTGCGGATGGCGAGCTCGCGATAGAGCACCCCGAGCAGAACCGAAGCGACGACGATCGAGATCAGACTGGCGATGGAGAAATAGCGCAGCAGCTTGAACATGGGGTTCCTTGCGGGTTGCCCGAACCGGCGTCCTCGGCGCCAAGTCTAGGGACAATACGGTTCTGAATCAATTCACAATCGTTGAATGCCGGCGACAGACGGCGTGGTCAAGGCGTTCAAACTGGAGCCGCCGGGGAAATACCACGCGAGCAGCGCCGATAGGATGCTCAAACTGCTGGGCCGCTACCAGTAGGTTTCGACGGATATCTGGCCCGGGTCCTTGCGCTTGTTGCGCTTCAGGCCGCGTTCCTCAAGCACCTTCAGGGTGTCCTCCACCATGTCCGGGTTGCCGCAGACCATCACCTGGGACCGCTGGGCGCTGATGGTCATGCCGGTCCTCGCCTCCAGGCGGCCGTCCCGGATCGCCGCCGGGACGCGCCCGCGGAGCGCGAAATCCGTGTCCTCCCGGCTCACGAAGGGCACGTAGATGAATTGCCCGCCCTGCCTTGCGCGCACCTGCGCGATCACATCCCCGTAGCTCAGCTCCTCCGCATGGCGCACCGCATGCACCAGGATCACCCGCGAAAAACGGTGCCAGGGCTCCTGGGTCCTGATGATGGAGAGGAATGGCCCGACTGCGGTACCCGTGGACAGCAGCCAGAGGTGTTCCGACTCGGGAATTTCGGAGAGCGTCAGCATGCCCGAGGCCTTGGGCGATACCAGTATCGGATCGCCGGGATTCAGCACCACCAGCCGGCTGGTGAGGGGGCCTTCCGGAACAGTGATGAAATAAAACTCCAGGGGCCGCTGGTCGGGCGCGTTCACGTACGAGTAGGGCCTCGCCACTTCCTCGCCGTCAATTTCCAGCGCGAGGCGCGCGAACTGACCGGCCCTGAAGGAGTCCACCGGCGCGTCCACCATGAGCGAATACAGAAGTTCGGTCCAGCGTTTCCGGCCCACGACGCGGCCGTTTACCCATTTGCCTGGCATCGGTTTGAAGCGTTTGTACGGGACCGATAGTCTAGCAGCGGCGCCGCGGGCCGCCTTGACATATACCCCTATGGGGTATATCTTGAGGCCTCCCTAAAGACTTGACGTGGACTTTTCCGATGTCGGCACGGCACATTGAACTTCCCATCGAAGGCATGACCTGCGCCGCCTGCGCCTCCCGCATCGAGAAATCCCTGAACCGCCTGCCGGGCGTCAAGGCGGTGGTCAATTTTGCCAGCGAGCGGGCCAGCGTGGACCTGGAAGGCGCGGACGTCGGCGCCGAGCAGCTGGTTCAATCCATCCGGAAGGCGGGTTACCAGGTTCCCCCTGAAACGGTGGCGCTCCAGCTCAGGGGAATGACCTGCGCCGCCTGCGCGACGCGCATCGAGAACGCCCTCAACCGCCTCTCCGGCGTCAAGGCGACGGTGAATTTCGCCACCGAGCAGGCCCATGTCACCTTTTCCCCCGGCACCCACACGGTGGAGGATCTCATCGCCGCCGTGCGCAAGGTGGGCTACGACGCGGATGAGCTCACGGCGGCCTCTCACGCCGAGGAAAAGGCGCGCCGGGAAGCCGCCTACCGGCGGGAGCTGCGAGCATTCTGGGTGGCGGCCGCCCTTACCTTTCCCCTGGTGGCGCAGATGCTCCTGGTGTTCGGCGGTGGCCCCATGGAGGCCATCCCGCGCTGGCTGCAACTGGTGCTCGCCACGCCGGTGCAGTTCTGGGCCGGCGCAAGGTTCTATGTGGGAGCCTGGCACGCCCTGCGCGGGGGCGGAGCCAACATGGACGTGCTGGTCGCCTTGGGAACCAGCATGGCCTATCTGTTCAGCGCCGTGGTCACGGTATTCGGGCTGGAGCAGCACGTCTACTTCGAGGCGGGCGCCGCCGTGATCACCCTGGTTCTGCTGGGCAAGCTGCTGGAGGCGCGGGCCAAGAGCCGGACCTCCGCCGCCATCGAAGAGCTGATCAAGCTCGCGCCAAGGACGGCCCGGGTGGAGCGGGACGGCGAGGTCGTGGAGGTGGAAGCTGCGACGCTCCGCGTCGGCGAAATATTCATCGTGCGGCCGGGAGACGGGGTCCCCGTGGACGGTGACGTCCTGGAGGGGTGCTCCAGCGTCAACGAGGCCCTGCTTACCGGAGAGAGCCTGCCGGTGACCAAGGAACCGGGCGCCCGGTTGTTTGCCGGCACCATCAACCAGGAAGGCATGCTCCGCTGCCGCGCCACCGGGGTCGGAGCCAACACCCAACTGGCGGCCATTGTGCGCCTGGTGGAGCAGGCGCAGGGGTCCAAGGCGCCTATCCAGCGCCTGGCGGATCGCGTTTCCGGTGTATTCGTACCCGTCGTGGTCGTGATCGCCGCCGGCACCCTGGGAGCGTGGTGGCTGCTCGGCGACTTCACCACGGCCCTCATCAACGCGGTGGCCGTCCTGGTCATCGCCTGCCCCTGCGCGCTGGGCTTGGCCACGCCCACAGCCATCATGGTTGGCACCGGCCGCGGGGCCCGGGCCGGGATCCTCGTCAGGAACGCCGAGGCGCTGGAACAGGCGGAACGCATCCGCACGCTGCTGGTGGACAAGACCGGAACCCTCACCCACGGCAAGCCCGAGGTCACCGACCTTGTTCCCGCCGCCGGCGTCGACCCGGCGGAGTTGCTTCGCGTTGCGGCCGCCGCCGAGCAGGGCTCGGAGCACCCCCTGGCCCGGGCGATACTGGAGCGGGCGCGGCGGGAGGGCATTCCGACCGAGGCGGTCAGCGGATTTTCCTCCGTCGCCGGCGGCGGCGTGAGCGCCCAACAGGACGGGTCCTCGCTTGTAGTTGGTTCACCGCGGTTCCTGGCAGGCCAGGGAATCCCAGCGGAGGAAGCCGCTGCGCGTTCCTTGGAGGAGCAAGGAAAGACGGTGGTGGGTGTGGCCCGGGACGGGAAAATCCTGGGCTTTGTGGGAATCGCCGACCGCCTGCGGGACACCTCTGCCAAAGCGGTGCAGCGACTGCACCGCATGGGAGTCCGGCTGGTCATGCTGACCGGCGACAACCGGGTCACCGCCGCCGCCATCGCGCGGGAGGCCGGCATCGCCCATTTTCGCGCCGAGGTGCTGCCCGGGGACAAGGCGGCGGAAGTCCAATCGCTGCGGTCCAGGGAAGGAATGGTGGGCATGGTGGGAGACGGGGTCAACGACGCGCCGGCCCTGGCCGCCGCGGACGTGGGTTTCGCCGTGGGCGCGGGTTCCGACGTGGCCATCGAGGCGGCGGATGTCACTCTCATGCGCGACGATCTTTCCGGCGTTGCCGACGCCATCGACCTGTCGCGGGCAACCCTGCGGAAGATCCGCCAGAACCTGTTCTTCGCATTCATCTACAACATCCTGGGCATTCCGCTGGCGGCCCTCGGCATGCTCAATCCGGTGATCGCAGGGGCCGCCATGGCCATGAGTTCGGTGTCCGTGGTCACGAACTCCCTGCTGTTGCGGCGCTGGCGGCAAGGGGAATAAGAGGGGAACGGGACCCGCGCCAACGTTTTTTTGGTCATCCACTGAAGGAGCATGCAATGGAAACGGTAACACTGGGTGTCAAGGGCATGAGCTGCATGGGTTGCGTCAAGAGCGTGAAAAACGTGCTCGAGCCCATGGCGGGTGTCGAAGGCGTGGAGGTGTCCCTGGACAAGGGCCAGGCCACCATCCGCTACCAGCCTGGCAAGGCCAGCCCCGAGCAGTTCAAGGCAGCCATCCGCGACGCCGGCTATGAAGTCGCCTGAATCCCCCTGCCATCCCCCGCGACGGGTGGTGCAACCCCACAAGGAGGCCCTGCTCAAGCGGCTCAACCGGGTGGAGGGGCAAGTCAGGGGTGTGGCGAAAATGATCCAGGAGGATCGCTACTGTATCGACATCCTTACCCAGATTTCCGCGATGAAATCCGCCCTCGACGCCTTGGCCATGCGGCTCCTGGAGGACCACACCCGGGGCTGCGTGCAGGGCGCGATCCGGTCGGGGAAAGGAGACCAGGCCATCGGCGAGGTGATGGAGCTGATGCGCAAGCTCGCCCGCTGACGGGGCCGGCTCACTCCCCGGCCAGCTTCCTCGCCGTCAGGAAATAGGTGGTCATCTCCCCGATGCCGCGGATCTGCAGGGGGCCCCGCGGCTCGAACAGGAACTCGTCCTGGAGCCGCTGATAAACGATCTCGCTGACCTGGATGCGCCCCGGAATCCCCTGGGACTCCATGCGGCTCGCGATATTCACCGTGTCGCCCCACAGGTCGTAGCTGAAGCGGTTGGTTCCGATGACCCCGGCGATCACCGGACCGGCATGAATGCCGATGCGCAACTCGATGTGACGGGCCTCGCGGGTGGCGATGGTGCCGGCCACGGCCATCAGGTCCAGGGCAAGGGAGGCCATGGCGCTCATATGGTCCGGGCGCGGCGAAGGCAGGCCGCCCGCCACCATGATGGCGTCGCCGATGGTCTTGATCTTCTCCACTCCGTAGCTCTCGCACATCCGGTCAAACGAGGAGAAAATCCGGTTGAGCACGGTCACCAGCGCGTGGGGCGTCATGCGGGCGGAAATCTGGGTGAAGCCGGCGATGTCGGCGAACATCACCGTGGCCTCGGGAAATATGTCGGCGATGGTCTTCTCGCCCCCGCGCAGGCGCCGGGCAATGGACGCGGGCAGAACGTTCAGCAGCAGCTTTTCCGAGCGCTCCTGGGCGTCCAGCAGCTGCTGGTAGAGAATCCCCTTCTCCAGGAGGCTCGCGAGCTCCCCGGCGACGCCGCGAAACATGTCCACATGGTGCTGCTGGTAACTGTCCCGCTCGACGCAGGAGAAAAAAATGAATCCGACCGGCCTGCCCATGGCAACCAGCGGGCAGGTCATACCGGAACGCATGCCCTCCCCCACGATGCGCTGGGTGGCGTCCGATTCCGGTTTCCCCGCGAGGTGACTCTCCAGGTCGTTGATGACCCGCGGCTCCTCCGTCCGCAGGAGTCCCGCCAGGGTGCTTCCTTCCAGGGGCGCCTCGTAACCCGGTTCCAGCTGCAGGGGGCCCGCGTCCAAATGGGCCCAGCGCTCGCGCAAAAGCCGTCCACCGTCTTCAAGCAGCGCGAAACCGACCCGGTTGTAGGGGATGAAATCGCGAAAATTCTCGAACAGCCGCGACAGTACGTCATCCAGCAGGATGGCGGGATCGACGCTTTGGGAGGCCTGAAGGGCCGCGCCAAGTTCGCGGAATCGCGCGTCCAGCAGGCGCGCGAGTTCGTTGACGGCCGAGTCCAGCCCTTGTACCCGAGGGACCTGAGGGTCGGAGGCGCGGGCGGATTTCTTGATTGCGGTTGCGCCCCGGCGGGCCGCGGCAGCGGGCGCTTTGTCCGTCCTGCGGGTTCGGCCCTTCATGGTTCTCCGTTAGGGAACTACCGAGGAAGGTCTTGGGAAGGGGAAAGCGCTACCAGAATTTCCACCAGGACTCGCTCTTGGCCCGTCCCGTGATGAAAGGGCTTTCCGGGAAGTTTTTCTCCATCACCCGCTGCGCATCATCCCTCAGTCCGGGCATCCCCAGTTCGTCATAGGCGCGCACCATGATCCCCAGGGCCTCCTCGGTCGCCGGCGCCCCGGGATAATGCTCGATGACGTATTTGGCACGGCCGGCGGCCGCAACATAGGCCCTGCGCTTCATGTAATAGCGCGCGACGTGCACCTCGTGGGACGCCAGGGCATTGACCAGATAATTCATGCGCAAGATGGAATCGGCGGCGTACTTGCTGTCCGGGAAGCGGGTGACCAGTTCCCGGAAAGCCTCGAAGGACTCCCGGGCGGCCTTGGGATCCCGGTCGCTAATGTCCCAGGGCACGAAATAGCTGGTCACGG
>Ga0210334_10019225_pt1 | contig 36092 bp, 29 predicted proteins | sample S306metaT_FD_164440 | JGI IMG/M metagenome (GOLD analysis project Ga0210334, IMG submission 164440) | Metatranscriptome of estuarine sediment microbial communities from the Columbia River estuary, Oregon, United States - S.306 (Metagenome... | ecosystem: Environmental > Aquatic > Marine >... | reverse complement strand
GTCGGCGCCGTGATCTCCGGGATCAGCGTGCCCACATGCACGTTCATGCCTGCCTGGCGCAGGATGGACGCGAGGGTGGACACGTTCTGCAGGTAGAACGTGTTCCGGGTATGGGATTCCGGAACCACCAGCACCCCCCGGGCCTCGGGGCAGATCTTTTCCACCGCGGTCATGGCCGCCTGGACGCACAAGGGCATGAACTCGGGGGAAAGGTTGTTGAACCCGCCCGGGAACAGGTTGGTATCCACGGGGGAAAGCTTGAAGCCGCTGTTGCGCAGGTCTACCGAGCAATAGAAGGGCGCCGCGTGCTCCATCCACTGGCTGCGCAGCCAATGCTCGATCCTGGGCATTGCCTCCAGCATGCGCCGCTCCAGGTCGAGGAGGGGGCCGGACAGGGCGGTGGTGAGATGGGGGACGGTCATGACGGGGATCCCTGAGAAAGGGAGAGAGCAGGGATTCTAGCAAAAAACTCCGGCGCCCTTGCCGGCGCTACTTGAAAACGATGGTCTTGTGGCCGTGAAGCAGGACACGGTCCTCCACGTGGTAGCGCAAACCCCTGGCGAGCACTGACTTCTCGATGTCGCGCCCATAGCGCACCAGGTCCTCCACCGAATCTCCGTGGTCGATGCGGATCACATCCTGCTCGATGATGGGGCCCTCATCGAGTTGGGCCGTCACATAGTGGCAGGTGGCGCCGATGAGCTTGACGCCTCGCGCGTAGGCCTGGTGATAGGGGCGCGCTCCGGCGAAAGAAGGGAGGAAACTGTGGTGGATGTTGAGGATGCGCCCGGGGAGCGCCTCGCAAATCCAGGCCGGCAGGATCTGCATGAACCGGGCGAGGACCATGGATTCCCCCCCCTGTTCCTCGAACAGTTCCATCACCCGGCGGAAAGCGGCCTCCTTGGTTTCAGGCGTCACCGGGACATGAAAATAGGAAATGCCATGCCATTCCACGAAACCGCGCAGGTCGTCGTGGTTTGAAATCACGCAGGGAATGTCGAATTCGAAGTCCTGGCTGCGCCAGCGGTAAAGCAGGTCGTAGAGGCAATGATCCTGCTTGCTGACCAGGATGACGACCCGCTTTCTCGCCGCCGAATCGCTCACCCGCCAGCGCATGCCGAACGCGGACGCAATGGGCGCGAAGCGGGTACGGAAGTCCTCCAGCCCGAAGGGCAGGGATTCGGCGAGAATCTCGTGCCGCATGAAGAACCAGTCGCTACCGTGGTCCGAGTGGTGGTTGGCTTCGGTGATCCACCCGTTGTGGCCGGCGATGAAACCCGAGACCGCGGCGACGATGCCCGGACGGTCCGGGCAGGAAATGGTGAGCGTGTAGCGCCGTCCGCGCACGTCCATGGTTTAATTCCTCCAGGCGCCTATTGTAGGGCGGCGGGCCGGCGCCACAAAAAAAGAACGGGCGCCGAGGCGCCCGTCCCGTTCTGCCAAGAAATGATGTTACACGCGGTATGCGCTCTCGCCGTGGGACGCGATGTCCAGGCCTTCGCGCTCTTCCTCCTCGGCTACGCGCAGGCCCACCACCATGTCCACCACCTTGTAAGCGATGAATGCCACCACCCCGGACCAGACGATGGTCACGCCCACCGCCGTGATCTGGGTGACCACCTGGCCGCCGATGGAAAAGTCGTCGCCGCCGGTGCCGCCGAGGCCCGGCGCGGTGAAGACGCCGGTGAGCACCGCGCCGAGAATGCCGCCGACGCCATGGACACCAAACACGTCCAGGGAATCATCGGCACCCAGAAGGCGCTTGAGGCCGTTAACTCCCCAGAGGCAGACCACGCCGGCGGCGAGGCCAATGACGATGGCCCCCATCGGGCCCACCGTGCCGCATGCAGGAGTGATGGCCACGAGGCCGGCCACCGCGCCCGAGGCGGCACCCAGCATGGAGGGTTTACCTTTGGACACTGCCTCGCCCGCGCTCCAGCTCAGGGTCGCGGCGGCGGTCGCCACCAGGGTGTTGAGGAAGGCCAGGGCCGCGCCGCTGGTGGCCTCCAGGTTGGATCCCGCGTTGAAGCCGAACCAGCCCACCCACAGGAGGGAAGCGCCCACCATGGTCAGGGCCAGGTTGTGGGGAGGCAGCGCCTCCTTGCCGTAGCCGATCCGCTTGCCGATCACGTAGGCGCCTACCAGGCCCGCCACGCCCGCGTTGATGTGCACCACGGTGCCGCCGGCGAAGTCCAGGGCGCCCATTCCCAGCAGCCAGCCGCCCGGGCCCCACACCATGTGGGCGATGGGGACATAGCAGAACGTGAACCACAGCAGGCTGAACAGGAGCACCGCCGAGAACTTGATACGCTCGGCGAAGGAGCCCACGATGAGCGCGCAGGTGATACCCGCGAACGTGGCCTGGAAGGCGATGAACACGTACTCCGGCAGCTTCACGCCCTCGGAGAAGGTGTCCGCCAGGGAGTCGCCGTTGACCCCGGCGAGGAAGAGCTTGCCGAACGAACCCAGGTAGGGGCTGGATTCCGTGAAGGCCAGGCTGTAGCCATAGATCATCCAGACCACCACGATACCCGAGAACACGACCAGCACCTGCATCAGCACCGAGAGCATGTTCTTGGCCCGCACCAGGCCGCCATAGAAGAGGGCCAGTCCTGGAACCGTCATCATGATGACCAGCAGCGTGGCCACCAGCATCCAGGCCGTGTCGCCCTTGTCCACGGTGGGGGCCGGTGCGGCAGTTTCGCCGGCAGCGGCCGTGGCCGCCGCCGGCGCGGCTTCAGCGGGGGCCGCTGCTGCCGGGGCCTCTGCCGGCTTGTCCTGGGCGTAGGCGGGAGCGGTGAAGCCGATGGCGCCGATGAGGGCAAACAGTGCGAATAGCTTTTTCATGGCGTTCTCCTACAGGGCTTCCGGGCCGGTCTCGCCGGTACGGATGCGGACGACCTGGTCCAGGTCCGCGACAAAGATCTTGCCGTCACCGATCTTGCCGGTGCGCGCGGCCTTCTCGATGGCCTCGATGACCTGTTCCAGCAGTTCGTCCTTGATGGCGGCCTCGATTTTCACTTTCGGCAGAAAATCCACGACGTACTCCGCGCCCCGATAGAGCTCGGTGTGTCCTTTCTGCCGGCCGAATCCCTTGACCTCGGTCACGGTGATGCCCTGCACGCCGATGGCGGACAGCGCTTCGCGGACCTCGTCAAGCTTGAAGGGCTTGATGATTGCGGTTACGAGTTTCATGCGAGCGTCCTCTGTTGGGGGCGGGGACGCAGTGTGCCTTCCCCGCCCGTTTGACCCAGACTCTTAGAACGAGCCCTTGAACCAGACCACGAACTGGCTGTCGGCGTTGTTCTTGGGAAAGATGCCGGTGCAGGCGCCCGAGCCGAGGGGGCCGGCCAGGAAGCCGACATCGGTGATGGAACCATAGGCGCAGGTGCTTTCCACGTCGGTGTCCGTGTACATGGCGCCGAGTTCATACCCCTTGAGCTTCGGAGTGGCCTTGCCCAGATCGTAGGCGATGCTCAGGGACCAGTCCGTGTAGCTGAAGAGATCGTCGTTGGAGACGCCGAACACGTTCCGCGGGTCGGTGCCGTCATAGGACTGGATGCCGTAATGGGCCCCCAGGGTCACGCCGGAGTCCGCCACGGGGAAGCTGACTTTGAAATCCCAGTAATCGGTGCCCTTGGCGTCGTCCACGCCGAAGGTGTCGCTCAGGCTGTAGGAATACTTGACCGTGAACCACTTCCAGCCCAGGGCCGCGTAGAGTTCCTGGGTGTCGGCGTCGATGAAATAGCCCGGGGGCACCGCCAGTGGCGTGTCGCCGGGATACCAGTAGTAAAGGTAGCCCACGTCCCAGGTGAAGTCGGAGGCGCCGAAATTGCCCTTGAGGCCGCCGTAGAAATCCAGCTCCAGGCTGCCGCCACCGCTGTAAAGGTTGGCGTCCTGAAGCCAGCTGATATTGGATCCCCAGGTGCCGGCATAGAAGGTGACCGGGGCGCCGCTGAAGGCGTAGGAATAGTCGAAGCCGCCCTGGATGGCCGGTTCTTCGTTGGTCTGGGCGAGTCCGCGGAAGACATATTGGCTGTAGAGGCCGACGTTGGCGGCAAAGCTGTGGGGCGACTCCTGGGCCACCGCGAAAGCCGGGCTGAGTAGGGTAGCCGCAGCAGCGGCCGCGAGAAGCTTCTTGCTCATTTCAGGTTCCTTTTCCTAGGTTGATCGAAGGTGCTGCAAATGCTTGCGTTAGGGCTTTTGCAGCTTCCGTGCCAGTTGCAAATATATTTAAAGACAATGAGTTAGTATTTTTGTCGCATCGAAGATCCTCGGATGCGCGCACCGAATCGAGGCGTATTTCCCGCTCTACGCACCAAACAGGTGCATATCTTGTTGCGTCGCAAACACCTATGTTTCGTTTTTGCCAAGGACGGGCTTCATGCCATTGGAATGAGTGGTGCGCAGTAACGATCTGCTAAACTCGCGGCAAGGAGGCCGTGGCATGCTCAATCAGAAAGTCATCGAGGAGATCAGCGGAAAGATCAACGAGGCTCTGGCCGCCAGCCCGGCGAAGGACATGGAAAAGAACGTGCGGGCCGTGCTTTCGGGAGTGTTCGCGCGCCTGGATCTGGTCACCCGGGAGGAATTCGACGTCCAGCGGGAGGTGCTGGCTCGCACCCGGGAAAAGCTGGAACTTCTGGAGGCAAAAATCGCTGAGTTGGAAAAGTGGCTAAGGCCGGAAGGATGATTTGCGGCCCCGCCGGTTCGATCCGCGATTCGCGATCCTGACCGGATGTCCCTTGCCGTCCTTCACAGCCGGGCTCTTGCCGGCATGGAGGCGCCTCCGGTAACCGTCGAGGTCCATCTGGCCGGGGGCCTTCCCAGCTTTACCATCGTGGGGCTCCCGGACACCGAAGTGAAGGAAGCCAAGGACCGGGTGCGGGCCGCCCTCCAGAATGCGAGGTTCGAGTTCCCGGCCCGCCGCATCACCGTCAACCTGGCGCCCGCCGATTTGCCCAAGGAGAGCGGCCGCTTCGATCTTCCCATTGCCCTCGGCATCCTGGCCGCCTCCGGGCAGGTGCCGGCGGATCAGCTGGAACGCTATGAGTGGGCGGGGGAACTGGCCCTGACCGGGGAACTGCGCCCCATCCGGGGCGCCCTCGCCATGACCTATCACGCCAGCCGCAACGGCCGCGGTTTTGTGCTGCCGGAGGAGAACGCTCCGGAGGCGGCGCTGGTGACCGATGCTCCCGTTTATCCGGCCAAGTCCTTGTTGCAAGTATGTGCTCACCTTGCAGGCCGCGAGGCGCTCGCGCCCTATGCCGTCCAGGCGGGAATGGCGGAGCCCAGATACTCCGACATGCAGGAAGTGAAGGGGCAGACGCATGCAAAGCGTGCCCTGGAGATCGCCGCGGCGGGCGGCCATAGCGTGCTGATGATGGGGCCGCCGGGCACCGGAAAGTCCATGCTGGCGAGCCGCTTCCCCGGCATCCTTCCGATCATGAGTGACGAGGAAGCTCTGCAGTCGGCTGCCATTCAGTCCCTGGGCAGCGGGGGCTTCCACATTTCCAACTGGAAGCGGCGGCCCTACCGTGCGCCCCACCACACCGCTTCGGCCGTTGCCCTCGTGGGTGGGGGAAGCGAGCCTCGTCCTGGTGAGATTTCCCTGGCCCTGAACGGGGTGCTGTTTCTGGACGAGCTGCCGGAATTCGACCGCAAGGTCCTTGAGGTTCTGCGGGAGCCCCTGGAGTCGGGAAAGATCACTGTGTCCCGCGCCGCCCGTCAGGCGGATTTCCCCGCACGTTTCCAATTGCTGGCCGCCATGAATCCCTGCCCCTGCGGCTACCTGGGCCATCCCAGCGGCAAATGCCATTGCACGCCGGATCAGGTGACGCGGTATCGGAGCCGGATTTCCGGACCTTTGGTGGACCGGATCGACATCCAGATCGAGGTGCCCTCGGTGCCCGAGGCGGAATTGACGCGCCAGGCCGCGGGTGAATCCAGCGAATCCATCCGCCGGCGGGTGGAGGACGCCCATGCCAGACAGATGGAGCGTCAGGGCAGATCCAACGCCCTCCTCGGCGTCAGGGAGATCGAGAGCATCTGCGCCCCGGACCCGGCCGGCGAAGCGCTTCTCAGGCACGCCATCGGGCGGCTGAACCTTTCGGCGCGCGCGTACCATCGGGTGCTCAAGGTGGCGCGCACCATTGCCGACCTGTCCTCGTCGGGCTCCATCGCCAGCGCCCACGTGGCGGAGGCCATCCAGTACCGGAGGCTGGACCGGGCCTGAGGCAACCGCAGAACTGGGCGGGCCCAGCGCCTTGGCCTAGACTCGGGGGAGGGCAGGCTTGTGCAATCCCGGTGCGGCCCAGGGGCGATTACGGACGCCGCATTGATCAGTCAATTTCCCATGGAGTGACCCATGCGCCACCGGCATGACCCTTTCAGCTCTCTCCTGGCCGCGATCCTGCTTCTGGCCGCAGTGCCGGGTAGCCTCGCGGCCGGGGCGCCGCAAGCCGGCGCCATCACGGTGCTGGACGAGGCGTGTGTCGAGCGCAGGACGCAAATGTGTCTGCGCCTGGCGGACCGCGACCGCACGACGGCCATCGAGTCGTCGTGGGAGGATCTGTGCTCCGCGTTGACCTGCGGCCGCGGCTGGTACCGGACGGATCTGCGGCGTTTCGGGCGCCTAGGCCCCCTGTGCGTCTGCGAGCGCCGGAGAATCGTGCTCGAGGATGGGGAGCGCTGCGCCGAAGGATTTGAGCAGACCCCGGTTCCCGGTGCCGACGGAACATCGCGAACGGGATGCGAGTTGCCTGACCTGAGGATGGACCGGTTCCAGGGTGAATGGTACTGGCCGTCCACCCCCTGGGACCTGATGACCTGCCTCCAGTTTGCGCGGTTCGGTCCGGGCAGCGCCTCCTGCTGGAAAACCGCTACCCCGAAGCTGGATTGACCCGCGGATCGGGTGCGGCGGGGATTCCCGCCCCTTTTCGCCAGGATCAATCTTGAATTCCTGCGCGGCCTTAGCGCCCTAGGTTTTTCTGGGCGAGCGGAAATGATCCAGGAGAAACTGCTCGTCCAGGGGCGACAGATTAAAGCGCCGGCTGGCCTCCTCGATGGTTTCCGTGTCGCGCGCGGGCTGCTCGGCCAGCCAGGCCACCGCGCGGCGCAGCCCTTCTCCGTCCGGCAATATGGAATCAGGTTTTTTCAAGCGCTGACACTATCCGCTGGCTGTTTCAGGAATCGCGAGAACAGCCCGCCACGGCCGGGAATCGGAAAACCGGTCATGGTCCCGGACGGCATCGCCATGCCGGAAGCGGTATGATCGGCCCTGAGCAAGGCGGGTGCCTACGGGAATAGCTCGCCGGAGTCCGATGACGCGACAACGGGTGGCCCCAGCGTCCTTCCCTGCAGCAGTTCGCCGGCCTTCTCCTCGGGAAGCGCCGGCGAATAGAGAAAGCCCTGGGCCAGCTCGCATCCCGCCTTGAGCAGGAAATCCCTCTGGGCGAGGTTTTCGACCCCTTCGGCCACCACCCGCAGCCTCAGGTTTTTCGCCATGGCAACGATGGCCATTACCGTGGAGACCGTGTCCGGATTGGCGGGCAGGTCCCGCACCAGGCTGTAATCGATCTTGAGGGTGTCGATGGGCAGCTTCCGCAGCTGCGGAATGGAGGAGTATCCGGTGCCGAAGTCGTCGATGGCGATGCGCACGCCCAGGCGCCGCAGCTCCTGCAGGGTGCCGCCCACTTCCGGCTGCATCACCGCCGACTCGGGGATGTCCAGCTCCAAGTTCTGGGGCCGTACGCCGGAAGCGCCCAGGGCTTCCCGCACCGAATCCACGAGGCCCCCCTGGCGCAGCTGGCGCGGCGAGAGGTTGATGCACAGGCGCAGATCCCGGTGTCCCGCGTTGTGCCACACAGCGGCCTGGCAGCAGGCCGCCTTCAGCATCCAGGCGCCGATGCGAACGATGAGGCCGCTCTGCTCGGCGACGGCGATGAAGCGGGACGGCGGCATCGGCCCCATGTCCGGCTGGTTCCAGTGCAGCAGGGCCTCCATGCCGACGATGCGGCCGGTGGCGGTCTCCACCATGGGCTGGTACCGCGGCACGAACTCACGCCTCTCCAGGGCGATGGCCAGGCTGTTCTCCAGGAACTGACGCTCGAACGCCTGCACGTTCATGTCCTCGGTGAAGAAGCGGAAGGAATTGCGCCCGTACTCCTTGGCCCGGTAGAGGGCGAGGTCGGCGTTGCGCAGCAGCGTCGGCAGGCTTTCCCCGTCATCCGGGAACAGGGCGATCCCCATGCTGAAGGCGACGAAGTGCTCCCGGCCGTCCAGGTTGAAGGGCTCGTTGAACCGCTCGACCACGCGCTCCGCCATGCGCGCGGCCTGCTGGGGCTCCTTGACCTCGTCCAGCATCACCACGAACTCGTCGCCCCCCAGCCGAGCCACCGTGTCCTGATCGCGCACGCTTTCCCGCAATCGCTGGGCTACCCCGGCCAGCAGCCGGTCGCCGGCGTGGTGCCCCAGGGTGTCATTGACCACCTTGAAATTGTCGAGGTCCAGGAACAGTAGCGCCAGCCGCGCCCGCTGCCGCCGGGCCTTGTCCGTGCCATGGGCAAAGCGGTCCTGAAAAAGATTCCGGTTGGGCAGTCCCGTGAGGCTGTCGAAGTTCGCCAGCTGCTCCAGCCGGTGCTGGGAGGCCTTCAGGCTGCTGATGTCGTTGAGGATGAAAACCAGGTTGACGATCTTTCCCCCGGCGTCCCGCACGGCGCTGATGGAAATCCAGGCCGGAAACGCGCTGCCGTCCTTGCGGCGGTTCCACATTTCCCCCTGCCACTGGCCGATTTCGGAAACCTGGCGATGGATCTCCTCGAAGAAATCATCCCCGTGAAGCCCGGACCGCAACGGCGCGAGGCTCTGCCCGATCAGTTCCGCCTCGCGGAAGCCGGTGGTCTTGGAAAAGGCGCTGTTAAGCGACACGATGCGCTGCTCGGCATCCGTCACCAGGATGCCTTCGGCGGTGGTCTCGAACACCCGGGCCGCGAGCCGGGAGCCTTCCTCCGCCCGCAGCCGCTCCAGCTCGGCCGCTGCCCTGACCGCAAAAATCCGCAGCAGGGACTCCGCGGTCTCGCCAGATGCCAGGGGCTTCCTCCACAGCGCCGCCAGCAGGCCGAGGGTATTGCCCGAGGAGTCCGTGAGCGGCGTCCCCACGTAGGCTTCGGCGCCCATCTCCACCAACTGCCGATCCGATGGGAACCGTCCCTGCACCCCCGAGGGATAGCAGCAGAGGCTTCGGTTGAGAACCTGCTCGCAGGGAGTGCCCGGAAGCTCGTACTCAAAATCCTGGCCGACGGCGCCGTCGGTGAACACGGCGAGGGTTCGCACCCGCTGGGCCCGGTCGCCCACCAGCTTGCCCACGATGACGCAGTCCGCGCGCAGCACCCCCGCCAGATGGGTGACGAGGGACCGGAAGAACTCCGCTCCCGTGGCGGCGGAAACCCCCTCCGCGATCTGGCGCATGGCCTGGTCCCGCCGCGAGCGCTCGGTGACGTCCCGCACCAGGGAAATTACGCGGTCTTCGCCGCAGGGAACGACCCGGCACTCGTACTGCCGAGTTTCGCCCTTGATCTCCAGAGGATACTCGGTCTGCTGCAGGCGGCCCCCGGCGCTGGCGTCACGAATCAGCGCCAGGAACCGCTCCGCCAGTTCGGGCGCGAAAATATCTTTGAGATGGCGGCCAAGGAATGTTTCCGTCGGCGCCAGCAGTTGCTCCGGTTGCGCCGCGTGGCAGTCCAGAAAAACCCCCTCCCCGTTAAGCAGGAAAATGAGGTCGGGAACACCCTCGATCAGCGCCCGGAACCGGGCTTCGCTTTCCCGCAGCGCGGCCTCGGCCAGCTTGCGCCCGGTGATGTCGACCCCGACCCCTTCCACCAGCAGCCCCGAACCATCGGGCGCCGGGGTTGCCCGGCCCTTGTCATAGACCCAGCGCGTCGAGCCGTCCCGGTGCCGGATGCGGTACTCGGTTTCGTAGGGAATGCCGGCAGCGAAGGCAGCCTGAACTTCCTGCTCCACCCGCGGCAGGTCCTCGGGATGGATCAGATCCAGGTAGGCACGGCGTAGTGGGTTGCCGGTAAATTCCCCCGCCGGATACCCCGTGAGGTCCTCCACGCCGTCGCTGATGTACTCGGCACTCCAGTGGTCGTTGAGCCTGCTTCGATAGACGGCGCCGGGAAGATGATCTACCAGGGCGGCGTAGCGCTCCTGGCTTTCCCGGAGAGCCTTGGCTGCCCGGCGTTCCTCGGTGCGGTTCAGGGAGAGGACGTGGAAACCCTGGCCCCGGGGCGCGGGGATGTAAGACACGTCGAACACCTGGATGCCACCGCCGGGGGCCGGAATTTCCGCCTCATAGTGCACGGATTGTCCGGCCAGGGCCTGCCGGGCGTAGGGCTCCACCAGGGCAAACTGCTCTGGGGTCATGATCTCCCGCAGGGGGCGGCCGATGATCTTCTCCCGTGGCAGGCGGAACCACTCCTCATACTGCCTGTTGACCCAGCGGTAGCGCAGGTCCGCATCCACGAAGGACACATAAGCCGTCATGGCATCCAGGGCGGCTGCCAGGAGTTCCGCGTCGCTCAGGCTCGCGCCCGGCGGCCGTGAGGCGGCAATATGGGGCTGGCTGGTGGGTTTCATGGTCCCGCGGGAGGCTGCTCGAGGGACGAGGCCTCGGCTACCGGGGAGAGCGGCGAACCGGAGCGCGCTTCAGCACTGTTCCCAGGGCAGGCCTTCGAAGCGCCAGCCGTTCTTGGTGCTGCGGTGATGGGTGTCGTCCAGATCGCCCTCGAAACCGTTCAGCACGTTGTAGACCTTGCTGAATCCCTGCTTCTCCAGTTCCATGCCGGCGTCCACCGAGCGCTTCCCGCTGCGGCAGATCAGCACCACCGGACGGTTCTGGCTGGCGGCTTTGCGCACGTGCCCGACGAACTCCGGATTCACATCCCAGTTGGGCCCGTCATTCCAGGGAATCCAGATGGACCCCGCCGGGTGCCCTACGAAGAGGTATTCCATCTCGCTGCGGCAGTCGATGAACACCGCGTCCGGGTTCTGGTGCAGAAAATCGCTGGCTTCCTTGGGCGTGAGATGTTCCATGGCCGGTATTTTTCAGTAGGTTGCGGACGAAAAGTATAGACCGAAACGCCCGCGGGCGTCCCGCGTCAGGATCTGTGCGGCGGCAGCCCCTCGGCGGGGTCATGCCCCAGGACCGCAATCCAGGCAGCGGGGAACCGGCGGGGGACCTTTACCCAGTTGGCGAGCCGCTTCCCGCAGCGCCGTGCGCAGACCCTCTTCGATGACGGGGTGATAGAACGGCATCGCCAGCATCCGCTCGACGGTTAGCCCCTGTTGATGGGACCAGGCCAGCAGGTGCGCCAGATGCTCGGCCCGGGGCGCCACCATTTCCGCGCCCAGGAACCTGCCGTCCTCCCTCGAGGCGTAGAGGCGGAGTAGCCCGCGATTCTGATGGATCACGCGACTGCGGCCCTGGTCGTGGAAGGATACTTCACCAGTCACGAATGGGGTTTGCGCGGCCTTTAGCATCCGGTAGCTCTCGCCCACCCGGGCAATTTGCGGATCGCTGAACACGATGTTCAAGGGAGAACGGCGGAGCCCCGGACGAACGTCGGGATACCGGCCGGCATTATCGCCAGCGATGCGGCCTTCGTCCGCCGCTTCGTGCAGCAGCGGCAGGTGACCGTTGACATCGCCGGCAATGAAGATGTGGCTGCCGCCGCAACGCAGCGTGCTCGCGTCAAATGCCGGCACCCCACGGAAGTCCAGTTCGATGCCCGCCGCCTCCAGCCCCAGACTCTCGACATCGGGATGCCGCCCGGCGGCGGCGAGCACGCAATCGAAGACTTCCTTTCGTGGCGGGCCGCCGGCGCTGAAGGCGACGGCGACGCCGTCGGCATCCGGCCCGACCCCGGCCACGGCCGCGTCCGGATGGAACGGAAATTCCTCGGCAAAGATGCGCGCCGCCTCCGCGGTAACGGCGGGATCGCTGAGCGGCCCCACGCTGCCACCGCGGCCGAACAGTCTCACACGAACGCCCAGCCGGTGCAGTGCCTGACCCAGCTCCAATCCGATGACACCCGCGCCGAGCACCGCGCAGCTTGCGGGGAGATGATCCAGTTCGAACAAGCTGTCATTGGTGAGGATCCTGTCAGCCACGCCTTCAAGAATTGGCGGAATGATCGGCCTGGATCCGGTGGCGATCACGACCCGGGCCGCGCGGACGACGGTATCCTCCTCCACCTGGATGCGATGGGCATCCCGGAAGCGGGCGCGTCCGGCGAGCAGGGAACCGGGGGGAAAGCCGTCCAGCGACTCCAGCACGAAGCCGACGAAGCGGTCCCGCTCTCGCCTCACGCGCTCCAGGACCTTTCCGCCGTCCACGGCCACCGGTCCGGTGCGGATTCCGAAGACGCCCGCTCCATGGGCGCCATGGGCTGCCTCGGCGGCGGCGATCAGGAGCTTGCTCGGCATGCAGCCGACCCGGGCGCAAGTGGTGCCGTGGGCGCCTCCCTCGATCAGCACCACGCTATTGGTGTGGGCGCGGGCCGCCCGGAACGCGCTCAGGCCGGCGGTCCCCGCACCGATGACGGCTACGTCCGCTTCCCGCATTTCCATGGGATCCGCTCCTTTCAGCGCAGGGGAAAAGCTCCGAGGACGAAGTCGTTCCCCGGCGCGTGGCAGTTGGCGCAAAGGGGGACCCCGTGGCCGGCCGCCACCGGTCCTGCGTCACGGGCAGTCGAGGTCACCTCGTACCAGTACCAGCCCTTGCCGACGCCGCTCCGGGGTTCGGTCTTGATGGACACCGCCCATCCCGAAAGCTTTCCATCGTCACCGAACAGCTCCTTGACTGCGGCGGCTCCCACCGGATGCTGCGGGTTGCCGGCGGCCAGGGAAGCCGCGAGGGCCGGGTTGAGATAGGTGCGCACGGTGACCGGGTGCGGCCCAGCCGAAGGGTGGGCGCGGCTTTCCTTCGCCCATTTCAGATAACCGCCGTTCCCCAAGAACTGCCGCAGCGCGGCGGCTTCCGCCGGGGGCGTGTCCGGATCGGCGGTCGCCGGCAGCGCCGCGGCGCAAGCCACGGCGCAGGCGATCATCGGAAGGACTTTCACGAGCATGCTCCCATTTGGGGTCAAGAATTCTGTGTTCGTCGTGGGAAAGGGGATTCTCTTTACACCACGCTCCGGGGCGCGGCAAGCCCCCATGCTAGAATCGCGCCTTTCCCGCGGTTCCCCATTCGATGAATTCTCCGCCCCGCGCCCAGCTGTTCCAGCGCCTGCTCGGCGAGCGCATCCTGATCCTGGACGGTGCCATGGGCACCATGATCCAGCGCCACCAACTGCAGGAGGCGGACTACCGCGGGGAGCGGTTCAAGGATTTTCCCCACGAGCTGAAGGGCAACAATGACCTGCTCGTGCTCACCCAACCGGAGATCATCCGCGGCATCCACTCGGCCTACCTGGAGGCCGGAGCGGACATCGTGGAGACCAACACCTTCAACGCCACGTCTATTTCCATGGCGGATTACCACATGGAGGACTTGGTCTATGAGCTGAACGCGGCGGGCGCGAGGCTGGCGCGGGAGGCCGCGGATGACTGGGAGCGCCGGACGCCCGACAAGCCCCGCTTCGTGGCCGGCGTGCTCGGTCCCACCAACCGCACCGCCTCCATTTCCCCAGACGTCAACGATCCCGGTAATCGCAACATCGATTTCGATTCCCTGGTGGCCGCCTACACGGAAGCCGTGGGCGGCCTGGTGGACGGCGGCGCCGACCTGCTCCTGGTGGAGACCGTCTTCGACACCCTCAACTGCAAGGCGGCGCTGTTCGCGGTGGAGGATTACTTCGAGCGCCAGGGGACGCGGCTGCCCCTGATGATCTCGGGCACCATCACCGACGCCTCGGGGCGCACCCTCACCGGCCAGACCGCGGAGGCGTTCTGGAACTCGGTGCGCCACGCCCGGCCCGTCAGCATCGGCTTCAACTGCGCCCTGGGCGCCAAGGACCTGCGGCCCCACGTGGAGGAGATCGCGGGGCTCGCCGACGCCCGCGTCTCGGTGCACCCCAATGCCGGGCTCCCCAACGAGTTCGGCGGGTACGATGACACCCCGGAATACATGGCGGGGATGCTGCGGGAGTTCGCCGAGAGCGGGTTCCTCAATATCGTCGGCGGCTGCTGTGGCACCACCCCGGCCCACATCAAGGCCATCGCGGAGGCGGTCGCGGGCGTTCCACCGCGCCGGATCCCGGAGGTGCCGAAAACGACCCGGCTCGCCGGGCTGGAGCCCCTCAACATCGGGGATGACTCCCTGTTCGTGAACGTGGGCGAGCGCACCAACGTCACCGGGTCCAAGGCGTTCGCGCGCCTGATCCTGAACGGCCAGTTCCCGGAGGCCCTGTCCGTGGGCCGCCAGCAGGTGGAGAACGGCGCCCAGATGGTGGACGTCAACATGGACGAGGCCATGCTGGACTCCCGGGCGGCCATGGTGCGCTTCCTGAACCTGGTGACTTCCGAGCCGGACATCTCCCGGGTGCCGGTGATGATCGATTCCTCCAAGTGGGAGGTGATCGAGGCGGGGCTGAAGTGCGTGCAGGGCAAGCCGGTGGTGAATTCCATCAGCCTCAAGGAGGGCGAGGAGGAGTTCCTGCGCCAGGCGCGGCTGTGCCGGCGCTACGGCGCGGCGGTCATCGTCATGGCCTTCGACGAGCAGGGCCAGGCCGACAGCCTGGAGCGGCGGCAGCGGATCTGCCGGCGCAGTTACGACCTGCTGACCGGGACCGTGGGGGTCCCGGCCGAGGACATCATCTTCGACCCCAACGTCTTCGCCATCGCCACCGGCATCTCCGAGCACGACAACTACGCCGTGGACTTCATCGAGGCGGCGCGCTGGATCCGGGAGAACCTGCCCCACGCCAAGGTGAGCGGCGGCATCTCCAACGTCTCCTTTTCCTTCCGCGGCAACGACGCAGTGCGGGAGGCCATCCACACCGTGTTCCTCTACCACGCGGTCAAGGCGGGGCTCACCATGGGCATCGTCAACGCCGGCCAGCTGGGCGTGTACGAGGAAATCCCGGCGGAGCTGCGGGAGCGGGTGGAGGACGTGGTGCTGAACCGGCGGCGCGACGCCGGCGAGCGGCTGGTCCAGTTCGCGGAGACGGTCAGAACCGGCGCCAGGGCCCAGGTGGAGGACCTGTCCTGGCGCATGCAGCCGGTGCGGGAGCGCCTGACCCACGCCCTGGTGAAGGGCATCGATACCTACGTCGTCGAGGACGCGGAGGAAGCCCGCAGGCAGTTCGAGCACCCGATCCAGGTGATCGAAGGCCCCCTCATGGACGGCATGAACGTGGTCGGCGACCTGTTCGGCGCCGGCAAGATGTTCCTGCCCCAGGTGGTGAAGTCGGCCCGGGTCATGAAGCAGGCGGTGGCCCACCTGGTTCCGTTCATCGAGGCGGAGAAAGCGCGGTCCGGAGACACCCGCGCCAAGGGCAAGATCGTCATCGCCACGGTGAAAGGCGACGTCCACGACATCGGCAAGAACATCGTCACCGTGGTGCTCCAGTGCAACAACTTCGAGGTGGTGAACCTGGGGGTCATGGTGCCGGCCCAGAAGATCCTGGAGACGGCGCGGGCGGAGAAGGCCGATATCATCGGCCTCTCGGGCCTCATCACCCCGTCCCTGGAGGAAATGGCCCACGTGGCGAAGGAAATGGAGCGGGAAGGCTTCCAGGTGCCGCTCCTCATCGGCGGCGCCACCACCTCCCGGGTGCACACCGCGGTCAAGATCGCGCCCAACTACAAAGGCGCCGTGGTGTGGGTGCCGGACGCCTCCCGCAGCGTGGGCGTGTGCACCAGCCTGCTCTCCGACGAGTTCCGCGCCGGCTACGTGAAGGGGGTGCAGGAGGAGTACGAGCGGGTGCGGACCCAGCACAAGGCCAAGAAGGGTCCCGGGCCGCTGCTGCCCCTGGCCCGGGCCCGGGCCAACGCCCTCGCCACCGAGTGGGACCTCTACACGCCGCCGAAGCCCGCCATGACCGGGCTCAAGGTGCTGAAGGACTACCCCCTGGCGGAGCTGGTGCCCTTTATTGACTGGACGCCCTTCTTCCAGACCTGGGAGCTGCGGGGACGCTACCCGGCGATCCTGGAGGACAGGGAGGTGGGCGAGACCGCCCGCCACCTGTACGCCGATGCCCGGGCCATGCTGGAAAAAATCGTCGCGGAGAAATGGCTTACCGCCAACGGGGTCCTGGGCCTCTTCCCCGCCAACAGCGTCAACGCCGACGACATCGAAATCTACGACCCGGCCCGGCGCCGTACCCTCATGATCTGGCACAACCTGCGCCAGCAGAACGCCAAGCCCAACGGCAGGCCCAACCTGTGCCTCGCGGACTTCGTTGCCCCGAAGGAATCCGGGGTGGAGGACTGGATCGGCGCGTTCGCGGTTACCGCGGGGATCGGCGCCGACGAGCGCGTGAAGGCCTTCGAGGCCGCCCACGATGACTACAACGCCATCCTGCTCAAGGCCCTGGCCGACCGCCTGGCTGAGGCCTTCGCCGAGCACCTGCACTGGCGCGTGCGGCGGGAGTTCTGGGGCTACGCGGCGGGCGAGGATGCCGACAACGAGCGCCTGGTGAAGGAACAGTACCGGGGCATCCGTCCCGCGCCGGGCTACCCGGCTTGTCCAGACCACACCGAGAAGGGCGCCCTGTTCGAACTGCTCAAGGCCACTGACAACGCCGGCATGAGCGTCACCGAGTCCTTCGCCATGCTGCCCGCGGCCTCGGTCTCCGGCTTCTATTTCTCCCACCCCGAGTCCCAGTACTTCGCGGTGGGCAAAGTGGACCGGGACCAGGTGGAGGACTGCGCCCGGCGCCGGGGCTGGAGCGTGGAGCAGGCCGAGAAGTGGCTGGCGCCGGTGCTGGGATACGATAGATAGGATAAAGGGGGAGAACCATGGCTGAACCCGCCAACGCCAACATGGCCGTCTTCTGCGACTTCGAGAACATCGCCATCGGAGCGAGGGAGGCCCGCTACGAGAAGTTCGACATCAAGAAGGTGCTGGAGCGCCTGCTGCTCAAGGGCACCATCATCGTCAAGAAGGCCTACTGCGACTGGGAGCGCTACAAGGAGTTCAAGGCCGGGATGCACGAGGCGTCCTTCGAGCTGATCGAGATCCCCCACATCCGTCAGTCGGGCAAGAACTCGGCGGACATCCGCATGGTGGTGGACGCCCTGGACCTCTGCTATGCGAAGCCCCACGTGGACACCTTCGTTCTGATCAGCGGCGACTCGGACTTCTCGCCCCTGGTGTCGAAGCTGCGGGAAAACGACAAGACCGTGATCGGAGTCGGGGTGAAGAAGTCCGCTTCGGACCTGTTCATCGCCAACTGCGACGAGTTCATCTATTACGACGACCTGGTGCGGGAGAAGGAGGAGAAGAAGTCCCGCGCCCGCCGTAAGCCCGCGGTCAAGGCGGCGGAGAAGGCCGAAAAGCCTGAAAAGCCCCGCAGGAAGTCCGCCGAAGACAAGGTGGAGGAGGCCCTGGACCTGGTGCTGGAAACGGTGGAGGCCCTGTTCGCCGAGCGGGGCCTGGGGGAGAAGATCTGGGGCTCCATGGTGAAGCAGGCCCTCAAACGCCGCCGGCCCGGCTTCAGCGAGTCCTACTACGGCTTTAATTCGTTTTCCAAACTCATCGACGAGGCCGCCGCCCGGGGCCTCATCGAGGTGGAGCCGGACGAGAAGTCCGGCGGCGTCATCATCAAGAGCTTCAACCCCGACTACTAGCCCCTTGTTGTCCTGCAGGCTCGCGTAACCCCTGGTTTCCGGACCCTCCCGGGACGGATCCATCGGCAGGCCAGGGCGCCCTAGAAACGTGGGGCTCCGTCCCCAAATGCGCGGTCCGTCCGAGGCTCACCCAATCGCGGGTCAGCGGTGACGCTGGAGGATGGACTGGCCACAACGCATTGAATAAATAGACTGTTGTTCATCCCTTGGGGATGCGGCCAGCGGTTGGGGCCGCTGGGGAATTTCCTGCCGCCAAAGTGGGGCATTTCCCGGGGGATATGCCCCGCCCACCGGGTGACAGCGCCCGAATCTAACAGATTGATAGACTGTCGTTATTTCCCGACACCGGGCGAGGAGACGATCTTAAGGTTGAGATTTGTCAACGAATTTTAATATTTCCGTAACTTTACTTCGAGGCTGGCACGACGGTTGCGTTAAGAGGGTTGCCGGGAAGCGGTCGAGTTCACGACAGCCAAGCCGGCTAAGGCAAAAACCCTTGGAGAATCAGATGAAATTTGGGCGCGACATGAACGACACGCAGGCGGCGATGGAAGCCGTCGCATTGTCCGCCCACGGGGTTGAGCCAAGTGTGGAGGGGGTCTCGAACCCAACCGGCAAAGGTGCCAGCATGCACAACATTATCGATTTCGGCGTAAGCAGCGCTCACGGCCGTTCCCACTGTGGTTCCCGGGCGACCCGTGAGGCCACCCGCAGCCTGCGCGAAGCGCCCGTGCGCCGCATGCGCACCCTGGGCGACAGCATCCGCGAAATCCATCAGGCCAAGCGGGCCCCGGCGTTTCCTTTCGGCTATCCGACCGCGGCCACGACCCGCGCACCGGGGGAATTCGCCGCTCCGGCGAAGGACCAGGGGTCCCCGGGCCGGCTGCTGTTCTATTCCCACGACACTTTCGGCCTCGGCCATATCCGCCGCACCCAGGCCATCTGCCAGGCCGTGACCGGCGCGCTCGACAACTCGGCCGCGCTGATCCTCACCGGGTCCTCGGCGGTGCAGGGGCTGAAGCTGCCCGAGGGCGTGGACTACGTGAAGCTGCCGAGCGTGACCAAGGTGGGCAACGAGGCCTATGAGTCCAAATTCCTGCGGGTGGAGTTCGACGCCATCCGCCAGCTTCGCGAGCAGCTGATCCTGTCTTCGGTGGCGGCGTTCCAGCCCGACGTCGTGTTCGTGGACAACGTGCCCCTGGGCATGAAAAAGGAACTCGTACCCGCCCTTGAGCACCTGCGCAGCCTGCCCAACCGTCCGCGCATGATTCTCACGCTGCGGGACATCCTGGACGAGCCGGAGCGCATCGTGAAGCAGTGGACCGAGAACAAGGTCTACGAGGCCATCGACCGCTACTACGACGAAGTGGTGATCTACGGCCTGCCGGAAGTCTTCGACTTCGTGAAGGAGTACCAGATCCCCGCCTACCTGGCGCGCAAGATCAGCTATGCCGGCTACATCGACCGCGTCGCCGACGCGGAGAAGACCGCGGAAATGCGCCGCCGCTACGCGCCGAACGGCGAGAAGCTCGCCCTCTGCACGGTGGGCGGTGGCGGCGACGGCCAGGAGCTGGTCGAAACCTACATGGCGGGCCTGGAGGAGCGCAAGCCCACGGGCGGCCTGCGCAACGTGGTGGTGTTCGGGCCCGACATGCCGGAGGCGGTGCGCAGCGCCATGCGCAAGCGCTACGGCCACCGGAGCGACCTGGTCATGATGGACTTCTGCCCCGACATGACGGCGTGCATCGCAGCCGCCGACGTGGTGGTGGCCATGGGCGGATACAACACGGTGAGCGAGATCCTCGCCCTCAGGAAGAAGGCGGTCCTGGTGCCGCGGGTTGCGCCCCGCCTGGAGCAGTGGATCCGCTGCCATCGTCTGGACCAGATGGGCCTGGCGCGCTGCCTCCACCCGGATGACGCCTCGCCCCAGAATCTGTGGCAGGCCATAGACGCCATGCTCGGCGCCCAGACTGTTTCCCGGCGGGAGGCCGTGACCTTCGACGGTCTGCGATTCGTCATCAATCTTGTGCGGAGCGCCTTGGCGGCGCCTATGATGGCCTCTTCCAGCCTGCTTCTCGCGGAAAGCGGCGGTACCCTGGCTGTGCCGGCCTAGGGAATATCCGGTTCGGCTTCCGGCGGGTCTTTTCTTACTGCCTGCTTCCTCTTTCGGTTTTGGCGAGGCATGGGTGCCCGCACCGGCGGCACCCCGTCGTTATGGGCTGGGCGCCGCGGAATCCCGTGTTCTCGCTTTTCACGGCGGAAAGCCCTCATGCGGGCGACGGTTGAGACCCTTACCCGGGTCTCCCAGCCAGGCCGGCTTTTCGTTCCGCGCGGAAAACAATCAGTGAAACAACCGCATCCTTTTTCTTTCCTGGAGTCCGTGGGGTCGCTCCGTCCCCAATTACGGGATCTTGCGGCTGAGCTCCAGGCCAACGATCGCTTCCATCGCCTGGAGGAGGACGCAGCCCATGGGCGGGCAAGTGTTCGCCGGCTGGCCACGTTCGCTCGCAGCGGAGATAAGCCTTGGAAGCTGAAGCGCCTCTATCTTTCCTATCAGGCGAGCGGGCCGCACATTTCCGCCGGGTGCCGCGGGCACACTTTCTTCTACGATCCCCGGAAGGGGGGGCTCCGGGAGTGCGCCTTTCCGGAGGATCCGAAGCTGAGCACCGCGGCTCACGTGCTCTCGCGGCTGGAGGCGGGAGGGCGGGTGGACATCCTCAGGTACGTGCCCCTGCGCCGGCTTACCTTGCGGGGCCACTGGGGCCCGCCCGGCGGCCCCGCCATCATCGTCAAGGTGGTGGAGGGTGGTGCCACCGGCAGGATGGCCCGCCGCCTGCTTTCCGTGAAGCGCGCGGCGGAAGGATTCAGTTTCCGGGTCGCGGGCCTGCTGATGCACGATGAATCCGGATCCGCGATCGCCCAGGAATGCCTGCCCGGCCAACCGTTGTTGGGCGCGATAACGCACCAGAACCTGGAGGAGACCATGGCCCGGCTGGGGGCTCTGCACGCGGAGGTCCATGACTTGCCCGTTCCGGAACAGGCCTGCGGCGGCGTCGAGGATCCATGGCCCACGGTGCTCGATCGGCTGGACTGGCTGGCGTGGGTGCGGCCCGTCCGGGCGGACGTGTTCCGACATATCCGATTCGTTCTGGAAAGCAGAATTCCCGACGACGCCCCCCAACGCCGCGTTTTCTGCCACGGCGATTTCCGTTGTACCCAGATCCTCGGCGAGGCAAATCGCTGGGGGGTGATCGATTTCGACGAGTCCGGGTACGGCGATTTGTGCCAGGATGTGGGACGGTTTCTCGCCTTTCTTAAGTACGACGTGCCGCTGGTCCAGGAGGCTGCGGGGCAGGAGTCCCCCGAACAGCGCGCGCTCCTGGAACGGGCGGAAACGGCCTACCTGGACGGATACGCCGACCGCGCCGGGCGGGCGCCGGACCCGCACGCTCTGCTTTGGCACCGGGCCTGCCAGGAAGTGCTGCACCTGGCCCAGCGGGTGCGCCGGGACTTGGCCGGCGAGGCGGAGTTCGCCCTTGGCTGCGCGCGGATCAATGCCCTGTGCGCCCAATTGGACGCTCAAAAACCGCGTCATCCTCCTGAGTTGAGAGGCTAAACTAGCATTTCCATGAAGATCCTCTATCTTTGCCCGGACATCGGAATTCCGGTGCTGGGCCCCAAGGGTGGCGCCGTGCATGCGCGTGAGATGGTCGCCGCTTTTTCCCGCTCCGGAGGCCAGGTCATCCTCGCCGCGCCGCGGGGGCGCAAGTCCCTCTGGGACACTCCCGCCAGCCTGTGCGGGGAGTTTCTGCATGTGCCGTTCAGCCCCGAAACCGAGAATTCTTACCGGGCCTTGGCGGGGTTCATGGAGCGCATCGGAGAAGGGGACTCGTTTGCGCGCGACGTGCGCCGCATGCTCTATGACACCGACCTTGCAGCCGCCCTGGTCCGCAGCTTCTCGAGCGTCACGCCCGATTTCATCTATGCGCGATCGGCGCTGTTTTCCACGGCGCCCCTGACTGCCGCCCGGCAGCTTGGCTGTCCGCTGCTCGTCGAGGTCAATGCGCCGATTGCGGCCGAACAGGAGGCTTACCGGGGTGGCACCTTGGCGGGCCTCGGTGCCCGCGCCGAGGCGGCGCTTCTGCGCGGCGCAGACGCGGTGTTGACCGTCTCCGCCGCGCTCAAGGAACACGTCGTCGGCTTTGGAGTCGACCCGGTCCGGGTTCACGTCGTTCCCAACGGTATAGATCCCGGGCGATTCGCGCCCGGCGTGCCCGATCCCGTTGTGCGCGCCCGATGGAAGATCCCGGAGGGTCCGGTGCTGGGCTTCGTGGGCGGCCTGCGCCCCTGGCACGGGGTGGAGGCGCTGCCCTCGCTGCTCGAGCGCCTGAGTTCCAGGCACCCTGCCGCGGCGCTGGTCATCGTTGGGGACGGGCCATTGCGGCCCAGCCTGGAGCGGACACTCGACGGACTGGGTATTCGCCAGCGCGCGATATTCACCGGGGCGGTCCATCACGCGGAAATTCCGGGTCTGATCCGGCTGTTTGACGTGGCTCTTGCCCCGTATCCACCCCTTGACCATGCCTTCTATTTCTCTCCCCTCAAGCTGTTTGAGTACATGGCCTGCGGCGTGCCCGTCGTGGCTTCGCGCTCCGGGCAGATCGGCGAGGTTATCGAGGACGGGGCGACGGGTATGCTTTACCCCCCGGGGGATTTTGAAGCCATGGCTGCGGCCTGCGACCAGCTGCTATCGGATCCGGCCGGGCGGCGGGCCATGGGAGACCGGGCCGCGGAACGCATCCTTGGCGCCTACACCTGGGACCACAATGCCCGGCGCGCCATGGAAATAGCGCGGAACGCCGCCGGCAGGATGGCGCAAGCCCAATGAAGGTCCAGCGCATCGCCTACGTCTGCGGCGTGTTCCCGAAGGTCTCGGAGACCTTCGTCGCGAACGAGATGGCGGAACTGCTGCGCCGGGGCGTGCAACTCAAGATCTTGTCCCTGCGCCAGCCGACCGAGGCGTTGCGCCACCGGGTGGTGCAGGATGCGGGTTTGGATCGCCTGACCTATTACGACCCGGCTTCGTTCCGAGCGGAGCTCGATTCCTTCCGGCCCCAGCTCCTCCACGCCCACTTTGCTACTTACGCCACGGCGGCGGCGCGGGAGATTGCCAGGGAGCGGCGCCTCCCCTACACGTTTACCGCCCACCGCTACGACATATTCGACAAGGCGCCCAAGGACTTCGGCGAGCGCGCCCAGGAGGCGGCGGCGGTCATCACGGTTTCCCAGGCCAACATTGAATTCATCCACGAGCGCTTTGGCGTGGCCATGGAGAAGATGGTGCTGATCCCCTGCGGAGTGGATACCGGTTTTTTCGCTCCCGCCGACGGTAAGCTCGATCCACCCCATATCGTGTGTATCGGCCGTCTCGACCCGGTCAAGAACCACCGTGTGCTGCTCGAGGCTTGTGCCCTCCTGCGCGAGCGGCAGGTGCCGTTTCGCTGCGTCCTGCTGGGTGACGGCAAGGTGCGTGAGGAGGTTTTCTCGCTTCGCGGGAGCCTTGGATTGCAGGAGGTCGTGGACATGCCCGGCGCCGCGGACCAGGATACTGTGCGTGGCTGGCTCGGCCGGGCAGAGATCTCGGCATTGTCGAGCGACTCGGAGGGAATGCCGGTGTCGCTGATGGAGTCAGCCGCTTGCGGCGTTCCGGTGGTTGCGACCGCGGTGGGCGGGGTTCCGGACCTGGTGGTTGACGGCGAGACCGGGTACGTGGTGCCGCCGGGTAACCCGGCAGCCTTCGCGGATGCCCTCGGGCGCCTGCTGATTGATCCGGACCGCCGCGCGCGCTTCGGCCAGGCGGCGCGCCAGCGCGCCCTCGCGCGTTTCTCGCTGGCGCACCAGGTTGACCAGATGATCGGGGTCTGGGAGCGGGTCCTTGAGCGCCGTTTTCCCGGATAACGTGGGGGTCGAGGATCCGTTTGGCGTGACCTCGGATCGCGCCCTCGGCGATATCGCCAGGGCACTCCGTCCGGAGGAAATGGAGCCGCGAATCGTCGCCGCGCTGTGCGGCATTCAGCCGGCGGTGCGTGCTGCACGGCTGCGCGGGATTCGGGTGGTGCGCCACAAACCGGGGCGCCGCTGCCTGATTGAATACACCGTCGAAACCGATTTTGCGAACGGGGTTCGGCGGGACTTGACGTTAATCGGCAAGGCGCGGGCGTCCCATCGCCCGGAGACGACCTTCCGGCGCCAGATGGCCCTCACCGCGGCCGGCTTCGGCGAGGAAAGCGCGGACGGGATCAGCGTTCCGGACGCCATCGCCTGCTTCCCGGACCTCAATCTCTGGCTCCAGCGCAAGGTGGAGGGGCGGCCATTGACCCAGGTCCTGGACCAGCCTGGCGCGACGGCTGCCGTGGAGCGCACTGCTGCGGCGGCCTGCAAGGTTCACCGCTGCGGAGTCGCCACCAAGCGGGTGCATTCCATGGCCGACGAAATCCGCATCTTGCGCGAACGGCTGCCGTCGGTGGCCGGCGCCGAGCCCCGCTGGGCATCCCGCATCGAGCGGCTGCTGCTGGCGGGCGATCGCCTGGCGGCATCCGTGGCGGCTCCGGCGCCGACCGGGATTCACCGGGATTTTTATCCCGATCAGGTGATCGTCGCCGGCGAGCGACTCTTCCTCATCGACTTCGACCTGTATTGCATCGGAGATCCGGCCGTGGACATCGGCAATTTTCTCGGGCACCTCGTGGAGCAGGCGCTGCGCACCAAGGGGGATCCCGCCGCTTACTCCGAACTCGAAGCGGTGTTCGCCGGGCGCTTCTATGCGCTCGCCGGCCCGGAAACCAGGCACGCGGTTGAGGCCTACCGGGACCTCACGCTGATGAGGCATATCCACCTCTCGACCCTCTTCGAGGATCGGCGCCCGTTCACCTCGGCGCTGCTCGAAATGTGCGAGGAGCGCCTGAGCCCATGGATTTAGGGGAAGCCGGGTCGGCGCAAAAGCGGTTTCTGTTCCGCGTCTCCAACCGGCGAGGATTGGGCCACCTTATGCGGGGGCTCAATATTGCCCGCGAATTGCGGGAGATTAGACCCGGCTGCGAGATCCTTTTCCTGGTGCGAACGGCGCCGCCGGCGGAACTGTGGAACGCCAATTTCGGATATCGGGTCGAGGGGGAATCGGCGGGCTTCGCGGACTGGCCGGAGGCGCTGCGCACGTTTCGTCCCGACGTGGTGGTGTACGACACGATGCTTCCGAGCGCCGGCGAATGGCAAGCCGAGCCCGCGGGGCTGCGGCGAGCCTACATCATGCGCAAATGGAAGGACGAGATCCAGGGAGAAGTTTTCTCCCACCCGCTGCTCAGGATCGTGGACGCGGCGATCGTGCCCCATACCGCCCGGGAATTTCGACATGATCTGCCTGAGTGGCTCAGCCAGCGCACGATTTTCGTGGGGCCCATCGTGCGCCGCCCGGAACCGGCCATCCAGCGCGAAATCAGGAGCAAGTATCGCGCGGGCCCGGACGATTTTCTGCTCACGTCCACGGTTGGCGGAGGTGGCTTCGAAGCCCAGGCCGACACGTTCTTCCGTACCGTGATGGCGGTGCACGAGCTGATTGCCCCCCGTCTTCCCCGCCTTCGTCATGTGGTGGTGAAGGGGCCCAATTATTCCAAGCCGCTGGCGGCGGTTCCGGGCACGACTGTGGTCGAAGCCGAGCCTCAGATGATCAATCTGCTTGCGGCATCAGACCTGGTGATCGCCGAGGGGGGCTACAACACCGTGAACGAGCTGCGCGTGAGCGGAACGCCGGCGCTGTTCCTTCCGAGCAGCCGCGGGAAGGATGACCAGGAGCAGCGGGTGAGGGAACTGGAGGCACTCGGGCTTGCCCGGGTGTTTGCCGAGCCCGCGGATCCAGCCGCGGTGGCGGCGGCGGTGCTGGAGCTTGCGCAAGGCGGCGGATTGGCCGAGATGCGCCGGCGGTATGAGGGCGATTGCGTGCAGACGGGCAACCGCCGGGCGGCCGAAGTGATCCTGGGGCTGGCGTGATGGAACCGCGGGCGATTGAGCGGGGCGGTGAACTGTTGCAGGCACTGATTGCGCCGGGCAGGGTCAAGCGCCCGCGCTGGGATTCCCGCGTGATTGCCGAGGGCGAGGGCCAGCGGCTGATCGTGGAGTACTCGCTAAACGACGACGCGGCGCCCACCGCCCGGCCCAGCCGGCGTCTTATTGCCAAATTTTTTTCCGATGGCATGGGCGCCCGCTCGTTTTCCGTCATGCGTTGCATTGCGTCCGCGCTGGACGCGCTACCCGGTCAGCCGCCCGTGCTGGCGATTCCGCAAGCCTATTTCTACGATCCGGATCTCAGGCTTCAGGTGCAGCAGCGGGTCAGGGGCACGGCCTACCCGGAATTGCTGGCACGGCGAGGTTTCCGCATCCATCTCCGGCTGGCCGGCCAGGCTCTTTCCTGTCTGCACAGCCTTCCCGTGTCGGGCGAGGCACCCAGGCGAATGGCAGAGCACATGGCGGAATTGATGCGCCCGCACCCCCTCCGCCTCGCCGAGGCGCTTCCGGAAATGCGGGTTCGCGTGGAAGGGCTGGTGTCCGCGATGCTCGAAGCCGAGTCCCGCTGGCCCGGGACGCCACCTTCGTGGCTTCATCGAGACGTCCACATGGATCAGTTGTTCAGGTACGAAGGCCGTGTCTGGCTCATAGACTGGGACCTGGCCGCCGTGGGGGATCCTGCCGTCGATGTCGGCAACTTCCTGTTGCAGATCCGCAAGAGTGCCGGGGATCGCAGTGAGGCCGGACGAGCGGCGTTCCTGGAGGGTTATGCCGGGGGGCAAGGTGCCCCGGATCCATCGCGGATCGCCGTTTACGAGGCCTTCAACTGCCTGCGCCGCGCCTGCAAGCGTTACCGGGTAAAAGACAATGATTGGCGCGAGCGGATGCTGGAGATGCTGGCCGCGGCCGACCGATGCATGGAATTCTCGTGATGAGTGGCAGCAACCCCGGCGATCCCGCTTTCCGCAAGGCATTAAAATGCTTTCGTCGGAAGCCGGAGTCGCGGAGCCATTGAATGAGAGTGGGTTACGTCATCAAGTGCTACCCCCTGTTCTCGCAGACATTCATTGTCAACGAGATCCTTGCCCATGAGGCGGCGGGGTTGGACTTGGAGATCTTCTCGCTGCGTCCGCCCAGGGACGAGGACCGACACGCGGCGGTATCCCAGGTAAAGGCTCCCGTTACATACATTCCAGGTCCGGAAGTGACCGCGGCCGAGCTGTGGTCGGAGATTGCGGCGGCAGCGCGGCGCGTGCCGGATCTCGGCCGGGGACTCGCGGCATTCGCGGACGAAGCGGCCGGTGACCTTCATCAGGGACTGGTGGTGGCGCGGCTCGCTGCCGAGCGCGGGATCGATCATCTGCATGCACACTTCGGAAATGTCGCAACCACCGTGGCCCGGATTGGCGGCGCTCTGGCCGGCGTGCCGTATACTTTTACCGCGCACGCCCGCGACATCTTTCATGAGAAGGTGGATCCCAAAAAGCTTGCGCGCAAACTGGCCGACGCAAAAGCGGTGATCACCGTGAGCGATTTCAACCTCAGGCACCTGCATGGCGCCTACGGATCCGCTGCGTCCCGGGTGTCCCGCGTTTACAACGGCCTGGACCTTAATCGCTTCGCCTACGCGGAGCCCCGGCAGCGTGCGCCGGTGATCGTATCTGTGGGCAGGCTGGTGGAAAAGAAGGGTTTCGGCCCCCTGGTGGAGGCCTGCGCGATCCTTGCCCGGCGCGGCTGCCGGTTTCACTGCCGGATCGTGGGAGGCGGACCGCTGGCGGACAACCTGAAGCGGCAGATCGCCGGGCTCGGTCTGGAAAGCCGGGTTGAGCTCACGGGACCACGTCCCCAGGAGGAGGTTTCCCGCATGGTTCAGGAGTCCGCGGTGTTCGCCGCGCCCTGCGTGGTCGGCCCCGATGGCGACCGTGACGGCCTGCCCACGGTGCTGCTGGAAGCCATGGCGCTGGGCACGCCTTGCGTGTCGACCGATGTAACCGGGATCCCGGAGATTCTTCGTGACGGGGATACCGGCCTTATGGTGCCGCAGCACGACGCCGGGATGCTTGCGGAGGCATTGGAGCGGCTGCTAACAGACGCCGATTTGCGGAAACGCCTGGCGGCCAATGCCCGCCGGCTCATGGAGCAGGAGTTCGACATCCATCGGAACGCCGCGCGGATCCGCACCATGTTTTCCGGGCAATCGGCGTTATGATTTTGTCATGAAACCCCCGCGCTACACACGCTTCCAGCAGATCGTCATCGGGCAGCTCAAAAGCGCGCGCCGGGATATTTCCCTGGCGCTGTTCTGCATAATCGGGTCCACCGGGGCGGCGTTGCTGGCGCCGTGGCCGATGAAGCTCATTTTCGACCAGGTGCTGCTGGGCAAGCCCGTGCCGGATTACCTGGAGCCCCTGGCTGGGGTGTTGCAGGGGGAGCGAGCCACCGCGCTGGCGTTGCTGGCGCTGGTCCTCGTTGGCATTGCGCTGGTAAGCGGGATATTCGCCTTCTACCAGATGTTTCTCACCTCCCGCATCGGATACACCATGGTGTACTCCCTGCGTAGCGCCTTGTTCGATCACCTGCAGCGGCTGTCGCTCTCCTTCCACAACCGGGCGCGAACCGGTGAGCTCCTGAACAAGGTCACGAGCGACACCAATATTCTCAAAGACGTCTACGCCGAATCGGCGCTTACGTTTCTCACCAGCGTTCTCACCATCACCGGCATGTTCGTCATCATGTTCGCGCTGGAGTGGAAGCTGGCGCTCCTGGTTCTGGCCACTTTTCCGGTGTTGTTTCTGAGCCTTTTCCATGTGCTCAAGCAGGTTCGCAAATCCGCCAAGCGCCAGCGCCGGAACGAGGGCAAGGTGGCCTCCCGCATTGGCGAGCTGCTGATGTCGGTGCCTCTGGTGCAGGCATTCGGTCGCGAGCGCTTCGAGCGGGAGCGCTTCGATTCCGAGACCGCGGAGTCCATGGAGGAGAGCATTCGCACGGCGCGGCGCGAGGCGGCCGCCTCGCGGCTGGTGGAGATCGTGAGCGCCGCCGGGGTCGCGGTTGCCGTGCTCTATGGCGGATACCGGGTCCTGGAGGGCGCAATGACGCCGGGGGACCTTCTGGTGTTCGTGGCGTACATCCGGGAAATCTACAAGCCGGTGCGCACGGTCGCCCGGATATCGGCGCGCACCTCCAAGGCTTCCGTGAGCGCCGAGCGCATCAGCGAGATTCTGGAAATCGAGCCGGAGATCACCGACGCTCCGGATGCCGTCGCGGCGGGGCAGCTCGCGGGCGAGATCGTCTTCGAGAACGTCACTTTCGGCTACCAGCCGGACAAGCCGATCCTGCGCGACGTCTCTTTCCGAATCCCCCGGGGAAAACTGGTCGCGCTCGTGGGAGCTTCCGGCGCGGGAAAGTCCACCATCGCCAACCTGATTCTCCGGCTTTACGATCCCTCCCAGGGCCGGGTGCTGATCGATGGCGAGGATGTTCGGCGCTACCTGCGGGAGTCCCTGCGGCAGGAAATCGGCGTGGTATTGCAGGACACGATCCTGTTCGGCACCACCGTTCGCGAGAACATTGCCTACGGCAAGCCGGATGCCACGGACGAGGAGATCCGGCAGGCGGCCCGGGAAGTGCACGCCGACGATTTCATCGAGCGCTTGCCGGAAGGCTACGACGAGGTACTGGGCGAGGGCGGCGGCACCATCTCCGGGGGGCAGCGCCAGCGCATCTGCCTGGCCCGGGCCCTGATCAAGCGACCGTCCATCCTGATCATGGATGAACCCACCTCGGCGGTGGACGCGGACTCCGAGGCCCTGATCCGGGACGCGGTGCGGCATCTACAGCAGGGCAAAACCACGCTGCTGATCGCCCACCAGCTTTACTCGGTCCAGGACGCCGACTGGATCCTCGTGCTCAAGGATGGCAGCGTCGTGGAACAGGGAACCCACGACGATCTGCTGCGCCGCGGCGGGTACTACTGCGAATTGTTCCGGCTGGGGGAGATCAAGGCCGGCGAGCAGAGCCTGGCGGCAGCTTCCTGAGCGCTGGACAGGCGCGGGTGCCAGGGGGGCGGGCGTGGCGACTGCGCGGCTCATGCTGTTCAACAAGCCCTACGGTGTCATCTCCCAGTTCGGAGCCACCGGCTTGCACCCCACACTCAAGGACTACATCGACCTTCCTGGGTTCTATCCGGCCGGGCGGCTGGACACCGAGAGCGAGGGGCTGCTGCTCCTCACCGACGACGGCCGGCTGCAGCACCTCATCAGCGATCCCCGCCACAAGTGGCCTAAGGTGTACTGGGTCCAGGTGGAGGGAGTGCCCGATGAGGCGGCCCTGGCCAAATTGCGGGCGGGGGTTCGTTTGTCCGGATTCACGAGCCGGCCCGCACGCGCGCGACTGATCCCGGAGCCGTCCGGTCTGTGGGAGCGGAAACCCGCCGTGCGCTTCCGCAGGTTCATTCCCACCGCCTGGATCGAACTTACCATCCAGGAGGGCAAGTACCGCCAGGTCCGGCGCATGACCGCTGCCGTAGGTTTTCCGACCCTGCGGCTGGTCCGCTGGGCGGTGGGGCCCTATGACCTGGGCGGACTCGCGCCTGGGGAGTGGCGACTTTTGGATCATTCCTGGTCCGGGGATCCCTAGCCGACCCATCGTGGGCGGTGGGGATTGGTCGCCATGGCGCCGCGCCCCGGTTTCCCGGCGGGGCGGCGGATCGAAGTCGCTCATGGCTCGGGTGAACCGGCGACTCTTGGGGGAAAAATGGGGTACGGGTGGGGCAAGTCCCCCGGATTATTGGTGGGGATGGTCTCCATGTTTTCGGTTGAGACCGTCTCCAAAGCCCGACAGATTTTATAAAGAACCAGACTCTCAACTGCTTAAATCTTAAAGGATCTTAAGAACTGGCTGTTGGCACAGTACCTGCTTTATGGGAAACATGCCCACGAAGAGGCCAAGTCGGACGACGGGCTCGAGGTGGGATTAACCAATGGAAGGAATGACTGACCATGAGCGTTTCAAAGAGCGTCTTGCATGCCGCGTTGGCCGCGGCGTTTGGATTGGGCACCTGCGTCGCTTCGGCGGCTGAACTGGAGGTGGAGGTGCACCAAGGTGGCGGCGCCGAACTGATCCACGGTGGTGGCGGCGGAGGTATCGTGAACGCGTCCGGCGGGCGTGCCGGCGGCCTGCGCCTGGAGCATGGTCCGGAAGTGGAAGTGCACAAGGGGGGTGGCGGCGAACTGGTGCATCGCCAAGGTGGCCGCTCCTCCGGGATTGTCACCGCGGCGGGAACACGCGTGGGATCCGGCCGCCACGGCGGCGGCACGGAAACCGAAGTCCACCGCGGTGGCCGGGGGGAGATCGTGCACGGGGGCGGGCACGGTGGCCATGGCGGGCATGGGGGCCACGGGGGTCGCCATGTTTCCGGCGGCATCGTGACCGCCGGCGGCGGCTCCGCAATGGCGATCCACAGCGGTTCCGGCCATGGTGGCGGCCACGGCCACGGCCGCGGCCACGGTGGCGGGCATGGGCGTGGCCACGGCGGTGGCCACCACTGATCCGGGCATTCTCGATTTGGGGCGGGGCCCGGCTCCGCCTCCCAGTTAGAACTTCGGGTTGGGAAAAGGTGACAAGATGGACTGCAGAATATTAATCGGCAAATTGGCATGGGCCGCGGCCCTGGCGGGATTGGTCGCGGTCTCCGGCGGGTGCGCGCCCCTGGCCCTGACCGCCGCCGGGATCGGCGGCTCCACGGCGGTGTCCCATGTGCTGGGGGGCGTGACCTACCGGACGTTCAGCGAACCCCTGCCCAAGGTGAAAGGCGCCACCATGAAGGCGTTGAGCCGGATGCAGATCAAGGTTGACGGCGCTGAGAAGAACGGCGCCGGCGAAATCATCAAGGCCGAGGCCAGCGGGCGCGAAATCGAGATCGAGCTGGAATCCCTCACCCCGAATACAACCCGCATGCGGGCGGTGGCCAAGAACGGCCTGATCTACGACAGCGCCACGGCGACCGAGATCATCATCCAGACCGAAACCGTCCTGGTCCGGTCCTGAGCGTACGGGTAGCAGGCCCTGCCTCCTTCCCCTTCAGGGGCGGGGGCGGCTGGCCTTCGCTGGCCGGCCGGGAGCTTGTCCCGGCGATGCCGACGCATCTTTCCGGCATGGGGCGGTAAAATCCGGGGGGTGAAGACCGTCCGCCGGCAAATCGCGCCTTACGTCACCCGGGACGGATCCGTGATTCGGGAACTCCTGCACCCATCCGTTCACGGCAACCGCGCCCAGAGCCTGGCGGAGGCCGAGATCCCGCCGGGTTTCACCACAACCCTGCACCGGCATACCCGCACCGAGGAGCTTTACCACGTCATCGACGGCGCCGGCCAGATGACTCTGGGCGAGGAGAGTTTCGAGGTGCGGACGGGGGATACGGTATGCATCGCGCCGGGGATGCCGCACCGGATTTCGAACCCCGGCCCCGGGGTATTGCGCATCCTGTGCTGTTGCGCGCCAGCCTATTCCCACGATGACACCGAACTGCTCGAATAGCCCGCGGCCTGTTACCGAGGTGCTGCTCATCCGTCATGGCGAAACCGAGTGGAATCGCGAGGGCCGGATGCAGGGACACCTGGACATTCCTCTTTCCCGGGAAGGTGTTGCCCAGGCGGCGCGCGTCGCCGAGCGCCTTTCGGGGGAGCCATTCGATGTCCTGGTGTCCAGCGATCTGCGCCGGGCGTTTCAGACCGCCCAGCGCATCGCGGATCGGACCGGGCGGCCGGTGCGGGTCGACGCCCGCCTAAGGGAGCGCAACCTCGGCGTGCTCCAGGCCCTGACGCGCGCCGAATCGGCGCGCCGGCTTCCGGAGGTGTTCCGGCGATACGAGAGCGGCGAGGCGGATTTCGAGATACCCGGAGGGGAGAGTCAGCGCGCCTTCTTCGAGCGCGTGATAGGCGCGCTGACGGAAATCGCCCGGGAGCACCCGGGGCGGCGCGTGGTGGTGGTGAGCCACGGCGGTGTGCTGGACGCCTTGTACCGGCACGCGTCGGGGGAGGGCCCGGAGGGTCCCCGGGCGGTGCGCCTGCTCAATGCCAGCGTCAATGAGTTTCAGTATACCTCGTCGGGATGGATCCTCGGCCGGTGGGGGGATGTCGCGCACCTGACCGAACCGTCCCTCGACGATGTGTGATGGGTCATCCGCTGTCAGTCGGGTACGGTTGGCCATGCCCGGTGATCTGGCCTCGGTTTTGAACTCGGGATGACCGGAATTGCGCTCTTCGCCCTTTGCCCGGGAAAAGGGTTCTGATCCCCATTTGCCCGTCCTTGTTGTTCATAGGGTTGCTGGATCGAGGCCGCCGGGTTTGCGCAACCTTCGTCGAAGCGCTGCTCCGGGCTAGAATAGCGCCCTTTTAAATCGGCCATTGCCGAGCGCCCGATGCCTGGAAAAGATCTTAGCGAGCGAGGGGTGCCGCCTATTTCGGACCAGCGGGGTCCGAGGGCGCCAATTCTTCGTCTTCGCGGCCGCATGGGCAGGGTCTGAACCCGATGCACATTCACATACTCGGCATCTGCGGCACGTTCATGGGGGGGATCGCGGTGATCGCCCGGGCTGCCGGCCATACCGTCACCGGCTGCGACGCCAACGTCTATCCGCCCATGAGCACCCAGTTGCAGGCCCAGGGCATAAGCCTGCTGGAAGGCTATGACCCCGGGCAGGCCGACCTGAAGCCCGACATTTTTGTCATCGGCAACGTGGTAAGCAGGGGCAACCCGCTGATGGAGGAGATCCTGAACCGCGGATTGCCCTACACATCCGGCCCCCAGTGGCTTGCTGAGAACACATTGCGCCACAAGTGGGTGCTGGCGGTGGCGGGAACCCACGGCAAGACCACGACCTCGGGCATGCTGGCCTGGATCCTCGAGCACGCCGGGCTCGAGCCCGGCTTTCTGGTGGGGGGGGTGCCCCGTAATTTCGGCGTCTCGGCGCGGCTCTCCCGGGGCGCATTCTTCGTTATCGAAGCCGACGAGTACGACACGGCTTTTTTCGACAAGCGCTCCAAATTCGTCCACTACCATCCCCGCACGGCGATCCTCAACAACCTGGAATTCGATCACGCCGACATCTTTCCGGACCTGGAAGCCATCGAGACCCAGTTTCACCATTTCGTGCGCACGGTCCCCGGCCAGGGGCTGATCATCGCCAACGGAAGGGACCAGGCCCTGGCCCGGGTGCTGGCCCGGGGCTGCTGGACCCCCCATGAAACGTTCGGGGGACGAGGCGGCTGGGAGGCGGTACCCCGGGGCGACGGGATCGAAGTCCGCTTCCTGGGCGCGCCCCAGGGGGTCCTGCGCTGGGATCTGCTCGGCGACCACAACACCATGAACGCCCTGGCGGCCATCGCGGCCGCGCGTCACGCCAGGGTGCCGCCCAAGACCGCCATCGAGGCCCTGGGGCGTTTCCAGAACGTCAAGCGGCGCATGGAGGTGCGGGGATCCGTCAACCGGATCACTGTGTACGATGATTTTGCCCACCATCCAACGGCGATCCGGACCACGATCTCCGGCCTGCGGGGCCAAGTGAACGGCGAGCGCATCCTGGCCGTGCTCGAGCCGCGCTCCAACACCATGAAGCTCGGGGTGTGGAAAGACGAACTGGCCGCCAGCCTGGCCGGCGCCGACCTGGTGTTCTGCTTCACCGGAAATCTTGGATGGGACGCCGCATCGGCCCTGGGGCCGCTGGGCGACAAAGCCTTCCTCGCCGACGATCTGAACCGGCTGGTGGGTGCGATCGTCCGTGCTTCGCGCCCCGGAGATCATGTGCTGGTGATGAGCAACGGCGGTTTCGGGGGCCTTCACGACAAGCTGATCCTCGCCCTGGGTGGCGAGGCCGCCTGATCGGGGGTCCGCGCCGGTGTGAGGGACCAGATTCCGCAAGGTCTCCGTGGGAGGTTTTGCCGGGATGCGCGGGAGCGTGATTTCGCGCAATCCCATTCATTCAACTCAAGATTTTGGAATAAAAATTTGCCTTCGACCCTATAAGGCAATATTATGTTTGCGGAAATTCATTTTCCGCAAAAACATTCCCGAGCGCAGCGCAAGGTCTTGGGCACCGTCTGCCTTGCTTCGGCTCGACCGGAAACGCCCTGGCATAAACCACTATTCAGGAGGGAAGTCCGATGTCTGATCGCGGCAGCAATGGCGACGCTTACTGGCGCGCCACGTTGAGATTGCTCACCGTTACCCTGGTGATCTGGTTCGTTGTGTCCTATGGAGCGGGCATCCTGTTCGCCGATGCCCTCAACGCCATCACGATCGGAGGCTATCAGCTGGGCTTCTGGTTCGCGCAGCAGGGCTCCATCTTTGTCTTCGTGGGCCTGATTTTCTGGTACGCGTCGCGCATGGACAAGATCGATCGCGACCACGATGTGCACGAGGACTGAGGGGGATAAGCGATGGATCTGAAAACTCTCACCTACATCGTCGTCGGGCTTTCATTCGCCCTCTACATTGGTGTCGCCATCTGGGCCCGCGCCGGCAGCACCAAGGAGTTCTACGTGGCGGGCGGCGGCGTCCACCCCGTGGTCAACGGCATGGCAACCGCGGCCGACTGGATGTCTGCGGCGTCCTTCATCTCCATGGCGGGCCTCATCGCCTTCCTGGGTTACGGCGGCTCCGTCTACCTCATGGGCTGGACCGGCGGCTACGTGCTGCTGGCCACGCTGCTGGCTCCCTACCTGCGCAAGTTCGGCAAGTACACCGTCCCGGAATTCATCGGCGACCGCTATTACTCCCATGCCGCGCGAATCACGGCCGTGATCTGCCTAATCTTCATCTCCTTCACCTACGTCGCCGGACAGATGCGCGGCGTCGGCATCGTGTTCTCCCGGTTCCTGGAGGTGGACATCGTTACCGGCCTGCTGGTCGGGATGGGGCTGGTGTTCTTCTACGCGGTGCTGGGCGGCATGAAGGGCATCACCTACACCCAGGTGGCCCAGTACTGCGTGCTGATCTTCGCCTACACGATCCCCGCGGCGTTCATCGCCCTGCAGATCTCCGGCAATCCCATTCCCCAGCTTGGCCTGGGGGGGTCGGTGGCGGACGGCACGCCGTTCCTGACCAAGCTCGATCAGGTGGTGACCGAGCTGGGCTTCCTGGAGTACACCAAGGGCAACAAGAGCCTGATCGACGTGCTGGCCATCACCTTCGCGCTCATGGCCGGCACCGCGGGCCTGCCCCACGTCATCGTCCGCTTCTTCACG
>Ga0210334_10354943_pt1 | contig 37137 bp, 33 predicted proteins | sample S306metaT_FD_164440 | JGI IMG/M metagenome (GOLD analysis project Ga0210334, IMG submission 164440) | Metatranscriptome of estuarine sediment microbial communities from the Columbia River estuary, Oregon, United States - S.306 (Metagenome... | ecosystem: Environmental > Aquatic > Marine >... | reverse complement strand
CGACGGACTCGGACTCGGCGACGGGCTCGGCGATGGGCTCGGGCTCGGCGATGGGCTCGGACTCGGACTCGGGCTCGGACTCGGGCTCGGACTCGGGCTCGGCGACGGACTCGGACTCAGCGACGGGCTCGGCGACGGACTCGGACTCGGCGGAGCCGGAGTGTTGTGGCCGAAGTCATGCCCGGATTCGGACTGGTCGAACGCGCCACCGAAGTCCGCCGTCTCAAGATTGTCGGTCGTCATGACGTGCCCCACCGGCAGGTCGGACGTATCGATCTCGATGATGAAGGCGCCTGTCGCGGCGAATGTGAATGAATACGCACCGCCGGCGCCGGTATCGACCGAGCTCAGGAGCGGCTCGCCTGCGTCATGGACCCCATCGCCATCCGTGTCGCGATAGAGACGGACGGTAACCCCGGGGGTGCCTGTCGTCTCGCCCGCATCGTGGACGCCGTCGCGATCGTCATCGACGAAGACGGCTCCGCTGATCGTGTTGACGCCGTGGAGGTTGCAGGCAACCCCTTCGTAGTCGGTCCCGTTGTCGAGCGGGACGCGCGACCCGGCCGCAGCCGTCGAGCGGTTGACTGGGTACAGGCTGTTGCGGGTGGATGCCGTTCCACCGGTGCCGGTCGTGGCCCACAGGTTGCCGAGCGGATCGATGGTCAGGCCCTCGACGTCGGACACGCCGATGACCCCGACATCGGTCGTGTCGCCAGTCGCCTTGTCGATGCGGATGAGTCGGTCGCCGGTACCGCCGTTGTTGGCGACCCCGTACATCTGCCCGTCGAGTGATCCGACGCTGATGTCGTCGACGTCCCCGAGGCCACCGATCGGGTCGATGACCACGTAATCGACGCCGAGCCCGAAGGCGTTGGCAACGTGGGCCCCGCTGGCTGGGTCGATGACGATCAAGAGGTCCGCGCCGGTGCCCCGGCGCTGGACGCCATACAAGAGGCCCGTGTACGGATCGAAGGCGAGCCCGTCGACGTCGGAGAACGAGACGGCCCCGCTCGCTCCTGGGCCCGACCCGAAGATGGATGGGCGGGCGGTGAAAGCTCCCGTCGTCTGGTTGACCGTGCCAAGGCGATTCGCATCGGCCGCGTAGAGGACGCCGGTGCTGGGTCGATAGGCGATGGCCTCGACATTCGCGACGCCGAGGTTGCCGATCGTCACCTCGTTCGTCGCGGGGTTCGCGTTCGTGCGGTCGGTGAGCGTCAGCAGGTCGCCGCCGTCGGCCGCTGTGTAGCAGTCCTTCCCGGGGTCGAAGGCGGCCGCCCCGGACACAAGCAGCCAGCCAATCAGCGCCGCGCAGCCGACGAGCGCCACGAGGCGAGCACGAATCGACACGCGGTCGAGCGGTGTGCTCGAGGTGTCAGAGTGCGCCAACACGAACGGCATCTCTCCTACTGGTGTGGACTGCCGGCTTCGGGGGCAGTCTACGAGCGGCGCATCGCCCGTGGGATCAGTGGGACGTCCCACCCCAGGGGGAGGACGATAGTCCCGTTCATCGTGTAGCCGGTCGGCATCGGCGGCGGCGGGCACGTTGGATCTGCTCGGATCCGCACGTGCTACCCTCGGCGCCGACGCAGGAGGGTTCGGGTGAGCATCGGCGACGCAGAGCACTACCTCTTCACATCCGAGTCCGTGACCGAGGGTCACCCGGACAAGATGTGCGACCAGATCTCGGACGCGATCCTGGACGCGATCCTCCGTGATGACACGGGAGCTCGGGTCGCCTGCGAGACGGCGACGACGACCGGGCTGGTGCTCGTGCTCGGCGAGATCACCACCTCCACCTACGTCGATTTCCAGGCCGTCGTTCGTGACACCGTCCGGGACATCGGCTACACGCGCGCCGAGTACGGGTTCGACTACCTCACCTGCGGCACCCTCGTCAGCGTCAAGGAGCAATCCGCCGACATCGCGCTCGGTGTCGATGCCGCGCTCGAGGTGCGCGAGGATGCCGCCACTCGCGGTGAGCTCGGCGCCGGCGACCAGGGGATGATGTTCGGGTTCGCCTGCCGGGAGACGCCCGAGCTGATGCCACTCCCGATCTCGCTGGCGCACCGGATGGCCCGCCGCCTGGCCGAGGTCCGCATGTCCGGCCAGTTGCCGTACCTTCGGCCAGACGGCAAGACGCAGGTGACCGTCGAATACGAACGTGGCGTGCCTGTCCGGGTCCGAACCGTGGTCGTCGCCGCACAGCATGACCCGGATACCCGCGCCGAGCGGATCCGGCGCGACCTCGTGGAGACCGTCATCCTGCCAACGATCCCGCGCGAGCTGCGCGAGACCGACCCGGTCATGCACGTCAACCCGACCGGACGCTTCGTTACCGGCGGGCCGATGGGCGACGCCGGCCTGACCGGTCGCAAGATCATCGTCGACACCTATGGCGGCATGGCCCGTCATGGCGGCGGCGCCTTCAGCGGCAAGGATCCGACCAAGGTCGATCGCTCCGCCGCCTATGCCGCGCGGTGGGTGGCGAAGAACATCGTCGCCGCCGGCCTGGCCGACCGCTTCGAGATCGAGGTGGCGTACGGCATCGGCATCGCCCACCCGCTGTCTGTGTCGGTCGAGTCGTTCGGCACCGGTCGCCTTCCGGACGAGCGCATCCTCGAGCTGATCCAGCGCCACTTCGACCTCCGGCCCGCGTCGATCATCTCGGCCCTCGACCTGCTCCGGCCCATCTACCAGCAGACCGCGGCATACGGTCATTTCGGTCGGCCTGATCTCGACCTGCCGTGGGAGCGCACGGACAAGGCCGCGCTCCTTGCCGCCGAGGCCGGGCTTCCCGCACCCTCGCTGGCGGCGGTCGACTGAGCGACGACTCGGCTGGCCGCGCGGCCACCTCGGCAGGACCGAAGCGCATGGGGGACCCGGGCCAGCCCGCCCGTGGCGACGGGTCGGTCGGTCGTAGCCTGCTGCGGTCCCGGTGCTACGATGGGCGCGCCTTCGGGGCAGGGTGAGATCCCCGACCGGTGGTAGGACCCTCGGACGTGCACGCCACGTTCGGTGGGTGAGCCCACGAGCGGCCCGGCCACGAGCACTGGCTGGGTGACAGCAGACCCGACGACGGCGCTGCGCCGTCCTACCGGGGCCGACGGTCATAGTCCGGATGAGAGAAGGCGGCGTGCGGTCGTGTCATGCGACCGGCGCTCCGAGGTGCCGCCCCGAGGCCGAGACAGGAGCCCGGATGGCGGTCCGCGAACGTATCGGTCACCCCGACAGCCCGGCGTCGGGCGTTGCGGCGTCGCCGGCCGTCCTGCTCGAGGGAGTGCGGGTCGAATTCCCCCAGGCCGCTGGTGGCCGGCTGATCGCACTCGACGACGTGGCGTTCGAGGTCGCGCCCCGTGAGGTGGTCGCGATCATCGGCCCGAATGGATGCGGCAAGAGCACGCTGCTGCGCGTCGTCGGCGGTCTGCTGCCGAGCGCCAGCGGCACGGTTTCCCTGGATGGGCGACGCGTGGACGGCCCCGATCCCGCCGTCGGGTTCGTGTTCCAGGAGCCGCGCCTGCTGCCGTGGCGGGACACGCTCGACAACGTGGCGTTCCCCCTCGAGCTGGCCGGGATGGCGACCGACGAACGCCGTCGGCGCGCCGGCGAGCTGCTGCGCCAGGTCGGCCTCGACCGTTTCGCGAGCTACCGCCCGCACCAGCTGTCCGGCGGCATGCGCCAGCGGGCGGCGATCGCTCGGGCGCTCGCGCTCGGACCCTCCATCCTGCTGCTCGACGAGCCCTTCAGCGCGCTCGACGCGCTGACTCGGGAGCGGTTCAACGTCGAGCTTCTAAAGCTCTGGGACCGCACGGCATCGACGATCTTGCTCGTCACCCACAGCATCCGCGAGGCCATCTTCCTCGCCGATCGCGTGCTCGTCCTGTCGCCCCGACCGGGTCGGGTGATCGCCGAGGTCCGCAGCCCCCTCCGACGCCCTCGCTCGGCCCGCGACCTGGACGATTCGTCGATCGCGGAAGCTGCGATCGAGATCCGCCATCACCTGGGCTTCTCAGGGGAGGAGGGCGACCGTGCTTCGGAGCTCACCACCGACGAGGCGGTGCTCCTCCACGAGGCCGCGGTGACGCCGGGCGGATCGGACGCAGCGACCGGATCTGACGACATGGCGGCACTGTCGTGAAGCGCCTGCGAAGCCTCCTGCCGGTGGTCTTCGGCGGTCTCGCCTTCCTCGGGCTGTGGGCCGCCATCGTCTGGATCGGCGACTACCCGGACTTCATCCTGCCCGGGCCAGGACAGGTGCTCGGTCGTTTCGCCACGGCCTGGCTCGACGGCACGCTTCTCGAGCACACGGTCGTGACCCTGCTCGAGGTGCTGCTCGGTTTCACGGTCGGAGCGATCGTCGGCCTCGCCGTGGGCGCGTTGCTCGCTCGATCCCGCCGGGCGGGCATGGTCCTGTCGCCCTATCTTGTCGCCGCCCAGTCGACTCCGATCCTCGCCCTTGCCCCGCTACTCGTGATCTGGTTCGGGGACGGGCTCCTCAGCAAGATCGTCATCTGCTCGTTGATCGTGTTCTTCCCGGTGGCCGTATCGACGACGGTCGCGCTGCGCGGCGTCGACCGGCGCCTCATCGAGCTCGGCCGCAGCCTGCGGGCGACCCGGCGCCAGGTCCTGTCGACGATCGAGCTGCCGGCCGCCCTGCCCGGGATCCTGGGCGGGATGCGCGTCGGCGTCACCCTGGCCGTCGTCGGCGCCATCATCAGTGAATGGGCCGGCGCCCAGGCCGGTCTCGGGTGGCTGCTCAACATCGCTCGCGGATCGAGCTTCGACACGCCGCTCATGTTCGCCACGCTCCTGACCATCGCCCTGCTCGGCGTCGCGCTCTACGGCGTCATGGCCCTCGTCGAACGCCGGCTCGTCGGCGTCCGGGGCTGATCCATGGTCGCACCAACTGATCCCAACGTCCCAATCCACCGATGACCCGGAGGCTCCCGTGATCCGACAAGCCACGTCGAGGCGTGCGCTCGCCCTCATCCTGCTGACCAGCCTGGCGTTGTCTGCCTGCGCAGGTGGCGCATCCCCCAAGCCCTCGGCGGCGGGTGCCTCCGCCTCACCCGGCGATTCGCCATCGCCAGGAGCCGGGAGCCCGTTGCCGGAGCCGAGCGATCTGGTGGTGGGGCTGGGCTACGTCCCGAGCGTCCAGTTCGCGCAGTTCTACCTGGCCGACCAGCGGGGCTACTATCGCGACGCCGGCCTCACGATCGAGTTCCAGAACAGGATCGACCCGGACCTCATCCGGCTGGTCGGGCAGGGCGCGATCGATGTCGCGCTGGCGGACGGCACGAGCCTGATCCCCGCGGTCAGCCAGGGGATCCCGGTCCGCTACATCGCTACGATCTACGCCAAGTTCCCGAGCATCGTGTTCGCCAAGTCCAGCGCGGGCATCGCCGACGCGGGCGATCTCGCCGGCAAGAAGCTCGGCACGCCCTTCCGAGGCGGTTCCGGCTGGATCATGCTCCAGGCGCTCCTCCAGTCGGTCGGCCTCACGACCGATGACCTGACGATCGTCGAGTACCCGGCCTTCGGGCAGCTGGCCGGCGTCGAGCAGGGCGCCGTGGACGCCGCGACCGGCTTCGTCAACAACGAGCCGGTCCGACTGGCCCGCGCCGGCGGCGACCCGGTCGTGCTCCGGGTCGACGACGTCGTACCTCTGCCGGGCAACGGGCTGATCGCCGGCGAGCAGACGCTGGCGGCAAAGCCCGAGGCGATCCGGGCCTTCGTCGACGCGACGTTGCGGGCGATGGACGAGATCATCGCCGATCCACAGGTCGGTCTCGACGCGGCCCTCGCGGCCGTGCCGGAACTGGCCTCCGACCGTGAGAACCAGCTGGCGGTGCTCGAAGCGACGATCGACACCTGGCAGAGCCCGCTGACGGCGGCCCGAGGGTTGGGGGCCATCGACCCGGCGGCCTGGGCGACCTCGATCGGGTTCATGGCGGGGCTGCCCGGGGATCTGGTCCCGAACCTTGTGACCGTCGACGCCCTGGTCTCGACCGCGTTCCTCCCCCGGTAGGACGGGTGTGCCGGCCGTCCGCGATCGTAGGCCGCCCGTCGCCGATCGACCATGCGGACTACGATGGTCTCGATGTACGTCGTCATCCTGGCTGGCGGTGGCGGGACCCGCCTGCGCCCACTCAGCACCGGGGAGCGTCCCAAGCCGTTCCTGCCACTGGTGGGTGAGCGGAGCCTGCTGCAGCGTACGGTGGATCGTCTGCTCGATGGGCCGGAGCTCAGGGAAGAAGGGCTCCGGCACGCGGACGTGACGGTCCTGGCCGGCACGGCCTATGGTCCGCTGATCCGAGAGCAGCTCCCCGGCGTGGCGGTCGTCGAGGAGCCGGTCGGACGCAACACGGCGGCCGCCATCGCCCTGGCCGCCGTGGCGATCGATCGCCCCGACGACGAGGTGATGATCGTCCTCCCGGCCGACCACCTCATCGAGCGCGAGGGCGTGTTCAGGGGCGTCCTGCGAGACGCCGCAGGCGGCCTGGCCACGGGTGCCTTCGGCATCGGATCGCCGCTAGTGACCCTCGGCATCCGGCCTGATCGGCCCTCGACCGAATACGGCTACCTCCGCCCCCGCCTCGAGGCAGGGGCGACCGTCCTGGGGCTCGACGCCTATCCGCTCGAGGCGTTCGTCGAGAAGCCGACGGAGGAGCACGCGATCGCCCTTCTTGGCCAGGCCGGCACGGCCTGGAATGCGGGCATGTTCGCCTGGCGGCGACAAGCGATCCGGGCCGCCTTCGAGACGCTCGCCCCGGACATCCTGGCGGCCGTGCAGGATGGCGTCGCGCGCGGCGACCTCGACCGCGCCTATCGATCCGTCCGGGCCACCTCGATCGACTTTGCCGTGATGGAACCCGCCGCGGCGGCCGGTGCCGTCGTCATGGCGGCCATGGATGTGGGCTGGTCCGACCTGGGCGGCTGGACGGCCCTGCTCGAGGCGCTCGGCGCCCGTGGCAGCGGGCGGGTCGTCCAACCGGGCGAGGCGGCGGCCGCCGGTGCCGACGACCTGATCGTCCGCCGGAGTCGAGGTGAGCTGGCGGTAGAGGAGGGGCCGATAGCGGGTATCCTCGATCCCGACGGTCCGGCCGCCGTGCTCACCGGCGTCCTGGACGATCGCCCGATCGTCGAGGCGCTCCTCGCCCGCTGCAGCCCATCGGAGATTCACCCGTGACCATCATCGCCCAGGCACCCGCGCCGGCTCGGATCGTCTTCGGGACCGACGGCTGGCGGGCTCGGATCGCCGACGACTTCACCTTCGAGAACGTCCGTCGCTGTGCCGATGGCGTGGCCCGCCATGTCGTCGACCGGGGCGAGACCGCGAAGGGCGTCGTGGTCGCCTACGACCGAAGGTTCGCCTCCGAGCACTTCGCGATGGCCGCCTCGGAGGTGCTGCTCGCGCACGACATCCCGGTGCTCTTCGCGGAGCGCGCCGTGCCGACCCAGATGGCGTCGTACGAGGTCCTTCAACGTGGTGCCGCCGCCGGGATCGTCATCACGGCCAGCCACAATCCGTGGACGGACAATGGCTTCAAGGTCAAGGCCCCGAGCGGTGCAGCCGGCGGCCCGGAGATGCTGTCGGTCATCGAGGCCGCGATCGCGACGAACGGCGGCCAGGCGATCGAGCGACGCCCCTTCGCCGAGGCGGAGGCGGCCGGCATGGTCGAGCGCTTCGACCCGTTTCCCGGCTACGAGACGTTCGTCCGCCGCACCCTTGACCTGGACGCCCTCAAGGCGGCCGACGTCCACGTCCTCGTGGAGCCGATGTACGGCGCCGGAGCAGGCTGGATCCCGCGCCTGCTAGAGGGCGGTCGGATCGCGGTCACAGAGATCCACCAGGAGCGCAATCCGTTCTTCGGGGGGATCAACCCGGAGCCCATCCAGCCGTGGGTCGACGAGGCGCTCGGGATGCTCGCCGGGGGCGGCTACGACCTCGGGCTGCTGCTCGATGGCGATGCGGATCGCGCGGGGGCTGGCGACGAACGTGGCACGTTCATCCACCAGCTCCAGGTGACCGGCCTGCTGATGTACTACATGGCCGAGCACCGCGGGCTGCGTCAGGCCGTCGTCAAGAGCGTCAACAACACCTCGATGGCCGAACGACTGGGCGAGCGCTACGGCATCCCCGTGCACGAGACGGCGGTCGGTTTCAAGTTCATCGGGCCGCGGATGCTCGAGACGGACGCGATGATGGGCGCCGAGGAATCGGGCGGCTACGGCTTCGGTATGCACCTGCCCGAACGAGACGGGGTCTACGCCAACCTGATGCTGCTCGACCTGTTCCTGCGCGAGAAGGCCGTCGGTCGCTGGCCCGTCTCGCGGATGCTCGAGCACTTCCACGAGATCGCCGGGCCGTCCTTCTACCGGCGCATCGACGTCCACGTCGAGCGGGCCGCCTACTCGGCCGTCAAGGAGCATCTGCTGGTCGGCCTGCGGGAGTCGCCCCCGACCGAGATCGACGGCGAGTCGATCGTCCGGGTCCAGGCGCTCGACACGAACGACGGCTTCAAGTTCTTCGCCGCCGACGGGTCCTGGCTGCTCATCCGCGCCAGCGGCACCGAGCCCCTCGTCCGGGTCTACACCGAGGCGATCTCGCCGGAGCTGCGGGACCACCTTGTGGCGGCGGGCGAGCGACTCGTCCGCGGAGCCTGACGGAACCCAGCCATCCGAGCAAGCGGCCTCCGACCGCGATCGGCGCGAAGCTCGCATCCCCGCGGGGCGCAGCGGAACGACCGGCGAAGGTCCGGGTCCGCGACCCGCGCTAGGGGGGATGACCGACGTCGGTCCGCGGTGTAGTCTTCAACCGCGACCGTCATCACCGGTCGATGGTGCGATGACCGGACGGCGGCCCGATTTGCGCCCCTCGGGCGCGGAGGTTTGCGGGCGATGCACAGCTCCCTGATCGGCAAGGTCGAGAAGGCGAACCGCTACGCGCGAGAGCTCGATCGGATCACGATCGACCGTCTGGCGCTCACGTTCCGCGGCGACAACGACACGCACCATGTCAGTCTCGACGCCGGCCAGTGGCATTGCACCTGTCACTACTTCGACAGCTGGGGCGCCTGCGTCCATCTGCTTGCACTCCAGAAGATCATGGGCGTGATGCTGCCCGAAGAGGCACAGGTGTCGATCTTCGCGGCCCAGGAGGCCGTGACCGCCTGAGCTCCGGACGGCGACGTCTCCGGGCATCGCCGAACCTGGTTCAGGGAACGAACCCGAGGGACCCGATCGGGCTACCCGCGGCGATCGGTCGCTCGAGCGCGAGCGCCCACCCGTCGAGGCCGTCGTGGACGGCCACGAGGCCGTCGGTCGTGTCATCCGATGCCACGCTGGCGAGGGCCAGGTGGTCGCCGGTTCGGTCGAGCGCGAGCGCCTCGACGATACTCCCCTCGGGAACCTTGGCCCGCCCGAGGGGTCCCTCGTCCGGCGCTCCCAGCCACGTCGCCGGGCGCCAGAGCTCGACCGTCCGGGAATCAGGCAGGAGGACCGCCAGGGTGGACCCGTCCGGCGAGGCCGCCACCGCTCTGGCACCGCGTGCCGCCAGCTCCGTAGACCCGGCGTCGACGTCGAGGATCGTCATGGTCGGCTCATCCTGGGCACCTCGTGTCGGGGCCGCCAGCCGCGAGGCATCGAGCCAGGCAGGGGCATAGCCGCCGAGCCCGGCCGCAAGATCCAGCCACAGCTCGCCGTCGGTCGCCGGATCGACGACCAGCACTCCGATCGAGGTCGCCGTCGCGGAATCGCCCCACAGCACGGCCAGGCGACCATCGGGCGACCAGGCGGGCAGCTTGATGTCGGCGGCGCGAGCCTCGACCGGGACCTCCGATGTGGATACGGCTCGCCAGCTGGCGCCGCTGCCGTCGGCGACGACGATGCGACCCTCGGCGTCGACCCCCGCGAGCTGACCGTCGGCCCCAGCGGCGAACCAGCGCAGTCCCCCGGCCGGCAGGGCGACGTCCGTCTCGACGCCGCGACCATCGAGCGCGAACAGCTGGCTCGACTCGGGCCTCCCCGCGTGGACGAGGAGCCGGCCGTCGAAGGCGGCCGGCTCCGGGGTCGGCGAGGATGGCTCCGGTCCACAGGCGGCCACCGCCAGGATCGCCACCGCGAAGATGGATGCTGGACCGAGGGCGAGGCGGGCACGGCGGGTGAACGGCGGGAGCGTCGTCATTCGAGGAGGTCTCCACCCAGGAGCCGGCCGTCGCCGGCGTCAATGTACAGCTCGATGGCTCGCATCCGAGACGCCAGCGCGTCGGACGGCGTGACGCGGGCGATCCAGGCGAGGCGGCGGACGGCGGACGGCGCGTCGGGGAGCGACGGTTCGAAGACGTCGTTCGGGGCGACCCAGGCGAGCTCGAGCGATTCGACCACACCGATGGCCTGACCGTCGCGCGCCCAGCCGGCCAGCTGAGCCTCGGCACGTCTCCGCGCCTGCTCGGACGACAGTAGCTCGGCTGGTGCCGGGGCGAGGGGCGCTTCGACGATGGCCACCGATTGTATCGAGCCGTCGGCCCAAAGTCGGACCCATGCCCCATCGCCACGGACGGGCACGTCGGCGATCCGACGAGGCCAGGCGACCAGCCAGCCGCGATCGCTCGGCTGAGCGGTCACGACGGGACGGTCCGAGAGGCGGACCCCGACGGTGTCGAGGATGACCGCGGCCCGGGAGCCCGCTTGTCCTGGCGTCAGGTGGCCTGTCGCCGTCGACCAGCCGAGCCGGACGGCGGTCCGAAGCCGCCCGTCCGCGCCGAACCGCTGGACGGCCAGGGGCCGCCCGGCGGCGTCGAGCGTTGTCACCTCGTCGACCACGATCGAGTCGAAGCGATCGTCGAGGCGGACGGTCTCCCGGCGAGCGCCGGCCGGAAGCCCCAGGGCTCGGCCGACCCGCTCGGCCCGGGCCTCCACCGCCCGACGGGTGGCCTCGCCGAGATCGACCCGGCTGGTGGAGCGGCCGCCAGCCACGAAGGCGTCGCGAGCTGCGCCCGGGCTCACTCCGATCACGACCAGCCCGGCGAGAGCGAGGAGGAGGCCGAGACGCCGGCCATGAGGGAGGGGAGTGGCGCTGCGGCTCTGCATGGCATCACCTCTACGAGCACTTCGTGCAGGCGGAGCCGGGACCGGCACGGCCCGACCAGTAGTAGCTCCCCCACCAGTCGGCATCGAACGCGTGACCGAAGCCGCCACGGGAGAGGGCCAGGTCGAAGGCGGCGCCCACGCCGTAGCCTCGGGCCAGGGCGTCCCAGAAGCGCTGCTCGAAGATCCACTCATCGGAATCCCAGGCCAGGCCGTAGTAGCCGACGTAGAACTCCGGCCCGTTCCACTCGAGCGCGAGTGCCTTGTCCTTCTGGATGGCGAAGGCAGCGGGCATGGTGGTGTCGCTATCACCGAGATGGCAGGTCGACATGATCACCAGGTTGCTCTGGCGGCCCGCCCGCTTGGCCGCGATGTCCTTCGAGAAGACCACCGATTGGGAGCAATCGCCCGAGTCTTCGCGGAATCCCGAGTAGCGCCGGCCGTCGCTATTGAGGTACTTGTCGCCGTGCGAGTGCACGTAGTAGCCCCAGTCGGCCGGAGTGCGGGCGAGCACGTGAGCCCTCGTGAACGCCTTGCCGGTGAAGCTCGTCGTCATGTAGCCGAGGCGCTTATAGGCCGCCGTCGCGGCCACGACCATCTTCTCCGGGAACGTGTCCTCGAAACCGAGGCACACGGGATCGAAGGCTGTGTCGTTGACGTCGACGGTCGCCTGGTAGCCGGCCTGCGCGCCGGGCGCCACCGCCGCCAGCATGACCAGCGCGAGGATTGGCGGGGCGAGCATCTGCCAGTGGCCGCGATGGGCCGATGGATTCGTCATGGGACCTCCCCCGGCGGGTGGTCGAGCAGCGGGCCGGCGAGATGGTCATGGTCCGCCATGACGCTCATCGACGGCTTATCCGGAGCCGTCCCGGCGCCGCCGGTGCTTGACCGCGGACGAGAGCCGTCCGGCCCCCATGAGGCGGGCGAGGCGGCCCTCGGAGCGGATCTCGCGCGTGGTACGCTCCGTCCGTCAGATCTCCAGATCAGGCGCCGCTGGGTCGCGAAGCCGGTGTGAATCCGGCACAGTCCCGCTACGGTTACCGCCCGCCCTCGGGCGTGCGGAAGTCCGGTCGCCGACCCCGCGGTCGTTGCTCGAACCTTCGAGAGAGAGGGTAGGCAAGCGATGCGACCGTCCGACTAGGCCCGTCCACACCTCCCGTCGACGCGGCCGGCCCTCCGATCCCGGTCGCTCCCTTCGCCCGATCAGAGGTCTTCGTGGACGCCCTCCGACACCGATCCCGCCTTGCGGCGCTTGCCGCCACCGTCGTCATCCTGGCCGCCTGCACTGGTAGTGCGACCGAGCCTCCGACCGCCAGCTCGACCGTCGGTCCGGGCGCGACCGGGACGCCGACACCGGCACCCTCGCCGTCACCGTCGCTCAACGCGACATTCCCGCTGACGCTGACCGATGACGAAGGCGCGGCCGTCACCCTGGCGGCCCGCCCGGAGCGCATCGTGTCGCTCACGCCGGCCGTGACCGAGACGCTATTCGCGCTCGGCGCCGGCCAGCGCGTCGTGGCCACCACCGATTTCGACGACTATCCGCCAGAGGCGATCCCGCTGCCCGACGTCGCGAGCTACACCGCCGTCGATGTCGAGAAGATCGTCGGCTTGGAGGCCGACCTTGTGATCGCGGGTGGCAACTTCTTCAACGATCCCGACGCGATCGCACGCCTCCGGTCGCTGGGGATCCCGGTCCTCGTCGTCTATGCGCCGGACCTTCAGACGGTGCTTGCCGACATCGAGCTCATCGGGCAGGCGGTCGGTGAGCCAACGGCCGCCGAGGACCGAGGTTCGGCCATGGCCGACGACATCGCCGGGATCCGCGCCGCGACCGAAGCCCTTGCCAAGCCGCGAGTCTTCTACGAGCTCGACGCGACGAGCGAGATCTACGGCCCGGCCGACGCGTCCTTCCTCGAGGAGATGATCACGCTGGCCGGCGGCGATCCGATCACGACCGGCAGCCCGACGGCCTTCGCCATCCCGCTCGAACGCCTCGTCACGGCCGATCCCGAGATCATCCTGCTGGGCGACGCGGCATACGGCGTGACCGCGGACCAGGTGGCGGCCCGTCCGGGCTGGGGCACCATGACGGCGGTCAGGACGGGAGCCATCCGCCCCGTCGATGACGTGCTCATCACGCGTCCGGGGCCGCGCCTCGCCGCGGGATTGGCGGCGCTCGCGAGGGCCATCCATCCCGATCTCGTGATGCCGGACCCGAGCCCGAGCCCGAGCCCGTAGCGATGGCGACCCAGGGCGAGCTGCTCGCCACGACCCGCCTGCGAACCGGCTGGTCGGCGCACCTCCGCGCTCGTCCCGTCGCGCTGGGGCTCGCCGGGCTGCTCGCCCTGTTCGTCGCGCTTGTCCTCGGGGTGGGCCTCGGTAGCGTCACCGTGGCGCCGGGCGACACCCTCGCCATCCTCGGCCACCGGCTGCTGGGGCTCGACCTGCCGGTCACCTGGACACCGGCGATGGAGACGATCGTCATGGAGCTCCGCCTGCCACGGGTGCTGACGGCGATGGTCGTCGGCGTTGGCCTGGCCGTCGCTGGCGCGACGTTCCAGGGGCTGCTGCGCAATCCGCTGGCGGATCCGTACGTGCTGGGCACGGCATCCGGCGCGGCACTCGGCGCGTCGCTGGCCGTGCTCATCCCGGTGCGGGCCCTGGTGCTCGAGTTCGGGCTCCTCAACGGGTTCGCCTTCGTGGGCGCCCTGGTCGCCGTGTGGGTCGTCTACTCGCTGGCTCGGACGAGCCCCCTCTCGCCGCTCACCGGGTTGCTCCTCACCGGCTACGCGGTCGGTTCGCTGCTGGCCGCCGGGCTGGCAATGGCGATGTATCTCTCGGGCGCTGGCCTCCGCCAGATCTTCAACTACCTCCTGGGCGGCTTCGACGGCGCCTCGTGGATGCGCCTGGCGGTCGCGTCGTCGCTCATCCTCATCGGCACGGTCGCGATCGGGGTCCGGGCCCGTTCGCTCAACGGGCTCCTGCTCGGCGAGGAGCCTGCCGCCCACCTCGGCGTCGATGTCCGCCGCGAGCGGGCGATCCTGCTCGGCCTCGCGTCGCTGGTGACCGCCGCCGGGGTCGCGGTGGCCGGGCTCATCGGCTTCGTGGGGCTTGTCGTGCCCCACCTCGTCCGGCTGGTCGTGGGCCCCGATGCTCGGCTCGTGCTGCCGCTCTCGGCCCTCGGGGGAGCGATCCTGCTGTCCTCGGCCGATCTCGTCGCCCGGATGCTCGGCGAGATCCCGGTCGGGGTCGTGACCGCCGTGATCGGAGCGCCGTTCTTCCTGCTGCTGCTGCGTCGCGCGCGGACCGGGTACGAGCTGTGACCGACCTGTCGGGCATCCCCAGCTCCGGCGCTCCAGCGACACTGGTGCCCAGCGGACGAGCCGCGTCCGACCCGCGCCGCCTCGCGGGCGTCGAGCTCGACGATGTCCACGTGGACTATCGAGGGCGCGAAGTCATCCACGGCGTGTCGCTGCGGGTCGCCCGAGGCGAGCGCGTCGCCCTGGTGGGTCCGAACGGCGCCGGCAAATCCACGCTCCTCCGGGTCATCGCCGGGACGCTCGGTCCGCGCTCCGGACGAGTGCGCCTCTGCGGCGACGACATCGCACGCCTCGAGCGCCGCCAAGTCGCGACCCGCCTGGCGGTCGTGCCCCAGCTCGCGGCGCTGCCGTTCGCCGCGACGGTCGAGCAGGTGGTCGCGCTCGGACGCCTGCCGCACGAGCCGTTCCGAGGACCTCGCGAAAGCGATCGGATCGCGGTCGCGGGGGCCATCGAACGCGTCGGCGTCGGCGAGCTGGTCGGGCGCGACGCCCGGGAGCTGTCGCTCGGCGAGCGGCAGCTCGTGCTGATCGCGATGGCCGTCGCCCAGGCGGCCCCCGTGCTCCTCCTGGACGAGCCCACGGTCCACCTCGACCTGCGCCACCGGGTCGAGGCGATGGAGCTGCTCCGCGACCTCAACGAGCGCGACGGCACGACGGTGATCGCCGTCCTCCACGACCTGCACCTGGCGGCGCGGTTCTTCCCCCGGATCGTGCTCGTCGATCGCGGTGCGGTCGTGGCCGACGGCACGCCCGAGCGAGTGCTCTCGTCGGAGCGCCTGCGCGAGGTGTTCGGGGTCGATCCGGCGATGGCCGGGCTCGCCGGCTGAACGCGCGGAGCGAGAAGAAGGGACGCCTTCGAGGCAGCGGTGACGAGGTCGGCTCCGGGCGGCGGCAGCGGCCCCACAGATGACGCGCGATGGCTTCCTGTGATCTACGTCCTGTGCCTGTCCGACAGGCCCCTCAGTCCCAGCAGGACAAGTCCTCCGACATTGGCAGCGGCGAACAGCAACGTCATGGTCCTCCCCAGGTCGGAGACGAATGCATCGAAAAGGAGGCCGCTGGTGCCGATGACCAGGAGGACAAAGGCGCCCGACGCGGCTCCATCGATGTGCCTGTTCATTCACCTCTCCTATACAGGAGCGCCTTCCGTGGCATCGGCAGGCATCCCGGACGTCGACGACCGGGTGGTAGCCAGGACGATCGGATCCGGCATCGCTCGGCCGAGGGCGCTGCCTCAGGCGGCCAGGTCGCGCCGCCGAAACGCGAGCAGGGCGAGGATCCAGCCGCCGATCGCGACTGCCAGGAAGAGCGCCGAGTCGGCGGTCGGGTAGGTACCGGTGTCGATCACCGGTTTGAGGTCGAAGTAGTGGAAGGCCGAGAGGTTGGCCAGCCAGGTCAGGTCGGGCGACAGCTGGGCGATGACGTTGGCCAGGTACATCTGGACGAGGATCCCGGCGGCCAGGCCGCCGGCGCGGCCGCGGTCGAGGAAGACGATGGCCAGCAGCGTCGTTGGCCCGGCGATCGCTAGGCCCATGGCAAGCGAGTGCACGCCCGCCAGGGCGAGCCGATCGATCGGGAAGTCCGGCGCGATGAGCAGATCGACCGCCCAGATCGAGCCGACGGTCACGGCCGCGAGGACGGCGAGGGCGATGATCTGACCGACGATCGTCGCGCTGAGGTAGCGGAGGCGCGGCAGGCGTGTCGAGAGCGGCAGCTCGAGGAAGCCACTCGCGGAGTCCGCGGCCACCCTGGTGGCGAGGATGATCGCCACGATCGCGGCGACCAGCGGCCACAGGAACTGGAAGATGTACGAGTTGAGGAACACCCCGGGGTCGCTGAGGCTGCCCACGATGCCGAAGGCGGCCATCAGCTCCTTGGGGTACACCTCGAGCATCTTCTCGAAGTCGGCGGAGTTCTCGATGATGGTCGGGTAGAAGAGCGTGATGAAGCCCGCGTAGAGCGCGGACAGCAGCCCGATCCAGAACACCAGCATCCGGCCGCGCCGGAGCTCGAGGCGGAAGGCGGTCATCATCGCTGGGCCTCCCCCGCCGTGGCGGTGGCGGACTCGCCGGCCGAAGCGGTCTCGCCGGCGGTGGCGGACGCGCTGGCCATCGCGGACTCGTCGCCGGCCGGGCGCTCGCGGGACGCGCTGCCGTTGGGCCCTTCGTAGTAGCCGAGGAAGACGTCCTCGATCTCCAGCGTCTGGATCGAGACGTCGCGGACGTTGATCGTCGCGAGACGGCGCAGGAGCGGGTTCACGTCGCCTCGGACCATCAGGTGCACGTCGCGGGCATCGGCGGCGACGATCCGCACCTCGGGCAGGTCGAACGTGCCCGGCGGCGGTGTGGCGGCGAGCACCAGGTTCACCGAACGCCAGTGCGAGGCCTGCAGGTCGCCGACAGTCGAAACGGAAACGAGGCGACCCTCGCGGATGATGCCGACCCGGTCGCAGGCGCGCTCGACCTCGGGCAGATTGTGCGATGAGAGGAAGACCGTCCGGCCCTCGGCGCGGACCTCGGCCACGAGCTTGAGGAACTCGCGCTGCATGAGCGGGTCGAGACCGCTCGTCGGCTCGTCCATGACGAGCAGCGGCTCCTGGCCCATGAATGCCTGGACGACCGACACCTTCTGGCGGTTGCCTCGTGAGAGCTTCTTGATCGGGACGGTCGGATCGAGCTCCAGCCGCTCGGCCGCCGCTCGCCAGGCGCCCGGCGTCAGCCCTCGCAGCCGGGCCATATAGTCCAGCTGCTGGCGGGCGGTCAGCTCGCCGAGGTAGCCGGGTTCGCTGCTGACGAACGATAGGCCGGCGTGCGCCGCGGGGGCGTCCGTCCAGCTGTCGTGACCGAGCACGGTCGCCCGGCCCGAGCTCGGTCGGAGGAAGCCGAGCAGCAGCCGGATCGTCGTCGTCTTGCCCGCACCGTTGGGGCCGAGGAAGCCGAACACCTCGCCCTCGCCGACCTGGAAGTCGATGTCGAGGATGCCCCGGCGCTTGCCATACCACTTGGTGAGGCCCACGGCCTCGATGGCGTGTGTCATCGGCGGGTCCCTCCCGCTGGGCTCGCGCCCGTCGTCCGGCGCGACACGTCACCGAGCGGTCGAGGAAGACCGCACGTGGATCCCGACTAGGGTCGCCCCGCCACCAACCGTGCCACAGGTCCGTCGGTCACGACCGGCAGGTCTCGGGGTCCCGATCGGTTCAGGCTCCGCGTCCCGATCGGACGGGCCTCGCGACCGCAAGTGGGGCATCATCGACCCATGCGCATCGCCGATTTCGCCCTCGAGCGGTACTTCGCCCGCTGGGAGTTCGCCGTCCGGTACCTGCTCTGCGCCTCCGACGTCGAGGGCTACCCGATGGGCGATCTGCTCGCCCTCGCCGATCACGAGACGGCCGCACTGTGGAGCGACCTGCGGCTGGGCTACACGGAATCGACCGGCCACCCGCTCCTGCGGCGCGAGATCGCGTCCCTCTACGAGACCGTCGAGCCCGACGATGTGCTCGTGTTCTCGGGCGCCGAGGAGGCCATCTTCTGCCTCTCCAACGTGCTCCTCGGCCCCGGCGACCATGCGATCGTCACCTGGCCGGGCTACCAGTCACTGTACGAGGTGGGGCGCGCCGCCGGCGCCCAGATCGGGCTGCACGCCCTGCGCGAGGAGGACGGCTGGGCCCTGGACGTCGAACGCCTGCGACGGTCGATCCACCCGAACACGCGGCTGGTCATCGTGAACGCACCGCACAACCCGACCGGGATGCTGCCGACCCACGCCGAGTGGGCTGTGCTCGTCGCGACCTGCGCCGAGGCGGGCATCCACCTGCTCGCCGACGAGGTCTACCGCTACCTCGAGTTCGACGACGGGGACCGGATCGCGGCCGGCGCCGATACCTTCGAGCGCGGGATCTCGCTCGGGGTCATGTCCAAGTCCTTCGCGATGGCCGGCCTGCGGATCGGCTGGCTGGCGACGCGCGACCGGGCGCTGCTCGAGCGCTGCGCCGCGTTCAAGGACTACACGACGATCTGCGCCTCGGCACCTGCCGAGATCCTGGCGCTGGTCGGGTTGCGCGCGCGCGAGACGGTGCTGGCCCGTTCACGGGCGATCGTCGGTGCCAACCTCGAGCGGATGGACCGCTTCTTCGCCGAGCACGACGAGGCGTTCGCCTGGGTCCGCCCGCGGGCCGGCTCGGTTGCCTTCCCGCGTCTCCTGCGCGGCGGCCCGATCGACCGCTTCGCGGCCGAGCTCGTCGAGACCGAGGGGCTGCTGCTGCTGCCGGCGTCGGCGTTCGGCTTCGGTGGCGATCACTTCCGGCTCGGTCTCGGGCGCGCGAATCTCCCGGAGGCGGTCGAGCGGCTGGAGGCGTTCCTGGAGCGGCGACCGTAGTGGTCGGGGTGGCGCAGCTCGGCGCCCTGATCGCCGTCCCGCCGGCTGGCCGGACCGATGTTCCGCGCTCCTGATCGCGCTCGGCGGCGTGATCGTCGCCTCGCTCCGACGCCCAACCCATCGGGTGACCTGCTCGATACCCGGCCGCCCGACCGCGGCGAGGATCCCGGGGAACCGCCGGGGGGCCGGGTCGGACACCTGACGACGAGCGAGGGTCGGACCGCGCGGGTTGCGCCGCTCAGCTCCCCCGAGGGAGCGCCGCGAAGGCGTCGAAGAAGCGAGCCGTGATCAGGGTCGCCGTCGCCAGGTCCTCGATCCGGATGTTCTCGTCGGGGGCGTGTGCCCGGCAGTCGTCGCGGCCGGCGCCCAGCGTCGTCTGGGGCACGCCGTCGCGCCCGCAGACCTGCCACATCGGCACGGTGCCGGGGAAGGCCACGCCCCGGATCGCCGGCTTGCCGGCGACCGCCTCGGAGACGAGTGCGGCCGCATCCATGATCGGGTGGTCGGCCGGCGTCCAGTAGGCTCGGTACGCCGTCGCGAGGTCGGCGAGCTCGACGTCCGCGAAGCCGTGCCGGTCGAGGTGGCGACGGAGCGCCACGCGCACGACATCGGGATCCTGTTCGGGAACGAGCCGGATATCGAGCCGGGCATGAGCCTCGGCCGGCACGATCGTGTTGTCGCCGGGACCCGTGTAGCCGGACCAGAGGCCCTGGATGTTCAGGGTCGGCTCGAAGGTCATCGCCCGCAGCGCCTCGATCCCGTCGCGGCCGCCGAGGAACCGCTCGACCTCGAACTCGCGGCGGAGGTCGTCGAGCTGCTCGGGTGGCTCCGCGTCCACCACGGCGAGCTGGGCGGCCGTCGGCGGGAGCGCGCCCGCGTCGAGTCCCTCGATCGCCGGCAGGCCGCGGTCGTCGAACATCGTCCCGAGCGCCCGGGCCATCCGGACCGCCGCGTTCGGCAGGACCATCGAGGCGCTCGAGTGCGCGTCGTGCGCCAGCGTCCGCACCGTCAGCTCGACGGCCAGCATCCCGCGTCCGCCGCCGGCGATCACCGGTCGCCCGGTCATGTCCAGCCCACCGCCCTCGATCAGCGCTCCCTCGGCCTTGCGCAGGTCCGGCCGCCGGTCGAGCAACTCGTCGAGGTGGTGACTGCCCGACTCCTCCTCGCCCTCGACCAGGAAGCGGACCCGGCAGGGCAGGGGACCGATCGCCTCGAGGTAGGCCTCGACGGCCCAGATCCGCGGCAGGAGCTCGCCCTTGTTGTCGGTGGCGCCACGAGCGAAGAGGCGTCCGTCGCGGACGTCGGGCTCGTACGGCGGGGTGGTCCACAGGTCGAGGGGTACCGACGGCTGGACGTCGTAGTGCTGGACCAGGTTGAGGATCGGTCCCTCGCCGATCTCGCCGACGACGAGCGGTGGAGCGCCCTCGAGCTCGACGATGTCGACGTCGGCGCCGAGTGCCCGCAACCGTTCGGCGGTCCAATCGGCCGCGCCGAGGAGGGCCTCGGCGTCGTCCTCCTCGGACCTGAAGCGGCAGTACTGCGCGAGCTCGTCGGTCCAGGTCTCCAGACGATCGGCGACGAGCGCGTCGAGGGCGGTGTAGTCGGTCACGCGAGATCTCCTCGGGTCAGCCGTCGCGGCGGGCGACGAGCTCGATGCGGTGCCAGTGATGGGGCTCGCCGAGGGCGGTCTGGCCGTCCTCCTCGAGATCGACCCAGTCCTCGATCGTGAAGCCGTCGAGCGCGGCGCGGATCGTGTCGGCCGACGGGCAGGTCATCTCCGGCTCGGACGCGGACTCGTCGCGATCGCCGAACAGCATCGTCGCGAAGCGCCCACCGGACCGGACGGCCGCCAGCGCCCGGGCGAGGGTCGGGTGAAACGCCTCGGGCGACAGGAAGGGTAGGCTGATGCTCGCGTTCACGAGGTCGGCCGGGGGGATCTCGACGGTCGCCAGGTCGGCGACGAGCGTCTGGAGGCGCGCCTGGTCCTCGGCGGCCGTGGCGGCCCGCAGGGCGTCGACCGCGGCGGGCTCCCGATCGATGGCCAGCACCTGCCAGCCGCGCCGGAGGAGCTCGCGGGTGTCGCGTCCCGCGCCGCAGCCGAGGTCGACCGCGAAACGCGATCTCGCCCCGGGCCCGGCCCCTTCGCCGTGCTCGGCGGCGTACGCCTCCGCCGCCGTCACGACCGTCCGCCAGGCCGGTCGCTCGACGGTGACGGCGTAATAGGCCGGCCAGTCGGGCTCGTCGTGCGCCGTAGCTGCGCCCGCTTCGTCGGGCTGCCCGGCGGTCGCCATCGGGCTACTCCCGTTTCCGGGCGAGATCGAGGAATGGCAGCTCGACGACCGTGGCCTTCACCCGGCCGCGGCGTCCCTCGACCGTCCACTCGACCTGGACCTGGGTGCCCGGCAGCTCGTAGGGCGGCGGCACCGAGGCGAGGGCCAGCATCTGCTTGAGGATCGGGCTCCAGCCGTGACTCGTTACCCGGCCGATCTGGCCGCGGCCTTCCGCGTACACGGGCACCGGCGATCGATCGACGCTTGCCGAGATGGCCGGCGGCAGGCCCTGCGAGCTGAACTGGCCTTCGATGCCGTGCCAATCGAGCAGGAGGCCGGCCAGGCGCCGTCGTGGGCCGCCGCCGGCCAGCTCGGCCTGGAGCGCGCGGCGCCCGACGTACTCGCCCTTGTCGAAGCTGACGAGACGGCCGAGACCGATCTCGAACGGGCTGTAGTCCTGCTCGGGGCTCATCGCGTGGCGGGCGGACGTGTAGTCGACCTCGAGCAGGATCAGCCCGGCCTCGAGGCGGGCGACGTCGAGGGCGAGCATGCCGGCCGGTCGGATCGCGTGGTCGCGGCCGGCCTCCATCAGGGCATCCCACAGGGCCGGCGCCCTCCGGGCAGGGACCCACAGCTCGTAGCCGAGATCGCCGGTGTAGCCGGTGCGCGAGACGTCGAACGCGATGGCGCCACTGCCCTTGCCGACCTTCGAGGTGCGGCGGCGGAAATAGCCCAGGTCGGCGAACGACTCGCCGGTCGCCGCCTCGAGCACCGCCCGGGACTGCGGCCCCTGGAGGGCGAGGCCGGCCAGCGACTCGGAGACGTCATCGATCGCGACGTCGAGCCCGGCTGCGTTCTGGCGAAGCCAGCGGTACTGCGGATCCGCGGCGGTCCAGCGGAACTCGGTCTCGGCCACCCGGTGGACGGTACCGTCGTCGACGACCTTGCCGCGCTCGTCGCACCAGGGCGTGTAGTAGACCTGGCCGACCGCCATCTTCGTCGCATCGCGGGTGATCACCCGGTCGACCAGGGCGAGGGCGTCGGGCCCGGTCAGCCGGTACTTGTACAGCGGGCTGACGTCGATGAGCGCGGCCGCCTCGCGAATCGCGTTGTACTCGATGTCGTGGGCGTCTGCGTAGACCGACGAGGCGAAGTAGCCCGACCACTCACGCCACTGCTGCTTGCGGTTGAGGGGCGCGGTGCGGGTATGGAGCGCGGTGCCGACGCTCAACGGGCGACCTCCTCGGGCGGCCAGGGAACGCCTCAAGTATGCATGGAACGTATGCAGCCGGATGGCGGGCGAGTCAGCCGTAGGCGAGCACCGGTACGCCCTGCGCCTCGAAATCGCGCGGGTTGCGGGCAACGACGGTGGCCTCGAGCGACCAGGCGACACCGGCGATGATCGCCGGACGATGCCGGGGCCGACCGGCTAGACTGCGTCCATCCCAGGCAGACCGCATCGTCCGCCGGCGACCCCGGGACTGGTCGCCCTCGTGACGGCACAGGAGGGTTGCGTGCCCGAGCGCTACGACGCCGTCATCGTCGGCGGCGGCCACAACGGCCTCATCAGCGCGGCCTACCTCGCTCGGGCCGGGATGAAGACCCTCGTGCTCGAGCAGAACGCGTATCTCGGCGGGGCGGCCTCGACCGACGAGATCGTGCCGGGATTCCGCTTCAGCCAGATGAGCTACGTGGTGTCGCTCCTCCGACCGGAGATCATCCGCGAGCTGGAGCTGCCGAAGCACGGCCTCGACATCCTGCCGCTCGACGGGACGTTCACGCCCCTTGGCCCAGGCGAGGGACCGGCGGCCGGCGGCGGCGACTACGTCTGGCGTGTCAACGACCACGGCCGGACCATCCGCGAGCTCCGGCGCTGGTCCCTCGCGGATGCCGAGGCGTACGAGGAGTACGGCCAGCTCATGGTCGAGATGGCCAGGTTCATCAAGCCGATCCTGAGCATCGTCCCACCTGACCCGACCGGCCGCGATCCGCGCGAGTTCCTGCCGCTCGGCTCGCTCGTGCGCGACTTCCAGCGCCTGCCGGAGCGCCAGCAGGCGGTCTTCGTCCAGCTGATGACGATGAGCGCGGCCGACTTCCTCGACCAGTGGTTCGAGACGGACCCACTCAAGGCGACGATGTCCGCGTCGGGGATCATCGGCACGTTCCTGGGCATCCGCTCGCCGGGCACCGCGTACGTCCTGCTCCATCACTACATGGGCGAGATCGACGGCGCCTTCCGCGCCTGGGGCATCCCCAAAGGCGGCACCGGTGGGATCAGCGACGCGATCGGCGACGCCGCCCTTGCCCAGGGCGCCGAGATCCGCACGAGCGCCCGGGTCGAGCGGATCACCGTGCGCGACGGGCGAGCGACGGGCGTGGTACTCGAGTCGGGCGAGGAGATCCCGGCCTCGGTCGTGCTCGCCTCGACCGATATCCGGCGCACCTTCCTGGGGCTGCTCGAGCCCGGCACCCTTGATCCGGACTTCGAGGCCGAGGTCCGCCGCTTCAAGTTCCGGGGCAGCTCGGGCAAGGTCAACCTGGCCGTCGATCGCCTGCCCGAGTTCACCTGCCTGCCCGGCGCTGGGGAGCACCTTCGCGGTGCGATCAGCTTCAGCCCTTCGATGGACGACATGGAGCGCGCCTACGACGACGCCAAGTACGGCCGCTGGAGCCGCCAGCCATACGTCGACATGATCATCCCGACCCTGGTCGACCCGACGATGGCACCGCCGGGCAAGCACGTCATCAGCTGCTTCGTCCAGTACGCGCCATACACGCTGGCGCCGGAGATGGGCAGCTGGGACGACAACCGCGAGGCGTTCGGCGACACGGTGATCGACCGGATCGCCGAGTTCGCCCCGAACATCCGCGACATCATCGTCGGCCGCCAGGTTCTCACCCCGCTCGACATCGAGCGGATGACGGGTCTCACGGAGGGCAACATCTTCCAGGGCGAGCTCAGCCTCGAGCAGCTCTTCTTCAACCGGCCGGTGCCGGGCTACGCGCGCTTCCGGACACCCATCCGCGACCTCTGGTTGAGCGGCAGCTCGACCCACCCGGGCGGCGGCATCATGGGCGCGAACGGTCGCCTCGCCGCTCTCGAGGTGCTTCGCAGCCGCGGCCGGAAGGTGGCCTGAGATGGCCCCGCCGACCACGGCCTACGACGCGATCGTCGTTGGCGGCGGCCACAACGGGCTCGTCGCGGCGGCCTACCTCGCGAAAGGCGGCCTGCGGGTCCTCGTGCTCGAGCGTCGCGAGGCCGTCGGCGGTGCGGCGGCGACGAGCGAGCTTGCGCCCGGCTTCCGCGTGCCGACGCTGGCCCAGACCGTCGGGCGCATCCGGCCGGCGGTCGTCCGCGACCTCGAGCTGCGTGCCCACGGGCTCTCGCTCGTGGCGCCGGACGTGCGAGTGTTCGCGCCGTCCGTCGACGGTCGCGCGGTCGTGCTGCGGGGCGACGCGAATCGGACGGCCGAGGGCCTGGCCGACCACTCGATGCGGGATGCGGCCGCCTACGCCGACTTCGATCGTCTCGTCCGCGCGCTCGGCGGCTTCCTGGCCGACCTCATGGGCTCGACGCCGCCGGAGGTGGAGAGCCCGGGATTCGGCGATGCCATGGCCGGGCTCCAGCTCGGACGCCGGTTCCGCGGGCTCGGTCGGGACGATGCCCGGACGGTGCTGCGGGTCCTGCCGATGGCCGTGGCCGACTTCGTCGCCGAAGCGTTCGAGACCGACGCGATCCGGGCCGCGATCGCCTGGCGCGGCGTCCGCTACGCTGCGATCGGGCCGTGGTCCGGCGGCTCGACCGCTCACCTGCTGACCGACTCGGCGGGCAACGATGGCGGCGCCGCCGGCGAGACGGTCTTCGCGCGCGGCGGGCCGGGCGCGCTGAGCGAGGCGCTGGCTTCGGCCGTCCGCGCCGCGGGCGGCGAGATCCGCTGCGCTGCGGAGGTCGCGGCCGTGACCACGACCGACGGTCGGGTCACCGGCGTCGCGCTCTCCTCGGGCGAGGAGATCGGCGCCCGCGCCGTCGTGTCGGGTCTCGATCCGAAGCGGCTGCTGACCGGCCTCGTCGACCCGGTCGCCCTGGGTCCCTCGCTCCGCTGGCGGGCCGGCAACATCCGCACGCCCGGTGTGGTGGGCAAGGTCAACCTCGCCCTCTCCGGCACGCCCCGCTTCCCGGCCGCCGGCGACGACGACCGGCTCATCCGAGGACGCATCGTCGTCGCGCCCGGCATCGATGCGATGGAGCGGGCGTTCGACGCCTCGAAGTACGGCGCGATGTCGGACACGCCGCTGCTGGAGGCGACCATCCCGTCGCTCGTCGACCCGTCGCTGGTGGCCGGCGCCGCCGCCGGCGCCCAGGTCATGAGCGTGATCGTCCAGTACGCGCCCTACCGCCTCCGCGAGGGCTCGTGGGACGAGCGTCGCGAGGAGCTCGGCGACCTCGTCATCCGGACGCTGGAGTCGGTCTCGCCCGGCATCGGCGCGCTCGTCACGGCTCGCCAGGTGCTCACGCCGCTCGACCTCGAGCGCGACTTCGGTCTGACCGGGGGCCATCCGCTCCACGCCGAGCCGACGCTCGATTCGTGGTACGCCTGGCGTCCGCTGTTCGGACACGCCCGCTACCGGATGCCGATCGACGGGCTCTACCTGGCGGGCTCCGGCGCCCATCCCGGCGGCGGCGTTACCGGCTGGCCCGGCCGCAACGCCGCCCGCGAGATCCTGGCCGATCGGAAGCGCTGGCCGAAGGGCTGACGGCGGGGCGGCCAGCGTCGGCCGCCCCGCGGGTCGCCGAGGGGCCGCTCGCCGGTCGGCCCATGGCCCGCACGATAGCCCGCGACGTCGTCACGATGCGGCGGTCTGACCCGCGCCGAGCGCGGTCATCGCCAGCCAGCCGAGTAGGGCGACATCGACGGCGATGCAGCCGATCCGCGAGCTCGGTGGGAGCGCGTCCCAGAAGAGCGCGACGGCGACGAGCGAGACCGCCGCGGAGCCGAGGGCCACCGGGCGCCACCACTCCTGGCCCATGAGCATCCCGGCGGCGGCGAGCACGAACCCGACCGTCGGGCCGATCCAGATCGCGCCAGCGACCGGGCGCGTCACGACCTCGCCGAACGTGTCTGTCAGCAGCCACGATCGGCTCGAGACGCCCTCGAACCGGGCGAGACCGAGGGCAGGCATCCAACCGAGCACGTGGCCGATCCCGTGCGCGGCGATGACACCGGCGATGCCGATCCGCAGGAGCTCGGTGTTCACTGAAGGTTCCTTTCCGGCCAGGTCGCGCCGACTCATCCGAGTCATGTGTACGCTGTATCTCTGGCGTACGTCGTACACTAGTGCTACACTGTACACATGTCAAGCCCCGAATCCCGGAACCCGAACGTGAATGAGCCCGCCGATCCAGTGCTGGCCGCCGATCCGGACTGGCTGCTCGAGACTGAGCAGGTCACACGTCGCCGACGCCGCGAGCCACTGACGAGGGGCGCCATCGTCGTGGCGTCCCTGCGGATCATCGACGACGAGGGCGTCGAAGCCCTGAGCATGCGGCGCCTGGGCCTCGAGCTGGACGTCCGGGCCATGGCGCTGTATCGCCACGTTCGGAACAAGGAGCAGCTCCTCGACCTCATCGTCGAAGGCATCCTCCGTGGGATCGAAGCGCCGCTCCCGACGGGCGACTGGCGAAACGACGCCGCGGCCATCGGGCGCGCGACCCGGGCTGGGCTCATGCGCCACCGGCGAGCCGTCCACCTTGTCGGCTCGCGGCCATGGGTCGGCGCGGCCGGGCTGACCGGGCTCGACGCGACGCTCGGGGTGTTTCGCGGCGCCGGGTTCGATCCCCGGACGACCGTGTACGCCCAGTTCGCGCTCGGCAACTACGTCGGCGGGTTCTGCGCCTGGGAGGCCGCGAACCTCGGGTCCGCGAGCGGCGATCCGGCGGCGCGGTCCGAAGTCCTGGCCGGGTACCGGCAGCTCGTCGCCGGCCTGCCGCCGGAGCGTTTCCCGAATCTCGTAGCCCTGGCCGGGGAGCTGACGGCCGGCACCCTGGACGAACGCTTCGAATTCGGGCTCGCGGCACTGCTCGACGGTATCGCCGCGCTGCGCTGAGGCATCGTCGGGTCGGTCGCCGCCACGCAGGTGCTCGGCCGAGGGGCTGGCCCGGACCGTCGGCCGCCGGGCGTCGTCGGGCGCGGTCAGCGCCGTTCGCGTGTCAGCTCGTCGGTCAGCTCGCGGTCGTGCTCGACCGCCTCGGGATGCTCGGGTCCCGGCGGGCTCGCGACCGGCGAGGCATTCGACCCGCCGGCCTCGACGGCCGGCAGCACCCACATCCAGGAGCGGAGGCGCTTGAGCAGGCGCAGCCCGGTCAGGTCGAGGTGGATCGGGGTGATCGCGATGCGCCGGTTGACCACCGCGTGGAAGTCGGTGCCTGCCTCGGCGACGCCCGATGGCGGTGGGCCACCGATCCAGTAGTACGGGATCCCCCGCGGGTCGAGCCGCTCCACGAGCTCGTCCTGGTAGATCCGCTTGCCCAGGCGCGTGACCTCGAAGCCCTCGCAGGCGTCGGCGCCAACGGCCGGCACGTTGACGTTGATCAGCTCGCCGTCGGCCAGCCCGTGCTCAAGGATGTTGCGCGCAACGACGCCTGCGGCCCGGGCCGCGAGGGTGAAGTCCGGATGCTGGTAGTACTCCTGCGAGATCGCGAAGGATGGGCAGTCGTTGATGACACCCTCCATGGCCGCGCTCACCGTCCCGGAGTAGGTGATGTCGTCGCCGAGATTGGCGCCGTAGTTGATGCCCGAGGCGACGAGGTCGAAGCCCTGGCTGAAGTAGCCGAGGAACGCCAGGCTCACGGCGTCGGTCGGGGAGCCGTCGATCGAGTAACCCGTAGAGCCGTCGCCGAGCAGCCGCTCGCGGACGCGAAGCGGCCGCATCAGCGTCTTCTGGTGGCCGACGGCGCTCTGATTCGTGTCGGGCGCGACGACCGTCACGTCGCCGATCGGGTCGAGTGCCTGCTTCAATGCCAACAGGCCGCGCGACTCGATGCCGTCGTCGTTGGTGACCAGGATCCTCGGGCGACGGGTCCAGTCGTCGAGCGGCCGGGCGATCCTTGGGCGGTGGCGACTGGTGCGCAGGGCCGCGTCGGCGACCGGTTCGCCACGTTCCCGGTCCAGGTCGCGCCGCTCGGAGCGAGCGCGCTCGCGGGTCATGTCGGGCGGTGGATCGCGGTGGTCGCTCATCCGACGGACGGTCTCATTCCGCTGGGTGGGTCTGCGAGGTGGCGGCCGACGTCGGAGCCGATGACGCTGGGCTCTCGACCGCCTGCTCGCTCTCCAGGTCCTCGACATCGGCGTCCTGTCCGGGGGTCGGCTCCCTCGGCACCCTGACCGGACGGCCCTCCCGATCCTCGAGGCGCCGGGCGGCCCGCTCGGTCACGCTCTCGCCCCGCACCTGGCCCATGTAGAAGAAGAAGAAGGCGCTGATGATCGCCGCGATCGGGATCCCGAAGATCGCCCCTGCGATGCCGGCGATCTTGATGCCGATGATCACCGAGGCGAGCACCACGACGGGATGCAGGCCGACCGCGCCGGCCATGACCCGCGGCTGGAGCAGGTTCATGACGATGAACCAGCCGGCGCCCATGATCACCAGTGCCGGGATGATGTCGCCCTGGTCGAAGACGATCGCGACGAGCACGGGAGGCGCCCAGGCGACGAACGGTCCGAAGAACGGGATCGCCATCAGGAATCCGGCCAGGAAGCTGGTCAGGACGGCGAAGTCGAGGCCGAGCAGCATCGAGGTGGCGAAGGCGATCGCCCCGTAGGTGGCGCCGAGGACGAACTGGCCGCGGATGAAGCCGCCGAAGGAGCGCGAGACGCTGCGCTGGAGCAGATCGGTCTCCACCTTGTAGCGCGGCGGCACCAGGCGCAGCAGGAAGTTGAGGATGTTGACCCGATCGACGGCGATGTAGAGGCTGAGGATCAGGATGATGAGCACGTTGCCCATCACGCCGATCCCCGCGACCGCGATCTCCTGGAGGGGACCGAGAACGTCGACCGCGCTGGCCTGGATGGCGCGCAGGATCTCCTGCAGCTGGACCTCGATGTTGATGCTCAGACCGAGCGCGTCGATCCACTGCTGGAACGGCGCCAGGATCTCGGGCAGGTCCTGGCGGATCCGGGGGATGCTGGCGATGAACTCGTTGATCGACTTCACCAGGGTGTCGGTGATGACGAAGAGCAGGCCGAGGATGACGAGGAACAGGAGCACGTAGACGACGACCACCGCGACGGCGCGGTGAAGGCGCGGGATGAGGCGGACGAGACCACTGGCCAGCGGGGCGATCATGAAGGCGATCAGCCAGGCCAGGAAGAAGGTCAGGATCACGTCGCCGAAGGCGAACAGCACCCCGCCGACCAGGCCGACCGCCACGATGAAGGCGATGATCGTCGCCAGGATGAGCAGGGCGTCCACCCAGCGGCGCTGCCGCTCGTCGAACTCGAAGCTCGTCATCGGCGCATGCACTCCCAGGTGCCATGTTGACGGGGAGCGGCTGCTCGCCCCACCCGTGCATGGTAGCGCGCGGGCATCACCGCCCGATCATCGGTCGTCGACCGGCGAGCGGTCCGCCCCAACGGCGCTCCTCCTGGCCGGCGCCATCGCCTTCGGCGCATGCAGCGTGGCCTCGCCGGCGGCATCTCCCTCGATCGAGCCGAGTCCGTCGGCACTGCCGACGGCAACGGCTGCGACGCCGGCATCGCCATCCTCCGCCGCGCCGAGCGCCAGGCAGCCGAGCCCGACGCCCACCGCCTCGTCAGCCGCCGTTGCCGGATCGTGGGAACCGGCTCGACGATTTGCTCGACTCGGCGACCGGCCGATGGACCGCCGGAGCAGCCCTGAACGCCAGCCGGTCGGCGTTCGCGGCGATCCGGCTGAACGACGGCCGCGTCCTCGACGCCTGGTCTGCGACCGCGGCGATGCCGTCCGCCGACCGTCCCGGCGCGGCCGTGCTCCTTGCCGACGGCTCGGTCATCGTGGCCGGTGGGACCGTCCCGCTCGGCGAGGCGGTCGTCGACGCGCCGCCGACGTCGGTCGGCTGGACGGCACAGTCCAGGCCGGAGGAGGCGGCGGGCGGCTGAATCCGCGACGACGCGGGAGCGCGCCGCACCCGGCCGCCCCGTTCGTCGGCCCGATGCCGCCTACCGCAGCCCCATCTTCTCGCGGACCTCGGCGATCGTGGCCGCGGCGATCGGGCGGACGCGCTCGGCGCCGTCGGCCAGGATCCGGTCGACCCTGGCCGGATCGGCCATGAGCTCGGCGTAGCGCTCCCTGGCCTCGGCGTAGCGGGCGATGATCCGCTCCGCCAGCAGCTTCTTCGTATCCACGCAGCCCGTCCGCGCCGTGCGCTCGCCATCCCAGATGGACTCGTAGTCGGCGCCGAAGAAGCGGTGCAGCTGGCAGACGTTGCAGACCTCCGGCCGCCCAGGATCGGTCCGCTTGATGCGCTGGGTGTCGGTGACCATCGAGGTGACCTGGCGGCGGATGACGTCGGGCTCGGCAAGGATGTCGATCGTGTTGCCGACGGACTTGCTCATCTTCCGAGAGCCGTCCGTGCCGAGCACGACGGGCGCGTCCGTGTAGACCGCCTGCGGCTCGGGGAAGGTGTCGCCGTAGCGGGCGTTGAAGGCGCGGACGATCTCGCGCGACAGCTCGAGATGTGCCGCCTGATCGCGGCCGACGGGTACGAGCGACGCCTTGTACAGGACGATGTCGGCCGCCTGCAGGACCGGGTACGTGAGCAGGCCGTGGTTGACGTCCTCCGGCTGGCTCTGGCGCTTCTCCTTGTAGGTCGGCGTGCGCTGGAGCCAGCCGACCGGCGTCACGGTCGCGAAGAGCCACATCAGCTCGGTCACCTCGGGTCGGTGGCTCTGGACGAACAGCGCGCATCGCTCCGGGTCGAGCCCGAGCGCCAGCAGCGAGCTCGCCATCTCACGGGTCCGCACGCGCATCGCGTTGGGGTCGTGGGTGCTCGTGAGGGCGTGGTAGTCGACGATGCAGTAGATCGCCTCGTACTCGTCCTGGAGGCGGACGTAGTTGCGGATGGCGCCCAGGTCGTTACCCAGGTGGACCACGCCCGACGGCTGGATGCCGCTGAAGGTGCGGGGCTTGGTGGGCAGGCCGGACGCGTCCGTGACGCTGGGGCTCGCGGGCTCGGTCGTCATCCGGGCGGAGTGTAGCCGACCGCGCGCGCCGCCTGCCGATGTGCCCGGCGCACCCGCTACCATTCCGCCATCGGATCCGCCCGCGCATTTCGCGCCACCCGAGGCCCGCCCGTGCTGACCAATCGCCCGCCGCTCCGCGTGGCCATCCTCGGTGCCGGCACGGTCGGCCGCGAGGTCCTGCGGGGCCTCACCGAGGACGGCCATCGGATCTCCGCCGGGGCCGGGCAGCCGATCGCCGTCGTGGGCGTCGCAGTTCGGGACATCGCGCGGGCGAAGGGCCGCGGGATCCCTGAGCCGCTGCTCACCGACGCGCCGGCCCACCTGGTGGCCGCCGACGACACCGACCTCATCGTGGAGCTGATGGGCGGCGAGGACCCCGCCTTCACGATCATCGCCGGGGCGCTCGTTGCCCGGAAGCCGGTCGTCACCGCCAACAAGCACGTCATCGCTCACCACGGGCCGGAGCTCGAGTCGATGGCCCGTGCCGGTGGCGTCGCGCTCCGCTTCGAGGCGGCGGTCGGCGGCGGCATCCCGATCCTCGGACCGATCGCCGCGGACCTCGCGGCCAACGAGATCCGGCGGGTTCGCGGAATCGTCAACGGCACGACGAACTTCATCCTGACCCTCATGGCCGAGGAGGGACGCCCCTACGCGGCCGCCCTGGAGGAGGCCCAGGCGCTCGGCTACGCGGAGGCGGATCCGTCGGGTGACGTCGAGGGCGACGACGCGGTCAACAAGCTCGTCATCCTGGCCCGCCTCGCGTTCGGCGAGTGGCTGGCGCCGGATTCGATCGGCCGCCGCCCGCCGACGGTCCGCGGCGTCGGCGAGCCGGGCATCACCGGTGTCGGCGACCTCGAGATCGAGGGCGCCGCCGCGCTCGGCTATACCATCCGCCTGCTGGCCTCGGCCGGCCGCCTCGAAGACGGTCGGATCGCCGCGTCGGTGCTGCCGACCTGCGTGCCGTCGAACAGCCCGTTCGGATGGACGACCGGCGTGACCAACCGGGTCGAGATCGAGGGTCACCCGGTCGGCACGATCCGGATCGCGGGGCCCGGCGCGGGAGGGCCCGAGACGAGCAGCGCCGTGCTGGCCGACATCGTGGCCGTGGCCCGCGGCCTGGGCTCGACCTGGGCGGGGCTGCCACCCGCAGTCGCCTCCGCCGATGGCCCCATCGGCGCCGAGGATGGGCTGGCGGGATCCCGTCACTGGTTCGCCTTCCTGCCGGCGCTCGACCTGGCGGGACGTTCGCTGCCGGCGGCCCTTGACGAGGCGGCAGCCGTGGCGTTCGACGATGGAACCGCCATCCGCAGCGAGCACGTGACGCTCGAGGAGGCGCGCGCCGCGTTCGCCGCCGTCCTGCCGCTTGACGCGGACGTCACGCTCTATCCCTGCGACGACTGAGTCGCTGCGACGATCGAGGACGCCTGCATGCCCGAGCCCGCCGCGACCGCCCTGCGACCCGCCCGGGAGCGACTCACCGATCGCTACCGCCAGTTCCTGCCCATCGCCGACTCAACGCCGGTGGTCAGCCTGGGCGAGGGGTTCACGCCCCTCGTGCGCCTCGAGCGGCTGGGAGCGAAGCTCGGCCTGCGCCGCCTGTACGCCAAGGTCGAAGGCGCCAACCCGACCGGATCGTTCAAGGACCGGGGCATGGTGGTCGCCGTCAGCAAGGCCATCGAGGCCGGTGCCGACGCCATCGTCTGCGCCTCGACCGGGAACACCTCGGCCTCGGCCGCCGCCTACGGCGCGCATACCGGCCTGGAGGTCGTGGTCGTCCTGCCGAAGGGCCAGATCGCCGTTGGCAAGCTGCTCCAGGCGCTCGTCGCCGGGGCGCGAGTCGTGGCGGTCGACGGCAACTTCGACGAGGCGCTCCGGATCGTGCGCGACCTCGCCGACCAGCAGGCTCACCCGATCACGCTCGTGAACTCGGTCAACCCGCACCGCCTCGAAGGCCAGAAGACCGGCGCCTTCGAGGTCTGCGACGATCTCGGCCGCGCGCCGGACATCCTGGCCATCCCGGTCGGCAACGCCGGCAACATCAGCGCCTACTGGGCCGGCTTCCGCGACTATCACTCGGCCGGGCTCATCGGTGCCCTGCCCCGGATGTGGGGCTTTCAGGCCGCCGGCGCCGCTCCGATCGTGCTCGGCCACCCGGTGGAGGCGCCCGAGACGATCGCGACGGCCATCCGGATCGGCAACCCGGCGTCCTGGCGGAAGGCGACCGCAGCCCGGGACGCGTCGGGCGGTCGCATCGACGCCGTGACCGACGACCAGATCCTGGCCGCCTACCGCGACCTCGCCCGCATCGAGGGCGTCTTCTGCGAGCCGTCCTCGGCGGCTTCGCTGGCCGGCGTCCGGGTCGCTGCCGCAGCCGGCGAGCTCGATCCGGACGCGGTCGTCGTATGCGTGCTCACGGGGAACGGGTTGAAGGATCCGAAGACGGCGGAGGCGAGCGTCGGCGCCTTCCTCGAGGCGCCACCGACGCTTGCCGGGGTGATGGAGGTGCTCGGGTGGTGAGCCACTGGCTGGCGGAGCTCGACGGTCGCCGCATCGCGGTCGAGGTGCCCGCGAGCAGCGCCAATCTCGGCGCCGGCTACGACTGCATCGGGGTCGCGCTTGACCTGATCGACCGGATCGAGGTCGAGGTCCTGGGCTGGACGCGACCCGGCGTCGACCTGGCGGTGGAGGGTGAGGGCGCCGACGAGCTGCCCGCGACCGTCCAGAACCGATTCGTCCAGGGCCTCGAGGCTGCCCTCCGCGCCGGACGCGGCGACCTGCCCGAGGGGGTCGGCTGGCGGGTCGAGATGACGAACCGGATCCCGCTGGCTCGAGGGCTCGGATCGTCGGCGGCCGCGACCGTCGGCGGCCTCCTCGCCGGCAATCGCCTGCTCGGCGACCCACTACCGACCACCGAGCTGCTCCGTCTCGCGACGGGAATCGAGGGGCATCCGGACAACGCGGCGGCTGCGCTGCTCGGCGGGTTCGTGGTCGTCGGCGCGATCGACGACGGACTCGAGGCGATCCGCTTCGATGTCCCGCGCGATCTTCGGACGGTCGTGTTCATCCCTGAACGACGCTTCGCGACGAGCGAGATGCGGGACGTGCTGCCGGAGCGGGTGCCGCTGGTCGACGCCGTTGCGAATCTCGGGCGAGTCGCGCTCGGCGTGGCCGGCCTCGCGGCCGGGCGGGGCGAGCTCCTGCGGGCGCTGACCGTCGACAGCCTCCACGAGCGCTATCGGGCCGAGATCTACCCCGAGCTGCCGGGCCTCATCGGCGCGGCGCGTGACGCGGGGGCGCTCGGAGCGTGCCTGTCGGGGAGCGGCTCGGCGGTGATCGCCTTCGCGGACTCGATGTCGCTGCTGAGCCGGATCGAGGCGGCCTTCTCGGCCGTGGCGGCCGACAGCGACCTGGAGGGCCGGGTCGAGGTCGTGGCGCCGCGCAATAAGGGAGCCGCGGTCGTGGCCGGAGACTGAGCGGAGGGCGGGGATGGGCGGCGTCGGCGACCTGATCCAGTCGCTCGGGAACGGGATCTCGAGCCTCGTCCAGGACGCGATGGACTCGATCGGCGCCGCCCTCCGCGGGATCGTCGACGGCTTCGAGTCGCTGGTGCCCTTCCCGCTCTCGCTCCTGGCGATCGCCATCCTGCTGGCCGGGGTCGGCTGGGTGCTCGCTCGGCGCTGACTCGAGACGCTCGAGCGACAGGCGCGCCTCTGCTGGCCGCATCAGCCGGCCATCCGAACGAGGCTCACGACGGTCCCGCGACGGGGCGCCACGGGGTCGGTCTCAGGCGACTGCGGCGCGCTCCTGCACGAAGGCCAGCGTCTCGCGCCAGGCCGCCTCGGACGCCTCCGCGAATTCGACCGCCTCCCGGTCGAAGAAGCTGTGCGGCGCGCCGGGGTAGGTGACGATCCGGTGATCGATGCCCGCCGCGCGGAGCGCCCCATCGAACGCCGCGACGGCCTCCGGCGGGATCCCCTCGTCGGCGCCGCCGAAGATGCCCAGGACTGGCGACTCGAAACGGGCAGCCACCTCGGCCGGAGCCGGGGTGTCGTTGCGCGACGCGCCGATCGGCCAGCCGTAGAAGCCGATCACGCCGGCGAGGTGGAGGCCCAGCGTAGCGCTCAGGAACGACAGCCGGCCACCAAAGCAGAACCCGATCGTGAACAGCGAGCGGACGGCGCCGCCCTCGCCCGAGCGAAGATGGGCAGCCGCGGCGTGGACGTCGGCCGCCAGCCCGGCGAACGTCGTCTGCCGGACGTGGGGCATGTACTCGAAGCTGGCGTCGCGGGCCGATGCACCCGCCGTCCGGCCGAAGTAGTCGATGGCTACCGCGTCGACCCCATGCTCGGCGAACCGCAGGGCCAGCTCCTCGTAGTAGCCGAACAGGCCGCGCACGTCCGGAAGCACGATCATCCCGGCGCCTGTCGGCTCGGCGGCCCTGGCCTCGAACGCCGCAAGGCGGTTGCCGTCGCCGGCGGTGAGGGTCAGCGCCCGCGAGTCGAGCGCCCCGCCGGCGATCGGCGCGATGGGCGGATGAGCGTCGGCATCGAAGCACACGGGTCGAGTCCTCCTGAGGGGCGTGGGCTTCAGGGTAGCGCGCTCGGGGCGGACCGCCATCCGGCCCCCGTCCCTGCCACTGCTAGAATCCCGCCCGATGTCAGCCCCCCTCATCGTCCAGAAGTTCGGTGGCTCGTCCGTCGGCGACGCCGACCGCATCCGCCGGGTCGCCCGCCGGATCGCGCGGGAGCGCGACGCCGGCTCGCGGCTGGTCGTCGTCGTCTCGGCCATGGGCGACACGACCGATGAGCTGCTCGCGCTCGCGGCGGCCGTCACGGACGATCCGGATCCGCGTGAGCTGGACCTGCTGCTCGCCACCGGTGAGCACCAGAGCGCCACGCTCGTGTCGATGGCGCTGCACTCGCTCGGCGTGCCGGCCATCAGCCTGACCGGCGCCCAGGCCGGCATCACCACCGACGGCCGCTACGGCAAGGCCCGAATCGCCGGCGTGGACCCGGCCCGGATCCATGGCGAGCTGGCGACCGGCAAGGTCGTCATCGTGGCCGGGTTCCAGGGCATCAGCCGGGTGAGCCTCATCGGCGTCGGCGGCGGAGATGACGGCCGTGCGCTGCCTGAGGTGAACCTGGCCGAGACCACCACGCTTGGGCGGGGCGGCTCGGACACGACCGCCGTCGCCCTGGCCGCCGGCCTCGGGGCGGATCGCTGCCAGATCTTCACCGACGTCCGCGGCATCTACACGGCCGACCCCCGGATCGCCCCGGCGGCCCGCCAGCTTCCGATCATCGGTTACGAGGAGATGCTCGAGCTGGCCCACCAGGGCGCCCAGGTCATGCAGGTTCGGGCGGTCGAGCTCGGCTGGGTGAACGACGTCGTCATCGAGGTCCTCAGCTCGTTCGAGGATGTCCCGGGCACGCTCATCAAGGAGGACCCGCTCGTGGAGCAGCGCAACAAGGTTCGCGGGCTGGCCCACGACCGCAACGTCGCCAAGGTGACGCTGGTCGAGGTCCCCGACCAGCCGGGGGTGGCCGCGGCCGTGTTCGAACCACTCGCCGAGGCCGGCATCAATGTCGACATGATCGTCCAGAACATCGGGCACGGCGGCGCGACCGACCTCTCGTTCACGATCCCCGAGGTCGACCTGGCGAAGGCCAAGCGAGTGCTCGACCCGATCGTCCGGGAGCTCGGATTCCGCGAGCTCACGACCGATTCGGCGGTCGCCAAGGTGTCGATCGTCGGGGCCGGCATCCACAACGCGCCCGGCTATGCGGCCCGCATGTTCCGCACCCTGGCCGCGGCCGGCGTGAACATCGAGATGATCTCGACCTCCGAGATCCGGATCACCTGCATCAT
>Ga0210334_10184448_pt1 | contig 37601 bp, 37 predicted proteins | sample S306metaT_FD_164440 | JGI IMG/M metagenome (GOLD analysis project Ga0210334, IMG submission 164440) | Metatranscriptome of estuarine sediment microbial communities from the Columbia River estuary, Oregon, United States - S.306 (Metagenome... | ecosystem: Environmental > Aquatic > Marine >... | reverse complement strand
GCTGGTGCTCGCCGCCTTGGCCGGCGAGCGGGAGTGGATCTTCCGCCACGGCGAGGTCGTCTACCTGCGCACCGCGCCCGTGGACCCCCGCGATCCCTTCCGCGGCGACTTCGTGCGCCTGCATTACGAGGCCAACGTCGTCGGCATCGAAGGCCTCGATCCGGCGTTGCGCGGCAAGCCCCTGGAGCGCCATACGGTCCTCTTCACCCAACTCCGTCCCATGGGCGAGGGCGTGTACGAGGCGGCGGGCGCCACGCTCGAGCCCCCCGCCGAGGGTCCCTATCTGCGCGGGCGGGTGGAGCAGCACTGGCGCGCCGGCCGCCAAGCGGCTGCGGGGCCCGTGTTCGTGAAGTACGGCGTCGAGCAGCTCTACGTGGAGCAGGGCCGCGGCAAGGAGATCGAGGAGCGCCGTGGGCGGCGCGCCGACCTGCAGGTGCCCATGGAAGTGGAGCTCGCGGTGAGCGGCTCCGGCAAGGCGGTGATCCGCGGCTACCGGTGGAGCCGGCTGGGCCTCAAGCTGGAGGTGGTGCGGGCGCCGGCGCGGCGCGACCGCAACGCACCGCCGCTACTGGGCCCCCGCAGCCCCAAGCTGCGGCTCACCCTCGCCAACGTCTCCGACGCGCCGCTCTCCATCGCCGACCCGGGCGAGCACTGCGCGCTGCGCCTGGTGGCCTCGGAATGGATGATGGAGTCCCTGGCGCCCGCGGACACCGGATGCGAGGGCCGGCCCGCAGCGCCCTCCGATGTCATCGTGCTCGCGCCGGGCCAGTCCCACGGCATGGAGCTGGACCTCGCCGAGCCCCGCTGGCATGTGCTCGCCGACGGCAAGGCGACGGAAATCGGCGCCCTCACCCGGGTCACCCAGTTCCGCATCGAGTACCGCGCGCCGGAAGGGCTCGCCGCCACGCCGGCCCTGTGGCGCGGCCGTCTCGCCTCCCCCCGCTTCAACGCCACCGGCGTCGTGGACTGAGGCGCCGGCCGGGCGCCCAAGCGCCGTTAAGGAAGGCCCGCGAGTTGGGCCGATCGCCCGGGTGGTAGGAGAGTCCATCGGCCCGGCTTGTGCGCCCTCAGGGTCCTGAGTAAATTTACTCATAGCACTGAGTATTTCGTCATGACCTATCGGCGCCTCACACCCAGGTCCATGATGTGGTTCGTCGCCGTTTCGATGAAGGGCAGGCGCCCCGGCGGATCCGGCTGCATTTCTTGCGCGAGGAAGTCATCGCGGCGTGAAGCTCTTGCGGGACCAAATGTTGGTGCCCGGCCGTGGATGCCGACAGGCTCCAGTAGTAAACTTCTGCCATTGTCAGGCGCGGAGATCGGCGGCATGAAGCGCGAATTCGACGTGGTGATCGAAAGGGACAGCGAGGGCTACTACGTCGCCTCAGTCCCCGCGCTTGCCGGGTGCCACACGCAGGCTCGATCCCTCGATGAGCTCATGGAGCGCGTCAAGGAGGTGATCGAGCTGTGTCTGGAGGCCCAGGGCGACACGGCGGGTAGCCTCGAATTCGTGGGCGTTCAGCGGGTTTCCGTGGTGACCGGTGAAGCTGCCTAGCTTTACCGGCCGCGATCTGATCGCGATTCTCGGCAGGGCAGGTTTCAGCGTCGTTCGCACCAAGGGCAGTCACCATTTTCTCCGGCATCCCGACGGGCGCGTTACCGTCGTGCCGGTGCACGCCGGCGAGACCATTGGCCCCGGCCTGCTTGCGAAGATTTTGAAGGACTGCGGGCTTTCGCGCGACGACATCGACGCACTGCGTTAGCGCTGCCCTTCCGGCACGGCCTCAGAACCCCGTATTTCCGGCCTCGATCGGGGACCGGGCGTTACGCCACCCCATCCCCGCTCCGTGCTAGCATGGCCTGACACCCGGACTCCCCCATGCGCACCGTAGACCTGGCCATCGTCGGCGCCAGCTTCGCCGGCCTCGCCTGCGCCAAGGCCGCCGCCGCCCGCGGCGCCGCCACCGTCGTCCTCGAGCGCAAGCCCCGGGTCGGCGATCGCCCCCACACCACGGGCATCGTGGTCAAGGAAGCCGCCGACGAGTGGGACATCCCGCGCCGCCTGACCCGCAAGCTCCACGGCGTGCGCCTCTACAGCCCTTCCCTGGAGCGCCTCGACCTCGCCTCCCCCGGCTATTACTTCCTCGCCACCGACACCCCCGGCGTCCTCGCCTGGCTCGCCCGGGAGGCCGCCGGCGCCGGCGCCCAGGTGCGCCCCGGCTGCCCCTTCACCGGCTCCCGCCGGGGAGGCCCGGGCTGGGAGCTCCCCGGAGCGGACCTCGCCGCCCGCTATTTGGTGGGCGCCGACGGCGCCCGCTCCGCCGTCGCCCGGGAGCTCGGCCTGGGGCGGAACCGCGAATTCCTGGTGGGCGCCGAGATCGAGTTCCAGGGCGTCGCCGGCCTGGACCAGGACTGCATGCACGTCTTCCTCGACAGCCGCCTCGCCCCCGGCTACATCGGCTGGGTCCTGCCCGGGGTCGGCATCACCCAGGTGGGGCTCGCGGCGCGCCAGCCCCGGCGCCCGAACCTCCCCGGCTTCCTCGAGAAAGTCTCCCGGGTCTTCGACTTCTCCAGCGCCCTCCGCGTCGGCCAGCGCGCCGGCCTCATCCCCTGCGGCGGCCCGGTGCGTCCATTCGCCCGGGAGGGCGCCCTGCTCCTGGGTGACGCCGCCGGCATGGTCTCGCCCCTCACCGCCGGCGGCATCCACGCCGCCCTGGGAATCGGCCGCCTCGCCGGCGTCGCCCTGGCGGATCACCTGCTGGACGGCGCCCCCGAGCCCGCCGCCGCCCTGCGCCGCGCCATGCCCGGCTTCCGCTTCAAGCGCCTGCTGCGCGCCGGCTACGACCTCCTGCCCCGGACCGAGCGCCTGTTCCGTCACCCCCGCGCAGGCGCGGGTTCAGCGTCCTTCTCCGCCGCCGACTTTCTCTTCGCTCTGCCCGCCTTCCGCCACCTCGCCCAGACCATCTTCTTTCACCACCGCGGCCTGCTCTCCGCCGAAGCGTGGCGGGACATCCTGCATCTGGCGGACCGCTGACCTTAGATGCCGCCTTTGCTCATTTTTTCCCCTAATTTTCGGTTGGCGCCTCATCCGCTGAGCCACTAATTCGCCTATGATTTCCATAGCGATTCCATTCCGAACCGGCAAGCCGAGGTCGCAGCCATGGCAACGAAATACGAACCTCTCGAGGAATACCTCCGGCGAATTCCTTCCGCCACGAAAGACGTGAGCCTGACCTTCCGCCAGATCGCCGGCATTCTGGGAAGCGAATTGCCGAGATCCGCGAGAGAATTCCGCCCCTGGTGGGCCAATCAGCAGCGAACCCAAAACCATCCGCAGGCACGCGCATGGCTCTCCGCCGGCTTTTCGGTCGATGGCGTCCAACTTGGAGACAACGGTTGGGTTCGATTCCGGCGATCAGGGCCAGCAGAAGCGCCATCAACGGGTCTCCGGTCCACCAGCAGGCGGGTACCCCCGTCGGGTCACCCAACCCAGAACACCAAACAGCCCGGCTTGCCCACAAGGAACGAATCCTCGCCCCCGCCGCGAAAGGGCGCCAATGCAGGCTCCGTCTTTCTCGTTTCCTGCGTGTCCGAGAAGCGCGACCGGCCCGCCGCTGCGCGAGACCTGTACCTATCCGCTTGGTTCCTCAAGGCGCGCCGGCATGTCGAGGCCAGCGGTATGCCTTGGTTCATCCTCTCGGCAGAGCATGGGCTGCTGAACCCGGACACCGTCACTCGCCCTTATGAAAAGACGCTGAACACGATGGGCGTCGCTGAGCGCCGCGCCTGGGCCCAGCGGGTGATCAGGCAAATGGGGACGGACCTTCCCCCCGCAAATCGCATCGTCGTGCTGGCCGGGCAGCGGTACCGCGAGTTTCTGATGGGCTACCTCTCGAACCGGTTTGCTGATGTGGAAGTGCCGTTGGAAGGGTTGCGGATCGGCGAGCAACTGAGCTGGCTCGCCAGCCACTGACTCTCAATGGGCCGGCTTGATGACCTTATCCACTTCTACGACATGCTTGCCGATCTCGAGCGGCGGCTGGGAGGGACACGCACGCTTGGTGACGGACCGGTTGCGATCAAATGGCCGGCGCGGGGCGTTTATTTCTTTTTCGAGCCGGGTGAAACCCGCTCCGACTCGGGAAGCGGTCCGCGCGTGGTGCGCGTTGGGACTCATGCCCTGACCCCCCAATCGCGGACCTCCCTGTGGAATAGGCTCTCCCAGCACCGGGGAGTAACGAAGGACGGGTCGGGCAATCATCGCGGCTCGATATTCCGGCTGATCGTGGGCGCGGCCATCAAGCAAAAGATCGGGGACGAGGAACCCCGCTCCTGGGGCATAGGCAGTGATTCCGGCAAGGCGGCCGCAATGCTGGGCATGACAAGGGAGCAGGTAAAGGCCACCGAAAGGGCGCTCGAGCGCCGGGTGAGTGAGCATATCCGAGCTATGCCATTCCTTTGGCTGGCTGTGGAGGACGCCCCCGGCCCGGGTAGCGCCCGCGGTGTAATCGAACGGAACAGCATCGGTCTCCTGAGCAATTGGGGAAAGGCGCCCCTGGACTCGCCCTCCGCCCTTTGGCTCGGGCGTTTCGGCGACCGGGAACGGGTGCGCAACTCCGGCCTATGGAACAACAACCACGTGGATGAGGGTTACCGACGCGAGTATCTGCAGATTCTGGCCGAACACGTCCAGCGTGTGTAAGGGCGACGACTCCCGGTGGGGACGTCCTCGACGGGATAAGGGGGAGTTCTCGTGAAACTTGTTACGGATAGACAAGGCATCATCAATAACATTCGTCAGCTTCAACGATACGCAACCTCTCCCGACCCGGAAGAGAGGCGGTTTCACCAAGGTCTTATCCGCCGCGGGCGTTGCTTTGTGTACCTGCGGGAGGGCGACTCCTACGTGTTCGCGCCAAGCCGATTCGTGGGTTATGAGTCAAACTCCCATACCGCCCACGCTAGAAACCCCGACAAGGATGGCCGCGTGACCAATCCGGCCCTGAACCATATTCTTGGCTGTCTCCCGGAGGCCAATGAAGAACTCGAGGTGGCTTACCGCCGATACTGTGCCCGTCACGGCATTGACCCAGGCAGGCAAAAACGGACGTACTGGCGACACCCCGTCTGAAAGAGGGTGCATCCGCCCTGAACGCACAAGCGGAGATTTCACGATTCACAAGCGACTGGCCCCGATGTTGTTCGGGGCCAGCGAAGGATTTGTTGACCTATGAGGGGACGGACCGTGTCATTTACCCGTGGAGGAGAAAGGAAGCGAAAGGAGTTCGTCTGGCGTCTCGATGCGACGTCGGAAACGGTAAACATTGAGAATGAAAAAGGCAGGAAGCTCGCCTATACGGTCGGGGAGGTGCGTGAAATTCTGCTGGCCCTGCGCCGCCAGTTCGGGGCCGACTTCTTTCCTTTCGCAAATAACGTCGAGCGCCTGGGCAATGGAACCGAGAGGCCTGGTCTGGGAACGACCATGCTGGACCTGCTAGGCCACAACGTCGCCAAGGCCCAGGGAGCCAGCTATCTGGGAGTCGTTCTCGAAGAAGCCGGTATCCTTTGCTGGAATGGCCGGCACCGGGGAATCGAGTGGCGGCTGGAGGATCCAGACCTTAGCCGGGCGGCGGTCAAGGCGAAGCTCGGGTGGCGACCCCGAGACAGCTAGGCGCAGGCCAAACTTTGGGGCTTTGGCGTGCGGGCCGGGGTGAGCTAGCAAAACCCACCCTCCCCGGCCTTGAATTGGCGAATACGAGTTTTGGCGGCCGCCTCGATCTATCCGCATGATCCGGCCTGCGCCTGGGGGACCGGCCCAACGCCGGTCGTGCCGTCCGTCGGAAATTCCTCGTCCCCATAAACGCGGGTCCTGCTTTATCATATTCGCCGCATAAGCTCTTAAATACCTAAAACAAATACCTCCATGGCACGCTCAACTTCCCGCAAGCCAAATAACGAGACCGCCGCCACCGTCGGCTACGAAGCCCAGCTCTGGCAGATGGCCGACGCGCTGCGGGGCAGCATGGACGCCGCCGAGTACAAGCATGTCTGCCTCGGCCTGCTGTTCCTGAAGTACATCTCCGACGCCTTCGAGGAGAAGCACGCCGCGCTGCTCGCCGAGAAGGCCCAGGGCGCCGATCCCGAAGACCCCGATGAGTACCGCGCCCAGAGCATCTTCTGGGTGCCGCCCGAGGCGCGCTGGCCGCACCTGAAGGCGCAGGCGCGCCAGAGCACCATCGGCCAGCTCATCGACGATGCGATGGCCGGCATCGAGCGCGACAACCCGGCGTTGAAGGGTGTGCTGCCCAAGGACTACGCCCGCCCCGCGCTCGACAAGCAGCGCCTGGGCCAGCTGATCGACATGATCAGCAACATCAAGGTCGGCGACGAAGCCAGCCGCGCCAAGGACGTGCTCGGCCGCGTCTACGAATACTTCCTCTCGCAGTTCGCCAGCGCCGAGGGGAAGAAGGGGGGCGAGTTCTACACGCCGCGCTGCGTGGTGAAGCTGCTGGTCGAAATGCTCGAGCCCTACCGCGGCCGCGTCTACGACCCCTGCTGCGGCTCGTCGGGCATGTTCGTGCAGTCCGTGGAGTTCATCCGCGCTCACGCCAAGGGCAACGGTCATGGCGGCAACACCGGCGCCAAGGCCAAGGCCGACATCTCGATCTACGGCCAGGAGTCGAACTACACGACCTGGCGCCTGGCGCGCATGAACCTCGCCATCCGCGGCATCGACAGCGGCCAGATCGCGCAGGGCGACACCTTCCACAACGACCGCCACCCCGACCTGAAGGCCGACTTCATCCTCGCCAACCCGCCGTTCAACATCTCCGACTGGGGAGGCGAGCGCCTGCGTGACGACAAGCGCTGGCAGTACGGCGTGCCGCCCGCGGGCAACGCCAACTTCGCCTGGGTGCAGCACATCGTGCACCACCTCGCCCCCGCGGGCGTGGCCGGTTTCGTGCTCGCCAACGGCTCGATGTCGTCCAACCAGTCCGGCGAGGGCGAGATCCGCAAGAGCCTGATCGAGGGCGACCTCGTGGACTGCATGGTCGCGCTGCCGGGCCAGCTCTTCTACTCGACGCAGATCCCCGCGTGCCTGTGGTTCCTCGCGCGCGACAAATCAGGCCGTCATTCCCGCGCAGGCGGGAATCCAGTGTCTTTGCGAGACCGCCGCAGCCACGTGCTCTTCATCGACGCGCGCAAGCTCGGCGCCTTGGTGGACCGCACCCACCGCGAGTTGACCGACGAGGATGTCGCCCGCATCGCCAACACCTACCACGCCTGGCGCGGCGAGAAGGAGGCGGGCGAGTACGCCGACGTGCCCGGCTTCTGCAAGAGCGCGCCGCTGGACGAGGTGCGCAAGCACGGCCACGTGCTCACGCCCGGACGCTACGTCGGCGCCGAGGCGCAGGAGGACGATGGTGAGCCGTTCGAGGAGAAGATGCAGCAGCTCACCGCGACGCTGCGCGAGCAACAGGCAGAGGCCGCGAAGCTGGATGCCGCGATTGCCGCCAACCTGAGGGAGCTTGGGTATGGCGGCTAGCTCGTCGCGGCGGGTCCTGGGCGACTACTTCACGCTTCAGCGAGGCACGACCTACAAGGGTCGACTCTTGGGCATGCCCGGACCTGTATTGCTCGGCCTCGCGACGATCCAACGAAACGGCGGCTTCCGAAGGGACTCGCTTCAGACCTACGGCGGGGACTCGCCCGACAAGCTGCTCGTTCAGCCCGGCGAGTTGTACTTGTCCTTGAAGGATGTGACGCAGTCGGCTGATCTGTTGGGGGCCGTTGCGCGCTTGCCGCGCGATCACTCGCCGGGGCGACTGACGCAGGACACCGTGAAGCTTGAGCCTAAGGCTCCTGACGTTCCGCTCGATTACCTCTACTGGCTCCTGAGGACACCGCAGTACCGAGGCTACTGCCGTTCGCACGCGACGGGCACAACGAACCTCGGATTGGCGCGCGATGACTTTTTGGCATTCCCCGCGCCTGAGCCGTCGTCTGAGCAACTGGGAGTCGTCGACACCCTCACCGCGCTAGACGACAAGATCGAGCTGAACCGGCGGATGAACGAGACGCTGGAGGCGATGGCGCGCGCGCTTTTCAAGTCGTGGTTCGTGGACTTCGACCCCGTCCGCGCCAAGGCCGAAGGCCGCGACCCCGGTCTCCCCAAGCCCCTCGCCGACCTCTTTCCCGCCCGCCTCGTCGACTCCGAACTCGGCGAGATTCCGGAGGGGTGGAAGGTTACGCGGTTCGCAGACACGATTGACATCGTCGGCGGGGGTACACCCAAGACCTCGGTCGCGGAGTATTGGGACGGCGATATCCCGTGGTTCTCAGTCGTGGATGCCCCAACGGGTTCCGAAGTCTGGGTTGTGGATACGGAGGAGAAGGTAACGCGCGCCGGTGTCGAGAACTCGTCCACGCGCGTTCTCCCTGTGGGAACGACCATCATCTCAGCGCGGGGAACTGTTGGGCGAATCGCACTGGTCGGAATACCCATGGCCATGAATCAATCTTGCTATGGGCTCCGAGGTCGAACTGGAGCGAAAGGGTTCTTCAACTACTTCGCGACTCGGGAACTGATCGCGCGTCTCCAACAGCACGCGCACGGTTCCGTATTCGACACAATCACCCGCGACACGCTCGCCGGCATACAGGTACCAGTGCCGCCGGCCGAGCTGATCGACGAGTTTGAGAAGCAAGCCGGCCCATGTCTCGGGCGTATCCGAGCAGGGTTGCTGGACACGCGCACTCTCGCCGCTTTGCGCGACGCTCTCCTGCCGAAACTCATCTCTGGCGAAGTGAGGGTGGTCCGCGGATCAAGACCCGTTGTCGAGGAGGCGTGATGTCATCATCGACATTGACAAGTCTGGCCATGCTTAAGGTCAACATAGATAGAGGTCAGGACTATCTTGATTACCTGAGGCCTTTTATTCTTCAGGTCCTTGTCGACCACAATCCAGACCCTGTGACTGATCGCGTCATTCGCGACTTCCTGCGGCTCCAATTTGGTCTTGAGATCCCGGACCGCGCGGTACAGGTCGTTCTGAAGCGACTCTCCAAGACGTATCCACTCACGCGCGCGAGTGGCGTCTATCGCATCACGGGGACGATCCCGGATCCTGGAGTTGCCGCGGAGAAAGCTCAGGCAGTGCGCCACATTGATGCGGTGGTGGCGGGCCTGATCGAATTCTCTAAGAGCACTGCCAGACCACTAGATACACCAGACCTTGCGGTAGCGGCGATTTGCACATTCCTCGCCGAGTTCGATGTTCAGTGCCTTCGTGCATTCCTCCGGGGCACGGCCATCCCCGGCACTGACCAAAAGCACGGCATCGATTTGGTGCTGGTGAGCGAGTACGTCTTAAATCTTCAGCGGACTAACCCAGAGAGGTTCCATAGCTTCCTCATTCTCATGCAAGGCCACATGCTTGCGAACGCTCTATTGTGTCCGGACCTTCACTCAGCGCCGGCAACCTACAACGCGGTTGCGTTTTACTTGGATACTCCTTTGCTTGTTCAGCAACTCGGTCTCGAGGGTGAGCCGAAGCGGGCAGCGATCGATAGCTTGATCGACCTCTTGATCAATTTAGGCGGCACGGTTGCAGCCTTTTCCCATTCGCGTGATGAACTGGAGCGCGTATTGCGTGGTGCCGCCGAGAACGTAGACAGTTTAAGCGGGCGCGGGTCGGTCATCCTGGAGGCTCGCCGCAGTCACAAGACAAAATCAGACCTCCTTTTGTTGGTTGGACAGATTGACGAAAGACTTGCGGCCGCTCGCATCGCGGTCAAGGAGACTCCGAGATACGTCGGCGCATTTCAGATCGACGAGTCAGCCTTTGCGCAAGCGCTGCAGGATGAGGTGGAGTATTTCAATCCACGGGCGAAGGACTTCGATATCAACTCCGTCCGAAGTATTTATGCTCTGAGAAAGGGCGCCGCGCCTTTTGTGCTGGAAAAGTCGAAGGCAGTCCTCGTTACAAGTAATTCCGGCTTCGCCCGAGCGGCGTACCAGTATGGGCAGAGGCACGAAGAGTCGCGGGAAGTCTCAAGCGTAATCACGGACTTCAGTTTGGCGAACATGGCGTGGCTGAAAGCACCCATGGGAGCACCCTCCCTGCCAATGACGGAAGTGCTTGCTTTCGCCTATGCGGCGCTTAGACCGTCTAAAGGGCTTCTGGCGAAGTTCCTGGAGGAAATGGATAAGCTTGAGAAGCAAGGAAGGATATCGGCGCGTGATCACCAACTCCTTCGCAGTAGTACGCTTGCGCAGGAGGAGTTAATGCGATTGACTCTCGGAGACGAGGCTGCGCTGACTGAGGAGTCCGTTACCGAGACGCTGAGGCGGATCTCGAGCGAAATAAAGAGCGAAGAATCAGAGAAGCTTTCCGCGGAGCAGCGGCAACATCGCGAAACGCAGGGCCGGTTGGCCGCTCTAATAGGAGAGCGCGAAGCACTACAACAGCGGGAGTTTTGGCGATGCAGTCGCATGGCAAAGGCGCTCGCATGGGGCGTATCTGCAGTTCTATTCCTAGTGCTTGTTGCCGGAATAGTGGGTGGCTTCGGCCTTCAGGCTAACGAGCCGGTTGTTGGATGGGTACTCGTCGTTGGTGCGGCTGGCTTGGCGTGCGCATCCTTGGCGAATTTGGTGCTTGGGAGCACCGTCAGGCAGCTACATCGAGACGTGGAGACGAAAGCGCGCGTTTGGCTTCTACGTCGACGCATGAGTGCCTTGGGAATTGACCTCAGCGCTTCAAAATGAGCCGCCATTTCGGCGAATCCGTCGTCGAAGAAGCCGCGCTGACTTGGCTCGAAGAGGTCGGCTGGCAGGTCAGGAGCGGCGCCGAGATCGCCCCCGGTGAACCTGCGGCCGAGCGCGACGACTACGGGCAGACAGTCTTGTCGCAGCGGGCGCGCGATGCGCTTGCGCGACTCAACCCGGCCTTGTCCGCCGAGGCGCTGGAAGATGCGTTTCGCAAGTTGACGCGCCCCGAAGGGGCGGACCTCATCGTGCGGAATCGTGCGCTGCAACGCTTGCTGGTAGATGGCGTGACAGTCGAGTACCGCGATGCCGCGGGCAGCATCCGGGGCGCGCAGGCGCGGGTGATCGACTTCGACGATCCGGCAGGCAACGACTGGCTGGCGGTGAGCCAGTTCAGCGTGGTCGAGAACAAGCACTCGCGGCGGCCGGATGTGGTGCTATGTGTGAATGGTCTGCCGCTGGCAGTGCTGGAGCTGAAGAACGCTGCCGCCGAGAACGCCACCATCTGGAGCGCCTTCCAGCAGCTCCAGACCTATCAGGAGGAGCTGCCGACGCTGTTCGCGCCGAACGCGCTGCTCGCCGTGTCAGATGGGGTGGATGCGCGCGTGGGCACGCTCGGCGCCGGGCGCGAGTGGTTCAAGCCGTGGCGCACCGTTGCGGGCGACACATTGGCCGGGGCGCATGTGCCCGAGTTGCAGGTGGTGATCGAGGGCCTGTGCGCGCCGCGGCGCTTTCTTGACCTGCTGCGCGACTTCATCGTGTTCGAGGACGACGGCGGCCGCATCGTCAAGAAGATGGCCGGCTACCACCAGTTCCACGCGGTGCAGGTGGCGGTGGGAGAGACGCTGAGGGCTGCGCAACTGCAATATGGCCCGCTTGGCATAAAGGGCGAGCAGGGTCGGTATGAAGCCGGCAAGCAGCCGGGTGGCAAGCTTGGCGACCGGCGCGTGGGCGTGGTTTGGCATACGCAGGGCTCGGGCAAGAGCCTGACAATGGCGTTCTACGCCGGCTGCATCATCCGCGAGCCGGCGATGGGCAACCCGACGCTGGTCGTGCTCACCGACCGCAACGACCTCGATGACCAGCTCTTCGCCACCTTCTCGCGCTGCCGCGACCTGCTGCGCCAGCCGCCGGTGCAGGCCGAGAGCCGCGCGCACCTGCGCGAGCTGCTGAGCGTGGCCGCGGGCGGGGTGGTGTTCACCACCATCCACAAGTTCTTCCCCGAGGAGAAGGGCGACCGGCACCCGACGCTCTCCGAGCGGCGCAACGTCGTGGTGATCGCCGACGAGGCGCACCGCAGCCAGTACGACTTCATCGACGGCTACGCGCGCCACCTGCGCGACGCTCTGCCGCACGCTTCGTTTATCGGCTTCACCGGCACGCCGATCGAGCTGCAGGCCGCCAACACGCGCGCGGTGTTCGGCGACTACATCAGCGTCTACGACATCCAGCGCGCGGTGCAGGACGGCGCCACAGTACCGATCTACTACGAGAGCCGGCTGGCCAAGCTGGCCCTCGACGAGGCCGAGCGGCCGAAGATCGACCCCGGCTTCGAGGAGGCCACCGAGGGCGAGGAGGTCGAGCGCAAGGAGAAGCTCAAGACCAAGTGGGCGCAGCTCGAAGCCGTGGTCGGCGCCGAGAAGCGCCTGGAGCTGGTGGCCAGGGACATCGTCGAGCACTTCGAGAGGCGCCTGGAGGCGATGGACGGCAAGGCGATGATCGTCTGCATGAGCCGGCGCATCTGCGTGGAGCTGTACCGCGAGATCGTGAAGCTGCGGCCCCAGTGGGAAGGTACCGACGATGATCACGGCGAGCTCAAGGTGGTGATGACCGGCTCGGCCTCCGACCCGGCCGACTGGCAGCAGCACATTCGCAACAAGCCGCGGCGCGAGGCGCTGGCGAATCGCTTCCGCGACCCAAAAGACGCGTTCAAGCTGGTGCTGGTGCGCGACATGTGGCTCACGGGCTTCGACGCGCCGAGCCTGCACACGATGTACATCGACAAGCCAATGCGCGGGCATGGGCTCATGCAGGCCATCGCTCGCGTGAACCGCGTGTTCAAGGACAAGCCCGGCGGGCTGGTGGTGGACTACCTCGGCCTGGCGCAGGAACTGAAGCAGGCGCTCGCCACGTACACGGAGAGCGGTGGAACCGGTCGAACGGCGCTGGACCAGGACGAGGCGGTCGCGGTGATGCTGGAGAAGCACGAGGTCTGTGCAGGGCTCTTCCACGGCTTTGACTGGTCGAAGTGGACGACCGGCGCGCCGACCGAGCGCCTCGGCCTGCTGCCCACCGCGCAGGAACACATCCTGGCGCAGGAGGGCGGCAAGGAGCGCTGTGTGGGCGCGGTGCGCGAGCTGTCGCAGGCCTTCGCACTGGCGGTGCCGCACGCCGAGGCGCTGCGCATCCGCGACGACGTGGCCTTCTTCCAGGCGGTGCAGGCGGTGCTCGCCAAGCGCGCGCCCGGCGACGCGCGGCCCGAAGAGGACATCGAGCATGCGGTGAGGCAGATCATCTCGCGCGCCGTGGCGCCGGAGGGTGTGATCGACATCTTCGCCGCGGCCGGGCTGGCGAAGCCCGACATCTCGATCCTCTCGGAAGACTTCCTGGCCGAGGTGCGCGGCTTGCCGCAGCGCAATCTGGCAGTGGAGTTGCTGCAGAAGCTGCTGAAAGGCGAGCTGGCCACACGGCGGCGCAAGAACGTCGTGCAGGCGCGCTCGTTCGCCGAGATGCTGGAGCAGACCATCCGCCGCTACCAGAACCGCGCCATTGAAGCCGCACAGGTGATCGAGGAGCTGATCGCCCTCGCCAAGGACATGCGCGAGGCCAACGCACGCGGGGAGGCGCTGAAGCTGTCGGAGGACGAGCTGGCGTTCTACGATGCACTCGAAATCAACGACAGCGCCGTCAAGGTTCTCGGAGAGCCGACGTTGATCAAGATTGCTCGCGAACTGGTTGAAACCGTAAGGAAGAACGTCACCATCGACTGGACCCTGCGCGAGAACGTGCGCGCGCAACTGCGTGTGATCGTCAAACGCATTCTGCGCAAGTACGGCTATCCGCCGGACAAGCAGGAGAAGGCAACCCAGACGGTTCTGGAGCAGGCCGAAGTGCTCAGTGCGGATTGGGCGGTGGCGTGACGGAAGGGTTTTCCTCGTTGTCGAGCTTTCTATGAGGTAATTGCCGAGTTAGGAACATGAACGCTGGGAACGCATTTGGGGATCGGGTAAATGGCTACTAAGCCGATGTGGATGGTGCGGGCCGGGGAGGATGGATACCTGTTCGAGGACTTTCGCTCAGGATCGTTTGCTTCAATCGGCTGGATCGAAATGGGGGACATGAGCGCCCTGAAAACTCGGGAGGAGTTCTCGAAGGCGGTAGAGAGGACCTATCCAGGGTCGCGAAAGATGCAGGTGGCCAATTCAGCAGGCCAGGCGTATCGCTTTGTTCGAGAGATGAAACCGGGCGACCGGATTCTGACCTACGCTCCGGCCCAGCGCGAGTATCTCGTGGGGACAATTACGGGCGATTATGTCTATAAACCTACTCCCACCCACCCCTATCCGCAGGAACGATGCGTCCAGTGGGAAGGGACGGTAAAGCGGGATGATCTATCCGTCGCGGCCCGCAACAGTCTAGGTTTCATTGGGACTCTGTTTCAGGTTCCCCACGAGGCAGCAGAGGAAATCGAGAAGCTGCTTACCGGGCAGCCGGGGAAAGCTCCAGCCCAGGAGAATGCCGAGGAAGATAAGACTCAGGTCGATCTTCTGTTCAAGGACATGCAGAACAAGGCATTCGAGTTCATCAAGGACAAGATCAGCAAGCTCGAATGGGATGAGCTGCAGGAACTGGTGGCCGGGCTGCTCAGGGCTATGGGCTACAAGACACGAATTTCTCCGAGCGGGCCGGACAGGGGAAAGGACATCGTGGCGTCGCCAGACGGTTTCGGTTTCGAGAGCCCGCGAATCGTCGTGGAAGTGAAGCACCGCACGGGCAGCGCCATGGGCTCGCAGGAGATACGCAGCTTCCTTGGCGGGCGACACAAGGACGACAAGGGTCTTTACGTCAGCACCGGAGGATTCTCGAAGGACGCGCGGTATGAGGCCGAGCGCGCGAGCATACCGGTGACGCTGATGGACCTGGATGATCTGGTCAAAGCCATTCTGGAGCACTACGAGGGCATGGACCCCGACACCGCGAGGCTGCTTTCCCTACGCAAGATCTATTGGCCGGGGTGAAAGGCAAGTGACGGCTCGATGGCGTTATGTTCGACTGTGATTCCGGCAGGCGTAATCTGATCGGGAGCGGTCCTCCGGAAACGACCAAGCCTTGAGGGTACTGCGATAGTGGGTTGAGCAAGATGCACTTCTGGGTTGGCATTACCGACAAGGATTGGTTCGAGTACCTATCGGGTCGCAGCCCTGACGAGGTGAACTTCTGGCAACCGTCGGCTAAACGCAGGGCTGCTGCCCTCGACGCCGGAGTTCCCTTCCTCTTTAAGCTTCACGCGCCGCTCAACTTCATTGTGGGGGGCGGCTTCTTCGTGCGCTACAGCGCTCTGCCGGCGCGGGTTGCGTGGGAGGCATTCGGGGAAAAGAACGGTGTTCCTGATTACGTGGCCCTCCGTCGGCGTATCGAGCAGTACCGGAAGGAACGCGTTACTGGCGATCCTGAAATTGGCTGCAACGTACTGACCGAGCCGTTTTTTTTCGACCGGAAAGATTGGATTCCGGCACCCGAAAGCTGGGCCCCGAATATTGTTCAGGGAAGGGGTTTCGACACCGCGGATTCCGAAGGGCTTCGTCTCTGGCTCGCTGTGGAGGACCGTCTTCGTGTCAACACGCGACGACCGCAAATGGATGCGCCGGCCCGGTATGGCGCGGAGTACCTTACCCGGGCGCGCCTGGGCCAGGGCGCGTTTCGGGTGCTTGTAACGGATGCCTACCGCCGGCGGTGCGCCATCACCGGCGAGCGCACGCTTCCTGCCCTGGATGCGGCACACATCCGACCCTATGGCGAGCAAGGGCCTCATCTGGTGCCCAACGGGATTCTGTTGCGCGCCGATCTCCACAAGCTCTTTGACGACGGGTACATAACCGTCACGGAAGATCTCCATGTGGTGGTTAGCCGACGGATCAAGGAAGAGTTCGAGAATGGGCGCGAGTATTACGCGCATCACGGCCACCACCTGCTAGTACTGCCCAAGTCGATCCAGGATCAGCCGTCCCCGGAGTTCCTAGACTGGCATAACCAAAGCGTCTTTCTCGGGTAACAATGGACTCTGAATCAGATGCTCGCGTGAGAAGTGCCGCCTTTGATTGGCTGACTACCCAGGTCCGCGTTCATGGCGATGTTCTCCCGCGGACCATTCTGGCGCAGGGATTCCTCTTCCATGGGTCCCGTGTTCCGCTCGTGGGTCCTCAAGGAATCTTCAAGCCAAGAATCCTAGATCTCCCGCTTTCGATCGTCACAATTCCGAGCGGGCCATACGACGATGGGTTTACGAGCGAGGGTCTGCTTCTATACCGGTACCGAGGTACGGATCCAAATCATCCGGATAACGCTGGCCTCCGTGAGCTAATGCGGCGGCGTTCCCCACTCATTTATTTTCACCGCGTCATTGAAGGGAAGTACCTGGCTGTCTGGCCTGTTTTTATTGTGGGGGATAATCCGAGCAAACTCACGTTTAAGGTTGAGGTAGACGATGCGGGATACGGAAGATACGAAGTACCAACGAACGCAGAAAAGCTCTCCGCCGAAGAGGCACGGCGCTCCTACATTACCGCGACCGTGCGCCAAAGAGTGCATCAACGTTCCTTTCGCGAGCGCGTTCTTCGCGCATACCACGAACAATGCGCCCTTTGCCGTTTGCGCCATGAGGAGCTATTAGACGCCGCCCACATAATCCCTGATGGAGAGCCAGGCGGTGAGCCGATTGTTTCTAACGGGCTCGCCCTGTGTAAACTCCATCACGCAGCCTTTGATAGTCAATTTCTGGCGGTGCGGCCGGATTACGTAATTGAAGTAAGACACGACATATTGGAGGAGGAAGACGGTCCCATGCTCTTGTACGGGATCAAAGGCGTTCACCACCAGCAGATAATTCTTCCTAGATCAGTTGAGCAGCGGCCAAACCCGGCGTTTCTCGAAACGCGGTACCAGCGCTTCCTGCAGGCGGCGCCTGCAGTTAAGCCCGTCCGATAGACCGTTGTTCTTGGTCGACTGAGAGGATCCGATCCGGGAGGTACCCCGGAATCCGGCGCTACCGTCAGTGGGTCGAATTTAGAGGTCCCGTCGCGGCCCCTTGAAAACCTCCTTGGCGTGCCAGCCGAGGAAGTTCGGGTCCGGGAGATAGGACTTGCTCTGGGGAAGTATGATAGGCGCGCCGTGATAGGACAGGAGACGCGCCGTCATGTCGGGGCTGCCGGCCACTGCCTGGCTGAAAGCTAGAACATAGGTGTCCGGCAGCACCGTGAACGCGCCGAGATCAAATATTTTGTGGTGAAGCGAGCAAAGCGCGAGTCCGTTTATTTCCACGTCCGGCCCTCCCGCCTGAACCCATTTGATGTGGGCTGCTTCCAGTCCAGCGTACTGGTGGCCGAGACGGATGTCGTAGCCGCACACGCAGCAACGGAATTCGTAGGCCTGAAGAACGCGATGCCGGAAGGTCGGGTCGCGGCCCTTGGGTTTGATGGAGTCCGCTTCCCCGCTTGCCGCGGGAGCCGAATCGTCCAGTTCGAGCCCAACCGCGTCCAGCACGTCCTCGCGCAGGCTCTCCGGGAAGTGGGCGGACAGAATTCGCCGCGCGATTTCTGAACCCAGCAATGGATCGTGGTGCAAAGCGTCCATCACTTCCCTGGAAAATCCGCCCGTGACGTGATTTTCCCGAAGCTCATTGAGGGTCGGCGTGGCCCCGGGCGGCCGCCCGAGGATTTCCGGCGGTCCCTTGAGGTCCCAAATGCCGTCGGTTCGCAGGTGCCAGAAGGGGTAATGGCGGGTGCCGGCTGCGCTTGCCGGGCCGAACTGGCGCAGCAATTCCTGCAACGGGTGGTCGATTTCGGAAAATTCGACGAACGGCGGATCACCCCGGGCAATGCGGCCGAGTTCCAGGAGCACGAGCAGGGGCTTGTGAACCGCGCGCCTGTCGCCTTGCTGCCAAACCCGTAGGCGGTCGAATTCGCGGAGAATCTTGTCACGATCGCTGGTCATCTTGGATTACCCAACCGTGGACGTGCCCCAGTACTTCGCCTTCTCGGGAAACACCCACCTGACGCCACCTCTGGGATCCCGGCTGTCGCCCCTGTAGCGGGGGATAAGGTGCAGATGCAGGTGCATGACTGTCTGGCCGGCGGCCTCGCCGTCGTTGATGCCGACGTTGTAGCCGTCGGGGGACTTTTCGGCATCGAGCCGGCGGCGCGCCTCGGCGGCGAGGGCCCAGATGGCGCTGAATTCGGCTTCGGTTGCCTCCGTGATCGATGCGATGTGCCGGCGGGGAATGACCAGCGTGTGACCCGGCGAAACCGGAAACCCGTCGCGGATAGCGAGCGCGAGATTGTTCTCCAGAATGATGCGTTCCGGGGGCAGGATGCAGAACGGGCAGGCGCTCATAACCTTGCCATTTTAAGCTCCGAGCCCGGCTTTCAGCGGGCCGGGTTGGCGGTGTTGATGTGCACCGAGAACTGTTCCGAGCAGGCTTGGGGGACAGGATAATGCCGGCGCTTCCGGCGATGTGCAGCCGTTCATGCCCGTTCGGATAGGTTTGCCACCCGTCAATGCTCCCGATGGGCTCCGCTCGGCGCAGCTTGCCGCGTCAGGGCAAGGCCAGGGCTGGAGAGCCGGGCTCAGGAGCGGCGGTTCCCGCCCCCTCCCCCAGGTGCTCGATGGCGTTGGCGTAGTAGGCCAGCACGTCGAGGTGCTCGGGGTGGGGCCGGAACAGGCCGGCTTCGTCCTCAGTCACGAGGTCGCGCAGGGTGAGCATGCGCAGGCCGACGCCGAAGGCATAGTCCTGGTCCTGGCGCGGGATGTAGAGGTGGGCGCCGCCCGCTTCCAGCTCCCGCATTCGCTGGTGGGCGGCGGTCTTGAGCTCCAGCTCGGACCAGGCGCGCTCCGGCTCCCGCATCATGACGCCCGCCACCAGCGACACCGGCAGCACCGGCACAATGCGGCCGATGGCCTCCATCAGGGCCGCGCCGACGCGCTGCACCTCCTTGTGCCGCGCCTCGTCGTCCAGCCCCGGGAAGTGGATGCCCCGGTCCCGCGCCCAGGCGCGCATGGAGAGGGGCGTCCCGAAGTTGACGCAGGCGTAGCCGAAGCGGTGCCACTGGCCGGTGGCCATCTGCCACAGGTTCCTCCCCAGGAAGGCGGCGCTGGTGGCGAGCGCCCGCAGCCGGCCGGGTCGCGGGGCGTCGGGGCGGCGCTTGAGGAGCTGGCTGCGGTCCTCCAGCACCCGATCGTAATTGAGGCCCACGGGCACGAACACCAGGTCGCGCCGTCCTCCTCCCTCGCGCTCGTCGAAACCCTTGAGCATGTAGTCCAGCAGTCCGAAGCGGGGCGGGCGCAGCCGCCCGTCCACGGTGAGCCCGCCCTCGGGGAACACGGCCTGGGTGAGGCCGGCGTCGGTGGCCATGCGCACGTAACGGGCGAGGACGGTGCGGTAGAGGGCGTCACCGGAATTGCGCCGCACGAAGAAGGCGCCCATGGCCCGCACCAGCTGCTGCAGGGGCCAGACCCGCGCCCACTCGCCCACGGCGTAGGAGAGCGCCGCCCGCTCGGCGGCCAGGAAGGCCACCAGCACGTAGTCCATGTTGCTGCGGTGGTTCATGACGAAGACGATGGTGGACTTGGGGTCCACGGCGGCCAGCGCCTCCTCGTCCCTGTAGCCGATGCGCACCCGGTACAGCAGCTTCGCCAGGCCCCGGGCCAGGGCGTAGCCGACGCGGAAGTAGAGGTAGGCGTTGAAGGAGGGGACGATCTCCCGGGCGTAGTGGTCCACGCGGCGCCAGACCTCGGGCAGCGGCTCGCTCCGCTCGGCGGCGGCGCGCCCGGCGGCGGCCTGCACCTCGGGGTCGTGGAACAGGCGGTCGATCAGGACCTGGCGGCGGGTGAGCTTGAAGGGGGTGAGCTCGACACGGAGCCGGCCGTGGACCTGCTCCAGAACGCGGTTGACGCGCCGGCGCAGGAACCAGCGCACGCTGGGAAGGAGCAGCAGCGAGAGCGCCGCCCAGGCGGCGAGGGCGCAGAGGAGGGCGAACAGCCAGAAGGGCAGGGTGACCGTATTGTTCATTGCGCGGCCTGCGGACCCGGTTTTCCGGGATCATGATAGGCATGAATCCCCTGCGCCGGTAGTGGCGGAGGTTGCGTGTTCGATCGCTCCCAGCACGGGGCGGCGAGCTTCGCGCCGCCGGGCGTGCGCCGCTAGGTTTCCTCGTCCCCCGTTTCGTCGTCCCCGGGCAGCAGCAGCCCCTCGATGGTCTCGAGTTGGGGCAGCGACTCGTGGGCGATGGCCTGGAGCTCCCCTGAAATTCCGGCGATGCCCAGGGTGGCGCGCTCGATCTGGATTTCGCGCTTGCGCCACAGGCGCTCGAACGCCCGCCGCTCGGCGTCCAGGTCCTTCTTCATGGAGTCCAGGGCGCCGACGATGGCCCGGACCTTCTGGGCGAACTGGGCGCTGGTTAGGTAGTTGTAGAGGAGTTCCATTTTCTCGCCCTTGCCGGTGCTGACGAGCTTGAGGCGGTGGGACTCCACCAGCACCGCGCGCAGGGCCTCGGCGACGGGCCGCATCAGGTGCGGCGGCACGACCCAGACATCCCCGATCCGGCAGAAGGGCTCCGACACGCCCTTGGGCATGGAGGTGGTCACCAGCACGGCGATGTCGGCCTTGGCCTCCTGCTGGTCGTCCTTGAGCTTTTCCAGCCACTTGTCGGACCAGTGCTCGGCGCGCTTGGCCTCCCAGATGATCTTGCCGCAGACCTGCCCGGCGGGGGTGCACACGGTCTGGATCACGTCCGCGCCCCGCACGCCCTTCTTCACTTCCTCGATGCGGTCGTGCCGGAAGGCGGTGCCCAGGGTGTTTTCCAGCTCCAGTTCCAGGACCTCGCCCTGGAGCTGCTGGGAGCCCTGCTCCAGCTTGCGCGTCAGTTCCTCGTTGGCCCGCTGGGCGTCGGCGATCTTCTTCTGGTACTCGGCCTCCTTGAGCCGGAATTTCTCGGCCTCGGCGCCGGCGATCTGGCTCTGGAACTTCTGGCGCTCTTCGTCGAGCCGCCGCTGGAGCTGGAGCTCCATGCCGGCGCGCTCCTCTTCCAGCTTCTTCTTCTCGGCCCGCAGCGCCAGCTCCTGCGCGCGAAATTCCTTGAGCTTTGCCTCCTTCTCCGCCAGTTCTTCCCCCAAAGCCTTCTTCTCGATTTCGAAGGCGCCCGCGGCCTCGGCCTTCGCTTCGGCCCTGGCCTTGGCGAGGGCGGCCTTGGCCTCTTCCGCGGATTTCTCGGTTTCCCCCAGCCGCTCCTTCAGGACCTGGATCTCGCCGGAGAACTGCTTGGTGGCCTTGCGCTCGGCCTCCCGCGTGAGCTGGGCTTCCATCTCCCTGCGCTGGGATTCGAAGGCCTGGTCGAACTCGCTGGCGTAGCGCTCGATGGTCTGGGAGGTGATGCCCTGGTCGAGGGGGAACTTGTGCTGGCACTTGGGGCAGACGATGGTCTCGTCCGCGGCGAGGATGATTTTGCGGGTCATGGGCTTCGGGTGAGGTGAAGGTCTGTTGCTCGGTCCGGGCCTGAGAATAGCACTCCTGGTGCGGCGGGGCGGGGGGCGGCGGGCTTTGGGATGGGCAGGGGGAGATTCGGCCCGGGATGGCGGGGGCCAACGTTTCCAGGTCCCCGGGGATCCCGTCTGGGCGGACAGGCGCCCAGAACCGCCTGGCTCGCGGAGAAGCCTGTAAGATTTGCGAATATGCGAGTCTGAGGCGAAAGGAGGTTTCCGTGTCGACCGACGAATTGCTCAAGCGGGCAGAAGCCCTGCCGCCGGCGGAAAAGCTGGAGTTGGTGGAGGCGCTGTTGAGCGAGCTGGACCGCCCCGACGACAGCATTGACGCGGCATGGGCGGCGGAGGCGGAGGACCGTCTTGCCGCTTACCGGAAGGGACAGATTCGCGCCATTCCCCTGGCGGAGGTGCTGGCCAAGTATCGACCCCGATGAATGTCCGCCTGCTTGAGCCCGCCGAGCGGGAACTGGGCGAGGCCATCGCGTACTACAACGCGCAGGTTGCCGGATCGCGTAACCGGTTGAGGCACGCGGGGGTATCAGGGAATAAGGGCTGAATCGGAAATTGAGAGTTCTAAGGGATTTCCAGGGGCTTACTATCCGGCTCAGCGATGAGCGCCTTGCCCATATCCTCGAGCACCCGGAGATGGCGAGCCTGGAGCCCGCGATTGAGGAAACTCTGGCGCGTCCGCAATGCGTGATTCAGTCCGCGAGCGACGACGAAGCGCGCTTGTATTACCGCTTTTACGTTGGGACAATGGTCGGGGAAAAGTATCTCTGCGTCGTCGTCAAAGTGTTGCCCGCTGACGCGTTCGTTTTGACCGCCTATCTTACTGACAAGGTGAAGCGAGGAGAGCAGTTATGGCCGAGCGAAAGGTAAAAATCTGGTACGACGCCGAGGGAGATTACCTGGAGGTGATCTTCGACCAGCGCCCCGGCTATTTTCGCGAAACGGCGAGCGACCAAGTGATGGAGAAAGTGGATGAGCGGGGAAACGTACTCGGGTTCTCGGTTCTCAAGGTCAGCGCGCTAAGGAAGGCACCGTTGGAGGTGGCGCTGTAATTCCGTGGCGAGGGACGGGATGGTGCTGGCGCCCGAGCCTGACCACCCTCTATTCCGTGCTCCCTGACCGCGACGCTGTTCTGTCCGCGCCGACCCGAAATCAGCCCTACTGTTCCTCCCCGTGCCTAGTGGCAAAGGGGGCGGCATCGTGCTCCCCGGGCGGATAGCGAAGGCGCCATGGATCGCAGCGAGCGCTTCTACAAAATCATCGAGTTGCTGAACCGCGGGCGGCCGGTGCCGCAGCGGAAGTTCCTGGCCGAGACCGGGGTGTCGGCGGCGACCTTCAAGCGGGATCTGGAGTACATGCGGGACCGCATGAACGCGCCCATCGCCTACGACCGCGAGAGCCGGGGCTACGTGTTCGACCGCTCCCAGCCGGGGGCGGAGACTTTCGCGCTGCCGGGCCTGTGGTTCAACCAGTCGGAGATCCACGCCCTGCTCACCATGCAGCAGCTGCTGGCCGGGTTGCAGCCCGGCCTGCTGGAGCCCCACGTGGGCCCGCTGCTCACGCGCCTGAGGGCGCTGCTTGGGTCGGGGGACCACACCTCGGAGGAGATCCAGCGCCGGGTTCGCATCCTGCGCATGGGGAGCCGCCGGCTGGACCTGCGCTATTTCCAGATGGCGGCGGCGGGGGTGCTGCGGCGCCGGCGCCTGCACATCGTGCATTACAACCGGCAGAACGGGCAGAAGGTGCCGCGGGAGGTTTCGCCCCAGCGCCTGGTCCATTACCGGGACAACTGGTACCTGGACGCGTGGTGCCACCTGCGGGACGCCATGCGCAGCTTCTCGGTGGACGCCATCGCTGACGCCCGCCTGCTGGAGGAGCCGGCGCGGCAGGTGCCGGAGCAGGAGCTGGACGCGTTTTTCACCGGGAGCTACGGGATTTTCGCGGGGCCGCCCAAGGCCTGGGCGGTGCTGCGCTTCACGCCGGAGCGGGCGCGTTGGGTGTCCCGGGAGGAGTGGCACCCGGAGCAGCGCACCCGCTTCGAGGAGGACGGCAGCTACGTGCTGGAGGTGCCGTACTCGGACCACCGGGAACTGGCGATGGACATCCTCAAGTACGGCGCGGGGGTGGAGGTGCTGGCGCCGGCGGAGCTGCGGGAGCTGGTGCGAACGGAACTGGCCACGGCCGGGGGGCGGTACGGAGGAGCCGCCAGGAAGTAACCGCGGCGGGTGCGCTCTTCGGGGGAAGCCCCGGACTCCGAGCTCATTCCAACTCGCGGATTTCCTGCGGCATTTCTTAGGCTCACCGGGTGAGCCACCCGGGCGCGCATACTCCCTCCCAGGACAATCGCCGGGAGTGCTGCCATGGAACTCGCAAGCCTCACTCATCATGCCCGGGCCCGCATGCAGCAGCGCGGGATCCCGCGGGATGTGCTGGACCAGCTGCTGATCTACGGCAGCGAGCGCCACGACCACCGGGGCGGGATCATCCTGATCATGGACAAAGCGGCTAGGCGGCGGCTGCGCACCGCGGGTGGGGAGGGCGCGGACGTTTCCCTGGACCGGGCGCGCCGGACCTACGCGGTGGTGGGACGGGACGGCGGGGTGGTGACCGTCGGGCACCGCTTCAAGCGGCTCAGGAACGGCTGAGCGGGGCGCGGCGGAACTCGGCCCGGCGAGGACTGGCGGAACTGACCTGGGTCCCGGCTTCCGCCGGGACGACAACTTACTGTTCTGAATCCCCTTGGTGCCCTGTTGGTCCACGGGTCGTCGGCGAGCGCTGCCGTTCCCGCTTTATCATTCCGACAAACGCCACCGTTTCCGCGTCGTCATTCTGGCGCACCCCGGAATCCAGTTCGTCATTGCCTCCAAGCTCTGGGTCCCGGCTTCCGCCGGGACGACGGGGCCTTGATCGTCGAATCGTGCCCCTGCGGTTCTGGTGGGCGGTGGGCCGTTGTCGGCCGCGCAGTCGTCTGGTTTCGTCATTCCGGCGAACGCCGGAATCCACCGCAACCTTCTCGACAGACTCTGGGTCCCGGCTTCCACCGGGACGACGGGACTATGTTCAGCGGGTCCTCGGCGTTGCGCTGATTGACTGTGGTCATCGGTGGCCGCGTTAAACCTAGGTCCGTCATTCGGGCGAACGCCGGAATCCACCTCCCGGCGCTGATCAGGCCCCAGGTTTGCCCCTGGTTCGGGTGGCAACAGAGGTGTCCGTGGATTCTGAAGCGTGCTAGACAACGGTGTGCACCAAATTGAGAGTGGACGCTCACTTTTAATCGACTGTGGTCTGTCATTGCAGTGACGGAAGGGCATCGGCGAAACAGATTTTGACCAAAATTAATCGTATTACAGAATATTTATAAACTGCCTAATTTATGTATAAACTAGCGCCCATGGATCCCGTCAGAAACCCATTTGCCCCCGGGGCGGGGACCCCGCCGCCCGAACTCGCCGGTCGCGACGAGCTGCTGCAAACCGTGAGAGTGGCGCTGGAGCGGGTGCGCCGGGGCCTTCCCGCCAAGAGCATCCTGATGGTCGGCCTCCGGGGCGTGGGCAAGACCGTGCTCCTGGATCGCATGCGGGAGGACGCCGAGGCCGGGGGGCTGCAGACCATCCGCGTCGAGGCACCGGAAAACCGGTCGCTGCCCGCCCTGCTGGCGCCGCAACTGCGCCTGGCGCTGCTGCGGCTCTCGCGCAACGAGCAGGCCAAGGACCTGGCGACCCGGGCGCTGCGGGCGCTGGCCGGCTTCGCCAAGGCGCTCAAGGTCAAGTACGGGGACATCGAGGTGGGCCTCGATTTCGACCCCGAGCCAGGCCTCGCCGACAACGGCGACTTGGAGCAGGACCTGCAGGCGCTGCTGGAAGTGGTCGGCGCGGCGGCGCAACGGGCCGGCACCGCGCTGGTGCTTTTTATCGACGAGCTGCAGTACGTGGAGGAGGACCAGCTCGCCGCCCTCGTCACCTCCCTCCATCGCTGCGCCCAGCGCCGGCTGCCGGTGGTGCTGGTGGGCGCAGGCCTGCCGCAGTTGCGGGGCCAGATGGGCCAGGCCAAGTCCTACGCCGAGCGGCTGTTCGACTTCCCGCTCATAGGGTCCCTTTCCGAGGAGGCGGCGAAGATCGCCATCGCCAAGCCCGCCGACGAGCAGGGGGTACGGGTGGACGAGGACGCGCTGGAGAGGATCGTGCAGCAGACCCGGGGCCATCCCTATTTCCTGCAGGAGTGGGGCAAGCACGCCTGGGACCTGGCTCCGGCCTCGCCCATCACCAGGGGTGACGTGGAGCGGGCGTCCGCGGCGGCCATCGCGGCGCTGGACGAGAGCTTTTTCCGGGTGCGGTTCGACCGACTGACCACGTCAGAGAAGCTTTACCTGCGGGCCATGGCCGAGCTGGGGCCCGGGCCTCACCGCTCCGGGGACATAGCGGACGTGCTGGGCCGCAAGGTCACTTCCCTCGGGCCGACGCGCAGCCAGCTCATCGGCAAGGGCATGATCTGGAGCCCGAGCCACGGCGACACCGCGTTCACGGTGCCCCTGTTCGACCAGTTCATGCGGCGGATCATGCCCGGCGAGGACTGGCGGAACTGACCTGGGTCCCGGCTTCCGCCGGGACGACGGGCTGCCTTCAGCGAATCCGTAGCCTTGATCTGATTGAGAGGGCAAAGTCCTTGACCGCGCCATCGCCCGGATTCCTCATTCCGGCGCACGCCGGAATCCACTGCCACCTTATCGACAGACTCTGGGTCCCGGCCTGCGCCGGGACGACGGCAACCGACTTCTCGCGCGCGGGCCCGCGCCGCGCCTTTTAACAAGTTCCCCTTCGGGGATACTTGTTAAGCCTCTCCCCGGTCTAATCCGCCTCGGGCGTTTCCCCGTCCATCAGTCGTACGCCGCAGCCAGTTTGTCGTTCCGGCGAAGGCCGGAATCCAGTTCGCGCCAGTTGCACGGCGCCGGATCCCGGTAACCGTCGGGACGATCAACGGCAGGCTCACCGGGTGAGCCAGTCAGAGTGCGATATTGAGCATCGGGGCAATGCCCCCTTCAATAGGAGAAACGCGAAATGCAAGTCATTGATCAAGCCCTTTCCAGCCTGCGCCTGGGAGCGCCGGCCCGGTTCAAGAACCTCGCCATCTTCCCGCTGCTGGCGGACGGGCCGGCAAGAGCGGACTACCTGCTGCTGGACGAGGCCCTGGAGGCGGGGCTCGCGGAGGTCACCGAGGTGTCGGATTCGGGAATCGTGCCCGAGCTGCTGTTCGACAACCACGCCGACAAGGATGTGCTGCTGGTGGACGGCGACGCCCTGGTGGGCGCCAAGCAGAACCGGGTGCTGAACATCTCCATACTGGTCGGGGCCGGGAAGAAAATTCCGATCCCGGTTTCCTGCGTGGAGGCCGGCCGCTGGCATTACAGCCGCCGGAACTTCCGCGCGGGACGGCACAGTCTCTACGCCAAGGCGCGGGCCATGAAGATGTGCCAGGTGTCGGAATCCCTGCGCACCCGGCGCGCCGCGCGTTCCGACCAGGGGGCCCTGTGGAACGACATCGACGAAAAGATGTTGAGGATGAAAGCCCGGTCCGCAACATCCTCCATGGAAGACATTTACGTGCAGCGGGGTAATGACCTGGGGTCATACCTGAGCGCTTTCGCGGCCGAGCCCGGCCAGGCCGGGGCGGTGTTCGCCATCGACGGCGAGGTGACGGGCGCGGAGCTGTTCGATTCGCCGGCCACCTTCGCCAAGTATCTCCCGAAGCTGCTCTCCAGCTACGCCATGGACGCCGTCGACGACATGGAGCCCAAGGAGGTGGCCCCGGTGGAGGAAACGGTGCGCAACTTCCTCGAGGAAATGAAGGCCTCCGCGGCGGCGGAGTTCAAGGCGGCGGGGGAGGGGCGGGACCTGCGGCTCTCCGGCGAGCGCCTGGCAGGCGGCGGGCTGCTGGTGGGCGAGCGGCTGGTGCACCTGGCGGCGTTCCGGGTGGAGCCGGGCGGCGGCCGGGGCGGGCTCGACGACGGCTGGGACGACCTTGATCCGGACCTGTCCGACGGCACGCCGGATGCCGGCGACCAGGAGCCCCGGGTGGCCTGACGGGAGTGGTCCCGCGCTGGCTCACGCCCTGAGCCAGCGCGGGGCGCAGACTATGCCCGTGAACCGCGAAGGAAAGGGAGACTGGAAAATGAACACGGATGTGCTGGAGGGGCTGGAGCCGCGGGCGCCGGCCGGAAGCGCGGCCGCATCGGGCGGAGCAGAGGCCACCGATGCCGCCACGCGCTACCTGAACCGGATGCGCGTGCTGCACCGGAAAGCGATGCAGAGCGGGGAGATCGAGGACTTCGTGGCAGCGCTGACGCGCACCCTGGCCTGGATCGCGTTTGCTCACGACAGCCCGGCTGTCACGGGGGACATCCTGCGCCGCATCGGCGTCCACCTGGAGGAATTCGCCCAGCGGGAGCAGGCCCAGCGCGAGCTGGAAGACCTCAAGAAATCGGGCGGCCAGGCGAGCTGACTATCCCGACGCGCGCAGCCCGATGCTGTGCGCCCCTACGGCGAGGTAAAGCTCCATGAGCACCGCCGTCATATCCTCCGGCAGGTAGCTGAGCCCTTTCCGGGCTATCGCGTCCGGGATTCCGAAGCAGGCCTCCGCCACTCCGCCCGCGATGGCGGCCAGGGTGTCGCTGTCGCCGCCGATGGAGATGGCGTTGCGCAGGGCATCCTCGAAGCCGGTTGCCTCGAGGGCGCAGGTGAGGGCCTCCGGGACCGTGTGCTGGCAGGTGACATGGAAGGCGTAGCCGGGGCGGATGTCGTCCACCGTGCGCGACAGGTCATAGCCGAAGCGGGCGCCGATCTCGCGGCGGATTTCCGGCGGTGCTACACCGTCCCGGGCCAGGCGAATGGCCACCGCCGTCGCCTGGGCGCCCTTCATGCCTTCCGGGTGGTTGTGGGTCACGTCGGTGACCCGGCCGGCCAGCTCCATGGCGTTCTCGACGGTGGCGCCCAGCAGCCCCGCAGGGCTCACGCGCATGGCCGCCCCGTTGCCGAAGCTCTGGTAGGGCCCGACGCGGGGATCCCGGACCCACGCCGCGAACATCCCGCCGTAACCGCGGCCGGGATAGCGCGTGCACCAGTCGCGCAGGGACTCCGCGGGATCGCGCGTTGAGACCAGGGCCTCCGCCACGGCGATGGTGCAGACGGAATCGTCGGTAAAGTCCGTGCGCGGCCCGAACAGCGCGAAACGCTTGGAGCGCAGGTTATGGAACTCGTAAATGGATCCGACGATGTCTCCGATGATGGCGCCGAGCATGCCTGGCCTCAGCGATTCCGGTCCGGGGCTTCCAGGCTGTCCCGGTCCTCCTCCCGCTGGCTGAAAGCGCCGCGGTTGGCGTCCGGCTCCCGGAACACGAAGTCGTCCTCGTCGGAAAAGAAATTGTCGGCGGGATCGTCCGCCGCCGCTGCCTTCGCCCGCCCGCGGCCGGAGCGGAACCCGCGTGCCGACGGATCCTTCTCTTGCACATTCCGGCCCGAATCCTCGCCGGACAGCGGCGACGCCGGCCGGGCGCCGGAATTCGGTCGCGAAGGCGTTGGCACTGGGCCCCGGGCGGGAGGCTTCGGCGGAATCAGCGCCCCGATGCCGCCGGTGGCCATGACGGTGCCGACGAAAATCAGCCCGACGACGATGAGCGCGACGGTGGGGAAGTCCATGGCAGTCAGTTCCGTGGCTTTGAGGCGAGAGTATAAGGAAGAGGCGGGGCCGCCGCACCGCCTTTGAAGGGAGTACGGGGACGGGGCCTTGTCCCCGGGCCGCGCGCCACCTCCCCCCGCCGCGCTTTGCCCTGTATTCTGGAGCCCTGACATCGGAGAGAGGAAAAATGATCAAGCAGCCGGAACGGCGGCGCCATGGCGTCAAGGCCTATCTCAAGGAATCGTTCTTAGGGAGCTCCGATGCGCGCCCCCTGCGCCTGCTCGCCGAGTATCTGGAACCGAGGAGCCGCTTCGATCATTACAAGATCGACGACACCATCGTTTTCATGGGCTCGGCGCGGCTGGTTTCCCGGGAGCAGGCGGAGGAAGAGATGCGGGCCGCGGAGCGCGGCGAGGGCGACCCGGGGCGGGCGCGCCAACGGCTAACGATGGCCCGCTACTACGAGGACGCGCGGGAACTGGCGCGGCGCCTGACCGACTGGTCCAAGCAACTGGCGGACGAGGAGCGGCGCTTCGTGGTCTGCACCGGCGGCGGGCCGGGCATCATGGAGGCGGCCAACCGCGGCGCCTCCGAGGCCAAGGGCGTCAATGTCGGCCTCACCATCTCGATTCCGGTGGAAGAATTCGACAACCGCTACGTGACGCGGGAGCTGTCCTTCCACTTCCACTATTTCTTCATGCGCAAGTTCTGGTTTGCCTACCTGGCGAAGGCGCTCATCGTTTTCCCGGGCGGCTTCGGCACCCTGGACGAGCTGTTCGAGATCCTCACCCTGCGCCAGACCCGCAAGATGAAGAAGCACCTGACGGTGGTCCTGTTCGGCAACGAGTACTGGGACGAGGTCATCAACTTCGACGCCCTGGTGCGCCACGGCACCATTGATCCCGGCGACCTGAAGATTTTTCACCGCACCGACTCGGTGGACGAGGCGTACGAGATCGTGACCCGGGAGCTGACCGAGTACGCTCTCGCCCAGCCCGGCGCGACCCTCTGAGCAAGCCGACCGGCGGGCGGACAGCCGCGATGGCGGAACCCGGCCGCGGAGGGCGCTGGCGCGGATTGGCGGGGCAAACGCGAACCGCGGCGGGTGTTTCCCGCCGCGCCGCGCGCGTGCGTTTCTACTTCTCTTGCAGGCGGTTGAGGTAGTCGATCAGCACCAGGATGCGGCCCCGCACGAAGGCTTCACGATCGTACGGGTAGTCGTCGTACATGCTGCCGCCCTTGAGCTGGTATTGGCTTCCCCACACCGGCATGTCGCGCCAGCCGTGGGCCTTGACGTCCTGCCGGCCGTCGATGACTTCATAGACCCGCGCCCCCGGGAACACGCCGCCGTTTTTCTTGGCCAGCACCGTCAGGTCCGGGACCTTGGTCTTCATTTCCGGGGCAATGGAGCCGTCGCCTTTGCCCTTGACGCCATGGCAGGCGGCGCAACTGCTTTCGTATTCGCGCTTTCCGGGGTCGATCTTGTCCGCGGCCAGGGCGACCGTGGCTACGCTGAGCAGCGTCCCCGCCGCCAGCAACGCCGTGATTTTCAGGGATTTCATTGCGGTGCCTCCCTTCGGTTTGCTTAAGGGATAACTTCAGTATAGACATCCCGTTAAGGCACGCTGCGCGCCGCTTCCGCATCCCATCGGCGCTTATCTTCTACAATCAACATCGTTTCAGCCCCCCCGGAGACCATGCGCGAGATCATAGAGCTGGCCACCCGCCAGCGGGAAGAATTGGTGGACATCACCGGCCGGGTCCGGGAAATCGCGGAGGGCAGCGGCGTGCGCGACGGGCTTTGCTGCGTCTACGCCCACGGCGCCACGGCGGCCATCATGATCCAGGAGAACTGGGACGCCAGCGTTCCCACCGACGTGGTCAATTTCCTGCGCAAGCTGATCCCGCCTGGCGTCTGGCTGCATGACCGCCAGGACGACAACGGCGACGCCCATCTCAAGGCCGGACTGGTGGGGCCCTCCGAAACCATCCCGGTGATGGACGGCAGGCTGGGCCTTTCCACCTGGCAGGGAATCTTCCTCTGCGAGTTCGACGGGCCGCGCCGCGACCGGAAGGTGAGCGTGACGGTGATCGCCGACCGGCCGTGAGGCTTTGGTAATCTATGGAGCGCAAGAAAAAGAAAGAGGCCGCGGATGATCGATATCAGCAGCGCTGACGGCGTGGTGCAGGTGAAGCCGTTCCTGTCGGTGACCATCGGAATCACCGTGCTATTCGCGGGCAAGGCGCTGAATGAGCGCATCGCGCTGCTGCGGAATTACAACATCCCGGAGCCGGTCACCGGCGGCCTCCTGTTTTCCATCCTCTTTGCGCTGCTCACTGGTGTCCGGCGTGGAGATCAACTTCGAGTTCACGGCCCGGGATGTCCTGCTGGTCTATTTTTTCACCACCATCGGCATCAATGCCCAGGTGACGGATCTCATGGCGGGCGGGAAGCCGCTGGCAATCCTGCTGCTGGCCACGGTCGCCTTCATGCTGGTCCAGAACGGCGTGGGGGTGAGCCTCGCCCTCCTGCTGGGACAGCCTGCCGGCGTGGGCTTGCGGGCGGGGAGCGTGTCCCTCACCAACGCCTTCGTGATCCGCGGCTTCCTCAGTTTGTTCTGAGGCGGGAAAGCCCGGGGCCAAACCGGCCCACCTTGGCGGCTTGTGCCGTCCGGGCGTTCTGGAATCCGGTAGCGTGGCGGCGGCGTTCGGGTATATTGAACGGCCTGGCTTGCTTTCCGGGAGCGGGACCAGTTCCAGGCAACGCGACTGATCGCTCCGGAGTCGGCAATCCAGGGTAAGAACATATGTTAACAATCAGAAATCAACCATAACGGGAGAAAAAATGGATCAGAGCTTCAAGAAACGCTTGCCGTCACTGGCCGTGACCTCGTTGATGGCGGGCGCCGCCGGTATGGGTATCCTGGCGTCGGAGCCGGCACTGGCCGCCTTTGATATGTTCCTCGACATTCCAGGTATTCCCGGGGAGTCCAGGGACGCGAAGCACAAAAACCAGATTGACGTGCTTTCCTACTCCCACACCTTCGCTCCCGGGGACAAGGTCAAGGGAGCGCGCACCAACTGCTCCCTGGTGCAGATCGGCAAGTTCGTGGACCGGGCGAGCCCGGCCCTGGCGCTGCGTGCAGTGACGGGGCAGAGCATTCCCACCATGACCCTGACCGTGCAGCAGGCCGGCGAAAAGGCCCTGGAGTTCTACACGGTGACCATGCAGGACGTCACGGTGGTGTCCTCCCAGGTGAACGGGGCCGGGGGCGACGACCGGATGGAGGAGAACGTAAGCCTCAACATGGGCAGCGCCACCATCGAGTACCGTTCCCAGGATGGCTCCGCCGGGGCGCCTGTCACGGAGTCCGTTACCTGCAACCCCGCGGGACGATAGGACGGGGTTTCCCGGATTGCCGGGTCCCCCTGTTTGTCCCCGGCTGAGTACTTTCCCTGCGGCCCGCGGTGAACCCGCGGGCCGCCCCTTTTCTGAATGCCGCAATGACCACGCTCTACGATTCGGTTGACTATCCGGGTCACGCCTACGCCGACACCCATCCCCGATCCCTTGGCGCCGTGGCGCGCCTTTTCGGCTTGGTCCCGGCGGCGCCTTCCGCATGTCGCGCCCTGGAGATCGGCTGCGGCGACGGCGCCAACCTGGTGGCCATGGCCTACGGCTTGCCGCATTCGGAATTCGTGGGCCTCGATCTTTCGGCGCGGGCCATCGCCAAGGCGGCTGACCTTGCCATATCCGCGGAGGTCGCCAATGTCCGGCTGCTGGAAGCAGACCTTACGGCGGTCGATCCGGCCACCCTGGGCTGCTTCGACTACGTGGTGGCCCACGGGTTTTACTCCTGGGTTCCGGCAGCGGTCCGCGACCGGCTGATGGAGGTGATCGCCCGTTGCCTGGCGCCGGCGGGCATCGCGTTCGTGAGCTATAACGCCTACCCGGGGTTTCACCTGCGGCAGATGCTGCGCGAGATGCTGTTGCTGCACACTCGCGCCGCCGATACTCCCGAGGAAGCCATTGCGGGAGCCCGGGCGCTGACTGAATACCTGTCCCTGGGAGGGGAGGGGGACGGAATCGAGCGGAAGCTCCTGCGCACGGAAGCGGAGCGGCTGCTGCGCAAGCAGGATGGTCCCCTGTTCCACGACGACCTCTCAGCGGTCAATGCCCCGGTCTGGTTCCACGAGTTCGCGGCCCACGCGGCGCGTCATGAGCTCGCCTGGCTGGCGGACGCGGGGGCCGACGCGTTCGGCAATAGGGCGCTGCCGCCGGAGATCCTGGAGATGCTGAGTTCCCTGGACCGGCTGACCCGGGAGCAGTACCGGGATTTTTTTCTATGCCGGCGCTTCCGGGGTTCCGTGTTGGTCAGGCGCGAGGCGCTGGCCAGTGCAAAGAAGGACCCGCGAGCCCTCGACCAGCTGCGCCTCGCGTGTTTCGCGACGCGGAGCGAGGCAGAAGGCGGCGCGCTGAGCTATGTCCACCGCAGCGGCGCCACCGTCAGCACCCGGGATCGCCGGATCTCCGGGCTCATGGACGCGCTGCTCGAGGCCTGGCCCGGCACGCTCGGCATTGGGGAACTCCTCGCCCGTGCCGGCGAGAATTTCAAGGCGGACGAGACGGCTGCCGGGCGCCTGCTTTTCGCCCGGGGCGTGCTGGCCGAGGCTTTGGGCCTGGGGTTGGTGAATGCTGTCTCGGAGGCGCCGGAGGTGGCGTTCCGCGCCGGATCACGTCCCAAGGCCAGCCTCCTGGCGCGGCGGCAACTCGCCCAGAGCGCGGAAGTGACCAACCTGTGGCACGAAACGGTGTCCCTGGACGACGAGTTCGCGGCGCGCCTGTTCGCTCTTCTCGACGGAACCCGTTCCCGGGAGCGCCTCGCTTCGGAGTTGCGCGACGCCTGGGCCGGCCCGGTGGAGCAACTGGCGCCGGCCATCAATCATCATCTGGAGCACATCGCCCGCCTCGCCCTGCTCCACGCCTGAACTCGGCGCGGCCATTCAAGGAGCTGCTGCGCGCTGGACGCACTTCCGGCCCTGTGCCACGATCGGGCGCTGAATCCATGAATTCCGAACCGGAGAATTTTCCCGAGCTGCGCGACGGGGTGCGCGCCCTGTGCGCCCGCTTCCCTGCCGAATACTGGCGCGCCATTGACCGGGAGCGGGGATACCCGGAGCAGTTCGTCCACGAGCTGACCGCGGCCGGCTGGCTCTCGGCGCTGATTCCCCAGGAGTACGGCGGCGCGGGGCTGGGGCTGGCCGAGGCCTCGGTGATCATGGAGGAGATCAACCGCTCCGGCGGCAACTCCGGCGCCTGCCACGGCCAGATGTACAACATGGGCACCCTGCTCCGCCACGGCTCGCAGGAGCAGAAGCGCCGGTTCCTGCCGCGGATCGCCAGCGGCGAGTGGCGCCTGCAATCCATGGCAGTGACCGAGCCCACCACGGGCACCGACACCACCCGCCTCAAGACCACGGCCCTGCGGCGCGGCGACCGCTACGTGGTGAACGGCCAGAAGGTGTGGATTTCCCGGGTGCGGCACTCGGACTGGATGATCCTGCTGGCCCGCACGACGCCCCTCGCCGAAGTGGCGCGCAAGTCGGAGGGCATGTCGGTGTTCCTGGTGGACCTGCGGGAGGCGGTGGGCCGGGGCCTCACGGTGCGCCCCATCGCCAACATGGTGAACCACGAGACCAGCGAGCTGTTCTTCGACAACCTGGAGATTCCCGCGGAGAACCTGATCGGCGAGGAGGGCCGGGGCTTCGTGTACATCCTGGACGGCCTCAACGCCGAGCGGGCGCTGATCGCTGCCGAGTGCATCGGCGACGCCTGGTGGTTCGTGGAGAAGGCCGCCGGCTACGCCAAGGAGCGGGAAGTCTTCGGGCGACCCATCGGCCAGAACCAGGGGGTGCAGTTTCCCATCGCCGAAGCCTATGTGGAGCTGCAGGCGGCGGACCTGATGCGATTCCGCGCCTGCGAGCTGTTCGACGCCGGCAGGTCCTGCGGCGCCGAAGCCAACATGGCGAAATATCTCGCCGCGAAAGCCTCCTGGGAGGCGGCCAATGTCTGCCTGCAGACTCACGGCGGTTTCGGCTTCGCCCACGAATACGACGTGGAGCGCAAGTTCCGCGAAACTCGGCTGTACCAGGTCGCGCCCATCTCCACCAACCTCATCCTTTCCTACATCGCCGAGCACGTGCTCGGCCTGCCGCGCTCCTTCTGAGGAACCCGACCATTCGCCCCCTGGACGGCACCCTGGTCCTGGCCCTGGAGCACGCCATTGCCGCGCCGCTTTGCACGCGGCATCTAGCCGACCTCGGGGCGCGGGTGATCAAGATCGAGCGTCCCGGAACAGGCGATTTCGCGCGGGGCTATGACGAGCGGGTGGCGGGGCTGGCTTCCCACTTCGTGTGGTGCAACCGCTCCAAGGAGAGCCTCACCCTGGACGTGAAGCGCCCCGGGGCGCGGCAGATCCTGCGCGGCCTGGTGGCGCGGGCCGACGTGCTGGTGCAGAACCTGGCGCCGGGGGCGGCGGCGCGCCTGGGCCTCTCCTTCGAGGCCCTGGCGGCGGAGCATCCGCGGATCGTCGTGTGCGACATCTCTGGCTATGGCGCCGACGGGCCCTACCGGGACAAGAAAGCCTACGACCTGCTGGTGCAGAGCGAGGCGGGGCTGCTGTCCGTCACCGGCACCCCGGAGGAAGGGGTGAAGGCGGGCATCTCCATCGCCGACATCGCCGCCGGCATGTACGCCTATTCCAGCGTTCTCGCGGCGCTGCTGGAGCGGGGGCGCTCGGGGAAAGGGCGGCGCATCGAGATCTCCATGCTGGAGGCTCTGGCCGAGTGGATGAGTTACCCCCTCTACTACGCGTACCAGGGGCAGACGCCGCCTCCGCGCAGTGGCGCGGCCCACTCTACGATTTATCCGTATGGCCCGTTCGCGGCCGGCGACGGAGGGACCGTCATGCTGGGCCTGCAGAACGAGCGCGAGTGGGCCCTGTTTTGCGAGCGGGTGCTGGAATTGCCGGAGCTGGCCCGGGACCAGCGCTTCAGTTCCAACGCCCGGCGCAACGCCGCGCGGGACGAGTTGGGGGCGATCATCGGAAGCGTATTTCGCGGGCTGACCGCCGCGCGCCTCATTGAGCGTCTGGACCGCGCCGGCATCGCCAATGCCCGGGTCAACGCCATGCAGGACCTTTGGCGCCATCCCCAGCTTGCCGCGCGTGACCGGTGGCGTCCGGTGGGCTCCCCGGCGGGGCCGATCCCGATCCTGCTTCCGCCCGGCTCCTGGGCCGAGGACGAGCTGCGAATGGGCCCCGTGCCCGCCCTGGGGGAGCACACCGATGCCATCCTCGGCGAGCTGGGTTACGGTGCGGAGGAAATTGCGAGCCTGCGCCGCGAAGGAGTGGTTTGAGGCGTGCGGACCGGGCGGCCGCCGACAGAGTTTAAGGTTTCATTACAAAGTTGCATCGGCGGAGAAAAATAATTGCTTTGACCCGCGGGGGGAAAGCGCGCATAAGAGACTCTCGTGCCGGTTCCCAGGCTTGCGTGCCACTCCACCGCTGTGTTTAGTACTGGGATTCAGGCGCTCCCAGGCGGGGTTGCCCGCGCGTTGATCAAAGGATTCCCCATGAAACACGGCACGGTTAAATGGTTTAGCGACCAGAAAGGCATTGGTTTCATTTCTCCGGACTGCGGCGGCAGCGACCTGTTCGCGCATTTCTCCGCCTTCGACGCGGGCCTGGAGACCCTGAAACAAGGGCAGAAGGTCTCGTTCCGCTTGACGGGCAAGCAGGCAACGAATATCCGGCCCGCGTAGTCCGGGCACGCTGGAAGCCGCGAAACCCCGGGGGACACCCGGGGTTTTTTGTTTGTGATGGCGTCCCCGGCGAATTCGGCGGAAACTTCAGATCATGGAAACGCCATGAGCCGCAAGTCCCCCATCCAGGCTTCCGACGTCCAGGGCGCAAGCCGGCTGGCGGTGGAAGCCGTCACCGCCGTCACCGACCTGGTGGAGGCGATGCATCAGACCATCACCCGCCGGCCGGACAGCCAGGGCCAGCCGACGCGCGCGGCGATGAACGGCATTCCGGCGCTGGTTTATGGAAGCGTGCGCGGCGTGACCCGCCTGGTGGGCGCGGCGATTGACACGGCGGTGGCGCCCCTGGTGCCGCTGCTCGCCGCGAATCACCTTTCGCGGCGGAGGGAGGCAATGCTGGCCGCGCTCAACGGCGTACTGGGGGATCACCTGGAGTCCACGGGCAACCCGCTGGCGATCCCCATGCGGATGCGTCGTGACGGGCATCCCCTCGTCATCGAGCGCGGGGCGCTGGCGGGGGCCCTCCCGCAGGCGACCGGCCGACTGCTGGTGCTGGCCCACGGCATCTGCATGAACGATCTGCAG
>Ga0210334_10005725_pt1 | contig 37606 bp, 35 predicted proteins | sample S306metaT_FD_164440 | JGI IMG/M metagenome (GOLD analysis project Ga0210334, IMG submission 164440) | Metatranscriptome of estuarine sediment microbial communities from the Columbia River estuary, Oregon, United States - S.306 (Metagenome... | ecosystem: Environmental > Aquatic > Marine >... | reverse complement strand
TCTCATTGTGGACGACGAAGAGGCGATTCGCACCTCGTTGCGAAGCATTCTCGAAGACGAAGGGTACGAGGTGGCGACGGCAGCCGGTGGAGTTGAAGCGTTGAAGATCTGTGGCAGCGATCCGCCCAATCTCATGATGCTCGATATCTGGATGCCGGAGATGGATGGATTGGAGACGCTTCGGCGCGTGAAGGAATTTGCGCCGGCGACGCAAGTCGTGATGATGTCCGGCCATGGGTCCATCGAAACGGCGGTGAAGGCCGTGAAGCTGGGGGCCTACGACTATATCGAGAAGCCGCTGTCGTTGGAGAACGTCACGCTGCGCGTCAAGCACGCGTTGGAACAGTATCGATTGGAACAGGAGAATCGGGTTCTGCGGACCAAGGTCCAGCAGAAATTCGAGCTGGTTGGACAGTCGCCGGCGATGCAGCAGCTGCGGCAATTGATCGAAACCGCCGGTCCGACCAACAGCCGGGTGCTGATCGGCGGAGAAAATGGAACGGGCAAGGAGCTGGTCGCGCGCGCCATCCATATGCACAGCGCCAGGGCCAACCATCCGTTCGTCGCCGTCAACTGCGCGGCGATTCCTGAAACGTTGATCGAGAGCGAACTGTTCGGCCACGAGAAGGGATCGTTTACCGGGGCCACCTCAATGAAACGTGGGCAATTCGAACAGGCCGACGGCGGGACATTGTTTCTCGATGAAATCGGCGATATGAGTCTGAATACGCAGGCGAAGGTTCTGCGGGCCTTGCAAGAACAACAGTTCACAAGGGTCGGCGGCACCAAGTTGATGAAGGTCGATGTGCGGGTGCTGGCCGCTTCGAACAAAGACCTGGAAAAAGAAATTCAGAAGGGGCATTTCCGGGAAGACTTGTACTACCGGCTCAACGTCGTGCCGATCGTCGTGCCTCCGTTGCGCGAGCGGCGGGACGATGTTCCGGCGTTGGTTCGGCACTTTCTGAAAATCCACGCCGAAGAGCAGGGACTGCGGATGAAAGAGGTGTCACCGGAGGCGATGACTGTGTTGCAGCAATACGAGTGGCCCGGCAACATCCGCGAACTGCGAAACCTGATCGAGCGGCTGATGATCATGGTGCCGGGGCTCGTCATTGACGCATCGCAAGCGGCCATGTCCATCCAGGGGCGGGCCGCCGGTTCCCTTGCCCCCTCGGCTGCGGCGGGCCAGGCCTCAAGCCCGCTCTTCACCAAAGCGTACGATTCGCTGAAAGACGCGCGGAACGCGTTTGAAAAAGAATTTATCGGTCGCAAGCTTCGTGAGCACCATTGGAATATCTCGCGCACCGCCGAAGATCTGAAAATCGAACGGAGCCACCTGCACCGGAAAATCAAGTTGCTGGATGTGGAGATGCGGCCGGAGGGATGACACGTGGCTGCGGGCCGTTTCAGTGCTCGCCCACCGCCCACATCTGATGATTGGATTGGCACAGTGTAGTGAACGATGTGCGCGGTGGATGCGCGCAGTGAAAAACGACCCGCCGCCAGGTATTACGAAAAAAAGAAATAGAATCGGAATAGCTGGAAGGCTGCGTTGACCTCGCTGAGACCCCTCCGTTAAGATGCGCCCCGAAGATAGGTCGAGTCTACGGATGAGGCTGAGAGCGAGCATGATCGTTCCGGCTTCCCACTCGACCTCGACCTAAACCTCAACCGTCCCAATCTTGATTTTCTATGACCACCTATCGCGAAGCCGGTGTTGATATCGATGCGGGAGACGAGTTTGTCGACCGCATCAAGCCGCTGGTTCGGTCGACCTTCCGTCCCGAAGTGCTGACCGACCTGGGCGGATTCGGCGGGCTGTTCGGCTTGCGGGCCGATCAATACAAAGAGCCGGTGCTGGTGTCCGGAACCGATGGGGTCGGGACCAAGCTGAAGATCGCGTTCATGATGGATCGGCACGATACGGTCGGCATCGATCTTGTCGCCATGTGCGTCAACGATATCGCCGTGAGTGGAGCGGAACCGCTTTTTTTCCTCGACTACTTCGCTACGGGCAAGTTGGCGGTGCCGAAAGCGCAGGAAGTTGTCAAGGGAATCGCCGAAGGCTGCCGTCAAGCTGGGTGCGCGCTGATCGGCGGGGAGACGGCGGAGATGCCGTCGATGTATGCGGACGGCGAATACGATCTGGCTGGTTTTTCCGTCGGGGTAGTCGAGAAATCCAAAATCGTCGATGGCAAGACGATCAGGCCGGGCGACGCCATCATCGGGTTGGCGTCTACGGGACTGCATAGTAACGGCTATTCGCTGGCGCGGCGCGTGTTGTTCGACCAGGCGAAGCTGACGGTCGCGAGCCGATTGCCCGAGCTCGATCGCCCGCTCGGCGAGGTGTTGCTGACACCGACCAGAATTTACGCGAAACAGATTCTTTCCCTTCTCCGAGACTTTCCGATCAAAGGTATGGCGCATATTACTGGCGGAGGCATTACGGAGAATCTGCCGCGAGTGTTTCCGGAAGCGGTGCGGGCAAGGATCAGCCGTAAGGCTTGGCTGGCGCCGCCTATTTTTCAAGTCATCAGCCGCTTGGGGCAGGTGGATCGTGAAGAAATGTATCGGGTGTTCAATATGGGAATTGGCTTGATCCTCGTGGCCCCGTCCGAGTCGGTGCCCGCGGTGCTCGCCGCAGCCGCGGCACTGGGCGACCAAGGCTGGCAGATCGGCGAAATGGCGTCATCAACTGGACAGGAGCCGGCAGTGGAGTATGTCGATTAAGCGGATGATTCCACTGCGCGTGGCGGTGCTGGCTTCCGGCCGAGGATCGAATCTGCAAGCCGTGATCGATGCGATCGAGGCGGGGCAGGTCCATGCGACAATCGCAGCCGTCATCAGTAACAAGAAGGATGCGGTGGCGCTGGAGCGGGCTCGGAAGCATGGGCTCAAGGATCTGTTCGTCGATCCCAAGCCGTTTGCCGGACGTCCGGACAACCGTGAAGCCTATGATCGCGCGCTCTTGGAGGTGCTTGAGCAACACAATGTTGAGTTGGTGCTGCTTGCGGGCTATATGAAGATTGTCACGGCGGTGCTCGTCAATGCCTATGCCAACCGGATGATGAACATTCACCCATCGTTGCTGCCGTCGTTTCCTGGCTTGGAGGTGCAGAAGAAAGCCCTTGATTGGGGTTGCAAACTGGCCGGCTGCACGGTGCATTTCGTCACGGAAGGAGTGGACGAAGGGCCGATCATTCTGCAAGCAGCCGTGCCCATTCTTGACGGCGATACGCCGGAATCGCTGGCCTCGCGCATTCTCGGACAGGAGCATAAGATCTATCCGAGGGCCGTGCAACTCTTTGCCGAGGGGCGGTTGCGGGTCGATGGGCGGCGCGTGTTGATCGACGGCGGCAAGCCGGACGGGGAAGCCATCATTAGCCCATCGTAGCACGCGTGCTCCGCAGTTTCTCTGCAGACTGGTTTGATTGAGATGCCCAATCCTCCCAGCAACGGCAGCAGACTGTCTTCACCAGGCCCGGTGCCCTCTTTCGTTGCAGCGCTGATCTCCTCATGGAGTTGGCTTGCGTTCGGGCTCCGCTGTGTGAGCTTCTCTGCAAGACGCCCGGACATCATCCCTTGCCGAATCTCTTCGTCTGTCACTTTGCCGACCGTGATTCCCTGTTGGAGAATCTGTGCCAACGCCTGACCTTTCGCCAGAACAACAGGAGGCGCGCCGTTCAAGACTGTTGTGGCATCCTGTTGTCCACCGCTGAGTTGCGCGTATGACGGGACTCCCAGCTAGGTAGACAACATGAGAGCAAGCATCGTCAGTTTCCATGTGAGCGGGAGGTTCTCGATCCTGTAAATAGTGGCCGTTAACAGCAATGGTTCTGCAGAAAGGCAATGCAGGGTCTCTGTCAGTCAACATTGGGAAGAGGGTATCTCTCGGTTTTGTTGTAACCCGGAGGCGTATGGTTTCCAAATTCATGAGGAAACCCTGCCTCTTCGTTTGAAACAGTGAAGTTTCTGGGTGATCGAAGTGGTGGCTGCTATACTCCATCTGCAGTGACCTCGCCATGCAGGAGGAGTGCCTATGTTCGGTGAATTAGAGTTTTCGGATGTGACTCCATACCTGGTGGCCGTTCTCGGCCTGTTGGTTTTGTGGCAGTACTATCAAATGCAGATCATGGCCGGCCGGATTTTAGCCGTGGATATCTTCGATCGTTCCGGCACCCGCATGTACATCTATGTCATGCCGGACGACGACAATACGTGTAAGGTCTGTTCCAAGGCGAATGGGCGGGTGTTTTTGCCGTCGCAGGTTGCCAAGAAGGGATTTTCACCGTTGAAGGGAAAGTGCCAAGGATCGATTCCTTGTCTCGGTGTGCTGGTCGGGTTGTACGGCGCGTGGTTGGAGGCAAGAGGAGTCGTGGAGCGGGCACGGGCGAACGCCCAAAAGGGCGGGATGTGGCTGTCTCCAGAAGAGCTCAGAGCCTTGGTGAATGGGCAATGGGAACAGAGTATCAGCGCAGACACGGATCGGCTCGGGATTCACATGATCGAAGCGGTCTGCTACGAGAAGATCAATCATGCCGTGTCCATGGCCGGATATCGCTACGTGATCGGTGAGGTGAAAGAGGTCCGTCACCTCTTGCTGCTTGTCCCGGCCTATCTTCGGCTCTCGCAACTTCTGGTGCGCTCCGGAGACAATGCGGAGGCGTTTGAGCTCATCGAGCGCTTTGAGGCGCGATTCCCCCTAAAGAAGCGGGGGCCGCATTTTCCAACGGAGAAGCAGCGAAACGCCATGAAAATACGGAAGACCTATCTGCTCAGCAACAACCAGGCGCAGCCGGCGGAGCCAACGAATGCTGCGGCGTAGCCCGCCTTATTCATGAGCACTTCTGCTGCTCTGGGGGCAGAGTCGCAGTTTCGTGTTTCGTGTCTCGCGATGTCAGGAAATACAATCCGAACCCTCGAAACCAGAAACATTCCCCATATTCCTTGAAACGTGGGCGTTGTTTAGTAATTCGACTCTAGGCTCGATGGCGCCTTGTTCAGGACGGTTGCGGCGGCACGGGAGAGCGCGGCATCATGGGCATGGTCGAGCGAATAGATTCGAAACTGGATCAGCCTTGTCGGCAAGAGATCCAAGAATTCTTCCAGCGGCTCGGTGGACACCTGCTTGGTTCCCGGATCATAGACATAGAGCGGATTCCCACGGCGGTCTTTCGGGTCCGGGCGTGGATCGAGCGGGGCCATATCCACACGAAATTCCAGCCCTCGCAATTCTTTTGGTAATTCTTTCGCGATCTGCTGCGCGAATTGCTGGTGGCTAGGGAACGCCATCCCTCGCTCCTGCCCTTTTTCCTTGAGGGAGGTGCTGTAGGCCATCTTCCATTTCACGTCGCGGTCCAAAATGCGCCCCCACTCATCTCCCTGCCGGCGCAGCGTCTTTCGGGTGCTCCGTTTCCAGTCTCGAACCTCCTCCAAGAGAGACCAATCGGTGAGTCTGCAATAGGCATCCATGTGCTTGCGAGGGTCTTGTGGGAAGAGCAGTTTCATGGTCTCGCCAAAAATATCGCGTAAATGGATGTCGATGGCTCTGGTCGTGCGATGGAAATAGACATTGGAGTACAGATACATCCGGGTGTTGAGGAACATTTGCAGGGCTGGGAGCCCTGTCTTGTGGATCGTGAAGCCCTTGTCGGTTACGATCGTGTAGTGGATCAGTCTCGTCAGATCGACGGGTCCCACAGCTACGCCGCACATGTATGAATCCCGCAAAACGTAATCCAGATTGTCTCCCGTATAACTGCCGGAGATGACAGGCTGGAGCAAGTTCAGCCAACGCGGAATCCGTGAATTGTCCTTCCCCTTCTCCTTGAGGATCAGATGCGCCACCTGGTCGGGGTCCAACTCTTCTCCCTTCGCAAAGGGGCCAGACGGGCTTCGGCGAATTTTTCGGATGATGGGGCCCAGATACTCCCGAATGATGATTTGCCCCAGTTTTTCATGCGTGAGGTGAAAGCCATGGAGAAAGTTTTCATCGAAGAAATGGCAAAACGGGCCGTGGCCGATATCGTGAACCAGCGCGGTCACACGCAGCAGTTCTTCGACGTAGTTGGCCGATGGCACATCATTGATGGTTTTCTTGAGGAACGGGTAGAGATGGCGGGCGAATCGTCCGGCCACGTGCATCGTGCCGAGTGAGTGGACAAAGCGCGTGTGTTCAGCCGAGGGATAGACCCAACGGGCGCTTTGCAGTTGGTAAATATAGCGCAGCCGTTGAACCCAGGGCGAATCGATCAGATCTTTCTCGGTGCGCTCGTGGGGATCAGGATCGGCATAGGGAACGGTGAACGAGATGTAGCGGTGAATGGGATCGGCAATCAAGGCCGATCCGTCATAGGGCGCGTTCGATCGTTCTGATGGAATCATGATAGGCGAGCATCTTAGCCCACCTGGTCGTGGGGCGGCAATGGCGGGGTTGCCGAGGCGCCAAGCGAGGAGCGGTATCTGAGGATCAGCCGATAGGCAATCGGGTAGGACACCAGCGCGCCGATTACACTCAGAACCAATCCTCCGAACGCGAACGGAACCACGTAGGGAAGGACTTGCTGGTAGATGCCGCTGAAACTGAGGTCATCCCAGTTGAATGTCGGGGTCTCCATCCGTCCCAGCAACCAAGCGCCGGTCCAGTAGGTTGCTCCAAGAATAGGCACGATGGTCCAGGGATTGTTGACAAGGGCGCCGGCCAGAAGCGCCAGAAAATTGAGGCCGAAAAGCCACGTACAAAATACCACCATGGCCGTATGCAGGCCATAGGCAGGGGAAAATGCGATCAACACTCCCACCGCGAACGCCAGGGCCGTCCGTTGCGGCGATTCTTGGAGGTGCAGCACTTGACGCAGCAGTGCTCGGAACGATCGGTTGCGCGAAGTTGGAGGATGGGGGCTTTGATCGGGCATCAGCGGAAGTGTTCATAACTGCTCATGGGAATCGGCCGCATCGTGCCGTCGGTGGTTTTCATCTGCATCCCAAACCGTCTGGCGCGAATTCTGCCGATGCGTGTGATCTGAGACCCGTGCGCGCGGGCCTGCCGTTCGATGGCAGAGTGTTTTGCCGGGGGAGCCGTGAAGAGAAGTTCGTAGTCTTCCCCCCCTGTGAGCGCCAACTGGACAGGGCGAAGGTGTCGGCTTTCGGCATAGGCAGAGCAGGCGGGCGAAATGGGAATCGCGCTGAGATCGATTTCCGCTCCCACGTGGCTCTCTTCGCAGATGTGCCGAAGGTCGCCGGACAGGCCGTCAGACAGATCGATGGCGGCGGTCGCGAGCCTCGCGCTGTTCAACCACTGTCCTTCACCGATCCGAGCCGTTGGGCGGAGGTGGCGCTGGACCAGAAAGTCCCGATGGGGTTTACGAAGCGGGGCAAAGGGCCGTAGCGTGGAACGGTTCGATTTGGCGTTCGTCAAGAGTTGCAGGCCGGCCAGTGAGTCCCCCAAGGTTCCCGTCACGTAGATAGAGTCTCCGACATGGGCGCCGCGGCGGAAAAGAGCCCGCCCCGATATCGTTGTGCCGATGAGGGTGATGCTCACGAAGACTCCGGCCCTGGAGGACGAGGTATCGCCTCCGATGAGTGCGACGCCATGAAGACGGCAGGCCTGCATGAGGCCTTCATAGAGTTCAAAGATACGCGCCGGCGTGAATGTCCTCGGAGCGGCGAGCGAGATGAGCAGATAGCGGGGAGATGCTCCCATTGCCGCAATATCGCTGAGGTTGGCGATGGCGGCCCGATAGCCCACCGATTCGGCCGAGGCCGTCCGTAGATCGAAGTGCACGCCTTCGGCGAGCAGATCCGTTGTCACATGCCACCACCCAGGCGCCGGCGCCGCAATGACGGCGGCATCGTCGCCGATGCCCTGCACGAGCTGCGAGGTGTTTCTGGCGAATCGACGCGCGAGGGCTCTGATCAGAGCGAATTCTTGAATGCGGGGCTGGGCCTTCCGAATGGTCACAGCTGGCCCGCAGTATTCAGTTCGTCGCGACATCGCGTTCCAAAGAACCTGGGGAATGTTTCGGGTTTCGAGTTCCTGGTTTCGCGTGTTCGGATTGTAGCTCCTGACGTCACGAAACATGAAACCCGTAACCACAAACTCCATTCTCCATAGGAACGGATTGACTGCGTCTCGGCTCGCAGAGATGGACGATTGCAGCAGAAGTGCTCATGAATCATGCGGGCGAGTCTAAGCGTGTGAGTTGGCGCGGCATCAGGGTCGCCGGGATCTCTCGTGCGCGCCCGTCCCGCTTTCGTTTTCCAGAATGGGTCGGTTTGGAATGGGCCGGTGGGGCGGAGGACGGCGAGTGTTTTTTTGCCGGCGCAGCCGGCGCTTTTCTCCGAAGGGCGATCTTCATCACGTCGTCCATCGTGTCGGCAAACGACAATTGAATGCCCTTCAGGAGGTGCTTGGGGATTTCTTCGAGATCCTTCTTGTTGCGTAGCGGCAGGATAACCGTCGTCAGCCTAGCTCTCTTGGCGGCCAGAATTTTTTCCTTGAGCCCGCCGATCGGAAGGACGCGCCCGCGCAAGGTGATTTCTCCGGTCATGGCGAGATCTCGTCTGGCTGGAATTCCGGAGAGCGCCGAGGCGATGGCGGTCGCCATGGTGATCCCGGCAGAGGGGCCGTCTTTGGGAATGGCGCCGGCCGGAACATGAATGTGCAGATCTTGTTTGCTGAACATATCGGGGTTAATGTTCAACGTTTTCTCGCGTGAACGGACATAGCTGAGCGCCGCCTGGGCCGATTCTTTCATGACATCGCCCAAGTGGCCCGTCAGGGTCAGGTGGCCTTTCCCTTTCATGGCAGTCGCTTCGATGTACAGCACGTCGCCGCCCGCTTCAGTCCACGCCAGACCGGTTGCCACCCCGACTTCATCCTTCTCCAATTCGGCTTCTGGCACGTACTTGGGCACACCCAGGTATTTATGAAGATTCGCCTCAGCGACCGGGAACCCCTGGCCCTTGCCTTCTGCGACCTTCTTGGCGACCTTGCGCATGACATTGGCGATCTCGCGTTCGAGACTCCGCACCCCGGCTTCCCGCGTGTAATGGACGATGATGTTCCTCAGGGCCGCCTCGTCGATCTGGACATGTTTGCTCGTGATCCCGTGTTCTTCCAGTTGGCGTGGGATCAAGTACTTTTGTGCGATGCCGAGCTTTTCTTCTTCCGTGTAGCCCGGGATCTCGATGATCTCCATGCGATCGCGCAGGGCAGGGAGAATCGGATCGATCAAATTCGCGGTGGTGATGAACATGACCTCGGTCAGGTCGAAGGGGACTCCCAGATAGTGGTCCGTGAAGGCGCTGTTTTGTTCCGGGTCGAGCACTTCGAGCAGCGCCGCGGAGGGGTCGCCTCGGAAATCCATGCCGACTTTGTCCACTTCGTCCAGCATGAACACCGGGTTGCTGGTGCCCGCTTGCTTCATACCCTGGATGATGCGGCCGGGCAATGCCCCGACGTAGGTACGGCGATGGCCGCGGATTTCCGCCTCATCCCGGACCCCGCCCAGACTGATGCGCACGAACTCACGCCCTAATGCGCGCGCGATCGATTTTCCCAGGGACGTTTTGCCCACTCCCGGCGGGCCGACAAAACAGAGGATAGGACCTTTCATCTTCTCTTTGAGTTTGCGGACGGCCAGGTACTCCAGAATCCGCTCCTTGACCTTTTCGAGGTCGTAGTGGTCCTTGTTCAGCACCGCAGATGCGGCTTTCAGGTCGAGATTGTCTTTCGATCGCTTCGACCAAGGCAGTTCCACCATCCATTCGAGATAGGTGCGAACCGTCGAGGATTCGGCCGTGTCCGGGTGCATCTTTTCCAGGCGCTTCAGCTGTTTTTCGGCTTCCTTCAGCACCTTGTCCGGCATCTTGACGTCTTTAATGCGTTTACGAAATTCGGTGACTTCTTCGGCCCGTTCGTCCAATTCGCCCAGTTCTTTTTGAATGGCCTTCAGCTGTTCGCGCAAGAAGTACTCGCGCTGGGTCTTGTCCATCTCGCCTTTGGCTTGCGCTTGGATCTTTTGCTGCATGGACAAGACTTCGATTTCCTTGCCGAGGATGTCGCTGACCCGGCGAAGACGTTGGATCGGATCGTGGCTCTCCAGCACAGCCTGAGTCACGTCGACTTTGAGTCCCAGATTCGATGCCACCATGTCTGCCAGGCGCCCCGGGTCTTCGAGATTTTCAATGACGACCATGACATCGGGAATCAGGACCTTGCCCAAACTGACGATTCGTTCGATCTGCTCCTTCACCGTGCGCATGACCGCTTCGGCTTCGAGCGAAGTCGCCGCTGGCTTGCTGTCAGGGAGTTTGTCGATTCGGACGGAGTAATAGGGATCGGTTTGAATATATTGGGCGATCTTGGCTTTTGCGACCCCCTGCACCAGAATTTTGACCCGCTCGTCCGGCAGCTTCAGCATGCGCATGATAATGCCGACGGTGCCGATCTCGTGGATGTCTCCGGGCTCGGGGTTCTCAACATCAAGGGCTTTTTGCGTGGCCAGAAAGATCATCCGGTTGCCGGCGAGGGCCGCCTCAATCGCCTTGATCGACATGTCTCGTCCGACGAAGAGCGGGAGCACCATATAGGGGAAGATGACGATGTCGCGGACAGGCAACAGCGGAAGCTGGGCCGGAATCTCAACATTTTGTGGTGGCTGGAGCTCTTGTTCGTTCGTGTCGGTCATCCGATGCCCATCCCTTCCTGTCCTTTTTTCCTGGCTCTTTCGGAATCCGATCGAGGCCTGCCGTGACTGAGGGTTCGCAATCAGCGCAGACGAAGTCCCGATGATTCCTACTTGCGCCGGTCGTTTGCAATCATGCGTGTGCGTGACACAAGATACTCGCTGAAGTCGGCTCCCAACGAGGGGTTCTTGAGCGCGAACTCGACGGTCGCGATCAGAAATCCCAACTTGTCTCCAGCGTCGTGCCGCTGTCCTTTAATTTCCTGGGCGAACATCGGCGATTTCCTCGCCAGTTCTCTGAGCGCGTCGGTCAACTGAATTTCCCCGTTTTTCCCTGGAACGGTTTTCCGCAAGATGGGGAAAATCTCCGGCGGAAGGACGTATCGGCCGATCACAGCCAGCGTGGACGGCGCATCGGCCGGCGACGGTTTCTCCACCACATTTTCTACGCGGTGCAGTCCTTCGGCAATCCGTTTGGGCGTCACAATGCCGTACCGGCTCACATCCTGTTTCGGAACGTTCTGCACGCCGAGGACCGCGCCACGGCGTTTGGTATAGACGTGAATCAATTGGGCGAGCCCCGGCATCGCGGCATCGATGATTTCGTCGCCAAGAATCACGGCAAACGGTTCGTCGCCGATCAGGTGTTGCGCGCACAGGACGGCATGTCCCAAGCCCAGCGCTTCCGATTGGCGCACGTAACAGAAGTTCGCCAGGTTTGAAATCTGCCGGATCTGATGCAGGATCTGGCTCTTGCCTGCGCCTTTCAGGTTCTCTTCGAGCTCTACTGAGCGATCGAAGTGGTCCTCAATGGCCCGCTTGCCTCTGCCTGTGATGATGATGATGTCTTCGATGCCCGATGCCACCGCTTCTTCAACCGCATATTGAATGAGCGGCTTATCCACCAGCGGCAGCATTTCCTTCGGCGAAGCTTTTGTGGCGGGAAGGAAGCGAGTTCCCAGCCCCGCGGCGGGAATCACGGCTTTTCTGACGGCAAGGCGCGACATAAAACGGATACTATGTGATGGGTTTGGTGATGTCAAGAAATGGGCGAATGCGCCCAATGCTCGACACGTGAGGTGCGTCGTTCGTGACGCGTATCTCGTCCTTCGACTCTGCTCAGGACGGTGAGCCTGTCGAACCGTGTCTCGCAAGCAAAATGAGATCTGCTCTCTTTCCGTCCCGCGCTTGCCTCGCACCGTCGGCGGAGCGGCTTCACACTTCACGAGGGACAGGCACCCGGACGTATAGAGCGCCGACGCATCGGTCAGCGATGATCAATCCGGAGCAGAGTACAAATCGCCTCGTAAAATCAGGCGAGTCCTTTACAACGTCGAGACGCCTCAATATAATCCGGGAGTTTTGCAAGGACGGGCTGGTGGCAGCAGTCGTGTTCGATATGGTCTGCACATCAAGACAGGCTGGATGGTATGAGGTTCGTTCATGCTTTCCGGTGATCGTGAAGATTACGTGGGACGGCCCTCCCTCTTGGCATTCTGGAATTGGAACTCTAGCCCGTGACCACAGCCTTCCTCAATGGACCCCGATGGTTTCTTGTGCTGATCATAGCGGTCTCTGTGTTGCCGGGGTGGTATGAAACGGACGCACAGACGTCCGAGTCGAAGATCACGTCGATCGAGATCCGCGGAAACAAGCGCATCGAAGTTCCCGCTATCGTCGGGCGCCTCACGCTCAAGGCGGGAGACCCCTATGCATCTGAGACAGTGCGCGGGCAGGTCAAGATCCTGTACGACTCGGGTTTGTTCGAGGATGTCCAAGTCGAAACTGAACGGGGGCCGGGTGGGATAGCCGTCGTATACGTCGTCCGAGAGAAGCCGTTCATCACGGAGATCGTGTATGACGGAAATGAAAATCTGAGCGACGAGAGGCTGAAAGAAAAGACGATCATCAAAGCTCAAGCGTTTCTCGACCAGCAACAGGCGAAGGAAAGCGCCGAGAATATCCGACTAGCCTATGAGAAGGACGGATATTACAATTGCCAGGTCATTCCGGTAGTCCAAACGTTGGACCAGGATCGCAAGCGCTTGACCTTCTTTGTGAAAGAGGGGGATAAGGCGCGGGTCAAAACCGTAATTTTCGACGGCCTGCGCGCGACGACCAAGGATGAGCTGTTCAAAGTTATCACGACCAGGGAATGGGTTCCATGGTACGGGCCTTTCACGCAGTTCAAGCTGCCGTCGTCCATCTCCGATGCGGGTCTCCTAAAGCGCGACGAATTGGGGAACGATGTGGAGCGGATCAAGGAAGTGCTGCTCAATAGAGGGTACTTCAACGCCAGGGTCAGCCTGTCTTCCGTCGAACTGACCGAAGACAAGAAATGGTTCGTGGTGACGTTCAATGTCTTCGAAGGGGAGCCGTTTACCGTGGCGGAGGTGGGATTTCGCGGTCATATGGTGTTTGAAGACGCCGAGCTTCGGGAAGGATTGAGGATCAAGGAGGGGGAAATTTTTCAGCGCGCCAAACTGCGGGACGAGATCGGACGCTTGACGGACATGTACGGAGGCAAGGGGTACTCGTTTGCCGAAATCGCGCCGACGGTCAATCCGAACAATGCCGAACGAACGGTCACTATCCTCTTCAGTGTGAAAGAAGGGGAAATGATGCGTATCCGGCAGATCAACATTCACGGGAACAGCAAGACTCGCGATAATGTCATCCGCCGTGAAATTCGTGTAGACGAACAGGATGTGATCGATACGCCCTCCCTTAAGCGAAGTTTCCAACGGTTGAACAATCTTCAATTTTTTGAAACCGTCGAAATTCTTCCCGATAAGGTGGCAGTCGACAAAGTGGATTTGAACGTCAGGGTGAAGGAAAAGCCGACGGGCCAATTCAGCATCGGCGGCGGGTTCAGCTCGCTGGACCGGCTGATGGCCATCGCCAACATTACGGAAGGCAATATCGGCGGATACGGCTATATGGGCCGCATCAGCGGACAGTTCGGCCAGCGGAGACAATTCGGATCGATCACGTTCCGCAATCCCTACATCAACGATTCGCTGACATCGGCGCAAATGGACATCTATCGCAGCATGACGAACTATCTGACGTTTTTCGAGGAGCGAACCGGCGCGAGCGTGACGTTCGGCCGCTGGCTGTCGGAATACAATACGGGAACCATCAGTCTCTTCGCCGAAGAACTGAAATACAGAAGTCCGGCAGCGGGGATTTGTAATAATAATGACCCCGATAGAAACGCTGTCATCTGCAGCCAGCTCGGGCATCAGTCCTCGACGGGAGTCCGGATCCATGCATTCAGAGACACACGTGATTATTATCTCGATCCCAGATCCGGCTGGCGGTTCGGCGGCGGGTTCGATATCGGTACGCCGTATTTGGGCGGGACCAACGATTTCATCAAGTATACCGTGGACGTCATCAAGGTGACCCCGCTACTCTTCGATACGAGAGTGTCGGTCCGCGGTCGGTTTGGAGGGGTAGAGACATTCGGCGGGAGCTTGGTTCCATTGAGCGAACGGTTCTATGTCGGTGGGATCAATACTCTGCGCGGGTTTGCCTTCGGCCGGGCCGGCCCGGTGGTGGAGACGACCCGTACCCCGTTCGGCGCAGCGAAGCAGATCATCTTCAACGTCGATTTCGTGTTTACGATCTCGGCCGAGGCGAAGTTGAACGGGGTGCTCTTTTTCGACTACGGGGCGGGCTTTAAAGATGGTGAGCCGGTGTCGTTTTTCGATTTGAGAAAAACAGCCGGGCTTGAGGGACGCTGGATCTCTCCGTTCGGCCCCTTGCGCGCCGCCTACGGCATCAATCTTGACCCGCGTCCAGGCGAACGAAGCGGGGTCTTCGAGTTTACGATTGGGTCGATATTCTAAACCGAGTGTTGCGCGGTGGATTGGAGCGAGATGAGTCAGAAGCGGTTTTGGCAAATGAGTGGGCGGTTGGCCGGCGCGGCGCTGGTACTGATGGCGGCCGTGGTTGGATGCGCCGGAGCGGGAGCCAAGGTCGAAGGCAAGATCGGCGTGATCGACGCGCAACGTATTCTTGACAATACCAATGCCGGAAAGAAGGCGAAGGATACGCTGGTTTCGTTCTCCAAAAACCGTCAGGCGCTCATGGAGTTCGATGAAAAAGAATTGCGCCGGATGGAAGAAGATTTGGTCAAGCAAGCGGGTATTCTAAGCCCTGCAGCCAAACGCGAGCGGGAAGAACAGTTCAGGCGGCGGGTACAGGACTATCAACAGAAAGCCGCCGATCTGAACCGGGAAGTCCAAGAAAAACAGAAAGATGTGCTGGAAGGATTTCGAGAGAAAGTCGAAGCCGTCACGGGCAAGGTGGCAAAACGGTTGGCGCTACAGATTATTGTCGACCGGAGCAAAGGCGGCCCGACCATTTATCATGAGGAGAACCTGGATATTTCGAGCCAGGTCATCGAGGAGTTCAACCGGCAGTATCCTTAAAGCGGGCGGAGGTCTGGTGATGATGAGAGGAACGGACATTATCAGGGTGATGGGTGTGGCTGTGCTGGCCATCTGTGTGCAGACGGCACAGGCCGGGGATGCTGGAAAGATCGGCGTCATGGATCAACAGGCCGTGATGGAGCGATCGAAGGCGGGCAAGGCGGCGTTGGAAGAGATTAAACAGTATTCGACTGCCAGGCAGAAAATCATCGATGCCGATGAGCAGGAGCTGAAAGATTTGGAGCAATCGCTCCAGGGGTCTGGTAACAAGCTGAGCGAAGCGGCCAAGCAGGAAAAACAAGAACAGTTTCGGGTCAAGGTGGATGCGTATCAGCGGCGTCTCCAAGATTTTAACCGCGAGGTTCAACAGAAGCAGCGCGACATGATCGAGGAGTATTCGAAGAGGATTGCGGAGGTCGCGCAGATTGTGGCTCAAAAAGAGGGGTATCTGGCGATCCTCGACAAGGGAAACGAGGCGCTCCTCCGCATCGTCCTCTATCATCATCCAGGGCTCGATGTGACGGATGTAGTCGTCAAAGAATTCGATCGGCACAATAAATAACAGGCTGAGGATCAGCTGTAGTGGAGAGGAGGCATCGCCGATGGCAAAGGTCGAACAGGTAGAAATTCAGGGATTACTTCCACACCGGTATCCCTTCTTGTTGGTAGATCGGGTCAAGGAATTGGAGCCCGGCCGGCGGATCGTGGCGCTCAAGAACGTGACGATCAATGAGCCGTTCTTTCAGGGGCATTTCCCCGGCCGGCCTATCATGCCCGGTGTTCTGATCCTTGAGGCGATGGCGCAGGCCGGGGGCGTGCTGGTATTTAAATCAGGCGAATCGTCCGGGAAGCCCGTCGTCTATTTGACGGGCATCGAGGAAGCGAGGTTTCGGCGGCCGGTCGTGCCGGGCGATCAACTGCGTTTCGAAATCGACGTGCTCAAGAAACGCCCGCCATTTTGGAAGATGCAGGGGAAAGCGTTCGTCGACGACGAAATGGTGTGCGAAGCGGTTGTGACGGCTATGGTAACAGAGGAAAAGGCCGGCGGACGATGATCGCCGCTGGTCACGGGTCGATCAATCATGTAGTGTGTCTGTAGGGTGAGGATTGTCAACGATTGACGTTTCAAAGGGGGGGCGTGTGAAAATCCATCCAACAGCGATTGTCCATCCCAAGGCGAATCTGGCCAACGGTGTGGAGGTCGGTCCGTTTTGCGTCGTCGGCGAGCATGTCACGATCGGCAAGGGAACCAGATTGTTGTCGCACATCACCGTCGATGGGTGGACGGAGCTCGGCGAGCGCAACGAGGTGCATGCGTTTGCCTCGATCGGCGGGCCGCCGCAGCATCTCGGCTACAAGGGGGAGCCGACTAAGGTCGTCATCGGCGATGACAATGTCATTCGCGAGTACGTGACGATCAACCGCGCCACAGTGCAAGGCGGTGGAGTGACGTCGCTCGGGTCCAGAAATACTCTCATGGCGTATGTCCATGTGGCGCACGATTGCCGGCTTGGAAGCCATCTCATCATGGCCAATGCGGCCAGTTTGGCCGGGCACATTACGATCGGCGATCATGCGATCATCGGAGGGTTGACGGGCATCCACCAGTATGTTCGCGTCGGCGATTATGCGATGGTCGGCGGGTGTTGCGCTATCGGGCAGGATGTTCCGCCGTTCATGCGGGCGGCCGGGGGCTATCGGGCGCATCTGTACGGGCTCAATACCGTGGGGCTTCAGCGGCATGGTTTTTCGGTGGAGCGTATCGCGGTGCTCAAGAAAGCGTTCGATCTTCTTTTTCGGGCGGGCCATCGGGTCGCCGAGGCGATCAGGCTGACGAAGAAGGAGTTCAAGGGCCAGGCGGATGTCGCCAAGGTTCTCACGTTCATGGAAGGGACGAAGCGAGGCGTGTCGCGCGTGGTGAACGTCGATTTGGATCTCGAATTCGATCAGGAAGGGTGAGCCGCCACCAACATGACGGTTTCGGTTTCAGTCCAAGATGGGCGCATCGGTCTTATCGCCGGAAACGGCAGGTTTCCGATCATTTTTGCCGATAATGCGCGCAAGATGGGTCTGCAAGTGTCTGCGGTGGCGCACGAAGGAGAAACGGAGCCGGAGCTCGAGCAGCATGTCGATTGGATCCACTGGATCAAGATCGGACAGCTCAATAAACTGATCAAGGCCTTCAAGGGCGACGGCGTCCGGCAAGTGGTAATGCTGGGCGGCATCAAGAAAACCCATGTATACAGCACTGTGCGGCCCGACTTCCGAGCCCTGGCGCTGGCCGCCCGCGTGGCTCCGTGGAAGGATGACAACATCCTTCGGGAAATCGCGGCTGAACTTGAGCGGGAGGGGATTTCCATTTGCGAGTCTACCTTCGGCCTCGAAGGGATTCTCGTCGAGGAAGGTCCGCTCACGTCCCGCCAGCCGACCAAGAAGGAATGGAACGACATCCGTTACGGGTGGGAGATCGCGAAGGAGACCGGGCGTCTCGACATCGGCCAATGTGTCGTGATCAAGGATCGGGTAGTTGTGGCGGTGGAGGCGGTCGAGGGAACTGATGGAGCGATCAAGCGCGGCGGCGAGTTGGCAAAGGACGGGGCCGTGGTGGTGAAACGCAGCAAGCCGCAGCAAGATCTTCGTTTCGATTTGCCCGCGGTCGGACCTCGGACGATCGAAGTTATGGCGTCGGTGAAGGCTGCTGTGCTGGCGGTGGAAGCGGGCCGGACGGTGATGCTGGATCGGGAACAGCTCATCAGTTTGGCGGAACGGGCGGGGATCGCCGTGATTGGAATCACACGAGACGAGTGAGGGGTTGCGCGATGGGCGAGACATGCGGGACGAGTGAGACTTGGGAAGCGGACGTTCGCCTATATCCCGCGCGTCCTGCGTTTCCCGCTCGGCGCTCGTCGGGCATCACAATCTTATGAAAACACTTCGTGCCGGAGTCGTGGGTGTCGGGCATTTGGGACAGCACCATGCGAGGCTGTATGCCGAATTGCCCGAGTCGACGCTCATCGGCGTGACGGACCAGGATCGTGGACGGGCCGGAATCATTGCCGAGCGGCATGGCGCGCAATCGTTCGAGAGCCTGTCGGATCTCCTAAAGGCCGTCGATGTGGTCAGCGTGGCCGTGCCCACCTCGGGGCATTATGCCGTGGCGAAAGCGTGTCTTGAAGCGGGCAAGCACGTTCTGGTCGAGAAGCCGATCGCCGTGAGGCCTGCCGAGGCTCGTGAACTTGTCGAGCTGGCCAAGGCCAAGGGGCGCCGGTTGCAGGTCGGCCACAGCGAACGATTCAATCCCATCATGCAGACGATGCGGACGCACATTCGGCGGCCGGCGTTTATCGAAGGCCATCGGATGGGGACGTACAGCGAGCGTGGAACCGACGTCGATGTCGTGCTGGACTTGATGATTCACGATCTTGATCTGGTGTTGTCCTTCAAGCCCGGTCCGGTTGAAGAGGTGCGGGCTGCCGGTGTGCCGGTGCTGTCATCGACGATCGATATCGCCAACGCGCGCATCCAATTTCAAAGCGGCTGCGTCGCCAATTTGACCGCCAGCCGGGTTTCTCTCACCAAGATGCGCCGGCTGCGGGTCTTTCAGCAGGACAGCTATGTGTCGATCGATTTCCAATCCCGCAAGGGAATCGTTGGGCGCCGATCCGGGAGTCCGGGGGACAAGCCGGGGTTTGCGATCGAAGAGTGCAAAGGAACCGATGAGGAGCCGCTGAAGCTCCAAATCGCGTCATTCCTGCGCTCAATCCAGACGGGCTCGTCCCCGGTGGTGTCCGGCGAAGACGGAGCGGCTGCGCTCACGGTCGCCCATCAAATATTGGCCGCCATCGATTCGTTTGTGCAGCGCAACGCGGAACAAGGGGCAACGGGGTAGAGGGACGAAGGAGCCTGGAACGCGCCCTCGAACCTTCTCCCGCCGGCCCGCAGTCTTCATGACAGTTCGTCGCGAAATCGCAGGGAGCCGTGTCTCGTGAAGCGTATCTCGTATCTCGCAAGCCAAGATGCAAGCAGACTCTTTCCATTCTGCGCTTCACGCTTCATGCTTCACGAGCGACGAAGTGTCCCGACAACCGCTATCCTGTTGTGATGCCATGCCGCGCATTCTCATTGTAACCGGCGAGGCTTCCGGCGACCTTCACGGAGCCAATCTTGCCAAGGCGCTGAAAGCGCGCGATCCATCCGTGTCGCTGGTCGGCATCGGTGGGACGGCCATGGAGGCGGCCGGCGTGCAGTTAGTGCAGGCAATCGGACGGTTCGACGTCATCGGGATGATCGGCCCCCTGGCACTGGTCTCACTGCTGTATCGGTTTCTCTTCATGCGGCGCCTGTTCCGATCCGAACCGTGGGATGCGGTCGTGTTTATCGATCATCCGGGTTTGAATCTCCGCTACGCCTACTTCGCGAAGGCGGCCGGATTGCGCGTGTTCTATTATATCGCGCCGCAGATTTGGGCCTGGCGGCCCGGACGGATGCACTGGATTAAACAACGAGTGGATCATGTCCTGGTGATCCTGCCGTTCGAGAAAGCCCTGTATGACGAAGCGGGGGTGCCCTGTAGTTTCGTCGGCCATCCCATCCTGGATGCGGTGGCTCCTCGATACGATCGGGGGAGTCTTCGCGTGCGGTTCGGGCTTCCATTGGAAGGACGTGTGATTGCGCTGTTGCCGGGAAGCCGGAGACGGGAGATACAGATGCTCTTGCCCATATTGCTGGAGGCAGCGGAGCAATTAGTGCGTCGGAATCCGGAAACGAAGTTTATTCTGGCACAGGCCTCGACAATTCAGGATAATCTGCTGCAACCGCTTTTGCGGGAGAGCAGCGTCCCGGTGACCGTCGTGAAAGAACAGGCCAGCGAGGTGCTGGCCGTCTCGGATCTGGCGCTGGTGGCATCAGGCACTGCCACGCTGCAAGCAGCGGTGGTGGGCACTCCCCTGGTGTTGTGTTATCGAACGACGGCATGGGAATTTTGGATCGCGAGTTTCTTCATCCGCGTCAAGTGGATTGGGCTGGTGAATCTGGTGGCGGGACGGATGGTGGCGCCGGAGTTGGTCCAGCGTGACGCGACGGGGCAGCGGTTGTACGAAGAAGCCATTCGAATTTTGGACGATCGTTCGGTCTATGATGAAATGAAACGCAGCATGGCAAAGGTGCGCGCGTCGCTGGGCGAACCAGGCGCGTCTATTCGGGCGGCGGAAATGGTGTTGGCGGCATGTCGGGGATAGATCGATTCAAGCGTCTTCTGCGGTATGTCCGTCCCTATCGGACGCGATTCGTCGCGGCGTTCGCCTGCTCGGGCCTCGTGGCGCTGTTGTCGGCGGTCTATGCCTGGATGGTGAAGCCCGTACTGGACGGCATTTTCATCGAGAAAAACGAAGAGCTGTTGCTGATCCTGCCGCTGGCTCTCTTGGGCGTCGCGGTCCTGAAGGCGGTGCTCAGCTACGGTGTCGGGTATTTGATGGCGTATGTGACCAATCGGGTCATCGCCGATATCAGGCAGGAATTGTTTCAACACCTGATCCGGATGCCGGTCGGGTTTCACGATGTGAATACGTCGGGCCGTTTGGTCTCGCGGGTGGTGAATGATGTCGGGTTGATGGCCAGCGCCGCGTCGAATGTGCTGAAAGATATTTTTCAGAACGCGCTGACGTTTCTGGCCATGGTGGGAGTGATTGTCTATCAGAATTGGAAGCTGGCGGGTCTGTCGGCGATCGTCATCCCGCTGTCGGCGCTGACGATGGTGCGTGTGGGGAAGCGATTGCGGAAGCTGGCCACGAGCGGGCAGGAGCGGATGGGCGATATGTCCTCCACGCTTCAAGAGACGTTGGCCGGCATCAGAATGGTGAAGGCGTTTGGGCGGGAAGAGGCGGAAGCCGAACGCTTCAAAGCCTACAACCGGGCCTTCCTGGCAACCACGCTGAAATCCAATCAAGTCTGGTCGATCGGGTCGTCGCACATGGAGGTCATCGGTGTCATTGGGGTGGCAGGGATCATTTGGTATGGCGGGTATCTCGTCATCCATGAGGTCATGACGCCCGGCTCGTTATTTTCATTCATGGCAGCCATGTTCATGGCCTATACGCCGATCCGTAAACTGGCGGGGGCCAATAACATCATTCAACAGGCGCTGGCCGCAGCCGAACGTGTTTATGATGTGATGGATCTTGAGACGGAGCAATCCAAGGATCACGGCACCGTTGCCTTGACGGGAATTCGGCAGGGGGTCGAATTTCAAGGCGTCTCGTTGCGTTACGACAGTCAGACCGTGCCGGCGTTGACCGGTATCGATCTCTCAATCAAGTCCGGCGAGGCCGTGGCGCTGGTGGGGAGCAGCGGGGGCGGGAAAACCACGTTGGTCAGTTTGTTGCCGCGGTTCTACGAACCCACGACGGGGCGGATTCTGTTGGACAGCCTCCCGCTCGCGTCGTACACATTGCAGTCGCTGCGAACCCATATCGGGATTGTGTCGCAGGAAGTGGTGTTGTTCGACGATACGATCAGCCGCAACATTGCGTTTGGTCAGACGGGAGCAAGCCAATCCGATATCGAACAGGCGGCCAAGGCCGCTTACGCCCATGACTTTATCCTTCGCATGCCAGAGGGGTACGAGACGGTCATCGGGGAGCGCGGTGTGAAATTGTCGGGAGGCGAACGGCAACGACTGGCGATCGCCCGCGCTATTCTTCGCGATCCGCCTTTGTTGATCTTGGACGAGGCCACATCGGCGTTGGACACGGAATCCGAACGCATCGTGCAATTGGCTTTGACGAATCTCATGAAGAACCGGACGACGCTGGTCATTGCGCATCGGCTGTCCACCATTCAAAATGCGGATCGCATCGTGGTCTTGGACCGTGGAACGATTGCGGAGGTGGGGTCGCATGAGGAACTGCTTCGGCGGGGCGGGGTGTATCAACGCCTCCATGCCATGCAATTTCAGGATGTGACCAGTGCGTAAAGAGTGCAGAGGTGCTGAGTGCTGAGTGCTGAGATCCGGAACAAGAAGAGTTTGAAGAAGCGCGTTGAGCAATGGGTGAAATGTTCCCTGCTGCCGCCTGTGGCAGCGGCACTCATTCGCGGGGTCGCGGGATCGATGCCCCGTGAGACGCGCGGGCATGAGGCGGTCGATGCGTTGTATCGGGAAGGGCGCCATATTATTCTTGCCTTTTGGCACGCTCAACAGTTGATGATCCCGATTGGGTACCGCGGCACAGGCTCCCATGTGTTGATCAGCCAGCATGGCGACGGAGAAATCATCGCGCGCATCATCGCGCGGTTCGGTCATGAGGCGGTGCGTGGGTCGAGCACGCGCGGCGGAGCCGCTGCCCTTCGTGCGCTGATCAAGTTGGGCCGGTCCGGCAAGGATGTGGTGGTGACCCCGGACGGTCCCAAGGGCCCGCGCCACGTCGCCAAGCTCGGCGTTGTCCAGCTGGCGAAGGCGACAGGCCTTCCGATTGTGCCGCTGGCCTTCGCCTGCTCAAAAAAAAACTCTTCGCGAGCTGGGATCGCTATATGGTCCCGTATCCCTTTTCCCGTGGCTTGTTCCTCTATGGGAGCCCGCTCTGGGTTCCTCGTGAAGCGGACGACGCGGCACTTGAAGCGTCCCGCCTGGAGCTTGAGACGGTCCTCAATCGGCTGACCGATCAGGCGGAGGCAGACGTGAAGCGTGAAAAGTGAGACGTGAAACGTAAGATGCTCAGGAATTAAGCGGGACGTTTCACCTTTTACTTTTCACGTCTAACTTCGTCATCATGTGGAAGCTGCTCTATAACATCGGGTTGATCCTTGTCGCTCCCGTCATCGTGTGTGTGCTGTTGGCCAAGCCTCGTTGCCGTCCAGGGCTGGCGCAGAGGCTGGGGCTCGAAGATGGTCTGTCTAGTCTTTCTGGTCTATTCGGTCTATCTCGTCGACCAGACGGACAAGATAGACCAGACAGACCCAGTAAACCAGTTATCTGGGTTCATGCCGTGTCGCTCGGAGAAGCGGTGGCTGCGGCGCCGCTGGTGAAGGCGCTGCATGGACGCCACCCCGAGTATCGATACATCGTGACGACCGTCACTGAAACAGGCCGTGAAGCGGTCGAGCAACGGCTGGCCGGGGTGGCCGAGCATCGGTATGCGCCGCTTGATTTCCCTTGGGTGGTTGCAGGCATGATCGACCGGTTGCGCCCCGCGCTCTATCTGTTCGTCGAGACCGAGTTGTGGCCCAATCTGCTCTGGACGTTGCGCGACCGCCAGGTCCCGGCGATTCTCGTAAACGGACGGCTGTCTTCTCGCTCATTTCGCCGCCAAGATGTGATAGGCATCCGCGCCTTGTATCGGTCTGTTCTTCGATCCATCAGCCTGTGCTTGATGCAATCCGAACGAGACCGGCAGCGTATCGTGGCGTTGGGCGCAAATCCGGATGTCGCACATACGACCGGCAATATTAAATTCGATCAGCCTCTGCCGGACATGGGCGGTGAATCGTCCCTGCGCCGGAGCTTGGGATTAGTTGGGCAGGAGCGGTTGATTTTGGCCGGGAGCACCCATCCCGGTGAAGAGGAGTTGCTGGTCTCGGCCTATGGTCAAATTGTGAAGGCGCATCCTTCGGCGGTGCTGATGCTGGCGCCACGGCATATCGAACGGGTGGATCAGGTTGAGGCGATGATCCGCGCAGCCGGATTCACCGCGCAGCGCAAGAGCCGGATCGGCGAAACGGCGGGCGGCCCACGGATCATCATTTTGGATACGAGAGGGGAATTGGCCCGTGCCTATCGAGAGGCCGTCGTGGCCTTTGTGGGAGGGACACTGGTTCCAGTGGGCGGACACAATGTGCTGGAACCGGCGGTCTGGGGAACGCCCGTGTTGTTTGGCCCCTACACCGACCACTGTGCCGAAACGGCGGCGTTGTTGGATGAGGCAGGGGGAGGCAGACGAGTCACAGGTGTCGAGGACTTGGTTCGGCATGTGAATGAATGGCTGGCCGATCAGAATGTCTGTGACGCAGTGGGTCAGGCTGCCAAACGGGTCGTCGTGGACAATCAAGGCGCCTTACGGCGAAGCCTGGATCTGATCGAAACGTGTCTGGCCCCCGCGCTGTTCCTGAAGCGTATCTCGTGAAGCGTGAAGCGCATGACAGGGGGAGGGGAGCCATCTTTGTTTGCGAGATACGAGATACGCTTCACGAGATACGAATGTTCGAATAACTCTGCGACAAACTGATATGAGCAGCGCGGACTAACATGGCGTTCTTACAGCCCGGACAGCCGGTTCGGAAGTGGCTCTCCGGGCCGGCGTTCCTGTATGGCCTCATCGTCCGGTTGCGGTATTGGTCGTATCGCCGTGGCTGGTGTTCCTCGTCACGGCTGCCCTGCCGGGTGGTGAGCGTGGGCAATCTCACGGTGGGAGGAACCGGCAAGACACCGATCGTTATTCTCCTGACGCAATGGTTGCAGGCCAAGGGACAGCGTGTGGCTGTCTTAAGCCGCGGGTATAAGCGGACGAGCGGGGGCCCGCATCTGCTCGTATCCAATGGCGTAACTATCCTGGCAGGTCCGTCAGAGGCGGGGGACGAGCCATTTCTCATTGCGCGGCGATGTCCAAATGCAATCGTTGCGGTTGGAACCGATCGGGCGGTGCTGGGCCGATGGGTGCTGGCACAGCATCCGGTCGATTGCATGATATTGGACGATGGGTTTCAGCATCTTGCCCTTTGCCGAGAGATCGATGTGGTGTTGCTCGATGCCACCGATGCCGATGGGCTTGATGCGATGACGCCTGCAGGCCGGTTGCGCGAACCTTTGCAGGGTCTTGCGCGCGCGACGGCGGTGGTGGTCACGAGGGCCGACTCCAAGGAAGAGGTAGAAGCTATTCATAGGCGGCTGTTGGCGGCCGGTCTTCCGTGCAATGACTCGATCGAAATAGTATTCAAGGCGGAGTCCTGTGTGTCAGTGCTGACGGAAGAGAACAAGCCGCTGGAATGGTGCCGAAGAAAAAGAACGTGGCTGGTCAGTGGCATCGGGAACAGCGAGTCGTTTCGCCGGTCCGCTATGTCGGTAGGGGTCGAAGTTGTCGGCGAGACGGTCTTTCGGGACCATTATCGCTATGATGGAGACGATGTCCGCCGGATTCGAGCCGATGCACAGTCGGCGAGGGCAGACATTGTGATGACGACCGAAAAGGACGCAGGCAAGCTTTCGTCTCTTCTTGTGCCGAACGATCTTTGGTGGGCGTTACGCGTGCGGGCGGAGGTCGTGCATGGGGAAGAGCGGCTGCGCCGGCTGGTGTTGGGCGATGGGGGAGTGGAGTCCTGTGCGTAGAGAATCGATCAAGCGGCTTCTGGTGCGGGCCCCGAATTGGATCGGCGACGCGGTGATGTGCGAGCCGGCCCTTCGCGGAATCCGGTCGCTCTTTCCACAAGCGGAACTGACGGTGCTTGCCAAGCCGACTGTCGCGGAGTTGTTCATCGGCTATTCAGGGTTAGATCGGGTAGAGATCTACCGTGACAAAAGCGTTCATGCTGGCCTTGCCGGGAAATGGGCGCTCGCCGGCGACTTGCGCCGGCAGCGGTTCGATCTGGCGGTGTTGTTTCAGAATGCATTCGAGGCCGCGTTCCTCACCTGGCTTGCGGGAATCCCGCGCCGGTATGGGTATGCCACCGATGGGCGCACAGTGTTTCTTACCGATCCTGTCGCCGTCCCCGATCGTTCCGCCCTCACCCATCAAGTCGGCTATTACTGGAACCTGCTCAAACCGTTGGGATTGGCGGGTGAACCGTCCGCGCCGGCGCTGGCTGTTTCAGCTGAGGAAGCGCAGGCGATGGGCAAGAGGCTCGCCTCGGCAGGGATCGGCCCTGACGAGGCCGTCATCGGGATCAATCCTGGATCGACCTACGGAAGCGCCAAGCGCTGGTTGCCTGAACGGTTTGCGGAAGCGGCGCGTCGGTTGGTGGAGCGCGCACGGCAGGATGAGGGGAAGGAAGTGGCGGTGATGGTGCTGGGCGCGAAGGGCGAAGAAGCGCTGGGAAAGGCTATTGCGGCTCTTGTCGGGACGCGGTCCATTGTCTTATCCGGGGTAACGACGATCCGTGAACTAATGGCCGCTACCAAGCGGTGCCGCCTGCTCCTCACAAACGATACTGGTCCGATGCACATTGCGGCAGCCTGCAATGTGCCGATCGTGGCGGTTTTTGGGCCGACCGACTGGCGGACGACGGCGCCCTATGGTCAAGAACAGTCGATCGTGCGTGAGCCGGTCGATTGCGCCCCCTGCCTCCTAAGAGAATGTCCGATCGACCACCGTTGCATGACAAGGGTGTCGGTTGATCGAGTGTACGAGACGACGGTGCAGCAGCTTGCGGGTCTGTCTGGTCTATCTGGTCAAGAAGGTCTGTCTGGTCAAGGAGGTCGATCTGGTCTATCTGGTGGTTCGGATCTTTCTGGCAAGACAGACCAGATAGACCAGACAGACCAAACAGACCGAATAGACAAGACAGACCAGCCCAACGTCCTTTCCGGCTACACCATCTTCCTGGATCGTGACGGAACGCTGAATCCTGATCCCGGCTACATCCGGTCGTCCGATCAGTTCGACTTATTTCCCGGTGTGGCGCAAGCCCTGTCGATCCTGAAACAGGCCGGCGCGCGGCTGATCGTGGTGACGAATCAGTCGGGGGTCGCGAGGGGACTGTTCTCGATCGGCGATCTTAACGGCATTCATGCGAAACTGCGGCGCCTCCTCGACGAGGCCGGCGTCTCGCTCGATGCCATTTACGTGTGCCCGCACCATCCTGACGATTCATGTGAGTGCCGGAAACCCAATCGCGGCCTGATTGATCAAGCCGCCCGTGAGCAGCCTGTCGATCTCGCGCGGTCATATGTGATCGGCGACCATGCGCGCGATATGGAACTGGCGAAGCGCGTCGGATCGCGGAGCATCTTGGTGACGACCGGAGCTGTTCTTCCGCAGCAGGTGGAGGGGCTGAAGACGTCTGGATCGGCCCCTGACTGTGTGGCCTCCTCGTTTGCTGAGGCTGTGGACTGGTTGTTATCCGATGCAAGAAGCCGTGCCGCACACCAGAGAACGCATGCATGACCGGCGCCGGATCGAGACGTAGGACGATGAGCGATTGCAAGCTTGCGTCGGCTGGAATGCGCACCTATAGTAGGTCTGCTGAGAACAAAGTTCCTGTGTTGCTTCTACTAAATGGGAGCCGAATAGGGCAATGAGCCAACAAGCGGAATCCTGTGTGATCCCCTGTAATCTCTGCGGTGGCGCCGAGGTCTCGATCCTCTCGAATAAAAGCCGAAGCGGGAAGCCCTTGCGAACGGTGATTTGCCGATCGTGCGGGCTCGTCTGGTCCGATCCCCGCCCGCATGATGCCAGGCAGTTTTACGAAGACGAGTATCGGATCTCCTACAAGCAGGCCTACAGGCCAAAGCCGAAGCACGTTCTGCGCGCGGGCCATGTGGCGTTGTCGCGTTTCGAGAAAATCGATCGGCTGCTATCCGGCCAGAAGGCCGTTCTCGACGTGGGGACCGGCGGGGGGGAATTTGCCTATTTGCTCCAATCGCTGGGACATCGTGTAAGCGGGATCGAGCCGAATAAAGGGTATGCGGACTATTCGATCCAAGAATATGGGCTGGCGGTGCAGGTCGGGTTCGTACAGGATGCGGCATTCGCTCCTGAGTCGTTCGATCTCGTGACGATCTGGCATGTGCTGGAGCATACAGAAGATCCCGGCTCCGTGTTGGCCCTCTTGCGATCCTGGCTGAAATCAGACGGCATGCTCGTGGTGGAAGTCCCCAATGTGGAGGCGACCTGCCAGGCTCCACACAGCACGTTTCATGAGGCGCATCTCTATAATTTTAACGTCGTGTCGTTGCGCAGGCTGGCCAAGAAGCAGGGGTTGCATGAAGCCTGGCATCTGATTTCTCGCGATGGCGGAAACATTACGATGTGTTTCACGAGTCAGAAGCCTCCGGTAGAAGGTTCTGACGAGTCCGTGATCCCTGGCAATTACGAATGGGTATCCAGGATCGTGCTTGGGCACAGCAACCTCCGCCGCCATTTGACGCCGCTGCCCTATATGCGGGCGTGGCAACGCCTCTGCCGATCGCTGGCCGAGCGGCGCGAAACGGGAGGCGCCAAAAATGGGAAAGCGCTGTTGGACAGCCTGTATGCCTCGCTGTTGCAGACCCATGCGGTGGCAAAGAGATAGGTAGATGTGGATTGCGCGCGCGTTATGAGGATGCCTCTGCTCTCCGTCTCGCTGTGATATAGGTTGTTTCGCTGGGAAGGGTGTCCGGTGCAATTCGCAGATGTGCTTCCGATTGAGTCTGTCTCCTCCTCGCTGAATCACAGCCGCATTCTTCTGATCAAACCAAGTTCTCTCGGCGATATCGTGCATGCGCTTCCGGTCGTAGCGGCCATCAAGGCACAGTGGCCTGGCGCGCATCTCACCTGGGTGGTCAAACGGCAGTGGGCTGAACTGGTCGAGCGAGCCGAGGGGGTGGATCGTGTGTGGCCGGTTGAGGGGACGGTGGGGAGTTGGATTGAGCAGGCGTGGGCATTGCGGGCCGAGGAATTCGATCTCGCCATCGATTTGCAGGGACTGTTTCGCAGCGGAGTCCTTGCGAGGGTGTCCGGCGCGCCCCTGCGTATTGGATTCGCCAATGGGAGAGAAGGGAGCCCCTGGTTCTACACCAAGAGGGTGGAGGTGCCGACTCCAGAGATGCACGCGGTCGATCGGTATCTTTTGGTGGCGGCGGCACTGGGGGTTCCTGTGCCGGAAACGCCGCAATTTGGGTTCAAGCTACTGGATGCAGATATGGCGCTGGTTCGCGAGCTGTTTCGAAGCAAGGGCGTGTCTTTAGACCAGCCGTGGATTGCGATGAATGTGTCGGCCCGCTGGCCTACGAAACGGTGGTTTCCCGGTTCCTTCGCCGCAGTACTCGATCGATTGCATCGGGACGGTCGTGGTCCGGTTGTCATGATCGGAAGCGCCGGCGATCGGCACGACTCGGAGCGGTTGAGAACGCTGACGAACAGTCCATTTATCGATCTGACCGGCGCGGTTCCACTCGGCATTTTGCCGGCCCTCCTGTCAAAGGCCACAGTGATGATTACGAACGATTCAGGACCGATGCACATTGCGGCGGCGCTGGGGGTTCCGGTGGCGGCGATTTTCGGGCCGACCAGCGAGGTTCGGACCGGCCCGTATGGAGCCGGTCATCGTGTGTTGACCGGACCGGTCCCCTGTCGTCCCTGCTTCAGCCGAGTGTGCCGGCATACTCCTGACATGGAGTGCCTGCATCTGGTGACACCGAACGATGTGGCCGAAGCAGCGCAGCATCTGGTGGCCGCCTATGTGAGACCATCATGAATGTCCTGATCGTCCGTCCGGACGGCATCGGTGATGTGATTCTTTCCCTTCCGGTGGCATCGCAGCTCAGGCAACTGGTTCCCGCGGTGAGGATTGGATTTCTGACGAGCCCGATCGTGGCGCCTATCCTGGATCGGCATCCCGATGTGGACTATGTCAGGACGATGCGTTGGACGGATTCATCGAGCGTCCTGCGAGCCGCGTTTACCGATGGGGTGGATGCGGCGATCTTTCTCAAACCGTTTCGCCGTCTCATGTGGGCGGCATTTCTGGCGCGTGTCCCGTTGCGTGTGGCGACAGGATTTCGCTGGTACAGCCCGTTGGCCAGTCGGCGTATCTATGAGCACCGCAGTGACTTCTTGAAGCACGAATCCGAGTACAACGTGGAGATGTTGAAGGGGCTCGGCCTGAGTCCAGGTCCAGTGAGCCGTCCGGCACTGGTTCTCGACGGTGAAGAGCGGAGCGCCGCCGCGCAGTACTGGACAAATCTGCCGACCCCTCGCGTCGTCGTTCACCCCGGCGGCCTATCTGCGCGACGCTGGCGGCCGGAGAATTTTCGAGATCTCGCCGTCGAACTTGCGCAAGCAGGGTATGGGGTTGTCCTCACAGGCGATGAGACAGAGCGAAGCACGTTTGAGCGGGACACGCTTTCGCAACGATCTCTCCCGGATGGAATCCGCAATCTCATGGGACGTCTCTCAGTGCGGGAATTGATGGCCGTAATTGCTGGCGCCCAGGTTGTCGTATCCGGGGCAACTGGACCGGCTCACCTTGCGGCGGCCCTCGGCACCGCGACGGTCAGCCTGTTCGATCCACGGAGAAATAATTTACCTGCGAGGTGGAAGCCATTGGGAACCGGAGTGTTGCTGCGCCCCGATGTCCCCACCTGTGAAAAATGTATCGGTGACGTGTGTCCATTTTGGGATTGCCTCGATCGTTTGACCGTAGATCGCGTCACGGCGGCGGTTGGTCATGTTGCCAAGACTCCGGCACGATTAACGATACTCCACATATAAGTAGAGTGTGCGGTCCTCTGTTTCATCCCGCGTACTCTCAACGCAGTTGTCCTCGGTTGGCTGTGAATCTACCTGTTGTGGTCTTTTTTCTTGACTCCCCCATTCACCTGTGTTCATATCCTGAACGTGCTTGGACGGTTCTCATCTAACTGCATGAATCTTCAAGGCCAACGAGATCTTCTTCTTCTGACAGAGTTGGAGCGGGATGGCGCGGTCACACAGCGATCTCTTGCTACCAAGCTGGGGGTCGCCCTGGGTCTCACAAATCTGTACGTCAAGCGGTTGGCCCGCAAAGGGTACATCAAAATCACCACGATTCCGTCCCATCGCGTCCGATATTTGTTGACTCCACAAGGGTTTGCGGAGAAGTCGCGGCTTACCTATCTCTATATGCAGTATTCGTTGGCGCAGTACCGCGATATGCGCGCCAGTCTTAGGGACACGTTGACGCGCGCAGCTGGAGACGGTGTGAGACGAGTGGCGATCTACGGAACCGGCGAACTGGCGGAGATGGCCTATTTGTCGCTTCGTGAAATGAGCATGGTGCTGGTTGGATTTGTGGATGACGGCCAACGGGCGTCGTTCTTGTCTTATCCTGTCTGGCGGCCTGAGACGTTGGGTGAGTGGGAGTTTGACGCAGTCTTGCTGGCGGATCTCGATCAGACGGCGCGGCAGAAAGAGAATCTGGGCCGGCAGCATATTCCAGACGCAAAGATCTTGGCGCTCGGACCATCGATCTGAGGGGTCTGGAACGGGCGGTTGTTTCTGCTTACTGTAAGTGAGAGGGCGAAGCTGTCTTCAACAGCTGGTCTATCTGGTCAAGGAGGTCGATCTTGTCTATCTGGTCTGTCTGGTGTGTCTCGTCTGTCCGGTCAGTTGACCAGAAAGACAAGATAGACCGAATAGACCAAACAGACCAGCGCTATGAAAATCACCCGCTTTGAAGATTTGGATTGTTGGAAAGAAGCCAGACAGCTCACTCGCCAGGTCTATGAGGCGATTGGGCAGAGTTCTCGAGGGCAAAAGGACGTGCGGCTATGCGGTCAAATCCAGGGGCAGCCGGATCTGTGATGGCGAATATTGCGGAAGGGTTTGTCAGACATACTGATAAAGAGTTCACTCAATTCCTGTTCATTGCCATGTCATCGGCTGCCGAAGTCCAGAGCCATCTGTATATCGCAGTAGATCAAGGATATCTGTCCAAAGAGATTTTTGAATCAATCTATGCACAAGCAGGAAAGACCAGCCGAATCATTTCAGGTCTAATTAAGCATTTGAGAAGTACCAGATCGACCTCTTTGACAAGATAGACGAGACAGACCTCTGCGGCCAGACAGGCCAGACAAACCAGACAGACCAGATGGACCAGACAGACCAGATGGACCAGACAGACCAGACAGACCAGACAGACAAATTCCCCCGCTGGTACGCCCTTCGCACCAGGTCCCGCCATGAAAAACTGGTGCGGGATCAGCTCGACAAGCAGGGCATCGAGCCGCTGCTTCCCACCGTGAAACGGTTGAGTCAATGGAAGGACCGCAAGAAAGAAATCGAGACGCCACTCTTTTCAGGCTATTGTTTCGTGCGGTTCGGGCAACAAGAAAAGCTGCCGGTTCAGCAAGTATCGGGCGTGGTGGAGATCGTGGGCAGCGGACATCGTCCGGAGCCGATTCCAGACCGTGAAATCGAGGCCTTAAAAACCTTGATGACCAGCGTCCTTCCATTCGATCCTCATCCCTATCTGCATGAAGGCATGGCGGTCGAGGTACTGCGTGGACCGTTGCAGGGAGTGCAGGGCATTTTGTTGCGGAAAGAAAAGCGGCATCGCCTGGTCCTTGGCATCCGGCTGATTCAACAAGCGGCGGCGGTCGAAATCGACGTGAACGACGTGGCGCCGGTGTGAGGTCGGCCGGCTGCAGGAGGCAAGTTGAAGGTCGTCGAGTTCATCATCATGTTGACGCGGGACGATCGCTATCGTCATCGACATGTCCGGATTGCGGGCCGGGTGACCGAATTTGTCATCCAGTACTAAGTAAGGCAAGGAGAAGAATGGATGCCCGTGGTGCGTTATGATACGGCGCATGGCTTTGCTCATCGGGATCTGTTTTCGTTAACAAAAGACGTGGTCAAAACGCCGTTGGGAATGAAAGATTTGAACATGGCGCTCACGTTTGCCGAGTCTGACCTGAAGACGAACTGGATTTGGTACCGTCGCCGCTTTGGGGAGAAACAAGATGGAGCGTGATGTGGTGTTGCGAAACATGATGCTAAGCTTTGAATTTAGCCGATATCTCGTCGATCATCCCGAGATCGAAAGCTAAGTTCCGGAAGGAGCGTGCGTTGTGCTTCTTCCCGAAGACGACCAGGAACTGTGTGACTACAATCGACGGATCAGTGAAGAGAATCGGCCAGCCGGTCAGCCTGTCGTGTATATCCGACTTGGGTCGCTCTTGCCGGAACAACGATCAAGGATAACCGGCGTCAGAATCGAGCCGACACCTGTAAGTTGAAACGCCTCGTGAACGACGTGGCGCCGGTGTGAGGGACCCGTACACGTTCTGCATCACCGGTTCTCTCGCAACTGCCGATGCTCGACTCGCGCGAGACGGGCGAGATTGGCTGGACAAGCGAGACCGGCAGGGGCCGGATGTGCGCATCACGCGAGTCGCGCGGAGGTATCCAGTTCATCACGAATTATCATGAATCATGTAGGCTAGCCGGAAGAAGGAGAAACAATGGGAGTGCCCTTACTTGATCTGAAAGCTCATCACGAACCGCTGGCGAAAGAAATTTTGGATGTCATTGAGCAGGTGTTCAAAAGCCAGGCGTTCATTCTGGGTCCTGAAGTCGGGAAGTTGGAGGAACGTGTTGCTGCCTATTGCCAGGCGAAGTATGGAATCGGAGTGACGTCCGGAACCGATGCGCTTCTGATCGCCCTCATGGCGCTTGGCGTCGGACCCGGCGACGAGGTCATCACGTCGCCCTATTCATTTTTCGCCACGGCAGGCGTGGTCGCCCGGTTGGGGGCCAAGCCGGTGCTCGTGGACATCGATCCCAAGACCTTCAATATCGATCCATCAAAAACCAGTCAAGCGGTTACGTCCAAATCCAAAGCCATCATCCCGGTGCATCTCTACGGACAATGCGCAGACATGGCGCCGATCATGGACGTCGCCAAACGGCACAATCTGAGTGTCATCGAGGACGCGGCGCAGGCCATTGGGTCTGAATACCGCGATGGGCGGCGGGCCTGCAGCATAGGCACAGTCGGCTGCCTGTCGTTTTTCCCGAGCAAGAATCTGGGGTGTTTGGGAGACGGTGGGATGGTGGTGACGAACGATCCGGACCTTGCGGAACGGATGAAGGTCTTGCGTGTCCACGGCAGCCAGCCCAAGTATTACCACAAACTGATCGGCGGGAATTTCCGGCTCGATACGATTCAGGCCGCGGTGCTCAACGTGAAGCTGAACTATCTGGATGGGTGGACCAAGCGCCGGCAGGAAAACGCCGCCCGGTATGAGACGCTGTTTGCGCAGAGCGGCCTGGCGCAAACGGGGAAAGTCCAATTGCCGGAGCCGGTGTATCGCGACTCGGGCATCAAGCACTACCACATCTATAACCAGTTCGTGCTGCGAGTAGAGAGGCGGGATGACCTCATCGCTCATCTCAAGCAGAAAGGCATCGGCGCGGAAATCTACTATCCGGTTCCGTTCCATCTGCAAGAGTGCTTCCGATACCTGGGCCATAAGCAAGGGGACTTCCCGGAGTCTGAACGGGCTGCCAACGAAACCATCGCCATTCCGATCTATCCTGAATTGACCATGGCGCAGCAGACTGAGGTGGTTGAGGCGATTGCGTCCTTTTGGTCATAGACCAGTGGGGCCAATGTAAGAAATAGATCGAGAGTGAAGTTGTGAAATGGCGTGAAGTCATCATGGCGGCGTGAAGGGAGAAGACGGTGGTGAAGAAAGCGTTGATCACAGGTATTACAGGCCAGGATGGGTCATATCTCGCCGAGTTTCTTCTTGGAAAAGGATATGAAGTCCACGGCATTATCAGGCGCTCCAGTTCATTCAACACGGGTCGGATCGACTCCTTGTATCAAGACCCGCATGTGCCCGATGTCCGTCTGCGGCTGGCCTATGGGGATTTGAACGATGCCAGTTCTCTCAACACCATTCTCAGAACGATACAGCCCGACGAGATCTACAATCTTGGGGCGCAGAGCCATGTGCGTGTGAGCTTTGAGATTCCTGAATACACGGCGGAGGTGACCGGGGTTGGGACCATCCGCCTGCTCGAGGCCATTCGCGAGTCAGGGCAAAGGCCGAAGTTCTACCAGGCCTCATCGAGCGAAATGTTCGGCAAAGTTCAGGAGATTCCCCAGCGAGAGACGACGCCGTTCTATCCGAGAAGTCCTTATGGAGCAGCGAAGCTGTATGCCCATTGGATTACCGTGAACTATCGGGAGGCGTATAACCTGTTTGCCTGCAGCGGCATCCTGTTCAATCATGAATCGCCCAGGCGCGGGGAGACGTTCGTAACCAGGAAGATCACCAAGGCCGCGGCCCGCATCAAGCTAGGATTGCAGCAAGATCTGTATCTTGGCAACCTGGATGCCAAGCGAGATTGGGGCTATGCGGGCGATTACGTGCAGGCGATGTGGCTGATGTTGCAACAAGAGCAGCCGGACGATTATGTCATCGCGACGGGAGAGACTCATACGGTCAGGGAGTTCCTGGATGTGGCATTCAGCCATCTTGGACTGGACTGGCAGCAATACGTGAAGATCGATCCAAAGTACTATCGCCCGACAGAAGTGGATCTGCTCATCGGCGATGCAACCAAAGCGAAGAAGCAGTTACAGTGGGAGCCGAAAGTGCGGTTTCAGGAACTGGCCAGGATGATGGTGGAGGCGGATCTGGAAGCGGAACGCGAGCGGCTGGAAGGCACGAACAACTATTCGAGGCCGAAATAGGTCGAGACCATGGAGAAAGAAGCGCGCACGTATATAGCCGGTCATCGTGGAATGGTAGGCTCGGCCTTGCTGCGATTGCTGGAAGCACGAGGCTACAGGAATCTCCTCTATCGAACCAGCAAGGAGCTTGATTTGCGGGACGGGCGCGCCGTCGACCAGTTCTTCGCGGAGACAAAGCCGGAGTACGTCATCATTGCGGCGGCCAAGGTGGGAGGCATCATGGCCAACAGTACGCTGCCCGCCGAATTTCTGTACGACAATCTGGCCATCCAAACGAACCTGATCCATCACGCGTATCTCCACGGGGTCAAGAAGCTGCTGCTGCTGGGATCGTCCTGTATTTACCCGCGCGATTGTCCGCAGCCGATTCGTGAGGAGTATCTACTCACAGGGCCGTTGGAAAAGACGAATGAATGGTACGCCGTGGCCAAAATCGCCGGCATCAAAATGTGCCAGGCCTATCGACGCCAGTACGGCTGCGACTTTATTGCGGCCATGCCCACCAATCTGTATGGACCCAACGATAATTTCGATCTTACGACGGCGCATGTGCTGCCGGCGCTCATCCGCAGATTTCATGAAGCCAAGCAGAGTGGTATCGCACCGACCCTTTGGGGAACCGGCAGTCCCCGTCGAGAGTTTTTGCATGTGGACGATTGTGCCGAGGCCTGCCTGGTGCTCATGGACAAGTATTCGGGAGAACAATTTGTGAACGTGGGAGCAGGCAAGGATATTCCCATCGCCGAATTGGCGACGGTGGTAGCTGAGATTGTCGGTTACAAAGGGGAGATCCTTTGGGACAGCACCAAGCCGGATGGGACGCCGAGAAAGATCATGGACAGCTCGAAAATGCTTCAGCTCGGCTGGCATCCGCACATCTCCCTCCGTCAGGGACTGCAAGGCACGTACGACTGGTATCAGGCTCAGACGACAGTCGAGCCGGATGTTCAGTAGTCCGCCTGAGGAAGAGCCTATCCGGCACATATAGATTCCCTCGACGGCACGCCGATCCTTTCTGGGAAAGACCGGCAGGGGATCGCATTCGACCTGGCGGAGTGTTTTGAGTAAGAATTCAGAAAATCGTGTCAACACCGAAACCATGGCAATCCCGATTCATCCTGAATTGACTGTGGTACAGTAGGGTCGGGTACAGAGGTACAGTCAGGAGGGATGATATGGAGAGAGTAATGCTTGAGGTGCCCGAGGAGGTTGTTGAGGCGATCAAGCTTCCTCCTCGGGAAGTCGAACAAGAACTGTTGAGGGAACTGGCCGTGGCCCTCTATCGCAGGGGTGCGCTGTCGCTGGGTAAGGCCCGCGTGTTAGCTCAGATGACTCGTTGGGAATTCGAAGAGTATCTCGGGCATCGGGGAGTAGCAAGGCACTATGGCCAAGCTGATTTGACGGAAGATCTTCAGTATGCCACTGGTCATCAGTGATGCGTCAACCCTGATTCATTTGGCAGCCATCGCTCGGCTTGGGTTGCTGAAAGAATTTTATGACAAGGTCATTGTTCCGCCATCGGTCTGGCGGGAAGTGGTTGAGGAGGGGAAAGGGCGGGCTGGAGGAGTCGAGGTCGAGCGGGCCCGGCGAGAGGGCTGGATCGTGGTCGAGGTCATAGCGAACACCCCGCTTGTGCAGCTGCTGTATCGCGATCTGGATGCGGGAGAGGCGGAAGTCATCGCTCTAGCGGTAGACCGGCGGGCGGACTTGGTGTTGATGGATGAATCAGAAGCCAGGCAGGTTGCAGCGAGATTCGAACTGAAGAAGACCGGGGTCATTGGGATTCTTATTCGAGCCAAGCGAGAGGGGAAAATCCAGTCCCTTGGAGCGGAATTGGACCGGCTTCGATTGCAAGCCGGTTTCTGGCTGGATGAGGGGCTTCGTGGCCAGGCCTTGGGCGCAGTGGGAGAGAACATCCAGGGAGCATAGAAGGCTGAGCCGCTCAAGACGCTATAGTTGCTGAGGTGCTGTTCGATACCAGCCGATTCATTTCGATTAGTACGCGCCAGGGGCTCGGTGGTGTCTCATGCCGCCGAATGTCTCAATGAAGCTCCCCGCAGCACGCTGCGGGGTATCTTGCGAAATTCTCCGAAGCCGCACCCCCCCCCC
>Ga0210334_10581562_pt1 | contig 38310 bp, 36 predicted proteins | sample S306metaT_FD_164440 | JGI IMG/M metagenome (GOLD analysis project Ga0210334, IMG submission 164440) | Metatranscriptome of estuarine sediment microbial communities from the Columbia River estuary, Oregon, United States - S.306 (Metagenome... | ecosystem: Environmental > Aquatic > Marine >... | reverse complement strand
CCGGCGCCGGGCGCGGGCGGGCTGAGGGACGGCATGGGCACGCACATTCTTCTGGCAGGCGATGTCGGCGGAACCAAGACCCTGCTGCGGCTGGCGGAATGGGCCGACGGTCGCGCTACCATCCTGGGGGAGCGCCGCTACGAGAACCGCGATTTTCCGGATTTCCGGGCCGTGCTCGATGATTTCCTGGGGAGGGAGGGAGGACCACCCGGCGCCGCCTGCATCGCAGTGGCGGCTCCCGTTTCCGGAAGCAGCGCGCGCCTCACCAACCTGGACTGGACCATTGATGCCGCCGCCCTCAGGATCGGGTTCGAGATTCCGCGGGTCCGACTCATCAACGATTTCGAGGCCGTGGCGCTGGGGGTGGGAGCCCTGGAGGGCCGGCAGCTGCAGGTGCTCCAGGCAGGGGCGCCGGTTGCCCGCGCGCCGCGGGTGGTGCTCGGCGCCGGGACCGGCCTCGGAGTGGCGTGGCTGGTGTGGGACGGCCGCCGCTACACCCCCCTGGCGACCGAGGCGGGCCACATGGATTTCGCGCCCTCCGGAGAGCTCCAGATCAATCTCATGAAATATGTCGCCGGGAAATTTGGCCACGTCTCCTGGGAGCGGGTGCTGTCGGGGCCGGGGCTGGTGGAAATCTTCCGCTATCTGGACGAGGAGTTGTCTGACGCGCCCCTCGGCCTGGGGATCCTGGCGCCGGGGGAGGACGCGGCGGCCCGCATCGCGGATTTGGGTCTGCGCCACCACCATCCCGCCGCGGAAGAGGCCCTGGAAGTGTTCGCGCATATCTATGGCGCATTGGCGGGAAACCTTGCCCTCGCCGGTCTCACCCGGGGAGGCGTCTATGTCGCCGGCGGCATCGCGCCCAAGATCCTCTCCCAGTTGAAAGAGGGAGGGTTCATGCGGGCATTCCTGGACAAGGGACGCTTCGCATCGCTGCTGCGGGAAATGCCGGTGCTGGTGGTCACCAGCCCGGAGGTGGGAGTGCTGGGCGCCCTGAACGCCGCCGCGGAGGTCGCGGAGCGATAGCTGCCGCGCGTTCGCCCGGCGCGGCGGCGGGATGTCCCCGCCGCCCGCGTTGCGCTAATCGATCTTCACCGCCTTGCGGTGGAAGCGGGTGATGAAGTTGGGGTCGGGAAACAGCGACACGCTGGCTTTGTCCCTCCCCGCATACTCGATCTGGGACAGCACGTAACGGATGCTCTCCAGCCGGGCCCGCCGCTTGTTGTTGGCCTTGACGATGATCCAGGGGCTGTAGCTGGTGTGGGTGCGGCTGAACATGATCTCCTTGTACTTCGTGTAGGCGTCCCACAGGTCCTGGGCCTTGCCGTCCAGCGGGCTCAGCTTCCACTGCTTGAGCGGGTTGGTGCGCCGGGACTCGAAGCGGGTGGATTGAACTTCCCTCGAGATGGAAAACCAGAACTTGACCAGGATGATTCCGTCCTCGAACAGCATGTGCTCGAATTCCGGCACCTGCTGCATGAAGCGGTCGTACTGGTCGCGGGTGCAGAAATTGTTCACCGGCTCCACCACCGCCCGGTTGTACCAGCTGCGGTCGAAGAACACGATCTCGCCTGCGTTGGGCAGCTGCCGCATGTAGCGCTGGAAGTACCACTGCCCGCGCTCCTCCTCCGTGGGCTTCGGGAGGGCGACCACCCGCATGGCCCGGGGATTGAGGTGCTCGATGAAGCGGCGGATAGTTCCGCCCTTGCCGGCGGCGTCCCGCCCCTCGAAAAGGATGGCGATGCGGCGGCCGCTTTCCTGGATCCAGCGCTGGAGCTTGACCAGCTCGATCTGCAGCGCCTCCAGCTCGTACTCGTACTTGATCGCCGACTGGATCTTGCCCACGTCCACGCTCTTGGAGCGCAGGAGCTGGATGAAATCCCTGGACGAGTGGAGATCGGACAGCTCCTCGGCTCTCAGATAAAGATCCGGGCCCTGGGACTCGGGAAAGTCCGGGGCGGAATCCAGCGCTTCCGCCACCGCTTCCTCGCGCAGGTGGTTGGCGATGGCCTCCGGCTCGGACTCCGGAGCCGCCTCCGCGAGGGAATCCTTGGGAACAACCGAAAGCTTTAAGGGCTCTTTCTCTGCGCTCTCCTTCAACCGCTTTTTCATGACGGGTTCCTCTCCTTTTCTTGTCTCGAATCAGGGAATAACTATAGGGTGGATAGGGTCTTGGTGCAACCGCGCAATGCCGGCGCGGCGCCGCTGAGCCCCCGCGGTGCGCCGGAGGCAGGGATTCCGCGATCAACGGCTGATACTAGGTGGCGGGGAGGCTCAGGACTTTGCCCAGGGCTGAGAGGTCATAGCCTTCCAGGCTGGCGGCCACGGCTTGCGCCTTGGGCGCACGAAGCTCGCTCAGGAGTCGCTGGAACAGCTGCAGAAAGTAAACCTGCTTCGGCAGCACCAGGTCGAAACACTCCCATCCCAGGGGCAGGAACGCCAGCCCGAATTCGGTTGCCGCGGACTGCACGCCCGGCGCGCAGTCCGCCGCGCCCCGGGCCACGGCCGAAGCGGCCTCGCGTTCGGTGAGGGCGATGCCGGCGATCTGGGCCGGGGCCAGCTGGAGCTGATCCCGGAGCAGGCAGTTCTCCAGGAAGTGCTGGGTTCCCGCACCCTGCTGGCGCAGGACCCAGCGCACGCCGGCGCCGGTGAGCGGGCCCAATCCTGACGCCTTGGCCAGGCGCGGACCAAGCATGATGCCCTGGCGGCGCTGTCCCACGCGCACGAGGGTCCATTCGCCGTGGCCCGGGTAGGCGCCAAGCATCTGGGGATGCAGCCTGTCCGCCAGCTCGGCGGGACCCCAGTGAATGGCACAGGCGCTGGCCCGGCGGCGGGCGAGGAGGTCAAGTCCGGCCCGGGTGCCGGTGGGCGTGTAAAGGACCAGGGCATCGGGAATCAGCTGCGCGGCCAGGGAGCCGATGGTGAAGGCGAGGAGGGGATCGTCGCTGCCGGTGACAATCAGGCGGTCCGCCAGGGCGCCCCCGTGAGCCGATTCCAGCATCCACTCGTCCACCAGGCGGCGGGGGAACAGCCACTTGCCGGCGGCCTTGGTGGCCGGAATGACGCCCTCCTTGACCAGCTCGTAAATCTTTTTTTCGTTCAGACGGAGGCGCTCGGCCGTTTCCCGCACGGTGAGGTAGTCGGGCGGCGCGTCTCCGGATTCGTGCCGGCGGCTCATGGGCTTGGCGATTCGGCGGATGCCAACTCGTCCGGGGTGTTGATGTTGCGGAAGGCGTCCGCCTCGTCATCGAAGGGCACTTCCACCACCCGCAGGCTCGAGTACCAGGCGTCAATCTTCCGCCCGCCTTCCCTCAAAAACGACGTCAGGTGGGGACGCAGGCTGCGCCGGCACAGGCAGAACACCGGATGGGGCTGCTGGTGGGTTTTCGCCACCGCCAGCTCCGCGGCACCGCGCTCCAGGGTTCCCATCAGGCGCGGCACCAGGTCGAGGGGGAGAAACGGGGAATCACAGGGCACGGTGGCGACCAGCCCGTGGCTTGCCTCCGAAAGTGCCCGATGCAGCCCCGCCAGGGGTCCCGCGAAGCCGCCGATCTCGTCCGGTATCACGCGATGGCCGAAGGCGGCGTACTCCTCCAGGTTCTGGTTGGCGTTGATGAGGACTTCGTCCACCTGGGGCGCGAACCGTTCCAGCACCCACGCCACCATGGGGCGGCCGCGCAGGGATTGCAGCCCCTTGTCCACGCCGCCCATCCGGCGCCCCTGGCCGCCGGCCAGCACTACTCCGGTAATCTTGGTCACGGACGGAAGCGGTGGGCGCCGGTGAAGAGAAGATAGTGCTTGTTGGCGGCGCGTCCGAACATGGTGATGCCCACGCGCCGGGCGACGTCGTGGCCCATCTTGGTGAGTCCGGAGCGGGAGACGAGGAACGGGATTCCCATCTGGGCCGCCTTGATCACCATCTCCGACGTGAGGCGGCCGGTGGTGTAGAAGATCTTGTCGCTGCCCTCGATCCGGTCCAGCCACATCAGGCCCGCGATGGCATCCACCGCGTTGTGGCGGCCCACGTCCTCCACGAAGTAGAGGATTTCGGAGCCTTGGGCCAGGGCGCAGCCGTGAATGGCGCCGGACTGCTTGTAAATGGTGTCGTGGCGGCGGACATTGTCCAGCAGGGCGTAAAGCGTGTCACGGGTGAGCGCCACGTCATCCCGCAGCAGGATGCCGTCGATTTCCTCCATGAGATCCCCGAATACCGTGCCCTGGCCGCAGCCGGTGGTGACGGTGCGCTTGGCCATGCGCTCTTCCTGAGCCCCGAGGCCGTCGCGGGTGGTGACTGCCACCGCGTCGGTTTCCCAGTCCACCTGCACCGAAACGATGTCTTCCAGGTTCTGCACCAGTCGCTGGTTGCGCAGGTAGCCGATGGCCAGGGCCTCCGGCGCGCCGCCCAGGGTCATGAGCGTGACGATCTCCCGCTTGTCCACGTAGAGGGTGAGAGGGTGCTCCCCGGCGATGGCGGTGGGCACGTCGGCCCCGTGCTCGTCCACCGCGGGCACGGTGAAGGTGGCGGGGCGGGCGGCATTGGAGACCTGGGGTCGGTAGGGCTTGTCCATGGGTTACGGCGTTGCGGCCGGCGGCTTCGGTTCAGCCGGGCGCGCTGGCTACCCTCCGATGTACGACATCTCGATCTTTTTCAGCGCCGCCGTTTCGGCGGTGCGGATCTCCGAGTAGCGGTCGCTCCGGCGGGACCAGAGGGAGGACACGAAGCGGGCGATCTCCTGGTCATCGGCCGCGCCGCGCAGGAGGGATTTGAGATCGTGGCCCTCGTTGGCAAACAGGCAGGTGTAGAGCCGGCCTTCCGTCGAAAGCCGGATGCGGGTGCAGTCTCGGCAGAAGGCCTGGGTCACCGAGGCAATGACGCCGATCTCGCCGCCGCCGTCCTTGTAGCGCCAGCGCTGGGCCACTTCGCCGCGGTAGTTGGGATCCACCGGCTCGATGGGCATCTCGGCGTCGATGCGGCGCAGGATCTCCCCGGCGCTGACCACGTCATCCATGCGCCAGCCGTTGGTGGCCCCCACGTCCATGTATTCGATGAAGCGCAGGATATGGCCGCTGCCCTTGAAGAACCGCGCCATGGGCAGGATGCTGGCGTCGTTCAGGTCGCGCTTCACCACCATGTTGATCTTGATGGGGCCGAGATCGGCCGCGTCGGCGGCCTCGATCCCGGCGATGACCCGCTCCACCGGGAAACTGACGTCGTTCATGGCCTGGAAGATGCCGTTGTCCAGGGAGTCCAGGCTCACGGTGATGCGTTTCAGGCCCGCATCTCTCAGTGACGCTGCCTTCTGCTTCAGGTTTGACCCGTTGGTGGTCAGGGTCAGATCCAGATCCGGGACCTCCGAAAGCATCGCCACCAGGTCTTCGACATTGCGCCGCACCAACGGCTCGCCACCGGTCAGGCGGACTTTTTCGACCCCGAGGGAGCGGAAGATCCGCGCGACCCGGATGATTTCCTCGAAGCTAAGGATCTCCTTGCGGTCCAGGAACTGGTATTGGGGCCCGAAGACCTCCTTGGGCATGCAGTAGACGCAGCGGAAATTGCAGCGGTCGGTGATGGAGATCCGCAGGTCCCGCAGCGGGCGCCCGAAAGAATCGGCTATGAGCGGCGCTTCCGCGCGCGACGAGGACGCTCCGGCCGGGTTCCGGGCAGCGCCTTTCTCGAAGCGGGGGGGGCGGATGACGTCCATAGGGCCTGGCAAGAACTCCTGCTGCAATCCAATAATCGACGGCGGAGGGTCCTCCGCGGGGGGAGGAGGATTATTGCAGATTGCGACAACCGGGGAAACACAGGAGTTCATGGCGGGGCTTCCATTGAATGTTTGCGAACGACCGCGCAAAATGCTCATCCGAGATAAATTCGTCATTGCTGGTGAGCGAAAATTTTCTTCCGGTTGCGGTGATCATGCAGCGCACCAACGTGGCGGGCCGCTGGTCCGGCGTCAAATGGGAAACCCACGGGGTGGTAGAGGATGGTTCCGACCCCGGCACTCCCGCGCGCGTGATCTACGACGACGGGAATTCCCGGCAGGTCCTGTTCCCGGGGTTTCGCATCAGCCTGGTCCGGGAGGAGGCAGAGGATTACTACCTCAACCTGACGGCGCCGGAGCCGCGCATATTCGTGCTCTGGCGGGAGGACGAGCCGGGATCGCCGAAGCCGGCGTTCGTGAGCGTGGCCTATGGGAAGGCGGCGCGATGGATGGATGCCGGAGAGAACGTGGATGGCGCGCCGATGCCGCCGGAGATTTTTGCCTGGGTGGGACGTTTCGTGGAGCAGCATTACCGGCCCGCGCCCCAATTCAAGCGCCGCCGGACCTGACGGACGATGAAGGACGAAGCCGCCAAAACTGAGCCATTCCTGGAGCGCTGGTCCCGGCTGAAACGGGAGACCGAGTCCGAGCCCAAGGTGCCCGCGCCAGCGCCCGCCAAGGACGCCGGCTCCAAGCCGCCCGAACTGCCGTCCCTGGACACGCTGTCCTTCGAATCGGATTTCCGAGGGTTCCTGCACCAGAAGGTGGAAGAGGGGCTGCGCCGGGCGGCCCTCAAGAAGCTGTTCGGCGATCCGCGGTTCAACGTGATGGACGGACTCGATGTCTATATTGACGATTACTCGATCCCGGACCCGATCCCCCCGGAGATGCTGAAGAAGCTGGCCCAGTACGATCTGATTCTTGGCAAGACGGAGGAGGAGCGGGCTGCGGAGAAGCCGCCCGAGGAAATCCCCGGAAGCCCGGAGGCGGCTCCTTCCCCGGAGGGAGATGCTGCGTTGCCACAAGCGGAGTCCGCTGCGACTGCGGACGGCCCCACGGTTCAGGTAGATTCGGAGAACAAAGACAAAATGACCGGGCATGCATCGGGATCATCTGGATCTTCATGAGCGGATGCGGACCGGTCTTGTCGTCCTGTTCCGTTTTTTGTCGGAATTTTCCCGCGAGCTTCGGCCCGATTATTGCAGGTTTATCCATTCTTAGTAGTGGCGTGAGAGCTGATTAGCGGAATGGGAATGGCGGGCACCACCTTCAAGTTGTGCAACTGCAATAAGACCATGCGTCTGGATGGGGACACCCTGTCCCGGGCCTTGGCTTGCGAGAAGCCCGTGCCCGTCCACTCGGAGCTTTGCCGGCGCGAGATCGGCGCTTTCGAGGCTGCGGTCCGGGGCGGCGGCGATGTTCTGGTCGCCTGCACCCAGGAGGCCCCTCTGTTTTCGGAGGTGGCGGATGAACTCGGCGCGAATGGCGGGCTCAGCTTTGTGAACATCCGGGAGACCGCTGGCTGGTCCGAGGAAGGCGCCAAGGCTACGCCCAAGATGGCGGCGCTGCTGGCCGCCGCCGCGCTCCCGGCAGCGGAGCCCACCGTCGCGGTCTCCTACAAATCCGGGGGGCGCCTGCTGATCATCGGCCCGGCGGGCGCCGCGATTCATTGGGCGGAGCGCCTGGCGAAGCAGCTGGACGTGAGCGTGCTGGTCACCTCCGCGTCCGGACTGGACGATCTGCCCCTCACGCGGGCCTATCCCGTTTATACGGGCAGGATGCGGTCCCTCCAAGGGTACCTGGGGGCATTCGAGGCCGCCTGGGACCAGGAAAATCCCATCGATCTGGAGGCCTGCACCCGCTGCAACGCCTGCATCGAGGCCTGCCCCGAGGGCGCCATCGGCTACGACTACCAGGTCGATGCCGGGAAATGCCGGGCCCATCGCAAGTGCGTGGCGGCCTGCGGCGAAATCCGCGCCATTGATTTCGAACGCAAGGACCGGGCCCGCGGAGACACCTTTGATCTGGTGCTCGACCTGGGGGCCGAGCCCCTTTTTCGCATGCACCAGCCGCCCCAGGGCTATTTTGCGCCCGGCAAGGATCCCCTGGACCAGGCCCTGGCCGCGTCCGAACTGGCGCAGATGGTGGGCGAGTTCGAGAAGCCCAAGTTCTTCGCCTACAAGGAGAGCGTCTGCGCCCACGGGCGGAACAAGATCACCGGCTGCAGCAACTGTCTCAGTACCTGTTCCACGTCAGCCATTGTCGAGGACGGGGACCTGATCCGGGTGGAGCCCCACCTATGCATGGGTTGCGGCGGCTGCGCCACCGTTTGTCCTTCCGGAGCCCTGAGCTACGTCTATCCCCGGGTGGCGGACCTGGGCAAGCGCCTGAAGACGCTGCTGGCCGCCTACGCGACGGCCGGGGGAAAAAACGCGTCCCTGCTTTTTCACAGCGCCACTGAGGGAAGGGAACTCATCGGCCGTCTGGGCCGGCGGGGTCGTGGGTTGCCGGCCCACGTGATTCCCGTGGAGGTGCATCACGTGGCGTCCGTGGGCATGGACCTGGTGCTGGGCGCTTTCGCCTTCGGCGCCGCTCAGGTGCGGATTCTGCTCACGGGCAGCGAGGCGCCGGAGTATGGGGCGGCCCTCAACACCCAGCTCGAGTTCACCCAGGAGATCGTCCAGGGCCTGGGGTATGGGGGAGGCCGTTTCGGACTGGTGGAGGCGGGAGAGGCGTCCGCCCTCGAGAAAGCCCTTTGGGCCGGCGTGCCGCCGCCCGCGGGGTGCGCGGTACCGGCGACTTTCCATCTCTTCAACGAGAAGCGCGCCACCCTGGAGTTCGTGTTCGAGCACCTGGCCCGGCACGCGCCCGCTCCCCCGGCAGAAATCCCGCTGGGTGCCGGGGCGCCTTACGGAGCCCTCCTCGTCAACAAGGACAAGTGCACCATGTGCCTCTCCTGTGTCGGCGCGTGCCCGGAGAAGGCCCTGCTCGACAGCAAGGAGACGCCGCAACTCCGGTTTATCGAGAAGAACTGCGTACAATGCGGGATCTGCGTCAACACCTGCCCGGAAACGGCCATCAGCCTTTCGCCGCGCCTGCTGCTCACCGCCCAATGGAAGGAATCCCGGGTTCTCAACGAGGCGGAGATCTTCCATTGCACCCGGTGCGGCAAGCCCCTGGGAACCCGGCAGATGGTGGACGCAATGATGGGCCGCCTGAAGGGACATTCCATGTTTTCCGACCCGGCGGCCCTGAACCGTCTCACCATGTGCGCGGACTGCCGCGTGGTGGACATGTTCAAGGAAGAAAAACCGGTGTCCATTTTTGACGTGAACCCATGAGCGCTTCCCAGGCCCAATTGGCGAGCCCGCCGACGGTGGCCGGTCCCGAGGATCTATCCCGGGCCGACATGTATGCCGTCATAGGGAGCCTGTTTCACCAGGCTCCGGACGACGCCCTGTTCGCGCGAATCGCGGATACCGAGCTAATCGGAGAAGGCGAGGACAGGGGGCTGGTGGAAGCGTGGGGCGCCCTGAGGGCGGCTTGCCGTGACGCGGACGCCGGCGCAGTGGAAGAGGAGTTCAACAGACTTTTCATCAGCGTTGCCCAGAGCGCCATCAATCCATTCGCGTCCTTCTATCTGACCGGCTTCCTCAACGACCGGCCCCTGGCCGAACTCAGGCTCGAGCTGGAGGGACTTGGATATGGCCGCCTCAAAGCTTCCGGCGAGACCGAGGACCACCTGTCCGCCCTGGCGGAGGTGATGCGGCTGATGATCATGGGCGGCGCCGGCAAGGGGCCGCTTCCCGTGGAGGCGCAGGGCGCGTTTTTTTCGCGCTTCATCCGCCCCTGGTATTCGCGGCTCGCTGCCGATCTGGAGCAGTCGGGCAGCGCGAGTTTTTACAAGTGCGTAGGCAGGTTCACCAAGGCATTTTTTGACGTTGAGTCGGCATCTTTTGAAATCGGTTGAAAAGGAGGACGCCATGAGTGGTAAGAACGTGAATCGCAGGAAATTCATGATGACCCTGGGACTGGGCGGCGCGGCCGTAGCGGCCGTCGCGCTCTCCGGCAAGCAGGAGCCGGCCCGGGAAAAGGGTGTTACCGCGGGTGAGAAGGGCGCCTCCAAGGGCTACCAGGTCACGGAGCACGTCCGCGACTATTACCGCACCTGCCGCGTCTGAACGAGAGGAGGGATAAGCATGTTGCTGGTCAAGAAGGCAAACGCAGAGGTCGGCCATCGCGCACGGCTTTCGCGCACCGTTTCGGGATTCCTGGGCAACACCATCGATCGCCGCACCTTCCTCAAGCGCTCCGGCGTGGTGGCGGGGGCTGGCGCCTTCGCGAGCACGCTCCCCATCTCGCTGATGGGCGAGGCCAAGGCCGCGGCCAAGGCGGAGGCCAAGGGCGAGATTTCCGTGCGCCGGACCATTTGCACCCACTGCTCGGTGGGCTGCGCCATGGACGCGGTGGTGCAGGGCGGTGTCTGGATTCGCCAGGAGCCGGTGTTCGAGTCCCCCATCAACCTCGGCGCCCACTGCGCCAAAGGCGCCGCGGCCCGGGAACATGGCATGGGCAACGGCCGCATCCGTTACCCGATGAAACTGGAGGGCGGCAAGTGGAAGCGGCTGTCCTGGGACCAGGCCATCAACGAGATCGGCGACAAGATGCTCGCCATCCGCAAGGAGAGCGGCCCCGACGCGTTCGAGTGGATCGGCTCATCCAAGCACTCCAACGAGCAGTCCTACCTGTTCCGCAAGTTCGTTTCCATGTGGGGCACCAATAACTGTGACCACCAGGCGCGCATCTGCCACTCGACCACGGTCGCGGGCGTGGCCAACACCTGGGGTTACGGCGCCATGACCAATTCCTACAACGACATGCAGTTCTCCAAGGCGATCCTGTTCCTCGGGTCCAACGCCGCGGAAGCGCATCCGGTGTCCATGCTGCACACCCTGCATGCCAAGGAGAACGGCGCCAAGATCATCGTCTGCGATCCGCGCTTCACCCGGACAGCGGCGAAGGCTGACTATTTCGTGCGCATCCGCTCCGGCGGCGACGTGGCGTTCATCTTCGGCGTGCTGCACCACGTGTTCAAGAACGGCTGGGAGGACAAGGAGTACATCCGGGACCGGGTCTGGGGCATGGAAAAGGTCAAGGAAGAGGTCATGACCAAGTGGACCCCGGACAAGGTGCAGGAGGTGACGGGAGTTCCCGAGGAGCAGGTGCACACGGTGGCGAAGATGATCTCCGAGAACCGGCCGTCCACCATCGTGTGGGCCATGGGCCAGACCCAGCATACCAACGGCAACGCCGTGGTGCGGGCGAGCTGCCTGCTGGAGCTGGCGCTGGGCAACGTCGGCAAGACCGGCGGCGGGGCCAACATCTACCGGGGGCACGACAACGTTCAGGGCGCCACCGATATTGGCCCGAACCCGGACTCCCTGCCCGGCTACTACGGCATCGCGGCGGGTTCCTGGAAGCATTGGGCCACCGTCTGGGGCGTGGACTACGAGTGGCTCAAGGGCCGCTTCGCTTCTGAAGCCATGATGACCAAGCCGGGTATCACGGTCTCCCGCTGGATTGACGGCGTCCTTGAGAAAAACGAAAACATCGACCAGGACCCGAATCTCCGGGTCATGACGTTCTGGGGCCACGCGCCCAACAGCCAGAGCCGCGGCAACGACATGGTCGAGGCCATGAAGAAGCTGGACATGCTGCTGATCGTGGATCCCTATCCCTCGGCCGCGGCGGCCATGGCCGCCATGGTGCGTCAGGACGGCGTTTACCTGCTGCCGGCGGCGTCCCAGTACGAGACCTACGGCTCGGCGACCGCGTCCGGCCGCTCCATCCAGTGGCGGGAGAAGGCGATCGAACCCCTGTTCGAGTCCAAGCCGGACCACACCATCATGTACGCCTTCGCCAAGAAGTTCGGCTTCGAGAAGGAGTTCTGCAAGAACATCAAGGTTGCCAAGGACAAGGACGGCTGGGACGAGCCCAACGTCGAGGACACGCTGCGGGAGGTGAACCGCGGGGTGTGGACCATCGGCTATTCGGGCCAGTCGCCGGAGCGGCTCAAGCTGCACATGAAGCACCAGGCCACCTTCGACCCGAAGACCATGAAGGCCAAGGGCGGACCCTGCGACGGCGAGTACTACGGGCTGCCGTGGCCGTGCTGGGGCACGCCCGAGATGAAGCACCCGGGTTCTCCCAACCTGTACCAGACTGATCGCCATGTCATGGACGGCGGCGGGAATTTCCGGGCCAACTTTGGCGTGGAGCGGGATGGGGAAAGCCTGCTGGCGGCCGACGGCTCCGCCTCCAAGGGGGCCGACCTGCAGTTCGGGTATCCGGAGTTCGACCACGTGCTGCTCAAGAAGCTGGGCTGGTGGGAGGAACTGACCGACGCGGAGAAGGCCGCTGCCGAGGGCAAGAACTGGAAGACCGACCTGTCGGGAGGGATCATCCGGGTGGCGATGAAGAATCACGGCTGCATGCCGTTCGGGAACGCCAAGGCTCGGGCCGTGGTCTGGAACTTCCCGGACCCGATTCCCCAGCACCGCGAGCCCCTGTATTCGCCCCGCGCCGACCTGGTGGAGAAATACCCCACCCACGACGACAAGAAGGCCTTCTGGCGCCTGCCGACCCTGTTCAAGACCATCCAGTCCGCGAACAAGGACATCGGCAAGGAGTATCCGCTGATCATGACCAGCGGGCGGCTGGTGGAGTACGAGGGGGGCGGGGAGGAGCAGCGCGTCAATCCCTGGCTGGCCGAGCTGCAGCAGGACATGTTCGTGGAGATCAATCCGAAGGACGCCAACGACCGGAGCGTCAAGAACGGCGACTACGTCTGGGTCGAGTCGCCGAGCAAGGCGCGCCTCAAGGTCAAGGCGTTGGTTACCGAGCGGGTGGGGGCTGGAACCGTATTCCTGCCGTTCCACTTCTCCGGCTGGTGGATGGGCAAGGACATGGCGGAGTTCTATCCGCCCGAGACCGCGCCCATCGTCCGTGGCGAGGCTGTCAACACCGCGACCACCTACGGTTACGACAGCGTCACCATGATGCAGGAGACCAAGACCACCCTTTGCAAGATCGCCAAGGCGTAACGGTAACCGGATAGACGAGGAGCACAAACATGGCACGAATGAAATTCCTGTGTGATGCCGAGCGCTGCATCGAGTGCAACGGCTGCGTTACGGCCTGCAAGAATACCAACGACGTACCCTGGGGAGTGAACCGGCGCCGGGTGGTCACCATTGACGACGGCGTTCCCGGCGAGCGCTCCATTTCCGTGGCCTGCATGCACTGCTCGGACGCGCCGTGCATGGCGGTATGCCCGGTGGACTGTTTCTACAAGACCGAGGACGGGGTGGTGCTGCACGACAAGGACCTGTGCATCGGGTGCGGCTACTGCTTTTACGCCTGCCCGTTTGGCGCGCCCCAGTTTCCCCAGGACGGCGGCTTCGGCCTGCGCGGCAAGATGGACAAGTGCACCTTCTGCGCCGGTGGTCCGGAGGCGGACGGGTCCGAGGCCGAGCTGCGCAAGTACGGGCAGAACCGCCTGGCCCAGGGCAAGCTTCCGTCCTGCGCCGAGATGTGTTCGACCAAGGCGCTGCTGGGCGGCGACGGCGACACCATCGCCGACATCTACCGCACGCGGGTGCTGGTGCGGGGCAAGGGCTCCGAGGTATGGGGCTGGGGCTCCGCCTACGGCAAGCCCGAGAAGCAGCAGGCGGCGCCGGGAGGCAAGTCATGAGAAAGACGCTACTCATGGGTCTGACGGCAGTGCTGCCCCTGGCGTTACTCGCGGGATGCGGGGACAACCGGCCGACCCAGGCCTACAAGCAGGGCACTTACCAGGGCAAGCCCGACACCCGCCCCTGGGACAACGAGCAGTTCAAGGGCAACCAGAAGGCCTGGGAGGACGCGGTGAAGAGCCGCGCCCAGGCCCAGAACGAGTACGTGCGTCTGGGCGACGGGCCGGGAGGGAAGCTATGACCCGAATCTGTTCGCTGTTCCGTGGCGCGCTCGCGGGACTGGCGCTGACGCTTTCGGTCGGGGCCCTGGCCTACGAGCAGCCGTTCGTTCCCAACCCGCCCAAGGCTCCCAATGAAGCGCAGGTTCAGCGGCAGGACAACCAGCCCCTGAACAACGCGCCGGTGTGGAAGGATGTCCGCTCGGGCGATGTCCACATCACCCAGGTCAAGGGCGTGGACACCGGCGTTCTCATCCAGTCCGGCGGGGAAACCTGGCGGGCTCTGCGGGAGGGGCCCATCTCCCTCTACGGCGGCATCCTCCTCATCGCGGTGCCCATCGTGCTGGGGCTTTTTTATGCTTGGCGGGGACCCCTGCGGGTCCACGGGCAACTCACCGGCAAGATGATCCTGAGGCTTACGCCCTGGGACCGCATCATTCACTGGTCGGTGGCGATCACCTGGCTCATCCTGGCCATCTCGGGTTTGACGATACTCTTCGGAAAGCACGTGCTGCTGCCGGTCCTGGGCTATACGCTTTTCTCATGGCTCGCCATCGCGGCCAAGAACCTGCACAACTTCACCGGGCCTCTGTTCTTCGTCTCGACGGTGGTCATGTTCTTCACCTACCTGAGCCGCAATCTGCCCGAGGCCGGCGACGGCCGCTGGCTGGCCAAGGCCGGCGGCATGTTCTCGGGACAGCACGTTCCCGCGGGCTTCTTCAACGCAGGCGAGAAGATCCTGTTCTGGCTGGGCCTGACCCTGTTTGGCGTGGTGGTGAGCCTGTCGGGACTGGTGCTGAACTTCCCGAACTTCGACCAGGGGCGCGAGCTCATGCAGCAGGCCCATCTGTTCCATTCCATCAGCGCCATCCTGTTCATGGGGCTCATGATGGGCCATATGTACCTGGGCACCATCGGCGTTCCGGGAGCCTACGAGGCCATGCGCCATGACGGCCTGGTGGACGAGGCCTGGGCCAAGGAGCATCACGAGAACTGGCACAACGACGTCAAGGCCGGCAAGGCGTCCCACGGCGCCATGGCGGACACCTCTGGCGGGCGGATGCCCGAAACTTCGCGAGCCTGAAGGAGGAGACAAACCCATGAAAGCCAAGATGTCGTTGACTGTAGCGCTCACCGCCTTCGTTCTGGCGGCGGGCGGGCCGGCGATTGCCAAGTTGCCGGCGCCTACGGATGAGCAGAAGGCGAAGGCGGAGGAGGCCAAAGCCAAGCAGGCGGAGGCCGCGAAAAAGGCGGGGGAGCTTCTCTGCAAGTCCATGGACCAGGTGGCTGCGCGCTGGGTCGAGGACCAGAAGGCCAAGGGTGCTCCGGCGAATCCCATGGCCGTGGACTGCAAGGGCGCGCCCCTTGCCGCCGCCTCGGCTCCAGCCCCGGACAAGAAGTAATCTTCGCGTAGATGACCTGGAAGGCCGCCGCGTGGAAGCGCGGCGGCCTTGTTATTTCGCGCAAATCCAGGACCCGGAAAACGATTCCGGTCCAGCAAGCAAACCGGAGACGGCAAGAATGAGCAGACTGTACGGGGACCCCCATCGGACGCTGCAGGATGCTTTTGGAACCCGCGATATCGCGGACCGCATCGAGCAGATCGCCTGCAAGGCCGAGTTCGACGACGACGCCACGGCATTCATCGAGATGGCCGACATGTTCTTCCTCGCCACGGTGGATCACCGTGGCCGCCCGACCGTGTCCTACAAGGGTGGCGATCCGGGTTTCGTCCGGGTGGTGGACAGCACCACCCTTGTGTTTCCCAGCTACGATGGCAACGGCATGTTCCTGTCCATGGGCAATGTCGCCCGCAATGCCCAGGTCGGGCTGCTGTTCATATCCTTCGAGCGCCCCCACCGCATCCGCGTTCAGGGAAGCGCCAGCGTCTCCCGCGACGACCCGATGATGGGGCAGTTTCGGGAAGCGGACATGGTGGTCCGCGTGACCCTGTCCGAGCTTTGGCAGAACTGCCCCCGGTACATTCACCGTTACCGCAAGGTGGAGCCGTCACGCTACGTGCCGAGGGAGGCCTGCGACACACCACTTGCGGAATGGAAGCGCATTGATTTGGTCCAGGACGCGCTGCCCGCGCGGGATGCCGGGCGGGCGCAGGCGGCCGGCACCATTGGCATCGAGGAATGGATCGAGAAGGTGAAGTCCGGGGATCCGACTGCATAAAGCCGGTCGGATCATTGTATCGACATCGTATGCCGAGATTGATCTTGCGCCCGGAAGCCCCGTCCCCTCCTGACTGCTCTCGAGGTCGAGGCGCGACCGCGCGTCGGGCCCTGTTCATGATGCTGGTCTCGGGGTTCCTTGCGGCGGGTGGACCCGCGCAAGCCGCGCCCGGCTCTGGCGAGAGTCCCGCCGCCGTCGAGGTGGCGGCCGGCGTGTACATGGTTCAGGGTGCCCGGGGCGAAGCGGATCCCGCCAACCTGGGGCGCATCGGCAACGCCGGGTTCATCGTCGGCGAGTCAGGGGTAATGGCCATCGACACCGGCACCTCCTATCGCCAGGGTGAAGCGCTCCTGAAGGCGATCGGCGAGGTCACGTCCAAGCCGGTGCGGCTGGTACTGATCACCCATACCCGGCAGGAATTCCTGTTCGGCGCCATGGCTTACCGGGAGCGGGGAATACCGATCCACATGCACCGCAAGGCGGCGCTGCTCATGGCCGCCCGCTGCGAGAACTGCCTGAAGAACCTCAGGCGCACCCTGGGGGAGGAGGAAATGCAGGGCACGGCCATGTTCAAGGCAGACCGGGAGTTCGAGGAGGTACATCTGGTGGAGGCCATCGGCCGGCCGGTGCGGGTGCTGTATCATGGCCACTCGAGCGGGCCGGGGGATGTGGCGGCGCTCGACGTGCGCAGCGGGGTGCTGTTTGCCGGTGGGCTGCTGGACAACCAGAGGATTCCGGACATCCAGGACAGCGATCCGGATGGCTGGAGCAAGGCGCTGGCCGCGTTGCGCGGCGCCGGCATCGCCACCGTCGTGCCGGGGCACGGCCCGGCCGCGCCGGCGGAGAAGGTCATCGGCGCGGTTGAGCGTTACCTGGCGCAGTTGGAAGCCCGGGTGCGGGAGCTGTTGCGGGACGGCGTGGCCCTGAGCGCGGTGGCCGACCGGACGGTCCTTCCCGAATTCGAGGGCTGGGACCAGTACGATACGGTACACCGGCGCAATGCCTCCATCATGTACCTGCGGCTGGAGCGCGAACAGATGTTCAAACAGGAGTGAAAGAATTGCGCAAGGCAAGACTGTTCGGCTTGGCGGTGCCGCTCATGTTCTGCTGGATGGCGCTGGGGGCCTTGGCCGCGGCCGAGGCCGAAAGACCCCGGGGCCTGCCGTCGGGTGTGGACCACGCGGCGTCCTCCCCCGAGTGGGAAAAGATCCGGGCCAAGCTGTTCCAGAACCGCAACATCGATGCTGCCTCGGGCAAGGTGCAGCTGGCGGTGCCCCTGCGGGCGCCCTTCGGGGCCGCGGTGCCGGTCAAGATCACTTCCGGCCTTCCCCAGACGCAGGAGCTCTATGTCAAGCGCATTTACATCGTGGTGGACAAGAATCCCTCGGCCATCGCGGCGATTCTCGACCTTACCCCCGAGGTGGGGCAGGCGGACTTCGAAACCCGCCTGCGGGTGGATGAATATGGCCACATCCGGGTCATCAGCGAGCTTTCCAACGGCGAACTGCACATGGCCTCCCGCTATGTGAAGGTGTCAGGCGGTTGCACCCAGCCGCCCAACCGCGATCAACTCCACAACATCGGCAAGACGGTGTTCCGGCTCCCCGAGGGGGTCCGCAAGGACACGCCCACTGCGGCGGAAGTGCAGGTGGTGCATCCCAACGATACCGGATTCGAGCTGAACCAGATCACGGTCATGTACATTCCGCCCCATTTCGTGCGGTCCATCAGGGTGAGCTATGCCGACCGCAAGGTGTTCGACGCGGATGTGGATTTCTCCATGAGCGAGAACCCCTCCTTCCGCTTCAACTTCGTGCCCCGCGGTGCCGGCGAGCTGAGGGCGGAAGTGGAGGACACCAAGGAGCAGCACTTCGTCGGCACGCTCGCCGTGTCATTGCCCTGATCCGGCGCAGATGGGCGTGTTCCGGCTCGCAGCGATGGCATGGGCCTTGTTTTTCTGGTCCCTGGCGGCCGGAGCGGAGGGCATTCCCGCGGCCTATAGCCCGGTGGTCATACTGCCGGCGGGCGGTCCGGACCGGACCGAGTTCGACCTCACGGCGGTGGCGGAGCGGGCCCGGCGGGAAAGCAAGCGGCTGTATGTTTACCTGGGGGCGAGGGACTGCGCCTATTGCCGCAAGTACGAGAGCTTCCTCGAGGCGAACGCGAAGGAGCTGGTCCGGTACTTTGCTGAGTACAACTACATCGTGGTGGACCTGCGCAGCGCGCTTTCCGTCACCCAGGACAAGCTGTACATCCGCGTCGGCGACAGCAGCCGCTCCTATGTTGAGTTCCAGAAGGTCATCGGGGACGTTCGCGCCCGCATGCTGGTCTATCCCCTGGTCTGGGTTTTTGACGGCAGCCTTAGGCCGCTGATGCAGATGCCGGCGGGCACCGGCACCTTCCAGACCGTGCCCGAGCAGCTGGAGATCCTGCAACTGGTGGAGTAGGGACAGACCGGAACTTCGTTTAAAGCGGCGCGGGGCCTTTTCGTGTTCGTGACGGACGACCGAATGCAGGAGAAACCGCCGGGAGGGAGACAACAGTGGCTCGCGAAACCATTCGCATCCGGACCAAGGCCTTCGGCGGGCATCTTCCCCGGGGCATTGATTTGCTCCATGACCCTGTTTTCAACAAGGGGACAGCTTTCACGGAGGCCGAGCGCGACGCCCTCGGCCTGAGGGGCTTGCTGCCGGCCCATGTCTGCACCCTCGAAGAGCAGGTGGCACGGGTCACGGAGAACTACCGGCGCCAGCCCACGCCTCTGGACAAATACGTCTACCTGATGGCTCTGCATGACCGGAACGAGACCCTCTTCTTCCGCCTTCTCATGGACAACGCGGAAGAGATGATGCCGGTCGTTTACACGCCGACCGTGGGACAGGCCTGCCAGCAGTTCGGTCACATCTTCCAGCGGCCGCAGGGCATCTTCCTGAGCGCCAACGACAAGGGCCGCATGGCGCGCATCCTGCGCCACTGGCCGTACCGGGAAGAAGTGGCCGCGATCTGCGTCACCGATGGCGAGCGAATCCTGGGCCTGGGTGACCAGGGGGGCAACGGGATGGGCATCCCGGTGGGCAAGCTTTGCCTCTACACTGCCTGCGCCGGCGTGCGGCCCATCACCACGCTTCCGCTCATGCTGGACGTGGGGACCGACAACGAGGCCTTGCTGGAGGATCCCCTCTATATCGGCATCAAGCAGCGGCGCATCCGGGGGGCGGAGTACGATGCCTTGGTGGACGAAATGGTGCGCGCCGTGCAGGAGGTTTTCCCCCACGCGCTGCTGCAATTCGAGGACTTCGGCAACACCAACGCTTTCCGGCTGCTGAAGAAATACCGGGATCGCATCTGCACTTTCAACGATGACATCCAGGGAACCGGCGCGGTGACCCTGGCGGGGATTTACTCGGCCCTGCGCATCACCGGGGGACGGCTGACCGACCAGACATTTCTCTGCCTGGGAGCGGGGGAGGCCGCGGTGGGCATCTGCGACATCATCGTTGCCGCCATGGTGGCCGAGGGCCTCGCCGAGGAGGCCGCCCGGCGGCGCTGCTGGCTGGTGGATTCGGGCGGCCTGGTCACGGCGGACAGGGCCAGCCTCGCCGAGCACAAGAGGCCCTTTGCCCATCCCCACGCGCCGGCCGGGGATTTCCTTTCGGCCGTGGGGGCGATCCGTCCCACTGGCATCATCGGCGTGTCGGGGCAGCCGGGCACTTTTGCCCGGCCGGTGATCGAAGCCATGGCCAGGATCAACTCCCGGCCCATGGTGTTCGCGCTGTCGAACCCCACCTCCAAATCCGAATGCACCGCCGAGGAGGCCTACGCGTGGAGCGGCGGTTCCGCCATCTTCGCCAGCGGCAGCCCGTTCCCGCCGGTGCGCCTTGGGGAACTGACTTTCGTGCCAGGCCAGTGCAACAACTCGTACATCTTTCCCGGCGTGGCCCTGGGCGTGATTTCCGCCCAGGCCCGGCATGTCACCGACGAGATGTTCTTCGTCGCAGCCAAGACCCTGGCCCGCCAGGTGGAATCCTCGGACCTGGAGCAGGGCCGCCTTTTCCCGTCCCTCTCCCGCATCCTGGACGTGTCGGCGGAGATCGCGACGGCGGTGGCGGAGGTGGCATTTCAGAGGCACCTGGCCCGGCACCACCATCCCAGGGACCTGGGCACCTATGTCCGCTCCCACCAGTACCATCCGGTTTATCCCTCCTACGTGTGAGGGACGCGCAGCGCCGGGGGCCGGGGAATCAGGAAAAGCCCATGGCCGCCATGCGGCGGCGGATGAACGCGATCTGGGTTTGCAGGGGAAGGTTCTTGGGGCACACGTCGTGGCAACCCAACAATGACATGCAGCCGAACACGCCCTCGTCATTGCCCACGATTTCGTACCACTGGTCGTCGCTGCGGCTGTCCCGCGGATCCAGGCGGAACCTTGCGATCTTGTTAAGCCCCACCGCGCCCACGAAATCCGGCCGCATGCGGGCGGTGCCGCAGGCGGCGAAGCAGCAGCCGCACTCGATGCAGCGGTCCAGCTCGTAAATGCGCTCGGCCAGGTCCGGCTCCATGGGCTCCTCCATGCGGCGCAGGTCCAGTTCCTGCTCCCTGGCGTGAACCCAGGTCCGGAGGCGCTCGCTCAGGGCGCGCATCCATTTCCCGGTATTGACCGAAAGATCGGCGATCAGCTCGAAGCCGGGCAGTGGGGCGAGGGTGATTTCCGGGCCAAGCTGCTTGGTGAGAGTGCGGCAGGCGAGACCCGGTCTGCCGTCGATCAGCATGGCGCAGCTGCCGCAGATGCCGGCCCGGCACACGAAGTCGAACTGCAGGGACGGATCCTGCTTTTCCCGGATCTCATTCAGGGCAATGAACAGGGTCAAGCCGTCGGCTTCCTCCAGCCCGTAGGTCTGGAGCCGCGGCGTGCTGCCCGGATCCCCGGGGTTGAAGCGCAGGACACTGATGTTCAGGGAGCGGCGCGGGGCGTTCAAAGCTTTTCCTCAATGCGCTCGTTGCGGCCATGGAGCCGCGGCGGCAGCAGGTGCTCGTAGGGCATCAGTGCGGCCTGGAGGGCGAAGCGGTCCGCCCCCGTCATGCGGCCGCGGATGGCGTCGATTTCGGCCTGGCGCACGGCGGTGTCCGGGTGGTCCACGTAATCCTTCGCGCCATAGCCGCGCCAGCCGGGCGGCAGCTCCATTCGCCTCACGTCCAGGTCCTCGTATTCCAGGGACGGGAGAGTGTCGTTCTCGTTCTTCCACAGAGCGAGGGTCCGCTTCAGCCAGTCCCGGTCGTTGCGCCGCGGGTGGTCCTCCCGGAAGTGGGCGCCGCGGCTCTCGCAGCGGGCCAGGGCCCCGCAGGCCACCGTCAGGGCGAGCTTGATCATCTTCTGGGTTCGGTAGGCGGTCACCAGCTCGGGGTTCATGCCCGGTGCCCGGCACCGGACACCGATGTCCCGGCTGCGGACCAGGAGCTGCTCCAGCTCCTGCACCGCCTGCTCCAGATCCCTGCCGGTGCGGAAGATGCCCACGTGGTCGGTCATGACCTGCTGCATGCGCGCGCGCAGGGCATTGGCGTCCTCGCTGCCGCTCCTGAGAAGGCGATCAAGCCTGGCCTGTTCCCGCTCGACGAATTCGCCCGCGAGGCCCATGGGCACCGCGGCGTCATTGCGAGAGTCGGCGCAGAAGTCCGCGATGTACTCGCCCACGATCATTCCGGCCACTACCGTCTCGGCCACCGAATTGCCGCCCAGCCGGTTGAACCCGTGCATGTCCCAGCAGGCCGCTTCCCCCGCTGCGAACAGTCCCTTGAGCCAGGGGCTCTCGCCCGTGGGGCGGGTACGCACACCGCCCATGGTGTAATGCTGGGCGGGCCGCACGGCGATCCATTCCTGTGCCGGATCGATGCCCAGGAAGTATTGGCAGATCTCCTTCACCTCGCGCAGGTTCTTCTCGATATGGGGCCGGCCAAGCAGGGTGATGTCCAGCCACAGGTGCTCGCCGAAGCGGGAAGTCACGCCCTTCCCGGCGCGGATGTGTTCCTCCATGCGCCGGGAGACCACGTCCCGGGACGCCAGCTCCTTTTTTTCCGGCTCGTAATCCGGCATGAAGCGGTGGCCCCTTGCGTCCAGCAGCAGGCCCCCGTCGCCCCGGCAGCCCTCCGTCACCAGGATGCCGGCCGGGAAAATGGCCGTAGGGTGAAACTGCACCGCCTCCATGTTGCCCAGGCGCGCCATTCCCGTTTCCAGGGCCAGGGCGTGGCCGATGCCCTCGTTGATCACCGCGTTGGTGGTGACCCGGTACAGGCGCCCCGCGCCGCCGGTGGCCACGCAGGTGGCCTTGGCCAGATGGGCGGAAAGTTCTCCGGTGACGAGGTCGCGCACCACCGCGCCATGGCAGCGGCTGCCGTCATGAATCAGGGCGAGGGCTTCCACGCGTTCGCTGACCGGGATCCCTTCCGCGATGGCGCGGTCGCCCATGGCATAGAGCATGGCGTGGCCGGTGCCGTCGGAGACGAAACAGGTGCGCCATTTCTTGGTGCCGCCGAAATCGCGCTGCCCGATGAGCCCGTGGGCTTCGGGCCGCTCCAGGAGCGTTACCTTCTGGCCGTTGATCACGACTTCGCGCTCTCCCTGGCGCACCCGGCTCCAGGGCACGCCCCAGGCCGCCAGCTGGCGCACCGCCTTGGGCGCGGTGTTGACGAACATGCGGACGACTTCCTGGTCGGCGCCCCAGTCGCTGCCGCGGACCGTGTCTTCGAAGTGCACGTCCTCGTTGTCGCCCTGGCCCTTGAACACGTTGGCGAGGCTCGCCTGCATTCCGCCTTGGGCCGCCGCCGAATGGGAGCGCTTGGCCGGCACCAGGGACAGGACCAGGGCGCTGAAACCCCGCTCGCGGGCCGCGATGGCAATCCGCAAACCGGCAAGGCCGCCGCCGATCACCAGGACATCGGAGTGAACGATGCGCATGGTGTCAGCCCGCGAGCCGCATGCCGAAGCCCACATAGGCCCCCAGCGCCGCCACGCCGATGGCCAGATAGGCTAAAGCCACGCCCCATACGGCTCTCCGGATTCCCGCGCGGGGCGCGCTGCCGTCGCGGGCCGAAGGCCAGCCCCATTTCACGGTAAGCCGGTAGACGCCGGCGGCGGCGTGGAACAGGACTGCGGGCAGGAGGAGCGCATACAGCAGCCAGGCCCGCCCCTCGAACACGCGCTGGGCGGAAGGCACGGCGCCGATGGCCTCGGGCTGGGTGATGACGACGTAGAGATGGGGCGCCGCCAGGAAAAACAGCAGGAACCCCGTGACCACCTGCCACCACCACAGCCGGGTGTCCCCATGGCGGAAATGGCCCAGGTGGGCGCGGAACGCGTGGTACTGGCGGTAGTCATGAGGAAACTTGCGCAGCGCCAGGGCCGCGTGGACCACGATCAGGAGCAACAGGCCGGCGGCTGCCGCCGACACGATTCCCGGATAGCCGCGTCCGAAGAATGGCTCGCCCTCGAAGAACTTCGCCACCCAGTTGGCCGCCTCGGGCCCGAACAGGATCGCTGAGTCGAGCAGGAGGTGGACGCAGAGGAACGCCGCCAGGGCCAGTCCGGTGAGGCTCTGAATCAGATCCAGGCGGGCCGGCCAGCGGCTCGCGCGCGTCTCCGGCGCGGCGCCGGCCTTGGTCAAGTCCTGTCCTGCGGTCATGGGAGTATCAACCCGTGAAGATGCTCCCAAGTGTGCCCCGGGGCCCTGAGCCGGGGTTGATCGAAGTCAAACCGTGGAGCAGGGTGCCAGGTTTACCCCGCGACCACCGGGATCTTGCCGATGCGCGCGCGCCACTCGGCGGGGCCGCTCTTGTGGACCGCGTTGCCCGTGGAGTCCACGGCCACGGTGACCGGCATGTCCTTCACCTCGAATTCGTAGATGGCTTCCATGCCCAGGTCCGGGAAGGCCAGGACCTTCGCGGAACGGATGGCTTTCGACACCAGGTAGGCCGCGCCCCCCACGGCGATGCAGTAAACGGCCTTGTGCTTCTTGATGGACTCCACGGCGACCGGCCCGCGCTCCGACTTGCCAACCATGCCGATGAGTCCGGTCTGGGCCAGCATCGCCTCGGTGAACTTGTCCATGCGCGAGGCCGTGGTGGGTCCGGCTGGGCCCACCGCTTCGTCCCGCACGGGGTCCACGGGGCCCACGTAGTAGATGAAGCGGTTGGTGAAATCCACCGGCAGCTTCTCGCCCCTGGCGAGCATTTCCGTCATGCGCTTGTGAGCGGCGTCGCGGCCGGTGAGCAGCTTGCCGGAAAGCAGCAGCCGCTCGCCCGTCTTCCAGGAGGCGATCTCCGCCTTGTTGAGCCGGTCCAGGTTCACCCGGCGGCTGGCGGAGAAATCTAGGGCCAGCTTGGGCCAATCCTCCAGGCTGGGCGGCTCCAGGTGGGCGGGCCCGCTGCCGTCCAGATGGAAGTGGGCATGGCGGGTGGCGGCGCAGTTGGGCAGAAGGGCCACGGGCTTGGACGCCGCGTGGGTGGGATAGTCCGTGACCTTCACGTCCAGCACGGTCGTCAGCCCGCCCAGCCCCTGGGCGCCGATACCGAGTGCATTCACCTTTTCATAGAGCTCCAGGCGCAGTTCCTCGGCCCGGTTCGACGGTCCGAGGGCCCTCAGTTCGTGCATGTTGATGGGCTCCATCATCGCCCACTTGGCCATGAGCATGGCCTTCTCCGGCGTGCCGCCGATGCCGAGGGAGAGGATCCCGGGAGGGCACCAGTCGGCGCCCATGGTGGGGACCTGGGAGAGGACCCAGTCCACCACGCTGTCATTGGGCAGCAGCATGGCGAACTTGGACTTGTTCTCGGAGCCGCCGCCCTTGGCCGCGACGATGACCTCCACCCGGTTGCCGGGCACCAGTTCCACGTGGGTCACCGCCGGCGTGTTGTCCTGGGTGTTGACCCGCCGGCCGTCGGGGTCGGCGAGGACCGAGGCGCGCAGCTTGTTGTCCGGGTGGGTGTAGGCCCGGCGCACGCCCTCGTTGATCATCTCCGGGATGGTCATCTCGGCATCCCAGCCCACGTCCATGCCCACCCGGAGAAAGGCGATGGCGATGCCCGTGTCCTGGCAGATGGGTCGATGGCCCTCCGCCGCCATGCGGGAGTTGATGAGGATCTGGGCCATGGCGTCCTTGGCCGCGGGGGATTCCTCCCGCTTGTAGGCCTCATGCAGGTTCCGGATGTAGTCCACGGGGTGGTAATAGGAAATGAACTGAAAAGCGTCGGCGACGCTCTGGATCAGGTCTTCCTGCTTGATGACGGTCATGGCGGGTCTCCAGATGAGAAACCAGACTTGCGGCCGGCAAATTCCCGGCGGCGCGGGGGCGGACAGTCTAACATGGCGCCTCCGCCGGTTCACCGGCACTGGGGCAACAAAAAAGCCGGCTTGGGCCGGCTTTTTCGCGTGGGCCGAACCGCTTCAGTGGGAGAGCATCCATTGCACGATGGTCTTCAGGTCAGCCTCGGAGGCTGAGACCTTGGGATGCTTGCCACCTCCCGCCGCCAGAGCGGCGCTGAGTTTGCCTGCCGCATCGGCGTCGGCCTTGTGCTTGGCGGCGATGTCCTTCATGGACGGCCCCATCTTTTTCTGGTCCGCTGCATGGCACATGGTGCACTTGTTTTTGGCCGCCAGGTCCTCGGCAGCCTTGGCGTCCATGGCCGGCTGCTCCCCCGCCATGTGCTTGGCGGCGTAGGCGCCCCCGGCAAGAACGCCAAGGCAGGAAATTGCGGCGATCAGAACCTTCTTCATGTCTTGTCTCCTCTTTGCTGTCAGACCCTGCATTCGGGAACGGAAATCATAGGGAACTTCTCGGAAATTAGCCAGTTTCCCGGCCACCTGGGCGCAACGCACCAAAAAAGGTTGCGTTGACACAACAATTCCGCATCAAATCAGTGGGTTTCTTCCGCAAAAAAACTTGACTTGGTTTGGGGGCGTGATGACAATCGGGCAACAGGTGTAGGAAAAAAACAATACGACAGTTAGAACAAGATGGAAGAGAAAGTTCGCCCGACTTTTTAGGGCATGGGGAGCGGCGGGGTGCAAATCCCGCGCCGCGTTTGGATTGTCGTCGGAGGGAGAGTGAAATTGTCCAAGTCGGCCCGTAGCGGGTTCTTCGCGCGCGTCTGCGCGGCAGCCGTTTTCCTGTTGGTACCGTTGTCCCCGAGCCTTGCTCAGCAGCCCGCCCAGCAGGCGGAGTGGGCGCCCTGCGCCCAGTGCCACGAGGGTATCGTCAAGCATTTCGAGGGCAACAAGCATTCGGTCAAGGGCGTGAAGGGTACGCCGGCCAGCCTCGGCGGCGGCTGCGGCGCTTGCCACGGCGATATCTCCGATCACCTCAAGACGGGCAGCACCGACAAGCTGGTGCGCCTGGCGGACAAGAAGACGCCGGCCGATCAGCGCAGCAGCACCTGCCTCGGCTGCCATTCCTCCGGGCGGCATCTCACCTATTGGGACATGAGCAAGCACAAGAAGAACGAAGTGGCCTGCAGCGACTGCCACAACGTGCACGGCAAGAGCAACCGGGCCGAAGTGGCCTACTACCGCACCACTGGATTCGAACTCGAGCAGGAAGCCTGCGAGGTTTGCCACCTGCAGGTGCGCAACCAGTTCAACAAGATCTCCCACCACCCGGTGCCGGAAGGGAAGATGAAGTGCTCCGACTGCCACAATCCCCACGGCACCCTCAATCACGCCATGATCAAGGCGGACAGCGTGAACCAGCTCTGCCTTACCTGTCACGCGGACAAGCGCGGCCCCTTCATCTGGGAGCACCCGCCCGTGGAGCAGAACTGCCTGAACTGCCACCAGTCTCACGGCGGCGTTGCCAACAAGCTGCTGACCGAGCGCATGCCGAACCTCTGCGAGGACTGCCATGACTGGGGCACCCATCCTTCCCGACTCTACGACGCAAGGGGCGGATGGTTCTCGCCCGCGCCCGGGGTTCCCGCCGGCAACGACAACCGGCTGATCTCGCGCTCCTGCGGCAACTGCCACAGCAACATTCATGGCAGCAACGCGGCCGGCACCGCCGGCAAGCGCTTCATCAAGTAAGGGGAGGGAAGAATGAACAAAAAGATTCTTGCGATCCTGATCGCGCAGGTTTTCCTGGCTCCCGGCATGGCAGCCGCGGCGGAAGGGGACTTTTTCGAGATCGGCGGGCGCTCCTCGGATGAGACGTCTCTCAACGCCGCAAAGCTCTACGAGTACCGGGACCTGGACGCCAACGGCATTTTCCGTGGCCAGTTCACGGGCCGCTCGGACGACTACTCGGTGCGCCTGCGCGGCGACAACGTGGGGGCCGAAGACCAGTTCCTGGAAATGGTCGGCGAGAAATACAATTTCCTGGATTACCGGATCTTCAACAACAAGATCATCCACAACCTGAGCTTCGGTCCGACGGGTGGCCGGGCACCGTGGGCCGGAATCGGCGGCGGAAACCTGGTGCTGGCCGTGCCGACTCCGGGAAATAATCCGGCCTTGTGGGCGCCCTTCGAGCATTCATTGCAAAGGGACAACTGGGGCGGCCACGTGGAGGTGTCCCCGGACTCTCCCTTCTACATCCGATTCTCGGCCAACGAACTGAACACCGACGGCATCCGGCCCCAGGGCTTCCGCTCCAATGGCGGCGGGTTCTCGGCCACCGAACTTCCGGGACCCGTGGATTGGACCACCCGCAACTGGTCCGTGGAAACCGGCTGGGAAGCGACGGACTACGTGGTCAGCGCCAATTTCACCCAGAGCCGCTATTACAACAACCTGTTCAACAAGCAGATCAATTGGCGGGAGGCCACCAACAACGCGGCGAACTCCGCCACCCAGCAGCCGGACAACGTCTACAACCAGTTCTTCCTGAACGGGGTGTACCGCAAGCTGCCGTGGAATGGCGCGCTGATGGGCAAGTTCACCTACGCCAACCTGGAAAATGAGCAGAACACCGATCCGCTTGGAAGCGGCCTGGCGCGAAGCACCCCGGTGTTTAGCGGGGATGTGGACTACACGGATGCTTCGCTGGCCTATTCGGCGATGCCGGCGGACAACCTGGATTTGCGCGCCTACTACTACTACCACGACCGGGACAACCAATCGACGGTGGTGGCTTATGGGGCATTCCTGACCGAAGCGCTGAGCTACACCAAGCACAATGCGGGGCTGGAATTGGGATACCGGCTTTCCCGGGCGAACAAGATCACGGGAACCTATGACTACGTTTATGTCACCCGCTCGCCCATAACCTTCTATGCCGACGAGACCACCGACAACAAGCTGCAGCTGGAGTGGCGCAACACGTCGCTGGACAACGTGACCGCCCGGTTCAAGTACTGGTACCTGTGGCGGAGTTCGGATTTCATCCAGAACTTTACCCTGCCCGCCAACAATCAGGAATTTATCCGGAACTACATTGGGTCCTACGACGTGGCGGACCTGGACCAGAACGTGGCCAAGTTCACCGTTGACTGGGCCGTGCTGGACAATGCCGCTCTGGGACTGGAATTGCAGTACAAGAAGAACGACTACGACGACACGGTCATCGGCCGCACCGACGACGAGCGCTACGGAGTGCACCTGTTCGGTAACTACGTCTTCGGGAACGGCATCAAGCTTACCGCCTTCGGCGACTACGAGAACACGAAGTACGATTCGTTCCACCGGAACATGGGCGGTGGCTCATGCCCTGCTGCATTGCCGAACTGTTTCAGTCCGTATGGCGGCACGCTGATCAATCCGGCCAGCGTAACGAGTTCCTGGTTTAACTGGAACGGCGAGGTGAAGGGCGACAATTGGGGAATTGGCTTCGGGTTTGACGCTCCCATTGGTGAGCGCCTGCTCCTGACAGGATCGTTCCTGATGGAACAGTCGGACAGCGAGGTGAACTTCACCGCGCCGGTCGTCAGCTATCCCATCAACGACTGGGATGATTACACCAAGTATGCGTTCAACCTGAAGGGCGTTTACGCGGTCAGCAAGGAGTTCGACGTGACTGCCGGGTGGACCTACGAGGATTACAAGCTCCGGGATCTGGCATTCGACGGCTATTCTTATGTGCCGGCCAGCAACCGGCTTACCGGTGCGTATCTCTATCCGGACTACCACGTGAACGTCCTGTACGCGACGCTGAAATACAAGTTCCAGTGACGGCAGGCAGGGGCCGCGGAATCCGCGGCCCCTGGTGCATTTGGGGCGTCACATTTTGTTTTTTCATCGCAAAAGGGAGACAAGATAATGAATATGAAGCACCTCATGACCGGCTTGGCCGCGGTGGCTGCGGCCGCCGCCCTGGTGAGTTGCCAGAGCATCCCCATGCCGGCGGGCCTGAGCCTGGGCGGCAGCGACAAGTTCGTGGGCTCGGAGACCTGCAAGGGCTGCCACCTGGTGGAGTACAAGTCCTGGTCCGACTCGCTGCACTCCAAGATGATGCGCAAGAAGGAGGACGGCATCCTCAAGGACGTGGTGGCCAAGTGGAACGACGGCGGCCCCACCAAGGGCAACGTCACGGGGCGTGCCGCGAAGCTGGACGATGTGCAGTACGTGGTGGGCTCCTACTGGAAGCAGCGCTTCCTGATCAAGAACGAGCAGACCGGCGGCTGGCAGTTCATGGACAAGCAGTTCAACCGCATGTCCGGCAAGTGGGAAGGCTACGGGCAGAAGAACGACTGGGACACCCAGTGCGCCACCTGCCACACCACGGGTTACAAGGTCACCAAGGTGGAGGAGTCCACCGGCAAGGTTCTGGAAGCCACCATGGTCGAGCACAATGTCGGCTGCGAGGCCTGCCACGGTCCCGGCGGCACCCACGCCAACAGCAAGAACAAGAAGGACATCTTCGGCTTCAAGAACGCGTCCCACGACCAGCAGTCCATGGTTTGCGGCTACTGCCACATCCGGGTGGACAACCACAAGTACAAGACCCGCCAGGGCAACGACTCGGAGCATGTGCCCCACCCGAAGGCCGGGGAGAGCTTCAAGGCGGGCCAGGATGACTGGCGGAAGTGGTATCCCGAGCAACTCACCGCTCCCGGCGTGCACGCCGAGGACCCCCTGGACAAGGAGTACACCGGTGACCTCAAGGGCATGTGGCTTCTCGACGAACAATCGAAGAAGTACGGCTTCTACGACGCCAACAAGCATCACCAGCAGTACCAGGAATTCCTGCAGTCGAAACACTACAAGCAGGACCTGATGAACTGCGCTTCCTGCCATTCGGCCCACGCTTCGGCCGGCAAGCCCATGATCAAGCCGCGGGAGACCTGCAAGCAATGCCACCAGGACGATCTGGGCAACGTGAACAAGTACATGCCGGCCACCGGCAAGACCGCCGGTGACCTGTTCGTTCGCAGCCATACCTTCAACAAGAACCAGTCCCGCAAGGGCGGAGCGGTGGCCTCCGGCACGCCGGTGCTGCAGAAGGGCAAGTAGGAACAACGGAGGAGGAGGGAAGGGGGCGGGGGCAACCCCGCCCTTTTTTTGAGCCGCGCCGGTTGCTGTCGGAGACCGATGCGCGGTTGGGTTTGGAACAGGGCTTCCGTATAATCCTCCGGTCGCTTCACCAATACGAAAGGTCCATGCAATGAACGGCGGCAGGATGGAATTTCCCCGGCGCAGCGCCGGTTTTTCGGTGCTGGCGCTGCTCATTATCGGTTTCCTGGTCGGTGCTGGCGCAATCATTGCCAGCGCGGTAATGATCGAGGCCACCGGTACCAACGAGTTCTGCTCGACGGCGTGCCACGAGCGCGGTGGCATGGCGATACCCACCAAGGAGTGGAAGGAATCGGTTCACTTCGCAAACCGGAGCGGGGTTCAGGCAGGTTGCCACCATTGCCACATTCCGGACGGCTATCCCGAAAAGCTCATCGTCAAAGCCAAGGCGGGACTTTCCGACGCGTACCACACGATGATGGGCACCATCAGCACGCCGGAGAAATACGAGGCCAACCGCTGGCGCATGGCCAACGAGGTCTGGAACGAAATGCGCAAGAACGACTCGGCGGAGTGCCGGCACTGCCACGATTTCACCCCGGAGGCACTGGCTGTCCAGGCCAAGGACAACGAGATGGCGGCGCAGATGCATAAGGACCGCAAGGAGCAGAAGATGACCTGCATTGACTGCCACCGGGGCGTTGCCCACACGGTGCCTGACGATCCGGCCGCCAAGAAATCGGAGGCAAAGCCGGCTCCGGAAAAAACCGCTGCGGCCGGAGCCCAGACGCAGACCTCCGGGAGCGCCGGCGACAAGCCGGCGCAGGTGGCGGCGGTCGGCGGCGGGACCGACGGCGCGGCCATCGCTGAAAGCGCGGGTTGCGGGACCTGCCACGCCAAGGACGAGATGAAGATGGCGCCCTCCTGGAAAGACGTCGCGGCGAAGCACAAACCGGAAGAGGCGGGAGCGCTCGCCGCCAGGCTCAGCAAAGGAGACGGCCATCCCGAGGTCAAGATAGACGAGGCGGGAGTGAAGGCGATCCTGGCATGGGGCGGCGGCAGCTAGAGTCGTCGCAGCCCACAAGAAAAGCCGGCTGCAGCCGGCTTTTTCGTTTGGGGGAGGACTTCGAACGCTATACCACGCCGTCCATCAACTGCACCTCCACCTCGGCGCCGGGCTCCACGTTGCCCTGCCCAGCGGGCAGAATGATGAAGCAGTTGGCGTCAGACATGGAGCGCAGGATGCCCGAGCCCTGATCTCCGGTCACCCGGACTGTCAGCCGCCCGTCCTCGCCCCGGGACAGGACCGCCCGCTGGAACTCGGTGCGCCCAGGCGCTTTCTTGAGCTTGCTCGCGCACAGGGCCTTAAAGGTGGGGACCGGCGCTACTGCGGCTTCTCCCTGAAGCACGCGCAGGGCGTCGCGCACGAACTGATAGAAGGTGACCATTACCGACACCGGGTTGCCGGGGAGGCCGAAGAAATGGGCGCCCGCGACCTTGCCGTAGGCGAGGGGGCGGCCGGGCTTCATGGCGATCTTCCAGAACAGCACCTCGCCCAGCTTGTTGAGCAGGTCCTTGATGAAATCCGCTTCGCCCACCGAGACCCCGCCGCTGGTGATCACCACGTCGGCCATGGCCGCGGCTTCCCGGAAAGCCTGCTCCAGAAGGGCGGGATCGTCCCGCACCACCCCCATGTCAATGACCTCGCAGCCGAGGCGGGTAAGCATGCCGTGGATGGTGTAACGGTTGGAGTCGTAGATCTGGCCCTCCGCGGCGACGGTGCCGATGGAGACCAGCTCGTCGCCGGTGGAAAAAAATGCCACCCGCACCCGGCGGCGTACCGTGACCTCGCCGATGCCCAGGGACGCGACCAGTCCCAGCTCCGCGGGCCGCAGCACCTTGCCCCTGGGAATGGCGGCCTGCCCCACGGCAAGGTCCTCGCCGGCCCGCCGCAGATTCTGGCCGCGTCTGTGCCCCGGCCCGATGCGCACCCGGTCGCCCTCCACCGTCACGTGCTCCTGCATGACGATGGTGTCGGTTCCCTCCGGCACCACCGCTCCGGTCATGATGCGTACGCATTCCCCGGGGCCGGCGCCCCCGTCGAACTGCTTCCCCGCGAATGCCGTGCCGGCGACCTTGAGCGTGGTCTCGCGGTCGGAATTCAGGTCATCGAAACGCACCGCGTAGCCGTCCATGGCGGAGTTGTCATGGGCCGGCACGTTAAAGGGAGAGATCACGTCTTCCGCCAGCACGCGCCCCAGGGCGGCGCGGATGGCGACCCGTTCGGTGCCGCTCACGGGATTCAGGAAGGCGCGGATGAACTCCCGCGCCTTGTCCACGGGCATTGAGTTGGGATCGTAGTCGTCGGCGCAGGACAGTTCGCGGATGGTCTTGGGCTGGGCAGTCATCATCAATTTCCGTTCTGCTAAATGTTCGAGAGCACCATGCGGTAGCGGGCCTGGTTCCGTTCGACTTTGCGGATGGCGTCGTTGACCCGGGCCATGGGCAGCACTTCGGTCCTGGCTTGGATGCCGCGGCGGGCGGAAAATTCCAGCATTTCCTGCATGCGGGCGCGGCCCCCGATCATGCTGCCGCAGATGGTCTTCTGCCCGCCGATCAGCGCATCCGGCGGTATCCGCAGGTCGCCGGGGGACACGCCCACCAGACACAGTTTGCCGTTGGGGCGCAGGGCTTCCAGCAGGCCTGCCCAGTCGATGTCACCGCTCACCGTGCTCAGGATGAAATCCTGGGACCCGGCGGCCCGCTTCAGGGCCTTGGAGTCGGAGACGGCGACGAAGCGCTCGGCGCCGAACCCGAGAGCTTCCTCCTTCTTGGCGGGGCTCGAGGAAAACGCGGTCACCTCGCAGCCCATGGCCCGGGCGAACTGAAGCGCCAGATGGCCCAGCCCGCCAATGCCCGCTACGCCCACCCGCATATTCGCCGTGATTCCGTGGTGGCGGAGCGGTGAATAGACGGTGATGCCGCCACAAAGAAGGGGCGCGGCGTTTTCGGAGGCCAGGTTGTCCGGCAACGGAAAGCAATACCGGCTGTCGCACCGGATGCGTTCGGCGAAGCCCCCGTGGTGGCCGACGCACACGGCCTCGCTATCGGGGCACAGGTTGTCGAATCCGGAAAGGCACCATTCGCACCCGCCGCAGGCGCTGCGCTGCCAGCCGATGCCGACCCGGTCTCCGGCCTTGAGCGAATCCACCTCGGCGCCGGCCTTGCGCACGACCCCCACAATCTCATGGCCGGGCACCAAGGGGAAACGGCTGATGCCCCATTCATCATTGATGAGGTGGACGTCGCTGTGGCAGATCCCGCAATGGGTGATGCCGACCTCCACATCCCTGGGTCTGAGGGGCGAAGCCGGGTACTGGAAGGGTTCGAGGATTTGGCGCGGGCCCCGGGCAGCGTAGCACTGGATGGGCATGGGTTTGTGGCTCCCTGGAGAACGGCCGAAGGTTAGCGGAACGGAGCGTTTCTGTCACCGATGCTTGCGCCACGCAACCGGAGCCTCGATGAGCCGGCCGCAACCTGCGGCGTCATAGCCCGGTAGCGACTTGATTACCTGGCGCAGGGCCGCCGAGCGTAGCGCTCCGATAAGGTTCTTGACGGCGGATGACTCCAAGGGGGCAGCCGGGCACGCGAGATAATATTGCTCGACAGCGAGCGCGACGAACCCGAGGCCCGACGGCTGGGCTGCCGCCTGGATGCCGAGGCCCGCGTCGGCAAGGCCGCTGGCGACGGTTGCTGCGACCGCCGCATGGGTGAACTCCTCCTGATCGTAGCCGCGGATCATCTCCGGATCTATGCTGTCGGCGGCGAGCAATGCATCCAGCAGCAGTCGGGTGCCCGATCCTCGTTGGCGATTGACGAAGCGAATACCGGCCCGGGTAAGGTCTTTTAGGGTCCGAATGCGCTTCGGATTACCCGGGGCGACCAGGAGTCCCTGAGTGCGGCAGACAAAACGGACCAAGCGCATGCCCTTCAGGAGTTCCCGCATGCGTTGGGGCGGGGCCTGATTCCGCTGCACGTGGAAGCCCGCCAGGTCGCAAGTCCCTTGGGCCAGGTCCTCCAGGGCATCCAGGCTGCCGCGAAACCGCAGGTCGAGACGGAAGTCGGTTGCGATGTCCTTCAAGCGGAGCAATGCCAGATCATGGCTCGCAGAAATTCGCAGGCCCGCCACCTGTGTCTGGGGCGGAAACTCCCTGGCGAGCCGGTCCTCCAGGGCTGGCTTCAATCCAGCGAACTGCTCCTGGACCAGGGCTTGGGCTCGAAGCAGCCGCTCCCCCAGGGGGGCGACTCGGGCGCCTTGCCCGCGCCGGGTCGTGAGCAGTGGCCCACCCAGCACACGGGACCAGTCGCCGATGAGTCCCCAGGCGTGGCGATAGGAAACCCCGCTTTCACGGGACGCGTGCTGCAGTGATCCCTTCGCCAACACGCCGCCGAGCAGGCGCAGCAGAAGGGGGTCCACCTCCCGCTGCCCCGCCCCGGGCGTCTCCCAGTGCAATGTGGCGCCAACCTTCATCATATATGCAAAAAATAACATATTTTTCCGATAGCGTGAGAGAGATAAAATTACGACCTGGGTTAAAAATATATGTCAGGACATGCATATCACCGGGCACTCGGCGGGATCCGCCACGCAGCCACGAACCTTTTTTCTTTCTGGAGACCCAGGCATGAAGCTCAGCGCGCGCAACCAGCTCAAGGGAACGGTCAAGACCATCACTCACGGCGCCATCAACAGCGAAGTCGTCATCGAAGTCGTGCCAGGGGTGGAGATCCATGCCCAGATCACGACCGCCTCGGTTCATGATCTGAAGCTGAAGGAGGGGGGTGTCGCCTACGCCATCATCAAGACCGACAATGTGATGGTTGGTGTGGATCATTGACCTTGGCATTGCCGGCGCTTCGCTAGGGGGCGAAGGGGCCTTTGGAAACGTTTTCCGACAGCTTGAGCACCGCGTTCCGGCTTATCTGGAGCGCGGATCCAGAGCTCGCCGATATCGTGCTCCTCAGCCTGCGGGTGAGCCTGACCGCGGTATTTTTTGCAGCGTTCCTGGGCCTTCCCCTGGGCGCGGCGCTCGCGGTCGGCCGCTTTCCCGGCCGGCAGGCCATCATCGTGGTGCTGAACGGCTTCATGGGACTCCCGCCGGTGGTGGTAGGGCTGCTGGTGTATCTGCTGTTGTCCCGGGCCGGGCCCCTGGGCGAGCACGGCCTGCTGTTCACGCCATCCGCCATGGTCATTGCCCAGACCGTTCTCATCACGCCGATCATCGCCGCCCTCTCGCGCCAGACCATCGAGGACGCCTGGCGGGAATACGAGGAGCAGTTGCGCTCCCTGGGGGCGTCGGCGGGCCGGGCTGCGCTGACCCTGCTGTGGGACACCCGCTTTTCCCTGGTGATTGCGCTGCTGGCGGGCTTCGGCCGGGCGGCGGCCGAGGTGGGAGCGGTGCTGATTGTCGGGGGCAACATCGCCGGCGTGACCCGGGTCATGACCACCACCATCGCCCTGGAAACCAGCAAGGGCGATCTGGCGCTGGCCCTGGCCCTTGGATTCATCCTGGTCGGCCTGATCGTCGCCGTGAACGCCGCCGCCCAACTGACCCGTCAGTGGGCCCTGCGGCATTACGGATGAACAACGGCCGCGGGAGTGTTTTCCCGCTCGTCCTCGATCAGGTCTGCTTCAGCCCCAAGGGCTTTCCCATCGTTGATCGCGTTTCCCTGGCCATTGATGCCGGCGTGCGGACCGTGATTCTGGGGGCCAACGGCGCGGGAAAGAGCGTGCTCATGCGGCTGATGCACGGGCTGCTGTTGCCCACCTCCGGCCGCATCACTTGGTGCGGGCGCGACCAACGGGCCGAGGCCCAGGCCATGGTTTTTCAAAGGCCGGTGCTTCTCCGGACCTCCGCCCTGAGAAATGTGGCCTACGGTTTGAAGCTGGCGGGGATGCCCCGCGCGGAGCGCATGAAGCGCGCCCTTGATGCGTTGAAGCGGGTCGGACTCTCGCATCTCTCGCAGCGGCCGGCCCGCGTGCTTTCCAGCGGCGAGCAGCAGCGGCTGGCGCTGGCCCGGGCCTGGACCCTGGAGCCGCGCATCCTGTTCCTGGACGAGCCCACGGCGAGCCTGGACCCCACCGCTGCCCGGGACGTGGAGGAGGTGATCCGGGAGATCGGCGCCACGGGGTGCAAGATCGTCATGACCACCCACAATCTCGGACAGGCCCGGCGCCTGGCGGAGGAGATCATTTTTCTGCACCGGGGGCGGGTGATGGAGTACACGCCCGCCAACGTTTTCTTTCACGCTCCGCGCTCGGCGGAAGCCGACGCCTTCATCAAAGGAGAATTGCCTTGAATACCACTCGCAGATGCCTTCTGGCCTGTCTGGCCGGCCTGACATTGATTTCCTCAGCCGCGCTCGCGGAGGACAAATTTATCGTGGTGGCGTCCACCACCTCCACCGAGCAGTCCGGGCTCTTCGGCCACATCCTGCCCATCTTCGAGAAGAAGTCCGGGATCAAGGTGCGGGTCGTGGCTCTCGGCACCGGCCAGGCCCTGGACACCGGAAAACGGGGCGACGCCGATGTGCTGTTCGTGCACGACAAGGCCAAGGAGGAGCAGTTCGTCGCCGACGGCTTCGGCGTCGGGCGCAAGGAAGTCATGTACAACGACTTCGTGCTGATCGGGCCCAAGGACGATCCGGCCAGGGTGGCGGGAGGCAAGGACATCACCGCCGCGCTCAAGAAGATCGCGGAGGCAAAGCCGCCGTTCGTGTCCCGGGGCGACAAGAGCGGAACCCACTCCGCGGAATTGCGGCTATGGAAAGCGGCGGGCCTCGACATCGAGCAGGCCAAGGGCGCCTGGTACAAGGACACGGGTTCCGGCATGGGCCCCGCCCTCAACACCGCGGCGTCCCTCAATGCCTATATCCTGGCCGACCGCGGCACCTGGCTGTCCTTCAAGAACCGGCGCGACCTGGTGATCGTGGTGGAGGGCGATGAGCGGCTGTTCAACCAGTACGGGGTGATCCTCGTGAATCCCGCCAAGCATACCCACGTCAAGAAGGACCTGGGCCAGCAGTTCATCGACTGGGTGGTGTCGCCCGAGGGCCAGAAAGCCATCGCCGATTACAGTATCGACGGCCAGCAGTTGTTCTTCCCCAACGCAAAACGCTGAACCCTGACCGGGCGCGAACCGCAGCCGGCGTTCGCCGTCAAAGGTATTGGACAAAATGTCCAGGTGCGTGGTGTAATCCGCGCACAATCAATACCCTAAGGACGGAGGACCCTTGGCTCGCCCGGATCCGTTGACGCCGCCGGATAACCCACATTCCGCCGAGGAATTTGGCCCCTGGCATCAGCATTCCGTGCTCGTGGTGGACGACGAGGACGGTATGCGGAGCTTTCTTGCCCGGGCCCTGAAAAACCGCTTCGGGCTGGTGGAGACCGCCGCCAGCGCGGAGGAAGCTGCCGAGCTGGTGCGGCGCTACCACTTCGACCTGATCGTGCTCGACATCGCGCTGCCGGGCCGTAGCGGGGTGGACTGGCTGGAGGAACTCCGGGATCAGGGTTTTGGCGGCGAGGTGGTCCTGATAACGGCCTTCGCCAGCATCGAAAGCGCCATTGACGCCCTGCGGGCCGGCGCGTCCGATTTCATTCTCAAGCCGTTCCGCCTCGACCAGATCCTGAACGCCATCAAGCGCTCCCTGGAGCGGGCGCGGCTTGCCCGGGAGAATTTCATCCTGCGCCGGGAAGTGGAGGAGATGGCCGGTGTCGAGGGAATCGTGGGCACCTCGCCGGCGGTGAAGGAGCTGTGCGCTATGATCACGCGGCTCGCCCCATTGCCCACCACGGTCCTCATCCAGGGAGAGTCGGGCACCGGCAAGGAGGTGGCGGCGCGCGCCCTGCACCGCCTGAGCCCCCGGTCCCAGCGCCCTTTCGTGCCGGTCAACTGCAGCGCCAT